>Ga0129317_1001010_pt1 | contig 23600 bp, 19 predicted proteins | sample Cm1ome_FD_94430 | JGI IMG/M metagenome (GOLD analysis project Ga0129317, IMG submission 94430) | Eastern black-and-white colobus group fecal microbial communities from Wisconsin, USA - Cm1105 metagenome | ecosystem: Host-associated > Mammals > Digestive system > Large intestine > Fecal | place... | reverse complement strand
GGGAGTACCTGTTATAAGCGAGCTTGTCTCACCGTTGGATGTGAGGTTATCCACGATAGAGGACTGCTGCGTATTGTCAGTGATGGTTGTCTGTGCCTGTTTAGCGGAGGTTTTTTCATTGCCCTTCTTGGAACAGCTCTTACAGCAAGAGCCGAGCACAACGATGAGGACAACAAGGACCAGTACCACCGCAACGAGTCTGTCGTATCTGACCTTATAGCGTTTTGATACACGTTCTCTCTTGCGGTTTCTGCGTTTATCTCCGTTAGCCATAAAACGAAATTGCTCCTTAAAGAATATTCGGTTAAATCGTAACAGTCAGCTGTTGAGAAAGAGGGTCAACAGCAGACCGTCTGCATATACACGCCGCGAAAAGCCGCGGGATCTCTCCAAAAATTGCTCCCCAAGCGTATCCATATATCATAAATTGCTCATACTCAGTATTATATCACAATTTTTTGTACTTGTAAAGAGTTTTTTTGATTTTTTGCACTAATAATTTCATATAATTTGCGCATAGTGTACTAAGGAAATCCAAATGTCCACAAAAAACTACTTATCTTCCGTGGACAAAGCACGTCTTCTGAACTCCGACGGAGTGCAGTTTTTATGCTTTTTGAACTGCCTCATGAAGTAGGACTCGCTGTCGTAGCCGCACTCCACTGCTATCTCATACACGGACTTGTCCGTATTTTTCAGCAGCTCAGCCGCTCTGAGGAGCCTGCTCTCGATGACGTCCTGAAGACAGGTCACGCCGAAAGCTGCGGTCCATAGCCTGTGAAAGTATGTCCTGCTTATACGCATCTCCTCGCACATCTCGTCGATGGACCAGCTGTTCATGGGGTCATCATAAATAGCCTGTCTCAGCTTCCGAAGCTCCGCATAACGGGGTATCTTCTCCACGGGCGAGGCAGGTGCGTTATCGTAGGTCTCACTGAGGGCGATGAAGATGATACGCATGGAAAGCTCCATGAATTCGCTGATATGCTTGCCCCTGTGCATGGACTGGGACTGCATTGAGCGCAGGGCGCCCGAAATGACGAGATCGTCCGCCAGCTCTATGGGAGTGTCCTGAGGGAAGTTCATAGAGGAGATATACTGCCTGTCGGCGGCAGATGTTCTGAAGCTGACCATATCGTAGCGAATGGGCTTGCCCTTCACAGGTCGGAAGCTCTGCTTGTAGCCGCTTGTCAGCAGTGCGGCGGAAACGCCCTCTGTGCGGAGCTGCTGCCCGTTCTCATCATACATTATGGGAGTCCTGAGCAGCAGGAACACGGGGTCCGCGCCCAGCTCTCCGCCGAAAGCGGTATCACGGCGGCAATTCAGCTGTATACGGTTGATCTTCACAAGCGCTCCCCCTTTCTGCCATAGTAACTATATGTATTATTATAGCATAAACTGGACAAAGATGCAAGGAGCGCGGAGATAACTCCGTGTTTTTCTCATTTATATCGCGAAACAGCCTGCGGGGGCTCCCCGCTTGTAGCATAAACTGAACAAAAATGCAAGCCTTGCAGGGAACGCTGCCTTCGCCATAATTATGCATTATGCATTATGAATTATGCATTAAAAAAGGGGCATTGCCCCTTTTTCAGTCTTATTCGGCAGTTTCAGCCATTTTAACAGCCTTCATCATGATAGCGCACTCAAGACGCTTCTTTTCCAGCTGACATGAGATCTTGTGAGCAGTTCTGATATCGCCCATATACTGGTAGTTATTGGCGTTGCAGCCGCCGCTGCAGTAGAACTTTGCCCAGCACTCGCGGCAGTCGGGCTTTGAGTAAACGTGAGCCCTTGCGAAGTCCGCCTTCATCTCCTGATCGAAGGTGCCCTCGTCGATGTTGCCCATCTTGTACTCGTCTATGCCTACGAACTGGTGACAGGGGAATATATCTCCGTCGGGAGTAATGGCTACATAGTCATTTCCGCAGCCGCAGCCCCTGAGGCGCTTGATAGCGCAGGGACCCTGATCCAGATCAAGCATGAAGTGGAAGAAGTTGAACTTCTTGCCCTTCTTCTCGTTTTCAAGAAGCTGGAGCGCCAGTTTCTCATACTCTGCAAATACCGCAGGCAGGTCCTTCTCGGTAAGTGCGTAGACATCGTCATCACCTACAACGGGCTCAACGGATATCTGGTCGAAGCCCGCCTCATTGAGGGCGAAAACGTCCTTGGAGAAGTCAAGGTTCTTGTTGGTGAATGTACCTCTTACATAGTACTCCTTGTCACCTCTGCCCTCCACCAGCTTCTTGTACTTGGGAAGGATAATATCGTAACAGCCCTGACCGTTGGGGAGCACGCGGAAGTAATCGTTTACCTCCTTGCGTCCGTCAATGGAGAGAACAACGTTTGACATCTCGCGGTTGATGAAGTCTATCTTCTCGTCGTCAAGGAGCAGACCGTTTGTGGTGATAGTGAAGCGGAACTTCTTGTTGTATTCCTTTTCGCGGCTCCTTGCGTACTCAACTACCTTCTTTACCACGCCGAAGTTCATAAGGGGCTCGCCGCCGAAGAAATCAAGCTCCAGATTGGGACGATCGCCCGATTTTTCCAGCAGGAAGTCGATGGCGTGCTTGCCCGTCTCAAATGACATGAGCTTTCTGCCCTTGCCGAAGTCGCCTGTGGACGCGAAGCAGTACTTGCATCTGAGCTGGCAGTCATGGGCGATATTAAGGCACATAGCCTTTACGGGAGAAGCTACGGAATACTTTGCATACTTCTCGTAATCGTCCTCTGAGAAGAGTATCTTATCGTTATACAGCTCCACTATCTCGGCATAGCAGTCGCGGATATCCTCCTCGGGATAAGCCTTGGAGAGCTTGTCCACCACATTCTGAGGACATTCAGCCTCAAAAGGCGGCTCCACATTGTCGAGAAGGTCGTATGTGAGCTCGTCCACGATATGAACGCCGCCGCTGTTCACATCGAGAACTATGTTCAGTCCGTTAAGCTTGTACTTATGTATCATTATTCATACCCTCAATTCAAAAAATATGAGGCAGCATTTTCATACTGCCTCCACCGTGTTTTCAGTGTTAAGAGCTTATCTCTCGCACTTCTGGTTAGCAACTGTGCAAGAGGTCTTGCAAGCAGACTGACATGAAGCCTGGCACTTGCCGCAGCCGCCCTTCTGAGCAGATTCCTTGAGATTAGCCTTATTGATAGTCTTGATATGTTTCATTTTTTTACCCTCCATAGGAATGTACGGCACTCTGCCGCATAGTACTTTCTGATATTATATCATATTTTCAGCTTCAATGCAATAGTTATTTCAAATAATTCAGATTTTTACCTTATTCAGCATGAAGGCTGTCAAATACAAAGTTGTAGATATCGACGTAGGTGCCGTCCGTGTAGTGGAGACCGTCAAAGGTCGAGAAGCCGTTCCACATGAGGAACGTGTACGAGTCGAGGAAGGTTATCCTGCTGTCGAGACCTGCGCTCAGGTCGCTGTTGAACTGCTCTATCCTGCTGTTGAGGTACTGATAGTTGCCGTCGCAGGGATTAACTGCCATGACGATGACCTTGTTGTTGTCGAGAAACTCGTCGGGCATACTGTTATAGAGGTTGAGGTAAGCCCTGCTGTCAAGGTCGTTTACGCCGAGGTTAATGATGACCGTCTTATCGCGTATCTGATAGATAGACTCGGCATTGCTCCTGAAGAAGCTTATGGTAGCTCCCACCTTGCCGATATAGTCTATATCTATTCCTCTTGCCATGCCGACTGTACGGGAGTCGCCCACCCAGAACCACTCGGCATACTCGCTGTCGATACGGGGGATAGTGTACTCAAAGTTTCCGAATTCAAGGGGAGGTATCTCCTCGGTGCTGCCCGAAGTCTCTCCGCCGTTCTGTTCGTTTGTTCTCTCAGCCTTCTCCTCCTCGGTCTCACGCTGCTTGAAGCCGTTCTTCTCGAGGAAGTCGGTCATTATACCGCCGTCATCGGCTGATGAAGCCCATGCATAATACGAAAGTATCAGGGAAGCGTCCACAGCGTCAACGTTGTTGTCGCCGTTAAGGTCGGCTGCCGAAGTCTGATACGAATAGAGGGGCGAATCCTGCCCCGCAGAGGTACACGCATATGCAGCAAGCACGGCAGAGGCGTCCGCGGCGTCCACCACACCGTCACCGTCTATGTCACCTATCATGAACAGCGAAGCCTCACCGTAAGCGGTGAAAGCTGCTGAGGACAGGGCGACAGCCGCAGCTGCGGCAAAGCTCATAAGCGTTTTCATCTTCATAAATTACTCCTTTTCACTGGTCAAGCTCAATAAGAAGCTCGAAATCCTCATCGATCCTCTGTTTAAGCTCTTCGATCTCGGCGCATTTGCTGTTCATCAGCTCATAGTCGCTGTAGACCTCCTCCCTGCCGATCTCCTCGGTAAGAGAGTCTATCTGCGCCTGCAGGTCGTCGATTTCCTTTTCAAGGCGTCTCATTTCGTTTTTTCTTGCAGCATCAGCACTTCTCTGCTGCTTGCTGCGATAATTCTTAGCAGATTTTTCCTTGGCAGCTTCCGCAGCCTTCTGCTGTTTTTCGGCTTCTATCGTCTTTCTCTCGGCAGCCTGCTCCTCGCGGAGGACGTCGAGATATTTTTCAAAGCCGTAATTATGGAGTCTGTAGGTCCCGTCAGTGAGCTCTATAAGCCTGTCGGCTATTTTACTGAGCAGATAGCGGTCATGGCTCACGAAAATGACCGTACCCGTATATTCAGCCAGAGCCTCCTCGATAGCCTCCTTAGAGCTGAGGTCGAGGTGGTTGGTGGGCTCGTCAAGAATGAGGACGTTGCCGTGCTCCTGCATCATGATGGCGAAGCAGAGCTTGGCACGTTCGCCGCCGCTGATGACTCCCGTCTCCTTAAAGACGTTCTCGCCGATGAGGCGCACCTGCGCCAGAAGGCTTCGCACCTCCAGATCGGACATTGAGGGATAGCGGCTGTGGAGCTCCTCCATAACGGTAAGCTCCTTGTTGAGGTTGGTGCTCTCCTGCTCGAAGTAGGAGATCTTGATATTGCTGTTCCAGCGGACCAGTCCCTTGTGAGGGAGCTGCTCCTGTATGATACGCAGCAGGGTGGATTTACCTATGCCGTTGTCACCGATGACGCCTATCTTCTCACCTCTGCGGACCTCGAAGTCGATGTTGTCCACAAGGGTCTTTCTGGCGCTGCCCTCACCCACGGAGATATCCACGCCCTTTACTTTCAGGACGTCGATAGGGGGCTCGACTGCGTATGTGAAGCGTATCTTCGCATTTTTTGTCTCATGGACGGGGCGCTCTATGCGCTCCATTTTCTCAAGCTGCTTTCTGCGGCTCTGAGCCATTTTTGTAGTGGAAGCACGGACGAGGTTCTTTGCCACATAGTCCTCAAGCTGGGCTATCTGCTTCTGCTGGAGCTCATACTCCTTCTCGCGCCGCGCGTCGTTTTCCTCTCTCTGGCGGACGAAGGCGGTATAGTTGCCCTTGTACCGTGTCAGCACTCCCCTCTCTATCTCGCAGATAGATGTGCAGAGCCTGTCGAGGAAGTATCTGTCATGTGAGACTATGAGAACAGCTCCCCTGTATGAGCGGAGGTAGTCCTCAAGCCACATGATGGTCTTGAAGTCAAGGTGGTTGGTAGGCTCGTCCAGAATGAGGAGATTTGGCTCCTCAAGGAGCAGCCTTGCAATGGAAAGGCGTGTCTTTTCGCCGCCGCTGAAGCCCGAGACAGTGCGTTCCAGCTCCTCACCCGAGAAGCCCATACCGTTGAGGACCATTCTGATCTTAACGTCGGTATTGTAGCCGTCGTTGGCTTCTATCCACGAGGACAGCTGCTGATACTCGTCTGCGGAGGAATCATCGCCGCTCTCTATCTCCAGCTCTATTTCTCTGAGGCGTTCTATCGCCCTGTGAACGGGCTCAAAGACGCTTCGCATCTCCTCGATGACGGTATTTTCGGTATTGAGTCCGCCCATCTGTTCAAGGTAGCCCACGGTAGTCTTTGCCGCCATGGAGATGACGCCGTCCTTTTCGGTGAAGCGGTCGGGCTCCACGGAGCCTGTGAGTATCTTCAGCAGCGTGGACTTTCCGCAGCCGTTCCTGCCCACGAGACCTATTTTGTCGTTCTCGTCGATGGACAGCGAAACATTGCACAGCACCTGATTGCCGTTATAGAATTTATTTACATTAGTTAAGCTTGCAAGCATATCGAATTTCCTTTGTCTGCCACTATGCACAAAAAGAAGTATGAACATTTGTGCAGGCTGCAGTTATATAACTTTATCATACCATGTTACGAGAAAAAAGTCAACTGTCACGGTAAATATAAATGAAAGTCGGTTTTTGTCCGATTTTATACATAATATATCAAGAAAAGGCTGTTTTTCGCAGTTTTCGCAAGAAAAATGAAAAAAACCTCCCGCTGGGGAGGTCTTTTCCGAGGGATAATGAATAAAAAATAAGAGAGAGAACTGAATATGCTGTCCTGCACTATATTGGGCTCCGTGAGCCGCGGCCGTAACGACAAGGTGAGCGCCTATTCTCACATTGTCCGAGGGCAGCCGATCCCCTGAAAGGCATAATCGGATGGGGTCAGACGGCTGCTCATGCCGTCCGAAAGGTTTCGTTTACGCCTTACGATATATATTATACACCTTTGATGAACAAAAACAATGAAAAATACTATCTTTTTGAGGAGACTTTTTGAAATTATCACAACAAATATATAAAATCATCTTGCAATCCCTTTGCATATATGATACAATAGTACATAGATAGGGCGGCAGAACCCATCTGCCGTACAAGCTGATACAGAAAGGAGAGATAAAATGAGCCGCAGGATACTTATGGGCGTTATAGTCGCCGACTGCCATATAGATTTCCAGTGTGAGATCCTCAGAGGCATAATCACACAGGCTTACAAGGGCAACTGCGACGTTGCAGTTATCTCGCCGCTGCATAACTTCTCCATTAATTCCGTCCACAAGGACGCGGAAAAGACTATCTTCGACCTGATATTCTCCGAGAATATCGACGGTATCATATACGACAGGAACTCCTTCCACAACGAGGAGGTCTGCAAATATATAGACGGGCTCTGCAAGCGCTCGGAAAAGCCCGTAATGCTGCTGGACCACAATGACCACAAGAGCTTCGAGACCACCTCGGTTGACGATCTGGAAGCCTTCGAGACCATAACCGACCACCTGATAAATGTTCACGGCTACCGAAAGATATACTGTCTGACGGGGCCGAAAAACACATTCAGCGGCGAGGAAAGGCTTCAGGGCTACAGGAACTCAATGAAGCGCCACGGCATAGATATAGGTAAGGACTGGTGCGAGTACGGCGACTTCTGGACAGAGGCTCCCAAAAAATTCGCTAAGCGCATACTCAGCGGTGAGCTCAGCCGTCCCGAAGCCATAGTCTGCGGAAACGACGTCATGGCTATCACCCTTTCAAAAATATTCATCGACGCAGGGCTGCGGGTCCCCGAGGATATAGCCATAACCGGCTATGACGCCTCCATAGAGGGCTATCAGTCCAGCCCCTCCATAACCAGCTACAGCCGCCCCAACTTCCAGCTGGGCGCAGAGGCTGTACGCAGGCTCTACCGCATAATCACGGGAAAGATATGCAGCAAGGTGCCCAACGAGAACGGCGAGCTCCGTCTCGGAGAGAGCTGCGGCTGCGACGAGAACCCGAGCCTCCGAAGGAGCATACTGCGAAATCTCAGCATAAACAGCCGTTTCGAGTCACAGCTCCTCTACGGCGATATGCTTTTCGACATCACCAATGCCGACAATATCCACACCTTTGCCGACAGGCTCGACAACTACACCTACCTGCTCCACAAGATGAGAAGGCTGAGGATATGCCTTACGCGGAGCTACATCGACGCTACTGTGGACAAGAACGCCGAGGAGCTCAGCTTCCGCGAGGGCGACGAGATGAAGGTCATTCTGGCAAAATCCGCCATCTGGCGCGAGGCTGAGACCCACGACTACTTCTCCTCGTCAAAGCTGCTCCCCGATTACAGTGAGGAGCGCAGCTACCCCTCCGCATTCTTCATCTCTCCCCTTCATTATAATAACAACTTCTTCGGATACTGTGCCGTCTCATTCGGAAAGGAGCCCCGCTCCTTCAGCTCGCTGTATCTGAAATGGATAAACTACGTCAATGTTGCCCTTGAACAGGTCCGCATTAAGGCTATAATGAACCGCACCATCCTCAACACCAGCAAGGCTCTCCTCTACGACCACATAACGGGTCTTATCAACAGAAGCGGTATCGAGCAGGAGTTTGCGGCGAAATTCAGAGGAAAAACAGGCAGCGTGGAGTGCGTTACCTTCGAGCTCCACGGTCTGAAAAAAGCCTATTACCAGAGCGGCGAGGAAAAGTCCAACAGCATCATGGCTGCCTTTGCCAAGAAGCTGCGCTCCTGCATAAGCAGCAGCGAGATATGCGGCGCATGGGCTTCACAGACCCTTTGCGTCATAACTCCCGGGGAGGGACGGGCAGAGACCATATGCAGCGACCTCTGCGGCAGGATAAAGGAGACACAGTTCAGCAGCGGCGAGGAGAACTGCAACATCGACTTCTCCGCAGGCAAATGCAGTCTTGTACTGAGCCCTGCGGCAGACCTGTCCGACGCAATGTACAAAGCCACCATGAACAAGGTGTTCTCGTATACCATTTCCGAGCCCACCTCAAATCCCCAGTTCGAGAAGCTCTGCCTGCTCCGCAACAGGATAATGAAGAACCCCGAGCTTCCGTGGAATATCAGCGAGATAGCCGAGAGCCTGTATCTGAGCAAGAGCTACCTCCAGAAGATATACAAGTCATACTTTGGAAAGAGCATAATCGAGGAAATGATAGAGTTCCGCATAGACAACGCCAAGACCCTGCTGTCCCAGACGGATATGACCGTAACGGAGATATCAAGGGAATGCGGATACTCATCATACAACTATTTCGTGCGCCAGTTCCGCACCAGCGAGGGCTGCTCGCCGTCGGAATACCGCGATGAACAGAAAAGGAAGGCTGAAAACGATGAAAGCTGAAGTTATACTTATGAAATGCCCCGAGGTCAACCGCATATACGGTGTCAGAGTCGAGGAGCGCTATGACGACTGGTTCAGGACATGGGCATTCCCCATCGACGAGCGCCGCGCCTCACACGAGGGCTTCGACAGGAACGAGATAAAGGGAAACCTTGACTATACCGACGATTACAACGGCTGCCCCTACTGCAAGTCCAAGAGGATAGTGCAGTGCGGACGCTGCGGCAGACTGAGCTGCTGGAACAACGAGGAGCGCATCACCTGCGGCTGGTGCGGTCTTTCGGGCGACGTCACCACCACCGAGGACAAGATAAATGTCAGAGGCGGAGAATACTGATAACAAGGAGTTTTGCACCATGGCTGCTGTCACCGTAACAGGCAAAGGAAACATATCGGTAAAGCCCGACCTTATCGACCTCGGGCTCAATATCCTGACAAAGGACAAGGACTGCGGAAAGGCAATGGATAAGGCAGGCTCCGCCCTTGAGGAGCTGCGCTCCATACTTGAGAGCTGCGGCTTTGAAAGGGATGCCCTGAAGACCTCGGACTTCGGCGTAAGGACCGAGTACGAGACAGTTCCCGACGAAAACGGCAATTACCGCAATGTGTTCAAGGGCTACTGCTGTACTCATGTCCTCCATGTCAGCTTTCCGATGGACACTCAGCGCCTTGCAGATGTGCTGGGACGCATATCATCATCGGAGGCTGCTCCCGAAATATCCGTGAGATTTACCGTCAGCGACCCCGAGTCCGCCCGTGAGGAGCTTATAAACCTTTCCGCCGCAGATGCGCGAAAGAAGGCGGAGCTGCTCTGCAAAGCCTCGGGAGCTTCTCTCGGAAAGCTTCTGAGAATAAGCTATGACAGACACGATGTGAACACATACTCGCAGACAGGCTACGGCATGGATATAAACTGTCTCCGCGCCTCGGCAAAAGCCGTGAGCATAGCCCCCGACGACATAAAGCTCACGGACAGCGCGGAATTTGAATGGGAAATAAACTGAAAGGAAGCATATTCCATTGAACAGAGACAAGGTCATAATCAGGACCAGCATCATCGGTATACTGGCAAATATATTCCTCGCGTCATTCAAGGCTGTGGTGGGCATACTCAGCTCCTCAATCGCCATCGTTCTTGACGCGGTAAACAACCTGAGCGACGCCCTGTCGTCGGTCATAACCATTATCGGCACCAAGCTTGCAGGCAAACGCCCCGACAAGAACCACCCCTACGGCTACGGCAGGATAGAGAACCTCAGCGCCACTCTCATCGCGGTCATTGTCCTATACGCAGGTGTCACCTCCCTTGTGGAGTCAATAAAGAAGATGATCCGCCCGTCAGTCCCCGACTACTCAGCGGCAGCTCTTGTGATCGTGGCAACGGCTGTCCTCGTTAAGATACTGCTGGGACTATATGTAAAAAAGAAGGGCGAGAGCGTAAACTCCGACTCGCTTATCTCCTCGGGCAAGGACGCCCTGCTGGACTCGGTCATCTCCGCCTCTACCCTTGTGGCGGCGGCAGTCTACCTTATATTCAACATCAGAACAGAGGCGTGGCTGGGTGCTGTCATCTCGCTGGTCATCATAAAATCAGGACTTGAGATGCTGGGCGACTCACTGTCCAACATCATCGGCAAGCGCATAAGCAGCGAGCTCTCCAAAGAGATAAAGCAGACCGTCACCTCCTTCCCCGAGGTGCAGGGCGCATATGACCTGCTGCTCCACAGCTACGGTCCCGACCTGATGATAGGCTCAGTGCATATAGAGGTCCCCGACACCATGCCCGTTGCGGAGCTCGACAAGCTGGAGCACCGCATCACCGAAAAGGTCCTCGCCGAGCACAGCGTTATCCTTACGGGAATAAGCGTCTATGCAGTCAACACTCAGAACGACCGCGCCGCGCAGATTTACGGCGATATCCGCAGAAACGTCATGTCTCACGAGTATCTGCTCCAGATTCACGGCTTCTATCTCGATGAGGAGCACAAGACCATACACTTTGATATCATCATCGACTTTGCAGCTCCCGACGCAAATGAGCTGTACAGCCATATCCTTACGGAAACTCAGGCGGCTTACCCCGATTACAAAGTCAGTATCACACTTGATACCGACGTCAGCGACTGAACACAGCTCCCTTCGGGGAGCTTTTTCCTTGCCTCAGCTATGGTAAAATCATATACTATCATATTGTTTTTATATACCTCAGGTATACAAAACGAATATTGATATCCACAATCAACAAAGGGTACAATAAAATGAGCGGCAACTTCTACACTGCCGCCCGTTTATCACACATAATAATCACATAATTTTCACATAGCGGTATATAATAATTATATAGAGCGGTCGACTTCTCTAAAATACTTTACAAAGGATATATTAACAATGAAAAAGACATTCAAAAAGATCGCAGCAACCCTTTCAGCAGCAGTTATGTGCGCTATTCCTATGGCAAGCGCTCTTTCTGCAAACGCAGCAGCAGGCCCCAACGCACGTTGCACAATGAGAAAAATATACTGGATAGACAGCACAGCTTACGTTAAGAAGATCAATGTTGGCTTCACAAACGTAAGAGAAGGCTGCTCACCCGCAACCATCACTGCTATCGCTGCAGGCACACCCAGCTTCGGCGGCAGCGCAGGCGACGTTTACTACAACTGCGGCGGCACACTCACCGCAAACGGCAGCAACTATATTAAGGGCGCCGCTGTATCATTCTCCGTATTATGCAACAGCCCCTCTTGCTATGAGGAGGGCAGAAACGTATACTGCTATGCATACAAGGCAGGCGGAGTACAGTCATACAACTCTGTACACACTGTTCCCGCTTTCCTCGTTGGTGATATAAACAAGGACGGATATGTAAACGGTTCAGATTCAGGAATTCTCAACACAGGTCTTTGCCAGAACGCATTTACCAATGTAAGTTACGACGGCGTAGTAACTATCAATTCTAATAACTACTATTACTACACCTTCGACATCGACGATAACGGCGTTGTTAACGCAAACGACCTTACTATGCTCAGAAAGTACGAGAGCAGCTCAACATACAAGTTTGAGAGATAACTCCCGAAGCAGAATATTTTTTATAACATCGACTAAAAAGGCTCCCTGCGGGGAGCCTTTTTTGACAGCTGTTTACTTTGACTGCGATACCAGAAGCTTTCTCAGCTCCACCTCGTCGAAAACGTCAACATTTCCGTCGCTGTTGAAGTCGAACTGCACAGCGACCTCCTCAGAGGCGAAGGGGTCAAGTCCGAGAAGCATCCTCCTCAGTCTCACCAGCTGAGACACCTTGTAGACCTTTTCTGGCTTTGTGCCGTCGGGCTCGGTGCCGCCGATGAGCTTTCCGTCAGCGTATACGCAAACGTTCTCGCAGCGCTGTGCGAACTCGACGCCGCTGACGATATTGTCATAATCCTCACCCTGCTCGGTAAGGTCTATCATGCCCTTTTTGCTCCAGTCGTTGGAGGAGTCCCAGTTCTCGCCGTAGTAGTTTCCGATGATGAGCTGATACTTCTTGTTGGAGTTGGCGATAGCGTATTCGGGCCATGCAATCTCGATATAGTATATATCGTCCTTATACTGCTTGGGCTGTGAGAGCACCGCCGACTTGCCTGTGACCTCGGTCTCCACCTGATCGTAGGTCTTCTGGAGCACGAAGCTTCCCGGTATCTCCTTTTTGTCGAACTCCTCTATGCTGAAGTAATAACGTATGGAGATATCCTCATGGGGCTCAAGGGAGTCGGTCTTGACGAAGAATGTCAGCTTTGTAACGCCTGCACCTGTCTTTTCGGGAGCGTCGGAGCAGTAGCCTGCAACATAGAAATCATCGCCCGAGAAAAGCTGTGTGTCGTCAGCCTTCTCCGCAGGGGGAAAGTCCTCCTCGGGCTTCATGGTTCCGTCGTTCTTATAAAGGTACATACCTGCGGCAGCGCCTACGACTGCGGCGTTGTAGTCGATAGTCACCTCGTTGTATATCCAGTCCTTGGTCAGGTCAACGTGCTCGTCCTTGGCGTCGGGACCGCCTGCAAGAGCACCGTATAGAACGTGCTTCTGGGGAGCCGGGTCCTCAGCCATAGTAAGTCCCGAAGCTGCACGGTGATGGGGATATTTTACGGAGTTTTCGCCGTAGCCCACGATATAGCTCCTGCCCAGAGGGTTGTCGCCGATGATGTACTCCATCTGACCGATAGCCCAGTCCGTAAAGGTGTAGTCAGGATTTTTCTCGTTGTACTTGTCCTTGCCCTTGTTGTACTTATCGTATACCAGAGCCGTGAACTGCACGGCGGTGTTGTATCTTGCGCTTCCCCACTTGTCAAGGTAGAGGTAGCCTCCGGGAGATATCTCGCCCTTCTTGCCTGATGTTACCTCATTGAGAGCCTTTGCCTGCATCTTCCAGAAGTCCAGCACTTCGTACTGATTATAGCCTCTTGCGTCACGGGTCTCGGCGCAGACCTCGGGGTAGATGTCCTGTATCCTGCCGAATACCAGTCCGACGCCGTTCCACATATCGTTCCAGCAGAGGACATATCCGGGAGGAGCGTAGTAGTCGATGTATTTCTCGCAGGCTTCAAGGTAGTCGTGGTCCTTGGTTATAAGGTAGAGCCAGCCTGCGGCGAAGCAGAAGTCGTCCTCCCACTTGCTGGAGGTGTAGAAGCTGGCAGGTCCGTCGCCGCCTGCTCCCACCTTTTTCTCGTTCTTGTTTGCGAAGTCAAAGAGCGCCTTGGAATAGTCGAGGCACTTCTCGGCGTACTCGGGGTCGGTCTCCTTGAAGTTGAGGTAGTTTATCGCCAGAGCTGCCGCACTTTCCGAAACATCATCGGTGGTGGGGAGGGATGATGTGGCGAAGAATGCAGGACGTCCCATTGCGTCTATCTCGGGGGACTGCCAGTACTGATGGTCAACGGCACCGTCGCCCACCTGATAGCAGAATGCGATGACGTCGCCCTTTTCATCGCGGAAGGTGCTCCGCATGAAGTAGTCGCAGAAATGGCGGCAGATAGTCTCAACGTGGGTATCCTGCCCCGTTTCCTCATAAGCCTGTCTGAACTCATAATAGCCCCACGACACAACGGAAGCGGCGTAAGCCTCGGGAAGTCCGAACTTCACATGGTCGCCTGCGTCGTGAAATCCGCCTGAAACGTCGATAAATCCGTCACCGTCGGGGTCGAGGATATCCTTGTACTTCTCCATGAAGCTCTCCGACATATTCACACCCGTATGGTTATCGTCAATGGGGTGCATGGGCACCTTTGAATCGTAGACATGGCAGTTGCCCCTCCAGCTGAACCTGCTCTTGCCTGTGACATCTGTTCCGCACATATTGGCGTCGTAGAAGTGGAGAGTGTACTGGAGCACCTTTGCCCAGTTGTTGTCGGTCTCCTCATAATCCGCCTTATAGGGAGTTGCCGCAGCGTCCGCTTTGAAAGCACAGGGCACCGCCGAAACAGCCGTGACCGCAGCAGCTGCCAGTGCCGATAGTTTTTTCGCTATTCTCATTATATCATTCCTTTCTCAGGATAATTTCCGTAATTCTATTGTACTCCATAAGCACCGCTATGTCAACGCAATACTTGCGGAGTTTTCGGCTCACAGCGCCCTGCCGAGGCTTGACAGTCAGCAGCATATAGTTTATAATTAATGTATACTCATAAAAAAACACGGAGGTGCTTCGTGGAAAACAAAAGTCTGAAGGAAGGGCTCAAACACGCCGATTTCATCATAATCGACCTGCTTTGTCTCCAGCTGTGCTTCATAGTGAGCTACTGGCTGCACCTGCCCTTTGAAAATCCGTACGGTACCGAAGCCTTTCAGTATCAGGCGGTCATACTCACCACCAGTCAGCTTCTGGTCATAGTCTTCACCAATAATTACAGGGGCATACTGCGGCGGGGACGGCTTGACGAGCTGTGGGCGGTAATAAAGTACATAGCCCAGGTCATGATACTCGCCCTCATCTATCTTTTCGCAGTAAAGCACTCCACCACGGCTTCACGACTCCAGCTGGGTCTTACGTCCGTCACCTATACGGCTGCGGACTATGTTTTCAGACAGCTGGGCAAGCTGAGGGTGTTCAACTCAAGCAAATACAAACAGAACCGCCGCTCGGTGGTACTGATAACCTCGGGTGGCATTGCCGAACAGACCCTTTCCGCTCTCATGAGTGACCCCCGTCACAGCAGCTTTTTCATCTCGGGCGTCATTATCACCGACAGACATTGCGAAAGCGGCGAAAAGCTGGGAGAGGTCCCCGTTTACGCCCTCGACAGCGAGACCATCTACCGCCTCAGTCACGGCTGGGTGGACGAGGTGTTCCTGCTCCAGTCCGAGGATATGACATTCCCGTCAGAGCTGATGAACAGCCTTTTCAGAATGGGAATTACCGTGAATTACTCCATTACGCCCATAACCGACGGCAGATGGAACATCACGGAGATGCGGAGCCTCGGACCCTTCCGCGTACTGTCAAGCAGCGTATCGGCTGCCCCCGCAGGAAAGCTTGCCGTAAAGCGCCTTGCGGACATAGCAGGCGGACTTGTGGGCTGTGTCCTGACCCTGATAGTATTCCTGTTCCTTGCCCCCATAATATATGTAAAGTCGCCGGGTCCGATTTTTTTCAGGCAGAAGCGCGTGGGACAGAACGGCAAGCCCTTTGTCATGTATAAGTTCCGCAGTATGTATATGGACGCGGAAAAGCGCAAGCAGGAGCTCATGGAGAAAAACAGGATAGGCAGCGGCATGATGTTCAAGATGGACGACGACCCCCGTATCATCGGAAGCGAGAAAAAAGACAAAAACGGCAGACCCAAGGGCATCGGCAACTTCATACGCCGCCACTCAATAGACGAACTTCCACAGTTCTTCAATGTGCTCATCGGCAATATGAGCCTTGTGGGCACAAGGCCGCCCACTCCCGACGAATGGGAGAAATACGGCCTCGGACACAGGATAAGGATGAGCATAAAGCCCGGACTTACGGGGCTATGGCAGGTCAGCGGCAGGAGCCGCATAACCGACTTCGAGGAGGTCGTAAGGCTGGACCGCGAATATATCGAGAACTGGAGCCTGCTCCTTGACGCAAAAATAATACTCAAGACCGTAGCCGTTGTCCTCAGAGCCAGCGGCGCAGAATAAAGACTGCGGCAGTCTGTAATACAGAGCTTTCGGGAGACCCTTCTGCGGAGGGGACTCCCCTTTTTGCGCGTTAGTCCCGATACACATTTTATATTTTGGAATATCACCGTCAATAAATACCATTTGTAATATTATTGTGTGAAACTCAAATAAAGCTTTTCAACATAAATGTATCAACTGCCGTTTTTTGTTTCCGTTTCGTATATTACCGCAAAATGACTTGACCCCGTCTCCGCGGATGTGCTATAATAGCCTATAATATTTTTTACCATAGGAGGAACTATAATGAATATCAAAAGATCCGTATCCGTCATTCTTGCAGCATTCTGCCTCACCGCAGGAGCAAATATCTTTACCGCAAATGCAGCAACCGTATCTCCCGAGGGCATTGCCGCTTCCGAAAATGTCGGTGCCTCAAAAGACGATCAGATAAAGGACCTAAAGGCTCAGTTAGCTGATTTGGAAAACCGTTATTATTACTTACAGAAGGAGATGGCGGATATGGAAACAAATTATCAGCACAGGCTCAGTATGATGGAAGGAGATTTGATGGCTGCAGAGAATGAATATGCGAGAGCTCGCGCCGAGGCTGAAGAAACAGAGACTAATCTCAACAAGCATATCAAATCTCTTCAGGAGGATAATTCATCACTGAGCTCTGCCAATTCTTCTCTTACCAAGGAAAACTCCACACTGAAGACAAATAATACCAACCTTACCAAGGAGAACTCCACTCTGAAGACAAATAATACCAGCCTTACCACACAGGTTGACAATCTCAAAAAGACAGTTTCGGAATATAAGGCACAGTCAGAGGCTGCAAACTATAAATACGAAGCTTTTCTGAATGATATACAGCGCCTTGATGCAAACGGCGACAATAAGATCGATGCCACAGACGCTTCTATGCTGCTCAGCATCTACGCTTACAACAGCACAAACAAGACACCCGTGACTACTATCAGCGACTATTACAAAAAGACTTCATGAGTCACAGCGATCACGCCAAAAACTTCTCTTACATATAAGTATACAGGGAGACTGCACAGACGGTCTCCCTTCTGCTTTATGCGCATAAAAAATCCGCGCCCCAGTTATACTGAGACGCGAATACGCCAGCGGGGACTCCCCGCTGGCAAGGTGTTACAATATAGATACGGTTTCATGCAGATAAAAAATTCGCGTTCCACTAAAAGTGAAACGCGAACTGGAGCTGATGATCGGACTTGAACCGACGACCTACGCCTTACCAAGGCGTTGCGCTACCGACTGTGCCACATCAGCAACCGACAAATAATATTATACAGCAATGGGAAGCAAAAGTCAATAGGGCGGCACATTATTTTTTATATTAACTAAAAAAATCTGAAATTTTTTTCAAAAAAAGCTTGACAAGCGCTTCGATATCTGATATAATATTAAAGCAGTCACGAAATGCGAGTGTGCTGGAATAGGCAGACAGGCACGTTTGAGGGGCGTGTGTCGAGAGACGTATGGGTTCAAGTCCCATTACTCGCACCAAGGAGCGGTTTAGGAAACTAAACCGCTTTTTTGTTTTTATATACCAGTTCCGAGGACGTTTGCCATATGGCAGACGCCTTTTTATTATGTGTGAAGATTGCTTTTCTCCCCCGTCTGTGGTATAATTTACAGTGAACATACATTTACCCGAACGGAGTGATAAAATGGACATGAAGTACCTTAGGCTCCTTGCCAAGGAGTACCCTACAATAGAGAGCGCTGCCAGCGAGATAATCAATCTCTCGGCAATACGAAGCCTTCCAAAGGGAACGGAATACTTTTTCAGCGATATGCACGGTGAATACGAAGCCTTTCTGCATATGCTGAGAAGCGCATCGGGCATGATAAAAATAAAGATAGACCTTGTTCTCGGCAAGACCGTATCGGCTGCCGACCGTGAAAAGCTGGCGGAGCTCATATACTATCCCGAAAAGGAGATAAGCCGCCTGACCGTCAGCGGCGAGCTTTCCGACGAATGGAAGCGGCTGAGTATTTATCGTCTGATACTGGTATGCGAGACCGTATCGGCAAAGTACACACGCTCCCGTATCAGAAAGCGCATCCCCGAGGACATGGTGTACATACTGGACGAGCTTCTCAACGTCACCGACGACGTTAACAAGGACTACTACTATGACGAGATAATCAGCGCCATAATCGACACGGGCATTGCCGAGACCTTTATAATCTCTCTGTGCAAGCTGATACAGTCGGTATGTATCGACAGGCTCCACATTATCGGTGACATCTTTGACAGAGGTCCCCGTGCGGACATCATTCTTGACGAGCTGATGAAGATGCACGACGTTGACATACAGTGGGGCAATCACGATATCTCATGGATGGGAGCAGCTGCGGGTAATCCCGTGCTCATCGCCAATGTCATACGCATAGCCATGAGGTACAACAATTTCGACGTACTTGAGGACGGCTACGGACTAAACCTCCGCGCACTGGCTGTATTTGCGGCAGAGACCTATGAAAACGACGACTGTGCGCTTTATATGCCCAACGCCCTCGATGATAACATCTACGACCCTGTTGACCTGAAGCTGGCAGCGAAAATGCACAAGGCGATAACCGTTATACAGATGAAGCTGGAGGGACAGCTCATTGCCAAGCATCCCGAATGGGAGATGTCCGACCGTGACCTTTTCGGCAGGACGGATTTTGTAAACGGCACTGTCATGGTAAACGGCAAGGAACACAGACTTCTTGACAGAAGCTTTCCCACAGTTGACCCCAAGTCTCCCCTGTCCCTCACCGAGGGCGAGGCTGAGCTCATGAAGGTGCTGAAGGCATCGTTCCGACACAGTGAGAAGCTTCAGCGGCACATCCGCTTCATATACGCAAAGGGCGCCATGTACAAGACCTGCAACAACAATCTTCTGTTCCACGGCTGTATACCCATGGACGAAAACGGCGGGCTCCAAAGCGTCAGGATCAAGGGCGAAAGGTACTCGGGAAAGGCTCTTCTGGACAAGCTGGGCGAGCTGGTAAATCAGGCATATTTCAGCAGCGGCGAGGATAAGGAGTACGCAGGCGATTTCATGTGGTATCTGTGGTGCGGCGCAAGGTCTCCCCTTTACGGCAAGGACAAGATGGCGTTTTTTGAGAGAGGTCTCCTTGAGGACAAGTCTCTCCACACCGAGAACTACAACGCCTACTACACCTTTTCGGAAAAGGCTGAGGTCTGTATGTCACTGCTGGAGCACTTCGGACTTGACCCCGAAAAGGGACACATCATCAACGGTCACGTTCCCGTAAAGATAAAGAACGGCGAGAGTCCCATCAAGGCTGACGGAAAGCTCTTTGTCATTGACGGCGGCATTTCCAAGGCATATCAGTCCACCACGGGCATTGCAGGCTATACGCTGATCTACGACTCACACAGTCTCAATCTTGCGGAGCACAAGCCCTTTGTGGCAGGCGAGAGCGGCAATACCCCCACTATCCGTCTTGTGGAGAAGCTGGACCGCCGTGCAAACATCTCCGACACCGACAAGGGCGAGGAGATACTAGACAAGATAAACGACCTGCGTATGCTTCTGGAAGCCTACAAGGCAGGCACTATAAAGTAAAAATCATGCCCCTGAGTGTTACAGATCGCTCAGGGGCATTTTATTATAATATAGAGAATAGTGATCAGTGAATAGTTATTGTGTTCAACTCTCAACTTTCAACTAAATCAGAAATACTATGGCTAAAGCTTCTGTATCTGTGACACGCCTGTGTGCGCCTTTTACTCGAACTCGTATTCGCCGTCGTAGTTCTTCTTGAACTCCTCAAAGACCTCGTTGAGAAGTACGTCATCGTCAACAGAAACAAAGTCGTCCTCGTCGGGAGTCTCGCCGGGGATTATCTCCAGAATGACAACCTCGTCGTCTTCATCGTCCCACGGCAGAAGCACACCGTAAAGGTGTTCCTTATACTCGACAGTTCCGATTATCTCAAATGAGACCTCGTTGCCGTCATCATCCGTAAGGGTGATGTAGTTCTCTATCTCCTCTTCGTTTTCAAGCTCCTTATCGTTGATATCGCTCATAACAGCACCTCCGCTATAATAATATATCTCATTGTACCACATAAGCACTGAAATTGCAATACCCTATCGCTCCCTTACCACAAGCACCGTCTTTATGCCGTATTGGCGGAATATCTCTATACAATCCCTGTCAATCATCTCTCCGCTGACCGCTATGGGCACCGCAGGCGGACAGGGCACCTTCACCGAGGCGCATATTCTTCCCTCTGCCGCTTCCACCGCTATCTCCTCCGCAGGCGCAAAGGCGGCTTCGCGGATGGCGCAAGCCATCCGTGGGAGCTTCACGCTTATATCACGGTGTCCTTTTTCTCTCACAGAAGCTCCCGACACCGCGCTCTCAAGCGCGGTGCGAAGCCGCCGGAAGTCGCCTGCTTCCGAAAAAGGAGCCAGAAGCAGTATAAGAAGTTCATCGTCGGCGTATTCGCACTCAACGCCGCTGCTGCGAAGAAGGTCTGCCAGCTCAGTGCCGCAGAAGCCGCTTTCGGCAGCTCTGACCGTAATGTGAAAGGGGTCTCCCTCCGCAAAGATCAGCCTTTCTGCGAAGCTGCTTTTCAGTTCTGCTATCAATGGCAGCGCCGCTGCAATGTCGCCTCGGATGTCCTCGGCGATATATCGGTTGCAAAGGTCCAGTGAAGCCATTATAAGGTAGGACGGGCTTGTAGAGCCGAACAGGCTCATTGCCTGCTTCAGCAGCGGAGCATACTCCTCACGGGAGGTATGCAGCACAGCCGCTCCCGTAAGAGCAGGAAGCATTTTATGTGCAGAGTCGCAGCACAGATCGGCTCCCAGAGCTATGGGGTGGATATTCTTTTCAAAAAAGGCAAGATGAGCACCGTGAGCGTTATCCACTATGAGCCTTGCACCGTAACGGTGACAAAGCTCCGCCAGCGCGGCGGTATCCGCCAGCCTGCCTGTGTAGTCGGGTGACGTAACGTAGAGGCAGGCTGGCTCAGTGGAGGCGGCAAGAGCCGCCTCCACGTCGGGCAGCGCAAGCTCGCCCGACAGGATACCGCCGCTGTAACGAGGAAGCACCCACTGCACATCAAATCCCAGCAGCGCAGCAGCATTGAGAAAGGCGCGGTGAACGTTTCTGGCAGCGATAATGCGTCTTCCCTCCATCTTCATAATGGCGAGCATAGCCTGTATGCAGAGAGTGGAGCCGCCTGCGGAAAAGGCAGCGGCAGCACTTCCATAGAGCGCGGCAGTGTTTCTCTCGCTCTGGGCGATTATACCGTCAGCCTCAAAGAGACTGTCCGCCCCTGCAATTTCGGTAATATCCAGCCTGAAAAGCTCTGCCAGTCTGTTTTCGGGCGACCTGCCCTTATGTCCCGGCATATGTGCGCGGAGACCGTTTTTCTCCGCATAATCAACAAGAAAGTCATAAACAGGAGTTTCCATAAAACCACCTCAAATATAGTACTGCAAGAATCTGTATAGCTTCAGCCTTGCACGGGACATGACTGCGCAGACCGCCTGAGAAGACACTCCAAGCTTTTTTCCGATAGTCACAGTGTCCATGTCCTTGAAATAGTATAGCATAATTATCTCTTTTTGTCTCGGGGTGAGCTCATTATTAATAATTTTTAACATCACACGGCGTACCCTTGACCCGTCCTCGTCGTCATTGAGACCGAGGATAAGTCTTATGCCCCTGTCGGCTTCGCCTGTGAATGAGTCAGAGTAGGTATCACGTTTTGCCACAGCCTTATCCCCTCCTGTACGAGGTAAGGTGCGAGATGACCTGCTGGAGCTCCCCATGCTCCTCATAGAGCAAACGTATGCGCCTGTCAAGGTCAAGCTCCTGAGCCCTGCGGCTGTCTCCGCATTCGAGAAGCTTTCTGCGGAGCTGTGAGAGCTCGGTGATACGCTGTCTGACCAGCGTGCGGCTGTGAGTGTAGTTGCTGATAAGTTCTGTCATGAAAATTGCCCCCTTAAAAATGAAATAAAGAAGCACGAAGCAGCTAAGGCTGCACCCTTGCGCTTTCACGCCGCAAGCGGAAACGGCGTCAGAAATAACGCAGGCAATGTTAAGATAGCTTTGCGAACTATTGTTCTATTCCTTGTAATTTTATTATAGAACATCTGTTCTGATTTGTCAAGAGGATACTCACAATATTTTTTCGTCCGACAATATCCGACAAGTGACAACAGTCACTTTTTTAGTTATATCCGTCATCTTGTCAGCTGCCGCTGTCCTTGATATAATATAGTAAAAAGGAGGGATTTCCATGAAAAGAACATTCTCACTCATCACCGCCGCAGCTCTCACACTCGGACTATTCTCCTGCGGCAGTCCGCACACCACAAAAAACAGCAAGCCTGTACTCAACGACTGGCAGAAAGAGGTTCTTGCGGCAGAGGGGCTTCCCACGGAAGCCGACCAGCTGACAGAAGCTCAGCTTCGCTCAATTCAGCGTATCTATGAGATGATAACCTATCTCAATGATAAGTATGACGAGGAGTTTATCTATGCGGGATACCTTGAGCCTGCGGCAAATCAGACGGAAACGCTGTATGCCTACCCGCGCTTATTAGGCAATGATTACGGCAGAAACACCGTTACAGTCAAGGCAGCAAAGGACGGATTTACCGACGATTACAGCGATAGGTCTATTGTTGACTATGCTGAGGAAATGGCAAACGACTTTATGAAGGATTATTTTGATTCGGATCAGGTCATTGCATTTTTCAAAGTCAACGCCTGCGATATTAAGAAAAATGAGGTGGTAGATGGGGATTTCCAGTGGAAGCTTGGCGTTTCTGACATTATATTTGTAAATGAAGACATTTGTAATGCAGATCAGGTGGAAGAATTTGCTGTTAATTATGCAAAATGGCTTTATGAGCATGAATTGGACGGAAATCATAGGATAAATATTTTGCAGCATTATGATGTTAATAAAATAACATACGGTGAAATAGCTGATATGTATGATACAGATTATTATAAAGGGTATTATAATTTTGGATTTGATTCAGATAAAAAAAATGTATTACAATTTGAACATTTGAATGGAGAAAGAAACAGAAACGAATTTATAATTGAAGATTTTTTTGATAAAATCAAATAATATATTAAAAGGAGTATTTATATGATATTAAACGGAGAATATGTAGAAAGACTATCTAATGAAGAATTATGTATGATTGAACAGTTAACCTATCTTGATGAGATGGCATAAAAAAAGGCGGACATTGTCCGCCTTTAGTCTTACTTGTTAAGTCCTGCTGTTACTTCGTCGTACTCCGCTGTTATCTCCTTATCGGGAGCCTTTGTGACGAGAGATACGATGATTATTGCAGCCAGTGCGCATACGAATGCGGGAAGAAGCTCATATATGGCAAGTACGCCGCCCAT
>Ga0129317_1001009_pt1 | contig 23639 bp, 22 predicted proteins | sample Cm1ome_FD_94430 | JGI IMG/M metagenome (GOLD analysis project Ga0129317, IMG submission 94430) | Eastern black-and-white colobus group fecal microbial communities from Wisconsin, USA - Cm1105 metagenome | ecosystem: Host-associated > Mammals > Digestive system > Large intestine > Fecal | place... | reverse complement strand
CGCCGCAGCAACGGGAAGCGAGTGATTGAGCTGAATCGTGCCGATAGTGTCGATTTGGAGGGTGCCGGAGAAATCGTCCCTATCGCCCCTGTCGAGGCACTGTGCGGCGATTTGCGGGCAGTTTCCAGGTGCGGCGAGTAAACTCCCGCAAGGCAAAAGAAACGCCGTGTGGGGCCGTTTGTGGCCGAAGGAGGAGTTCGGGTGTTCGGCGCGGGAGAATCACCTCCTTGGAGGTGGCCAGCATCGCGTTTGTCTGGTCACCGGCAAAGCCGCCGCCCGCCTTCCGCTTGTTTGCGGGGCGCTGCCCCACACCCCATTTTTATGAAAGACTGGAGGAAACGACATGAAAAAAGATATCAAATTCAGCACCCGGATGGCATCCGCAGACCGGGAGGCCATCAAGGAATTGGCGAAACGCTCCGGAATGTCCATGAGCGACTATGTGACAGCCTGCTGTCTGGGAAAGCAGGTTGTGGTCGTCGATGGACTGAAAGAAGTGCTCAAAGAGCTGAAGTCAATCGGCAGAAATCTGAATCAACTCGTCACCCTGGCACATATGGGACGCATCACGGTAGTCAATCTGGACAGCGTACGCCAGGCATTCTCTGAACTCTGCGCCGCTGTCTGGTTGATTCTGGAACGAAAGCGGTGGTGAAAAATGGCGATCATCAGCTTCACTAACTACAAGCGAGGACAGACCACCGGATGCATGGGAGCCGTGATGCGGTACACCATGCAGAACAAGAAAACCGAGTGTGACGGTCAACAGTTGGTCACAGGCATCAACTGCCAGCTGGAATCTGTCTACGCGGACTTCATGACCACCAAGCGGCTGCATCACAAAACCGACGGTGTGCTGTTCTACCACATGGTGCAGAGCTTTCCAAAAGGCGAAGCGGTCGATCCGGTCGCCGCTCATGCGGCGGCACTGAAGCTGGCCGAGTACTATGAGGGCTATGAAGTTCTGGTCTGCACCCACACAGACCGGGAACACATTCATTCCCACTTTCTCATCAACTCCGTCAACTTCGATACTGGGAAGAAACTGCACATCGCAAAGGAGCAGCTCCAGGAACTGCGACAGCGCAACGATCAAGTCTGCATGGAGTTTTCTCTCCCTGTGTTCAACCCCACGAACAGGAAAGAGAAGACCAAGACGATGTCCATCGGCGAGTATCACACGGCCGCCCGTGGCCAGAGTAAAAAACTGCAGCTCATGAACATCATCAACGACTGTATGCGCCACGCCTCTAACCGTGAGGAGTTTATTGCGCTGATGGAGAGCGAGGGCTACAAGGTACGCTGGGAAACCTCCCGGCGGAATATCACCTACACCACACCCAGCGGCTGGCAGTGCCGTGACCGCCTGCTGTTCGGGGACAAATATTTGAAGGAGAATATGGAATATGAATTCAGGATCAGAGAAGAAGTTATCTATGGACGAGCTGTTGGAGAAGAACCGACCTGCGCAGATGGCACAGGCCACACCGCAGCTTCCGGCGCAGGAGCTGACACCGCCTCCCGAAGACCATCCTACGAAAGCGGAGTGGGAGGATCTGCAGAGCGCCCTCTACACACTTGGGTACCACACCGAGAGACAGATTGGCTATCTCAAGAAAGTCAGCGAACTGCTGGCGCAGCTCCCGACCCAGACGCAGATGGACGAGCTGCTGAAAGCGGTGAAGCATCTGGAGCAGATGAGCGAACAGGCTGGGAAACAGAAAGAGAGGCATTTTTCTCTGTCCAGCATCAGACTGCCCAGACTGAGTCTGCCGGACATTCCATGGACCAGTCTGCTGTTGGGACTGGCGGCCCTGGCGCTGACTGGGCTGGTGCTGTGGGTGGTGTGGTCCAGCTTGGACACGCTCTGGAGCGCGGCCAGGGGCCTGCTCCTGTGATGGACGCTACCACTACGCACCACCACACCGACAGCAAGGCCCTCCGGAAAGAACGACAAAAGAAAATCGCCCAAGGTCACGCCGAGGACGATCACGAAGAAGAACAGACTTGGCAGCAGACTATGTAAAGGAGGATGATCACATGAGTTATCGGCAGGCAATGTATGATCGGGAGCATCCCCGATACTCTGAGCCGACAGAATATATCACGATGGAAGTGGACGGACTGATTGTTGCCCTCCGCTTCAAAAACGCCGTTACACAGCCTGACACAGTATCTGCAATTGAGCAGACGCTGTTGATGGCGCAGGACTTTGAAAATCTGAACAAGCCCGCTTGATTCAGTAGACTTTTTACCAGTGGTGTGGGATACTGTGTGTGCATATGAACCTTGACAATTTAATCTGAGCAAACCATATGCACCGCAGTCCTATACCAGAAAGGACAAGGTGCAATCATGGAAAAAAACAAGCGAGTATACTGCCTCTATCGAGTCTCTACCAAGGGACAGGTAGAAAAAGATGATATCCCGATGCAGAAACAATACTGTCGTGAATTTGCGGAAAGCCAGGGATGGACGATCGTCAAAGAGTTTGCGGAAAAGGGCGTTTCCGGTTTCAAGGTGGCTGCCGCTGACCGTGACGCCATTCAGGAGATCCGCCAGGACGCCGAGGAACGGAAGTTTGACATCCTGCTGGTGTTCATGTTCGACCGCCTGGGGCGGCGGGACGATGAGACGCCCTTCGTAGTAGAGTGGTTCATCCGAAACGGAATCGAAGTGTGGAGCGCAATGGAAGGGCAGCAGAAGATGGATGATCATATCGACAAACTGCTGAACTATATCCGTTACTGGCAGGCCTCCGGTGAGAGCCTCAAAACCTCCGCACGAACAAAGACACGTCTGTCGCAAATTGTGCAGGAGGGGAGGTTTCGCGGCGGGATCGTTCCCTATGGATACCGCCTGGAAAAGCAGGGGCGCTTCAATAAAAAGAATCACGAAGTCAACGAGATTCTGATTGACCCGGATGAAGCTGCGGTGGTGCGCATCATCTTTGAAAAATATGTCTATGAGGGGTTTGGCGCACAGCGGTTGTCCCGGTGGCTATATCACAACGGCTATCTCAACCGAAAGGGGACTAACTTCGCCAATACCACCATCATCAAAATGCTGAAGAACATCATGTATGTGGGAATCCTGCGCAGTGGGGAAACACGCTCAGAAATCTTTCCGGAGCTGCAAATCGTTCCTCTGGATCTGTATGAGCGGGCACAGGAGTTGATGGAAGCCAGGACAATGCACCACAATGAGGTGCCTTTTAACTCCAAGGGGAAGGCGCTGCTCTCAGGGATGGTCTACTGTGCCCACTGCGGTTCTAAGCTGGTGCTGACCACCAGCAGCGGCAGACGCGCCAAGGGTGAGCCCAAACGGGAAACCCGTATCCGATACGCCTGCCACTACAAGATCCGCCATCCTCAGGACTGTGACGGTCAGACAGGCTATTCCGGCGAGAAACTGGACGGCATTATTGATAAGATCGTCATTCAACTCTTTGAGCGGATGAAGACTGCACCCAGGAGCCAGCTCATTCAAAAGCAGCGGGAAAAAGAACTCCAACTGGCAAACAGTTCAGTGGCGAATCTGGAGAAACTCCATGCCGCCGCAGAACGGGAGCTGGAGAGCTACAAGAAAGAGATCATCAAAACCATCAATGGGACTGGCAGTTTTGGAGCGGATATCCTCGGCGAGATGATAGAGGACACCCGAAGCAAACTGGCGGCGCTGGCCCAGGAATTGGAACAGGCCAAGGAAAAAGCGGCTGATTTGAAGAGCTCTGCCGTTGCCGTCCAAAAGGAGTATGACAAGATTATGTCCTGGGCCGACCTATATGCGGGGAGTAGTATTGAGGGAAAGAAGATGATCCTGCGGCAGCTCATTGAGCGGGTGAATATCGGGAAGAACTTTGAAATCGAAGTGGAATTCAAAATCAGCGTCACACAGTTCTTCGACTTCCTACATCCGGAAGGGGACAAGAGTGTGTACTATCGTGCATCCTGAAAGCATGAAAAAACTCGGGAGATCTCAAAACGAGATCTCCCGAGTGTGGTGGACCCGAAGGGGATCGAACCCTCGACCTTACGGATGCGAACCGTACGCTCTCCCAGACTGAGCTACGGGCCCAAATCAACAGTTCCAAAAGTGGAACAGAAGAATAAAGCAATATAAAATTATAGATGTGGCAGAAAACCGAACCCTTTGCGCTCCCAGCTGAGCTACAGGCCCATATTGCCGCTTTTTGACCGTTTTTCAGAACAAAAAGCGGAGTTTTGAAATTTTCAGTTTTGACGATTTCCAGAGGGTTTTTCCTCCAGAATTGTGGGCTGACACTCGCAGATGGATGTGCGTCCATATCGATGCGAACCGTACGCTCTCCCAGACTGAGCTACGCCCCCGGGTATAAAATTTAATGAGATGTGAACCGTGTGCCAGCAAATGAGTTAGGCCCCGGAAAAAGAGGGGCTATGACCGAACCGGGTCTCCTCCCAGCTGAGCTACGCCCCCATTTGCCGCCGGAATTCCAGCGGCAAGTGATATTATACCATAATTTCCGGGGTTGTAAAGTCCAAATTTAAAAAACAAAAATTTCTGGTTGCTTATTTGGGAAGAATATAGTAAAATAAATAAGCTATGAACAAGTCCTCCGCGTGCAGCTGCGGAGCCGGTCTCGCGCAATGGGACCCTGCGAACCATGTCAGGCGGGGAACCGAGCAGCATTAAGCGGGACCTTCCATGTGCCGCGAGGGTGCCGGCTCCGCAGCTGCATGCGGGGGACTTACTCTGTCCTGGGAGGGATTCCCCATGTATCAGGCCCTGTATCGAAAGTGGCGGCCCAAGGTGTTTTCCGATGTCATTGGGCAGTCTCATATCACGGAGACCCTGCAGAAGCAGGTGGCTGAGGGCCGGACCTCCCATGCCTATCTGTTCACCGGCACCCGGGGAACCGGCAAGACCACCTGCGCCAAGATCCTGGCCAAGGCGGTCAACTGCGAGCATCCGGTGAACGGCGACCCCTGCTGCCAGTGCCCCTCCTGCGTGGGCATCGAGAGCGGCAGCTTTCTGGACGTGCTGGAGCTGGACGCGGCGTCCAACAACGGCGTGGACCAGGTGCGGGCCCTGCGGGATGAGGCCATTTACTCCCCCGCCAACGTGAAAAAGCGGGTCTACATCGTGGACGAGGTCCACATGCTGTCCACCCCGGCCTTCAACGCCTTACTGAAGATTCTTGAGGAGCCACCGGAGCACCTGATGTTCATTCTGGCCACTACGGAGCTCCACAAGGTGCCCGCCACCATCCTCTCCCGGTGCCAGCGGTATTCCTTCAAGCGCATCACGCCAACAGACATCGCCAAACGGCTGACCTATGTGGCGGGACAGGAGCAGATCGACCTGACCACGGACGGCGCGGAGATTCTGGCCCGCCTGGCGGACGGCGCCCTGCGGGACGGTCTGAGTCTGCTGGACCAGTGTGCCGCCGCGGGCGGTAAGATAGACAGCGCGGCGGTTCTGGACGTGCTGGGCCTGGCGGGGAACCTGCAGACGGCGCAGCTTCTGGAGTGCATCCTGCGGCGGGACGCCAAGGCGGCCCTGCTGCTTTTAAACCAGCTTTACGCCGGCGGCAAGGACGTGGGCGCTGTGCTGGGGGAGCTTTCCACCCTGGTGCGGGATCTGCTGCTGCGTCGGACCGCCCCGGAGGGCGGCGCGGCGCTGCTGTCCGGCGGGTACGACTCCGCCACGTTGGACCGGCTGTCCAAAGATGTGCCGGGGAGTCGTTTTCTGCATCTGGCGACCACGCTGCAGAAGGCCACGGCGGACCTCTATTACAGCTCCAACCGCCGCACGGACGCGGAGCTCTGCATCCTGCGGCTGTGTGACGAATCCCTCTCCGGCGACCTGACGGCGCTGGAGGCCCGCATCCAGCGACTGGAGGACGCCCTGGCCCGGGGCCAGGTGATCCGCTCCGCCGTGGAGCAGAGCGTGGCGGCCGCCAAACCCATCAGGGAAGCGGCGCCTGCCAGGCAGGAGGATGCGCCCCCCTGGGAGGAGCCACCGGTGAAACAGGTGTCTTCTGAGAAAAAGGCACCTCAGACGGAAGAGGAACGGCCTCCGCTGCCGGAGGAGCCGCCCATGCCCCAGGAGCCGGGAGAGCGGGTCTTCGACGTGCCGGAGCCTGTGCGGGAACCTGCCAGACCTGCCGCTGTGGCACCGGCTGCGCCCGCTGTGGGCGGGAACTGGTGGCGCGCGCTGGCGGAGGCCTGCAAGGGCCGCCTGTCGCCCATGTACCGGGTGTTCCTGGACATGTGCACCGGCGTGCTGGAGGGCGACCAGCTGACGGTCTACGCCCCCGATGACATCACTCTGGGCCGGTTGGACAATGACCGGGTGAAGGGCGTTCTCAGCGAGGAGGCAGGGAACGCCGCCGGGACGGCGGTGCGGCTGCTGTTCCGGGTGGGGGAGCCGCCCAAGGCGTCGCCTCAGGAAAATTTGAAAAACCTGCTGAAATTCGGCAGTCAATTTGACAATATTGAAATCAAGTAAACAGTAAAGGAGATCATACCATGGGATACAGTGCTCGCCGTGGATTTACCAACGGAAAGGTGTCCGGCGCCCAGCGCCAGGCGGAATTGCAGCAGAAGATCGCTGCCATGCAGGAGCAGATGAACGCCACCCAGGAGGCCGTGGAGGCCCAGGAGTTCACCGCCAGCGTGGGCGGCGGCGTTGTGGAGGCCAAGGTCAACGGCAAGAAGGAGGTCCTGTCCGTCACCATCAAGCCCGAGGCCGTGGACCCCGAGGATGTGGAGATGCTGCAGGATCTGGTGGTTTCCGCCGTCAACGAGGCCCTGCGCCAGGCGGGTGACGCCATGGAAAAGGGCATGAGTGGCCTGACCGGCGGCCTGGACCTGGGTGCTTTCGGCCTGTAAAGGAACAGAAACAGCCTGCATGTGTTCATGCAGGCTGTTTGTGCCAATAAGGAGAAGAACATGAAGAAACGGATTTTGGCGGCGACGCTGGCCTGTCTGCTGCTGGCCGGGTGCGCGCCGGAGACCACGGTGCCCGTGGAAGAGGAACCGGCGGTGGACGGTCCCGAAATCGCCTATGTGCCGCTGGATGACCGGCCCGACAACGTGGAGCGTGTGGTGTATCTGGCGGAGAGCCTGGGCTACCGGCTGGAAATGCCGGAGCTGGCGGACTACCGGACGGCCCTGGACGGCCAGCCCAAAAATTATGATAGCCTTCAGTGCGGAACCCCCTGGGCCCTCTACACCTGGGTGCTGGACCAGGAGGCGGCGGGCTGCGACCGCTACATCCTTTCCCTGGACCAGCTGCACTCCGGCGGACTGGTCAGCTCCCGGTGCGTAACGGAGGACGAGGTCCCTATCCCCGGCGGCGGCACTACCTCTGCGACGGAGTTGATGGATTCCCTGCTGTCGGCCCTGGCCCAGGATGAAAACAACGTGGTCTGGCTGCTGGACAGCGTCATGCGTCTGGCACCCACGGTGGGCTATCAGGGCGGCACCCTGGAGGATTACAACGCCCTGCGGGCCTACGGCGCGGTGGGACGTCCGGAACTTCCAAGCGGAGACCTGGAGGCATCGGATGTCCGGGCACTCTACCAGCTGGACAGCGGCGCAGAACTCCTGGATCCGGCGGACTTCGGCCTGACGGAGGACCGGGTGGACGCGTATCTGGCTGCCCGAAGCCGGAAACTGGCGCTGTCGGAGCGGATGCTCCACACGGTCCAGTGCGGCGGCTATGAGCACTTCCGTGTGCTGATCGGCATCGACGACTCCTCCGAGGAGGAAAGCATCCAGAAAAACGAGATCGCCTACCTGCGGAGCCTGCTGCGGGAGGGGGACGCGGGCCAGGTTCTGGACGCGATCCTCTCCGGCGTGGATGACCTGGCCTTCAAGGCGGTGACCAAGCTCTACCTGGAGGAGACCGGATGGGAAGGGGCGGACGTGTCCGTGGTGTACTTCGGCGGTACAGAGGACCGGCCCGCCTGCGCCTATGACTATCAGCCCCTGGAGACCATCATGGCGGAGCACTTCGACTTCTTTGACCTGACGGAAGCGGAGCCGGGGGCGGAGGACCTGCGGGTGCTGGTGCTGACCCAGCCCGCAGACGAGACGAAAAAGGCGGAGTATTATGATGCCCTCATTCAGGATTTGCAAGCCTGCCGGAAGAACGGGCGGCCCGTGATCCTGATCGACGCCGGAAACGGCCAATACGGCACCGCCTTCCACGACGCACTGACGGAGGAAGCGGAGCTGGGGTGGCTCCTCAGCTACGCCGGGTTTCTGGATATGGCCATCGTCACCGGCACGGCCCTGAGCCACGGCGTAGCCCGGTACGCCCATCTGATCCGGGGGGAGACCTCCCACGCCGAGGAGCGGGCCTTTGCCCGGACCCTGGCGGACAGCGTGATCAAGGATTTCTGCTATAAAAATGTCGTCCGGGAGGACCTGCTGGCCTATATCCGCAATGACCTGGGAGGTGATCCCAACAATTTCTGGGCCCCGGAGATCGACCGGGAAGCCGTTTTGAAGCGGCTGGAGAGCGGCATGGAAAAGAGCACCCGGAAGGTGCTGAAAAACCTGGAGCACAGCAATCTGATCGTCTTTTTGGACCAGAGCCCCCAGACCTGGGGAGAAATCAGCTGGGGGAAGGTCGAACTGGAAAATTACCGCTTCCCCTGGGACCGGGCCTTTGAGATCGGCATGGACATCCGTCTGGGAATCTTTGAAAAATAGTGTGAAAAAAAACAGCCTGTCCGGCCGGACAGGCTGTTTTTTAATGAATGAAACTTACAGCTGTTTGGCGGTATAGTACACCGCCAGACCGAAGACCACGATGGCCAGGGTCCACATGGCGTAGTAGGCGACAATGGTGCTGAACAGGGCACCCAACATAGCCGCGGCGGACAGGCCGCAGGCTACGTACACCGGGAGAGGGTCCGCGCTGGCAGGCAGCAGCTTGGAGAGCTTTCCCTGTCTGGTCAGCAGCGCAACGGCGATCAGGGCCAGAATATAGACAACGGCGAAGATCTTTACGTAAGTGCCCAGATACATGCTGGAGAGCTGCCGGTAACAGACCCACAGGGCAATCAGAGAGGTGCCCAGGATGGTGAGGGACAGGGCGCATTCCCGGTCGTACAGGCTCCACAGAATGCCCAGCAGCATGGCAACCGGGACGGCCACGGTCAGCAGAGTCAGCGTCGCCATGTTCCAGCGGACCAGAAGGCTGGCGGCGGCCAGGAACAGACCGGCACCGGCCACAGACCAGCCGATGACACGCTTTTTCTTGTCAGTCCTCCAGAGGAAGGAGAGCAGCAGACCCGCCGCCAGGACCACAGCGCCCACACCGGCGAAAACAGTGAGATAGGTGTCCCAGGCCACAACCTGCTCCAGGGTGCCGTTTATATAGAAGCGGCGGATAATCAGCAGATACAGCTCGGCCACGCAGCCGGCCAGAAAGAATTTCATGGCACCGGTCATGGGCTCGTCCCGCTTTACCTGCTTGGACTTGCTGTTGGAATTTTTCGGCATATGATAAGACCTCCAGGGTTGGTTTCGAATGGAAAGCGGGCAAGGCACACCCGCTGACATGCTTTAACAGTATAGCAGACTTTCTCCCCCATTGCAAGGGGAAGGAACGGGGGAATTTTTATCTTTTTCACATTGCGGCGTATCCACGCTTGAGAAGCGGGAAATAGCGTGATATACTACTTCAATATGATAGCGGAATCAGGTCCTGAATGATGATTCCGAAGCGGGAAATATACGGAGGAAGCATATGAGACGTTTTGCGGCGGCCCTGCTGGCCGCGTTGATGACAGTGGGACTGTGCGGCTGCTCCTGGCAGACGGAGAGCCCGGATGAGGCCCGGGAGGTCATTCAGGTCATCGCCATGGACACGGTGATGATTTTTACGACCTACGGGGAAAAGAGCACCCACGCCGACTACCTGTCGGAGGACGAGGTGCGGCGCCTGGAGAGCCTGCTGTCCCGGACGGACGAGAACAGCGTGATCTGGCAGCTGAACTACGCCGGGGGCCTGGGGATCGACGTGGGAGAAGAGGTCTGCGGCCTGATGGAGGCGGCGGAGGAATACGCCATGGTGACGGACGGCGCTTTTGACATCACCATCGCCCCGGTGGTCTCCGCCTGGGGCTTTACAGAGGAGGAAAACCGGGTGCCCTCTCAGGAAGAGCTGGACAAACTGTTGGCTCTGGTGGGGCCGGAGCATATCACCTTGGCTGATGACGCGGCGGCGCTGACGCCCGGCACCCAGATCGACCTGGGCGGCATTGCCAAGGGCTACGCCTCCGACCGCATCGCGGAGATTTTGCAGGAAAACAACATCCCCCGGGCCACCATCAGCCTGGGCGGGAACGTACTGGCCTGGGGGGACCGGCCGGACGGCACGCCCTGGCGGGTGGGTATCCAGGACCCGAAGGACCCCAATAACGCCAACGCCTTCGCGGGCATGCTGCATCTGACGGATGCCTTTGCCGTCACCTCCGGCGGATACCAGCGGTTCTTTGAGAAGGACGGAAAGACCTATCACCACATCATCGACCCCGCCACCGGGTATCCGGCGGACAGCGGCCTGACCTCCGTCACCGTGGTGGCCGACTGTGACCGGGATGAAGTGGACGGTACCCCCGGCGTGGGGACCATGTGCGACGCCCTGTCCACGGCCCTGTTTGTCATGGGCGAGGAGAAGGCCCTGGACTTCTGGCGCAGTAGCGCTTATGACTTTGATTTGGTGCTGGTGACGGAGGATGGCCGGGTAGTCGTCACCGACGGCATCGCCAACGAATTTGAGGAGATTAAGGAGAGCGGGTACAGCTATGAAGTTGTCTCCTAAGCTGCAGCCCTGCCGATGGGATGGGCTGGTGGTTCTGCTGGTGGTGGTTCTGGCGGCGGCCTGCGCCCTGGCGGTGTGGAGCCGGGGAACGGACACCGGAGAACTGACGGCGGTGGTGACCGTGGACGGCGTCGAAACGGAACGCATCCCCCTGAAGGAGTTCCCGGATGGGGAGCGGACATACAGCGGGAACGGGTATACGCTTCACGTCCGGCTGGAAGCCAGTCAAGGGGAGACCGGCCTGGGCCTGTACGTGGCGGCAGCGGACTGCCCCACCCAGGACTGCGTGCACACCGGTACCATCACCCGGGCGGGACAGAGCATCGTGTGCCTGCCTGCCCGCGTCATCATCCGTCTGGAGGGCGGCACCGTGGACCGGGACGCCCCGGATGTGGTCATCGGATAGGAGGGTGCCATGAAGCTGACAACGAGGCAGCTGACGCTGTGCGCGGTGCTGACTGCCATGGCGCTGGCGTTGAGCTATCTGGAAAATTTCTTTCCCCTGTCCTTGGCTATCCCCATCCCCGGCATCAAGCTGGGACTGGCAAACATCGTGACGGTGTTTGCCCTGTATGCCCTGGGGCCGGGACAGGCACTGCTGATTTTGATTGGAAGATGTCTGCTGGGAGCGGTGTTTGCCGGGAATATGAATGCGCTGATCTTTTCTTTGCTGGGCGGCGTGACCGCCATGCTGGTGATGATCCTGCTGTCCCGGAGCGGACGGCTGTCGGTTTATGGCGTGTCCATCGGCGGTGCGGCGGCCCACAACTGCGGCCAGGTGGCGGCGGCGGTGCTGACCCTGGGAAACACGGCCCCATGTTACTATTTGCCCATTTTACTGGGCGTATCCCTGTTTACCGGCGCCCTGACGGGGCTGGTGGCAGCGTGCCTGTTCCGGGCACTGGCCCATACCGGGCTGACGCGGGGATGAACGGAGGAGAGCATACATGAAAGTTTTGGTACTGAGCCATCAGGGACGCTATGAGCGCTTCGCGTCCAAGGATGCTCCGGCCTATCAGGCGGCGGAGCTGGTTTTCTGCGACCGGGAGGCTTCCGAGGAGGACTGGCTGGCAGCCGCAGGAGACGCGGAGGCGCTGTTCGTGACGCCGGTGACCTGGGTCCGGGAGAACCTGATGGAGCGGATGCCCAATCTGAAATTGATCCACAGCGAAGGCGTGGGCTTCGACCGCATCGACCTGGAGGCGGCCAGACGCCGGGGTATCTACGTGTGCAACAACGCCGGGTGCAACGCGGGACCTGTGGCGGAGCAGGCGGTGATGCTGATGACCATGCTGCTGCACAGGACCCTCTGGGGCCACCGGATGGTGCTGGAGGGCGGCCAGGGGAAGGCAGTGCGGATACTGGAGGGGGACGTGCCCCAGGATCTTAGCACCGTGACGGTGGGCCTGGTGGGCTTCGGGGCCATTGCCCAGGAGACGGCAAAGCGCCTGCGGGTCAGCGGCAGCAAGGTCTGTTACTACTCCCGGCACATGAAGAATGCGGAAACAGAGGCGGCCTTCGGTGTGACGTATCTGCCTCTGGAGGAGCTGACGGCCCGGTGCGATATTATCAGCCTGCACCTGCCCGCCACAGCGGAGAGCATTCACATGGTGGACCGGGCGTTCATGGCCCGGATGAAGCCGGGGGCCTTCCTGGTGAATACGGCCCGGGGCGCCATCATCGACGACGAGGCGCTGTGTGAGGCTATCCGCTCCGGTCATCTGGCGGGAGCGGGGCTGGACGCCTACGCTCCGGAGCCCGTCCCGGCGGACCATCCGCTGGTCCGGCTGGCCCACGAGTGCCCGGACAGGCTGATCCTGTGTCCCCACCAGGCGGGAATCACCCAGTCCTCCTTCTGCAATGTGTACCGGATGCTCTTTGAGAATCTGGGAAAACTGATGGTGGGAGAGCGGCCGGACCGGGTGGTCAACGGGCTGTAAGCCTTATATAATGGTATAAACAATCAATATAATGATAAAAGAGGACGGCTTTGCCGTCCTCTTTTATCATTCTCAATAAACCGGGAAAACCTGCTCATTTGGCGCCTTCTCGCTGGTTCAGCAAAGCTGTCGCTGCCCGGCGGGCTTCCGGGTGATAGCTCTTTTCCGCGATTCGCCGCAGCTCCTCATCTGAATAGTTCGCAAATTCCCGGAGATAGCGTTCCTCCGGTGAGTGGGTCAGCTCAAAGGCGAGCGATTCCGGAAGGAACAGCTTACACTCATGACAACGGTCACAGACGAACAGGTTCACTTCCAGAGAGTAGTTTTCCAGACTGTTGACTTTCAGGGGAGCTGTGGGGCCCATCCGGATCTCCAGCCGGCCCAGGTCCTGAAGGTCCCTCCGCAGGGACAGAGCTTCTTCTTCATGATGATCCCTCCTTTTTTATCAATGATATCATATGTGGGAGAGATTGCAAGTGGCGCCGGATTCAGATGTCTCTGATATCGTACAGGGAGTCCAGCACCAGCCAGGTTTGGGAGAAGGGGCGCATCAGATTCCAGAAGCCGGCACCCCGGAAGCCGTACTCCGCAATGAGGCGGAGCTTGGCGTCCATGCTGCGGGCATCTTCAAACCAGACCTCGTGGACCGCTCCGGAGTCATCGGTGTAGTGGAAGAAGGGGGACTGGGCCGTCTCGTCGTACTGGATGGCGATGTCGTACTGGACGGCCAGCTCGATAGCCCGCTGGTTGGAGATGGACTGGGCCCGGGTGACGCCCTGGACGAAGGGCAGGGGCCAGTCGTAGCCGTAGTTGGGAACGCCCAGACAGATTTTTTCCGAGGGAATGACGGTAACGGCGTAGTCCAGCACCGCCAGGACGTTGGGCAGCGGCGCCACCGCCATGGGCGGGCCGTATGTATATCCCCACTCATAAGTCATGAGGAGGACGCCGTCGGAGGCGGCGCCTACGGCGGCGTAATCGTGGCCCTCGTACAGCAGGCCCCTCTGGACGGCGCTGGTCTTGGGGGCCAGAGCCGTCCAGAGGAAGGAGCCCTGGGCGTGGAGAAGCCGCCGCAGGCGGAAGAGGAAGGCGGCATAGGCGGAGGCCAGCTGGCCGGGGAGGTACTCGAAGTCCACGTCCACCCCCACGTAGCCCCGGTTCCGGACCGTTTGGAGGACCTGCTCCACCAGCCGGTCCTGAACGGTCTGGTCCGTCAGCACCTGCTCGGCCCGCTGGGTGTCGAACTGGCCGGACTCCGTCAGGGTGGACAGGTGCATGACCGGGCGGGTGCCCCGCTGCCGGGCGGCGGGCAGAAGCGCGTCATCCTCCAGGGGCAGCAGGCCGCCGGAAGCTGTGATGCCGTAGGTGAAGGGCGTCAGGTAGGTGAGGTAGGGGAGCTGCTGGGCCAGCAGCCCCGGTTCGATGAAGGGGTAGGCGTAACCGTTGAAGGCGGCGGAGCCCAGCTTTTCATCGAAATAGGAGATCACCAGCGTCTGGCCGGGGAACAGGGTCTCATTGCCGCCCAGAAACCAGTTGTTCCGCCACAGGGTGCGGACGGTGGTGCCGTAGGAGGCGGCGATGGAGGTCAGGGTCTCCCCGGGGCGGACAGCATGGACCTGGCGGGGAAAGCGGACCACCAGGGTCTGGCCCACAGCCAGGGCCCCGGAGGCGGGGACGGTATTGTCGGAGGCGAGACGGGCGGGATCGACGCCGTAATAGGCGGCAATGGAGTCAACGGATTCTCCGGGCTGGACAACATGGATGGTCATGGTAAATCACTCCTTCCGGAAACCCTATGCGGGAGAAGCGAAAATGATGAAAAAATGCTTGCCATTTGCAAAAAGTTGGAATACCATGAGGACAAATAAAGCCTATGCCGGTGTATATGAAATAACAGCATGGCAGATACAGGGGGAATGACTGATGAATATCCGCAAGTACGAGGCCTTCGCGCGGGCTGTGGAACTGGGGAGTTTGTCCAAGGCGGCGGAGGAACTGGGATACACCCAGTCAGGCATCAGTCACATGATGCAGTCCCTGGAGGAAGAGGTGGGCTTTCCGCTGCTGGTGCGGACCTCCGCGGGCATCCAGCCCAACCATGAGGGGGAGCTGCTGCTGCCGGTCATCCGCCAGCTTCTGAACACCAGCGAATCCCTGGAGCAGTATATCGCCAAGATCAAAGGGGCCGACACCGGGCGCATCCGGGTGGCGGCCTATACCAGTGTAGCCACCTACTGGCTGCCGGGTATCATCCGGGATTTCCAGAAGGACTACCCCAATGTGGAGATCCAGATCATCGAGATGGGCTCCGGGGCCATTGAGCAGATTATGCGGGAGCGGAAGGCGGACTTGTGCATCTACGCTGGAGGAGAGGGGCAGGAGTTTGAGTGGATTCCCCTGTGCCGGGACCGGATGTTGGCCCTGGTGCCGCCGGAGCACCCCCTGGCCCATCAGGACTGCGTGCCGCTGGAGGCGCTGCTGAAGGAAAAATTCATCATGCCCATGCCGGACTATGACGGTGAGGTGCGGTATATCCTCAACAAGCTGCCCCGCTGGCCCCAGATCCTGTTCTCCGCCTGCAGCGACTATGCCATTATCAACATGGTGACGGAGGGACTGGGTGTCTCCATCCTGCCGGAGCTGCTGCTGAAAAATTACGGCCACTCCGCCGTGGCCCTGCCCATGGACCCGCCTCAGGCGCGGATGCTGGGCATGGGCGTTCCGCAGCTCAAGACGGCGTCCCCGGTGACAAGGAACTTCATGGAGTACGTGGAGCGGTATGTTTCGCAGGCGCGGGGAATAGAGTGAAGCATGGCTCCCACCGGGAGCGCACAAAGGAATCCAAAGAAAATTGCAGCAGGAGGCCGGAAACCCGGCTTCCTGCTTGTGCGTTAGTGGAGGAATGTTATGGGGAGCTTGGGGACGGCGGTTCTGGTGACTGCGGCAGCGGGCATCGGTGGAACGGGCCTTGGCGGCGGGGCCGCCTGCCTGCTGCGGAGAAAATCCGACCGGATGGTCAGCCTGATGCTGAGCTTCGCGGCGGGAGTCATGGCGGGGGTGGTGTGCTTCGACCTGCTGGCGGAGGCTGCGGCGTCAGGGGGGCTGGGACTAACGGCGGGCGGGGTCCTGCTGGGCTTCGGCCTCACCGGAGGGCTGAACAGCCTCCTGGAGCGGCGGGCCGACGAGACCGGGAGCCGGCCCCACCTCTTTTGGGCCGGGGTGGTCATGGCCATGGCCATTGCCCTGCACAATATGCCGGAGGGTATGGTCATCGGGGCATCCTTCGCCGGTGGCAGCGCTGGGAGCGGATGGGTGATGGCGGCGGTGATCGGCCTGCACAATATCCCCGAGGGAATGGCGGTCTCCGTGCCGCTGGCAGCCGGTGGAGAAACGCGCTGGAAGGCCATGGGGATCGCGGCGCTGACGGGGGTCCCCACCGTGCTGGGGGCGGTCTTGGGGTATTGCCTGGGAACCATGGGGCCCACGGCCCTGGTGGCGGCCCTGAGCTTCGCGGCGGGAGCCATGCTGTATGTGGTGTTCGGAGAGCTGCTGCCGGAGTCCGCAGCGCTGTGGAAAAACAGGGCACCGGCCCTGGCGGCGGTGGCGGGTATCCTGGTGGGCATGGTCATCGTATACGGATAAAAAGGCGCCCGCCGCGGCAAGAAGCTGCGGCGGGCAAAAAGAAAGGAGAGAGAAAATGGATTATTTGATCAGGACGGCGGCGCGCTTTTTGCCGTACCAGAGGATGATGGCTACGTAGGCAAGGGCGGCGCAGATACCGATGACGTAAGCGCCGGTCCAGGGAATGTGGAAACCGATCTCCGCGTTGGCGATGAAGGTGACGGTGATGAAGGCGTAGAAGCCGCCGGGGATCAGCGGGATCCAGGCGTATTTGCGCTTGCCGTTTTCAAACATCCACACGGTGATGACCAGGAAGGCAAACAGGGACAGGGTCTGGTTGGCCCAGGCAAAATAGCGCCACAGAATGTTGAAGCCCTCGGTGTTGAACTTGGCGAACACCAGGATGACAGCTACCAAGGCGAAGATGATGGCGGAGAGGCTCAGGCGCTTGGCGTTGGAGCTCTGGTCGATGTGCAGGGACTCTGCGATGGCCAGACGCAGGCCGCGGAGGGCGGTGTCGCCGGAGGTGATGGGCAGGACCACAATACCCAGCAGGGCGACCACGCCGCCCACCTTGCCCAGAATGTCCTTGCAGACGATGATGACGGTGCCGGTGGCGCCGCCGTTGGCGGCCTGGAGGCCCAGATTGTACACGCCCATGGCGGCAGCGGCCCAGACCATGGCGATGAAGCCCTCCAGGACCATCATGTTGTAGAAGGTCATGCGGCCCTGGTGCTCGCTCTTCATGGTGCGGGAGATGATGGCCGTCTGAGTGGAGTGGAAGCCAGAGAGAATGCCGCATGCCACGGTGACGAAGAACACAGGGAAGAAGTGGTCGGCGGAGAAGTACTCGCCGTAGCTGAAGGGGACGCTGGCACCGTCCACGGTCTTGAAGGCCTGGAAGGCCGCGCCCTGCCAGTCATCCCAGATGTTCAGCAGGGGATAGCCCTTGGCAAAGAGGCCGATAAACACGCCCACGGCGGAGAACATCAGAATGGCGCCGAAGAGGGGATAGATCTTGCCGATGATGGCGTCGATGGGGAAGACGGTGGCGACCAGGTAGTAGACGAAGATGACGCCGTAGATGACCCAGGTGGAGATGGCTGTGGGCTCGCCGGAGAAGCCGAAGATGCCCTTGGCGGCGATATCGCCGGGAGTGTAGATGAACACGGCACCCACCAGCAGAAGAAGCAGGGAACAGAACACCTGGTAGACGCCGTAGACGCCCTTGTTGCTGTATCTGCGGATGGAGGCGGGCATCTGGGCGCCGCCGTCCCGGAGGCAGATCATACCGGAGAAATAGTCGTGCATGGCACCGCCGATGATGTTGCCGATGGGGATGGTGAGAAAGGCGATGGGGCCGAAGAGAATGCCCTGGATGGGGCCGAAGATGGGGCCGGTGCCCGCGATATTCAGCAGGTTGATGAGACCGTTTTTCCAGCCCCGCATGGGGATGTAGTCCACGCCGTCCTGCTTGGTATAGGCAGGCGTGGGGCGGTCGTCGGGGCCGAAGACCTTTTCGCAGAATTTGCCGTACAGGGCGCCTCCGCCGAAGAGAATCACAAGGCCGATGAGAAAGGTCGTCATAAAACACACACTCCTTTTCCGGGCCTGTCAGGACAGAGCCCTTTTTCTGTGTTTTACCATAACAGATTTTAAAGGAAAATGGTGTTAAGGGCTGTCGGCAGCGTGTTCAGGAGCCGCCAAAGGAGGGGAGCGGGGCGACAATGGACCGTTAACAGCGAAAAGACCTCCGCCGGACGGCGGAGGCCTTTTGTATGTACGGACTCAGTCTCCTTCGGCCAGGCGGTAGCCTACGCCCACTTCCGTGAACAGGTACTCCGGCTCGGCGGGGTTCTTTTCAATCTTCCGGCGGATGTTGGCCATGTTGACCCGGAGGATCTGGTTGTCGCCTCCGGCCCGGGGACCCCACAGCTCCTTGATGATGAAGTCGTAGGTCAGGACCTTGCCGGCGTACTTGCCCAGCAGCGCCACGATGCGGAACTCGCTGAGGGTTAGCTTCACGTTCACACCCCGGACCATGGCCTGGTGCTTGTTGTAGTCGATGGTCAGGTCGCCCACGGTGTAGGTACCCTTCTGGGCGATCTCGTCGTTGCCGCTGGCGGTGCGGGTGTGGCGGATAGCGGTGCGGACCCGGGCCAACAGCTCGTCGGTGCCGAAGGGCTTGGTGAGATAGTCGTCGGCTCCCAGGTCCAGGGCCTGGACCTTGTCCTTCTCATAAGACCGTGCGGAAACTACCACCACCGGCAGGCTGGACCACTCCCGCAGCTTGCGGAGAATGTCCAGACCGTCCATGTCCGGCAGTCCCAGGTCCAGGATGATGAGGTCCGGACAGTGGGAGGAGATCATGGACAGGGCCTCACTGCCGGTGCGGGCCTGCATGGCCTCGTAGCCGTTGTTGTTCAGAACGGTGGAAATAAAGTGGGAGATACTCTTTTCGTCTTCGATGACCAGGATTTTTTCTCGGATCGTCATAACATCACTCCTGTTCCTCCAGAGGCAGGCGGAAGGTGAATTCCGCGCCGCCGGGCAGATTTTGGGCCTGCATGGTGCCGCCGTGGGCACGGACGATGGCAAGACACACGGAGAGACCCAGGCCCATGTTGCGCTTGCCGTCGCCTTTGGCGGTCTCGTTTCGTTTCAGGGTGCCGTCAAACAGGGTGGGGAGTTCCTTCTCCGGGATGCCGCAGCCGTTGTCCTCCACGGCAAAGCGGGCAAAGCCCTCCTCCGCCTGGACGGAGACCCGGATGCGGCTGGTGCGCTCGCCGTGGACCGCCGCGTTTTCCAGTAGGTTGGAGAGCACCTGCTCGATCAAAATGGGGTCCATGGGAACCATCAGCAGGTCCGCGGGGACCTCCACGGAGACGCTGATGCCGGGGTAGCGGCGGCGGAACTTTCGGACCGCTTCCCCCATGATCTCCTCGGCGGCCTCCGGCTCCTTGGTGATGCGGGCCTGGTCCTCGCCGATACGGGTGATGGACAGCAGATTCTCCACCACGCGGATCAGCCACTGGGCCTCGCTGCGGACATCCTCCAACAGCTCCCACTGCTCCGGCAGGGAAAGACCGGGATTATCCAGTACGGCGGAGGTGGAGCCCACGATGGAGGTCAGAGGGGTTCGGATATCATGGGATACCGAGCGCAGCAGGTTGGCCCGCGTCTTCTCCTTTTCGTTTTCCGCCCGGAGACGCTCCGACTGGCGGACCTGGGTGGTCAGGGCGCAGGTCATGATGGAGGCCGCCAGAAAGACCAGAAAGGTCAGGGGATAGCCGGAGAGGGTGAAGTTCACCGCCCAGTAGGGATATGTAAAGATAAAGTTGACGCACACGACCCCCAGCACGGAGGCAATCAGGCCGAAGAGGTAGCCGGTTGTGAAACGGGAGACGCACAGCACCGCCAGCACGAACACCGGGGAGGCGAAGCCGTCGCTGCTGTTGGCCCGCTGCAGAAGAATGCAGATGACCGCCGCGCAGGAGAGAATGGCGGCGGACACCGCCAGGTCCCGCCAGGAAAAGGGGAACAGGCGGGCAAGGGTGGATTTTTGAGGGGTCAAGGAAAGCACTCCCTTCCGGAAAGGTTCAAGATCATTATAGCAGAAGACCCGTTAATGTGGTGCTAAAAATATTGACAGGGATTTAACAGAGAGCGGACGGCAATTGTCAGCGGCTGAACAGGGGTTTCCGGTATTATGAAGAAAAGCGGCGGAGAGCCGCGGATCAGAGCAAAGGAGACGAGCATCATATGGAGAAACAATCTGCGGAGAAGACGCTGGGGAAGACCTTGCGGGATGGAGAGCAGGTGCTTTGGAGCGGAAAAACGGAGGTGTTCCCGCTTCTGGCCGGTGATGCCAAGGTGCAGATTCTGAGTAAATGGATCGGGACCGTCGCGGCGGCCATCGTGATTCTGGCGCTGTACATCGCCAATGGCGGAAATGGCAAAGGCATGATTGCGGTGGTGCTGGGGGTGGCGGTACTTCTGCTGGTCTCACCCTTTGTGGAGCAGCGGAGCGTTCTGCGGCAGAGATACTGGATCACAGACCAGCGGGTGATTCTGATTTCCGGGGACCAGACGGTCTATTTCATGGAACTGGACGGCATCGACGGGTTCCGGACTGTGACCGGGAAGACGGAATACGGCAGTCTGGTGCTGGGCAGCTGCATCTTTGAGGACATCAGGCGGCAACTGCGGTGGCGGGCCTGTCATCCCAAGATGGACAGCCAGAGCGGTACCACCAGCGGCGCGGCCATGGGGCTGGTGCTGTTCAATCTGAAGGACTGCCGCGGTGCAGAGGAGCTGCTGCGGCAGTATGTGGAAAAAACGGCCTGAGGGCAAAAATAAGGGCGGAGTTCGGAGACCGGCGCTTGAGGCGCCGGTCCTTTTTTGTCGTGTGGCGGCATGGCCGGGCGGATGCGGTCCGTCCCTGCGGCTTCCGAAAATGGGCAGCGGGAAATTTTTCAATTTCCAGCGGAAAAATGAGGGGTGATGCACGGCGGCGTGCAAGAGAGCAGCGGGGGGAGGCGCACTGTGTGAGCGGAGACGGGAGGCGAGCGGATATGGACAAGAGAAGAGAGGACGGGGTCTTCTGCCGGACATATCTCCGGACTATGGACCCGGAACGGGCGGCGGAGGCGGTAGGGCGGCTGGATGGCTTCGCCCTGCTGGGACAGCAGCGGACCCAGGCGAAGCTGGAAAAAATGCGGACGGACGCGGCGGCGCAGATCCGCCGGGAGGACGCCGTCCGGCGGCTGGCACAGCTGGCCTTTGGACGGGCCAACGACGTGCTGCGGCTGGCCCTGCACCCGGAAAAGGCGAACGTGGACACGTTGGACCTGTCCGCCGTGGCGGAGTTCAAGGTGACGGACAAGGGCGTGGAAGTGAAGCTGGTAGACCGGGTCCGGGCGCTGGAGACCCTGTGCGGCCTGCTGGAGAGCGGCGGCAGCGGCGGGGCGGAGGAACTGTACCGGGCCCTGGAGGAGGCCGCCGGACAGATGGAGGGCGGCTGGGGTGACGATTGAGGGCATGCACTTCTCCCGGAAGCAGATGCGGGTGATGACCTGGTGGCAGCGGGGAGACCGGGAGGCCATCATCTGCGACGGTGCGGTGCGCAGCGGCAAGACCTTTGCCATGGGGCTGTCCTTCTTCCTGTGGGCGGAGGGGCGCTTTCAGGGGCGACAGTTCGGCCTGTGCGGCAAGACCATCGGCTCCCTGCGGCGGAACCTGCTGGCGGAGCTGATCCCCTGTCTGAGAAGGATGGGGATGACCGTCCGGGAGCGGCGGTCCGAAAATCTGCTGATCGTGCGGTATGGAGGCCGGGAGAACCGCTTTTTATTGTTCGGAGGCCGGGATGAGTCCAGCGCGGCGCTGATCCAGGGAAGCACCCTGGCGGGTATCCTGATGGATGAGGCGGCCCTGATGCCCCGGTCCTTCGTGGAGCAGGCCATCGCCCGGTGCAGCGTGCCGGGGAGCCGGCTGTGGTTCAACTGCAACCCGGAGGGGCCCCAGCACTGGTTTTATCAGGAGTGGATTTTAAAGGCCAAGGAGCGGAAGACCCTGCGGCTGCGGTTCACCATGGCGGACAATCCCTCCCTGACGCCCCGCATCCGGGCCCGGTATGAGCGGGCCTACTCCGGCGTGTTTTACCGCCGGTTCGTACTGGGGGAATGGACGGCGGCCCAGGGACTGGTCTACGACTTCTTCGACCGGGAACGGGACGCGGTGGAAGTGCCCGAGGGACCCTTTGACCAGTGGCGTATTTCCGTGGACTATGGGACCTCCAACCCGGCGTCCTTCGGCCTTTGGGGCAGGCAGGAGGGCGTCTGGTACCGGACGGAGGAGTACTATTACGATTCCCACAAGGCGGGGCGGCAGCGGACGGACGCGGAGTACGCCGACGATCTGGAGAGACTGGCGGGAGGGCGGCGGATCGCCCGGGTCATTGTGGACCCCTCCGCGGCCAGCTTCATCGAGGTGCTGCGGCGGCGGGGCTTTCGGGTCATCCGGGCCGACAACGCAGTGGCGGACGGCATTCGGGTGACGGCGGACCTGCTGCGGGCGGGTAAAATCCGCATCTGCCGGGGGTGTGAGGACTGCCTGCGGGAAATGGCGCTGTACTGCTGGGATGAGCGGGGCGGCAGGGACGCGCCCAGGAAGGAGCACGATCACGCCATGGACGAAATGCGGTACTTTGCCATGGACCTGGCGGAGAAGGAGCATGGCGGGTTCGCGGCGGTGACGGTGGAACGGCGTTCATGAGCCAGCTTCATCGAGGTGCTGCGGCGGTGATGCGGAACGGCGTCCATGAGGGAGCGAAAGCGAGCCGCGGCGGCGCCGCGTCAAGCGTTTTGCCGAAGGCAAAACCTTGAAATCGGCAGGCTCTGCCTGACGATTTGCGTGCAATCAAAAGGGCTCCCATGGGGCGCTGCCCCATGGGAAATCGAGGAAAGGAAGGATATGGTGGGAAAGTGGTTGAAAAAGCGGGGGGAGGCCCATGCGGCGGCGGTACAGCTGCGGAGCGGCGAGACCCATCCCTTCGGGATGCTGCGGGAGTATGTGCCCCTGCGGAATGGTGAGGTGCAGCTCTACCGGTCCGTGCGGGAGGCGGTTCCTGTGGTGGACGCGGCAATCTACAAGCTGGTCCGGATGACGGGCGGGGTGACGGTGGCCTGCGGGGACCGGACTGCGGAAGAGGCGCTGCGGGAGTTTTTGCGGACCGTGCCCGCCGGGCGGGGGCAGTTCGGCATCAACGCCTTTTTGGAGTGCTATCAGGACTCCCTCCTGACCTGCGGCCGGGCCGTTGGCGAGATCGTACCGGCGGTGGGGAACCGGGAGATCGCGGCGCTGCTGTGCGGCCGGGTGGAGGACATAGAGATCAGGGAGGGGGACAGCCCTCTGGAATTCGCCATCTGCGGCGCAGACGAGCACGGCAGGATGGAGCAGCTGCCCTATCAGAATTTGCTGCTGTTCACGCCCCTGAACCCGGAGGCGGAGAACCCCTACGGCGTGTCCCTGCTGCGGTCTCTGCCCTTCCTGTCGGACATCCTGCTGAAGATCTACCACACCATCGGCGTCAACTGGGAGCGCTGCGGCAATGTGCGCTTTGCCGTCACCTGCCGGGGCGGCGAGGGCGTCAGCGCGGCGGAGCGCAGCCGGGTGCTGGCGGAGGAGTGGTCCAGGGCCATGCAGGAGACCCGGAACGGCAGTGTGCGGGATTTTGTGGCTGTGGGTGACGTGGAT
>Ga0129317_1001008_pt1 | contig 23655 bp, 22 predicted proteins | sample Cm1ome_FD_94430 | JGI IMG/M metagenome (GOLD analysis project Ga0129317, IMG submission 94430) | Eastern black-and-white colobus group fecal microbial communities from Wisconsin, USA - Cm1105 metagenome | ecosystem: Host-associated > Mammals > Digestive system > Large intestine > Fecal | place... | reverse complement strand
GAAACAGACTGGAGTCCCAAAAAGGAGCTGCTACAAACTGCAGCAGCTCCTTCTCCCTCATCCTTCTTATCCAATGCCGGATGTACTTCCATAGTGATAGCTCATAGTGTTCACTTTCTTCACTTTTCCATTTTCGATATCAAAAACATGCCATAGAGTTCCTCCTGCATTTTTAGGCACATAGTAAGAAGCAATCTGCTTATTTCCCTTGAACAAGGTCACTCTCGCTCCTGACATGGAAAGATCATTACAGCTGGTGGCTCCCCGATTGCTGTAGTCATGGATAAAATATCGGTATGTTCCGCTTGCCCCCACCTTAAAATTAATGGTCACAGTCTCCGGCCCATAGCTGACTCTGTCATCCACATCCAGATTTGCCACCAAGCCCCCATTATTATACGCATTCTTATTAGAATAATATACATGGAAACGATTTCCATTGCTCAAAGGACCTGACAGATGAGAATCCAGATCGTAAGGCAGCTGCCCCCAGGACAGTACTGCCCGGTATTGGGTATTTTCCAGTTTTTGTGTAATACTTACTTCTGAATAATTTCCACTGTTGGAATTTTTGCAGTAAATGTTCGTGTAGGTGGTGGCATAGCCGGATTTACTTGCCGCCAGAGTATATTTGCCGGCTTCCAGCTTTACGCTGTACTTTCCCTTAGAATTGCTCTTCGTGCTTGCATAGGAAGAACCGGACTTTTTATTATACCCTTTGCGGAATACCAGTTTGGCATTGGACATCGGTCTGCCGTTTGCCGCATTTGTGATCATTCCAGTCACCGCATACTTTTTTACCTGCTTTTTCTTTACAATCACTTTACACTTTGCTGTTTTATCATTTACCCGGTAAGTGATGTAAGCGGTCCCTGCCTTTTTCGCCTTCACAACACCTCCGCTGACAGAAGCCACTGCGGTTTTGCTGGAAGACCACTTGGGAACCAGCTTCGTCCCTGCAGGAGTGATCTTTCCTACCAGCTTATAGCTCTTGCCCTCCTCCAGAGTAATACTCTTCTTATTTAAAGTAACTTTCTGCAGTTTAGGAACCACCAGAACTTTGATACTCCTGGTAACTCCCTTATACTTTGCCTTAATTGTGGTCTCTCCGTACTTCAGGCCCTTCACAACACCGTATGACGTCACACTTGCCACTGACTTTTTTGTGGACACCCAATCAGCCTCCACCGGTGATGCATTTCCCACACAGGCCGCAAGCGACACACTCTGTCCCTTGTTCATTCGGATTGCCATATAAGGCGATGCAGCATTGGCTTTTACCGCCCCAAAGGGAAGCAGCATGGCAAAAACCAATACCAGTAAAAGATGTTTCAGACCTCGTTTCATACTCATTTCCTCCTTCAAATTTATATAGTCCTACATCTTTTCATTATACTATCCTTCTCTTTCCGGCGCAATATTCCACCGGATTATTTTCTATATTTTTCGAGGATTTAGAGTTTCAATTCCTTCTTCTCCCAAAATTTTTTCCAAAAATTCCACATACTCATCAAAAGACAGAATGCCGTCAGGCGTAAGCAGTTCAAAATCCGTATGATATACATTGGCAAAAACCCCGGTTTCCTGCAGACCATTTCTCAAATAAAAAGCTTTTCTCCGCTTTCGGTCAGATGCATTTTCTGCCTGCTCATCCTGCATCTCAATCTCAAAAATATAAGTTTTCCCTGCAAACCTCTGCACCAGACTTTTTACTGCTCTGCTGCCATAACCACCGCTTCGTTTTTCCGGCACAATAGCAAAATAATCTAAAAGAGCTTTCTCATCCTGGAGCATGTTCATAGCCAGTCCTACAAACTCCGGCTGCTCCTCTGTCTTTTCTATTATTGCCAAAAGCTCCATCTTCCCTTCCGCAACCAGATCCTCCATCACTTGTCTGGGCTTTTTTTCCGCTTCAGGAAAAGCTTCCTCATACAGCTTCCATACCTGCTCTGTGTAGGCTGTCCCCTGACTGCAAATATCTAAAAATTCCATTTTTCTTTCCTTTCTTACTGATACGAATTTTCTGCGGTTCCCAAAACAGCAGGTTTCTCTCCCCTGCTCCATGCAAATTCTGGTTCCGCCGTTTTGTCTCATTTCCAGGCAGACTGTCCCTGGCAGCTGCCTCTTATGATGATCGGCACTTCTTCTAAAGCCGGATCACCCGCCTCACCTGACAGGCCAGCCGAAAAACCGTTCCCTCCAGCTCTTTTTTTACCAGCTCCAATTCCTCCCGGATAGGAATGCCCTGAGGACAATGACGTTCACACTTCCCGCATTTTTTACAAAGAGAAGCGTTGCACGCATTTTTCTTCATCACTGTACACATAAAATATTCCCGGAAGCCATTAAACCAACTCTCTGTATATTTTGTATTATAGCTGCGGAAACAGGCCGGAATATCCACACCGTGCGGGCATGGCATACAGTAGCCGCATCCCGTGCATCCGATTTTTACCTTTTCATTGATCGCAGTTTTCACCGCTTCTATCAGAACAAATTCCTCCTGCGTCATCATACCTGCTTTTGCCCGACAGGCAGCTATGATATTTTCCTTCACCATCTGCCGGGAATTCATACCGGAAAGTACCACCGTCACCTGGGGCTGGTCCCAGAGCCAGCGAAAGGCCCATTCTGCCGCTGTCCGGCCGCTCTTTTCAATCAACTCCTCCGCCGCTTTCGGCAAAAGATTTACCAGGCGTCCCCCCCGTAAGGGCTCCATAATAATCACAGGAAGCCCTTTAGCGGCCGCATACTCCAGTCCCAGCCTACCGGCCTGGGTGTTTTCATCCATATAATTGTACTGGATCTGGCAAAAATTCCAGGGATAAGCATCCACCAGTTTCTGAAACATAGCAGAATTTCCATGATAAGAAAAACCAATGTTCCTGATCTGACCGTTCTCCAGCTTTTCTGCAATCCATTGCTCTATTCCCAACGCTTTCAACCGCTCCCAGGTTGCTGTATCCGTGAGCATATGCATAAGATAGTAGTCAATGTAATCCGTCTGAAGCCTTTTTAGCTGCTCCTGAAAACAGTTCTCCAGCCCCTCCCTGGATCTGATCAGATAATGGGGCAGCTTTGTAGCAATATTCACCTGTTCCCTGCAGTGATTTTTTGCCAGTATCTTTCCCAGACACGTTTCACTTCCCGGATAGATATAAGCGGTATCCAGATAATTCACTCCATGGCGGATGGCCAGCATCACTTCCTTTTCCGCTTTTTCAAAATCAATCTGCCCAAATTTCCTGGTAAAACGCATACAGCCATAACCCAGAATGGAAAGAGGCTTTCCCTTCTGATCTTTTCGATAATTCATACGGATTTCCGCCTTTCTCTTTTTCTCCACTCTGCCCCTCCTGCACATACTTTTCTGCCGCGTTCTTTTGTCCCTGTATTTAATACGTCTCTCTTTTCTATCCGTCTGCCGGTATCTGTTTCCTTCTTTGCTTCCCCTTCCGTTTTCTTAACCCTTCTTCCTGCAGCATCCTGCCATCCGTCCGCATATACGGAAAAAAGAGGGCACTTTCGAGGAAAATTTTTATGTAAGATAAGATGAGGCTGCTGCAAATGCATCCCTTTGTGTTTCTTCTGATGCTTTTTCTCCAAAAACACTGTTTTGGTGAAAATCCATTCGGAAGCTCTGCCAGGATCCATGTATTGCAGCAGCCCTCTATTTATCCCGCAATGACCTGAAACAACTTTAGAACTGCCTCAACTGCCGGTCAATCCTTAATCTGCCTAGCCCTGTAAAAATGCCAGGTACCCCTTCTTTGCCTCATAGACATCCGCCTTGCTTACAATCTCCATGGGTGCATGCATATTCAGCACTGCCACACCACTGTCAATCACTTCCATGCCATACTGTGCAGAAATATAAGCGATGGTTCCGCCTCCGCCTACATCTACTCGGCCTAACTCCGCTGTCTGGAAAGCCACATCAGCCTCCTCCATCACCTTGCGGATCCAGCCCACATACTCTGCGTTGGCATCATTGGAGCGGGATTTTCCGCCGGAACCGGTATACTTATTAAATACCAGTCCGTTTCCAAAGTATGCAGAATTCTTTTTCTCAAAGACGCTGGCATACAGCGGATCATAGGCTGCACTCACATCAGAGGAAAGCATCTTGCAATTAGCCAGGCATCTGCGAAGATCCAGCTCATTATACTGCCCCATGCAGTTCATCAGTTCTGCTACGATATTCTCAAAAAATCTGGACTGCATACCAGTGGCTCCAACACTGCCGATCTCCTCCTTGTCTACCAACAGACAGCAGCAGGTTTGCCTGGGAGCTTCTACCTCCAAAAGGGCTGCCAGGGAAGTGTATCCGCACACCCGGTCATCGTGTCCATAGGAGGCGATCATACTGCGATCCAGTCCGCAGTCTCTGGCCTTGCCTGCCGGAACGATTTCCAGCTCCGCAGAGATAAAGTCATCCTCCTCCATGTCATACTGATCCTTCAGGATTTTCAAAATACCAGCCTTCACTGCTTCTTTGGAGGATTCTTTCTTCTCTCCATCCTGGCTATCCTCATCCTCTGCTGCAGTCAGCGGTCTGCTGCCGATCAGCACATCCAGATTTTCTCCTTCGATCACTACCTTGGCCTTTTTCTCCATCTGCTCTCCAGACAAGTGGATCAGAAGATCTGTTACACAGAAGATGGGGTCGCTGTCTGCCTCTCCGATGCACACCGGAACTACTGTTCCGTCCTTCTTCGCTACCACTCCGTGGATCGCCAGCGGAATAGTCACCCACTGATACTTTTTCACTCCTCCGTAATAATGAGTGTCCAGATAGACCATTTCGGTATCTTCATATAACGGAATCTGCTTCAAATCCAGCCTGGGAGAATCAATATGCGCGCCCAAAATCCTCATTCCCTGCTTCATAGGCTCTGTTCCCAGCACAAACAACGCAACTGATTTATCCATGCAGGTGGCATATACCTTGTCTCCTGCTTTCAGAATAATCCCCTCTGCTACTGCCTTCTCCAGGTTCTGATACCCTTTTTCCTCTGCCAGACGGACTGCCTCTTTTACACACTCCCGTTCTGTTTTTCCTTTATTCAGGAAGGACTTATATTCCTCCGCCAGTTTTTCCAGCGCTGCACACTGGGTTTCATCATAGGTTTTCCAAACATTTTCACGTTTCATTTTCCTTGCCTCCATAGTTCATTTTTCACACAGCAGCTGCCTGCTCTCCTCTTCCTCCTGCGGGTTTAAAAACAGGCTTCCCATCCATTGAATTATTTCACCACTGTTATACTAGTTTACCAAATCATCTGCAGATACTCAACCCTTTTCCTCCGGATAAAACAGCAGATCATGATTCACCGGCTGATAAAACAAACGCTGAAATTCTCTGCTGTCCTTTGTCTGAGACAAAATCCACATGGTTTTGGCTACCACTGCCTCCAGGGTCATATCGTAGGATTCCGGCAGATCGAATTCATGCTTCATATTTTTTCCTACCTGGTAAATGGACATATCGCTCCCCTCATGGGTCACCTGGGTTGCCATGATCACCAGCTTTCCTGCCTCTGTACACCGGCGGATGGCCTGGTAAAAACTCTCATCTCCATAATCCGGCAGGCCTCCCACCCCAAAAGATTCTATGATCACTGCATCAAAAGAATCAAACAGAGTCTCCAACACCTCCCCGCTGCTTCCGGGAATCAGCTTCATCAGAAAAACTCTGGGATTCAGCTCATGATAAAAGGTCAGTGCTCCCTTCTCCTGCTCCTTATCATCAATATAAAACACAATCCGGTTTTCCTGGATCACTGCGATCTGAGGATAATTAATGCTGGAAAAGGCATTGTAGCTCTTAGAACGCTCCTTCTTGGCTCTGGTCCCGGCAATCACATTTCCGCCAAACACAATGCACACACCGTGGGCTTTCTCGTGGGCAGAAAACCTTAAACTGTCCAGAAGATTTGTCCTGGCATCTGTCACATCCAGATCAATCGGCTTCTGGGAGCCTGTGATCACCACAGGCTTCTCATTATTCTGTATTAGATAGGAAAGAGCCGCTCCCGTATATGCCATAGTATCTGTCCCATGGCAGATCACAAAACCGTCATATTTTTCATAATTCTCTTCAATCAATGCAGCCAGCTGCAGCCATTGGGGCCAGCTTACATTGGTGCTGTCCAGATTAAAAGGCTGGATCGCCTCTATCTCACAAAAATTTCTTGCCTCCGGCACATAGGAGAGCAGCTCCTGATCTGAAATCTGGGGACTCAATCCCTTTTCCGTATACTGAGATGCAATGGTGCCCCCAGTGGCAAGCAGCAATAATCTTTTCATATAAACCTCCTGAACTTCCGGCTTGGAAACTCTTCCGGAAATTTCTCGGAATTTGAAAAATTCCAGGATCCATATGTTTCAGGACTTCCGCCTTCTTCACATTTCCTGTATTTCCGGATTTTTCCATTTCTGTATTTCCCGTTTTCCCGGTTTCCCACTCTTCTTTGGATTTTCTCCTGGAATCTCCTGTATTTTCATAAATCGTTCTGTACCCCAGCCGTCTACCGAAATTTTACACCGTTTGCTCCTCTTCTGCAAGAGACAACCCCGGGATCTTCCCCTGCATTCTTTCTGGACTTCTCATCTGTTTCTCCAGTCCTCCTCTCCACTGATCTCATTTTTATTGTTTCATCTCTTCTGCAATTCTGCTTTCTTCTCTTTTTTCTTGACATATATAGATTATCGATATATACTAAGCTTAGTATATAGATGATCTATATACTTTGCAAAAACAGACTACTGTACAGTAAAATAGTTTGGAACTGCCTTGCGGCGCTGCGGCAGCCTGCCGGCAAAACAGAAAAGAATTGATATTTAGGAGGGGATTTTATGATTGATAAAAGTCTAATATCCGGAAGCACCACCCTGCTGGTGCTGAAGCTGCTATCGGAAAAAAATCTGTACGGCTATGAAATGATCGAGACATTGCGGGAACGCTCAGAAAATGTCTTTGAACTAAAAGCCGGAACCCTGTACCCCCTGCTTCACAGTCTGGAGGAACGCGGTCTGCTCACCTCCTATCAGCAGGAAGCAGGCGGAAAACTGCGAAAATACTACCAGATTACCAGACAAGGTCGGGAAGTGCTGGAACAAAAACGCAGGGAATGGGGTGAATATTCCCAGGCGGTACTCCGGGTTCTGGAGATAGGAGGGGTCTTATGAAAACCAACGAATATCTGAATCTGGTAACTGAACAGCTCCGCTGCAAAAAAGCCCGGACTGCCGTTGCCGCAGAACTAAAAGATCACATCCAGGAACAGACGGAAGTCTATTGTCTGGAAGGAAACACTCTGGCGGAGGCAGAGGCCAGAGCTGTGAAAGATATGGGAGATCCTGTTGAGACAGGCATAGCCCTTGACCGGATCCACCGTCCCCGGATGGCCTGGAAAGCAATCTTATTTATCGTCATTTTAAGTTTTCTTGGTCTGGCTGCCCAATTTCTGGCTGCTTCTCTGGCCGGAGCAGAGGAAGCCCTTTTCGGCCACCAGGAATTGAAGCGGCTCCTGCTATTACTTCTTGGACTGACGGCCATGCTCCTGGTATGTCTGGCAGACTACAGCATCATTGGAAAATATGCAAAGCACCTGTATCTTGGGCTGTTTTTTCTTTTAATGGCCGGACACCTGTTTTTAAGCAGGTCCATTAACGGAAGTACCCAGTGGATCGTTCTAGGACCTCTGTCCTTCAACATTCCTCTGCTCTCCTTCCTTTTCATCCCGCTGTACGGCGCCGTCCTCTACAGCTACCGGGGAACCGATTCCTGGGGACTGTTCAAAAGTATCCTTTGGACAATGCCTCCCGTTATTCTGGTCTTTCGATGTCCCAGCCCGCTGATAGCGCAGATTTTATTTTTCTCTTTTGTGATCATGCTGTCTGCTGCCATCCATAAAAAGTGGTTCCGAATTTCCCGTCGTCCCTGGCTGGCAGCTTTGTGGGGAGGGGCCCTCCTTCTCCCTCTGCTGTTTGTACTCTCCCTGGTCTTTAGCGGCAGGGAGTACCAGGCCGCACGGATACAGGCCATCCTTTTTCACCCCGACACCATCAGCGACACAATGGGCTGGAAAACACTTGCAGTGAAAGAACTGCTTTCCGGAAGCCAGATCCTGGGCGGCAGAAGCCAATCCTCCGCCGCTGTTTCAAAACTGAATCCCACCGACTTTGTACTTACCTACCTCACCTCCAGCCTTGGGATCCTGGCCGCTGTGCTTCTGGTGACCGCTATCGCAGTACTTCTTTTCTGGCTTCTAAAACGTTCCCTGAACCAGAAAAATCTGCTGGGCAGGATCATGGGATTTGGCTGCGGAACCGTGCTGTTGATCCAGCTTGCGCTCTACGTTCTGGCAAATACCGGCATCGGCACATTCTCTGTCCTGCTCTCCGGCGTCTACTGCCCCTTCCTCACCTACGGAGGAACCGCCTGCCTGGTCACTTATATTTTGCTGGGGATTCTGCTGAGCGTGTATCGCTGGCAGCAGGTGCTTCCGGGAGAGACGAGGACGGAAGCGGCAAAGATATAAAACCACAGATCTGGTAATTTCCTTTTTATCTTTCAAAGCAAATAAAACTGCCGCAAAATCACTTCTTATTATTTCTTAGCGGAATGATTCTTGCGGCAGTCTGCAAACATTGATCGATACGATTCTTTCCATACAATCTTACACGATTTTTAAGATTATTATTCTGGCTGCTGTATCTTTCAAGAAAATACCTGTTTCCACTTGTCTTTATAAATGCGTCTGGCTCTTGATATGCTTCCTCGCCTATGCTCTTTCATCCTTTCTGCCAAAACGTTTCATTAACACCCGCCGGGACTACGTCCCCCATCTTCCAGTCTTATATTTCCATCAGCAGTCCCTTTGGTTTCTTTAAAAGCTGAAGCAGGCACACCCTAAACTTCCATCTCAATCTTTACAGGGAACTTTGGATCTGTCACTCCCCGTATCATAGCAGAATTTTTATCACGGTCAATTATCGTTTTCTCTCTACCAGCTCCGTTTTGAAAAAGTATTGAAATATTCCAAAATTTCTTCCAAAATGTGATACAATAAAAATTATCATAAAATTTTTGCAGAGCAAGGAGGTATCCGATGTTAAACAGCAAATTATTTGACCACACGATCTTAAAAGCAGATGCAACCAGGGAACAAGTTAAAAAAATCTGTGATGAAGCCAAGGCCTATGACTTCGCCTCTGTTTGTGTCAACAGCTACTATACCGCTTATGTAGCTGAGCAGCTGAAGGACACAAATGTAAAGGTCTGTACCGTGGTTGGTTTTCCTCTTGGACAAATGAGCACCAAGGCCAAATGTGCAGAAACGGAAATTGCCGTGTCTGACGGCGCTCAGGAAATTGATATGGTACTAAATGTAGGGGCAATGAAAGAAGGCAGCTTTCAAACAGTACAAGATGATATTTCAGCAGTTAAAAAAGCCTGCGGTTCAGCGCTTTTAAAGGTAATCCTGGAAACCTGCCTGCTGACCAATGAAGAAATCGAAAAAGCTTGTCTGCTTGCGAAAGAGTCCGGCGCTGATTTTGTTAAAACTTCCACTGGTTTTTCCACCGGCGGCGCAAAGGTGGAAGATGTTGCTTTAATGCGAAAAACTGTCGGCCCGAATCTAGGTGTAAAAGCTTCTGGCGGCATCCGCGATAAGTCCACTGCTGAAGCTATGGTAGAGGCTGGCGCCAGCCGGCTTGGCACTAGTGCCACCGTTTCAATCATACGCTGATTTTTATATTTTTTCCCTATAAAAGAGGGCTTCCTTCCGTCTTACTGACAGTTAGGATGCCCTCCTTCTTTATGACTTGCCTTTTTAACTATTTTTAAATGGTATTACTTCATGAGCCAAAATGGTATATTAGTATTTTAAAACAGCTCTTTATACTCATCGATGTTTTCTGCTGTGAAACGGATAGGATCCCCCAAAAGAATCTGTGTACCGCCATCATAATACTCTTCTACTGTAAATTCTCCTAATCTTCCAGCCGTTACAGTATCTCCCACAGCACCGGTAGACTCCTCAGAAGCAATAGAATTTACGGCTGCCGCTGCCAGATATCCCTGATCATAAGGATTCCACAGATAAAAATCATAACAGATTCCATTTTCAATGTAAGGAGCCATCTCGGAGGGAAGACCAACGCCAGTAACTCTACACTCAGATTCCATATCCTGGATCACCTTTGCAGCTGCCAGAATACCTACAGTAGTGGGACTAATAATAACATCAATATCCGGATAGTTCTGAAGCATTGCCTGAGCCTCTGTAGTAGACTTATCAGGAAGATCATCTCCATAAGCAATATCCAGCACCTTGATATTTGCATAATCTTCCGGCTTATCTTCTACTTCTTTCAGCATTGCTGCACACCAGTCTGCATGAAGCTGACTTTCCGGTTGTGCTGATAAAATACCAATCGTTCCTTCAGCTCCAGCACCACCGCAAATCTCCAGCGCGGAATTCATCTGTGCACGACCAACCTGGTCAATAGATGCCTGCTCTACATGAACCTGACGGGAAGAAGGATTCGCCGCAGAATCAAATGTAACTACAGCAATTCCCTGTCCCATAGCCTGAGTTAAAATCGGCTCAAGAGCATCAAAATCAGCAGCAATAATTGCCAAACCATCTACGCCCTGAGCAATCAACTGGCTAATAACTTCAATTTCCTTCTCCGCAGTAGGTTCGTCTGTTCCTCTATACATACAGTTAAATCCCTGTTCTTGACAGTACTCAGAAAATCCCACGTACATATCAATAAAAATCGGGTCAGACAGAGTTTTAGACACCATTACATAAGTAGGTGCATCTTCTGACGCAGAATAATCTGCCGTAGCATCCTCTGAGCGAGTCTTAACCCCCACCTTAGACTCTACTCCAGCAGCCATCGCACCTACAGCAAAAAGCTGTGTAGCCGCCAGACTGGCAGCAAGTAACATTGTGATTCGTTTCTTCATGATTGTTTCCTCCTTTAATATAGTTTTTGCTTTTTATAACAAGCCGGCACTTTTCCGTCTGGATTCTTTTATGTCCGCCAGCACTTGTTTTAAATTAGGAACAGCACACACAATGATCAGCAGTAATCCAATAATTATTTTTAACGTTTCAGCTGAAACATTGATTAATCCTGTTCCATATCGAATTAATCCGATAGTAAACACACCTAATACCACCCCGCCCACACGGCCTTTTCCACCTGAAGGGCTTGCGCCACCTAAAATTGCCATCGCAATAACTTCCATTTCAAAACCAGTAGCAATACTTGCACGCACAGAAGCTAACTTTGCCGCCAAAAACATTCCTGCAAATGCTGCACATATTCCATTGATTGTAAATACTGCAAGCTTTATCCGATCTGTATAAATTCCAGAAAAATAGCTGGCTGTTTTATTCGTTCCAATAGCATATAAACGCCGTCCAAAACAGGTACGATGAATAACATAAAAGAAGATAATCGTCAAAACAATAAACGCTGCCAGAATAATAGGAATACCTGCTATCTTATTCCAAGCAAGGCCTGAAAGCTGTTTTGCATAGGTTTTTAAAGACTCATCTCCAAGGAGCATATAGGCAAGTCCCCTAAACAAAATCTGCGATCCTAAGGTTACGATTGTCGAGTTCAGCTCCTTAAACTTCACCAGTAGCAAACCATTAAATGCTCCGCAAAGAGCTCCCACTGCTAATGCGATTACCAGGCATCCTATAAAAGGAACTCCCTGTTCACAGGCCCATCCTGCTACGCAACCGGACAAGGTAATAATAGATGCAATCGAAATATCGATTTCTCCCAGCATCAAGACCATCATGGTGCCATACACCATAAGTCCTTTGTCCATGAAATTGATCATAGAATTCATCAGGTTATTATAATTTAAGTAGAATGGTGTCCTACTGATAAAAAACACATTTACTGCTAGAAAGATAACGATTAGAAAAGCTTCCCAGTGAGCAAATAAATTTTTAATTTTCATTGGTTTCATTTTGCTCCCTCCTCTCCAGCGCCTTACGTTCCACCCTTCTATTGACAAGAGCATTAATTACTACCGAAATCAAGATTACCGCTCCCCTAATTGCCCTCTGCCAAAACGGCGAAACCTGTATCAATGGCAAAATATTACTCAGCATTCCAAACAACAGTGCACCTAATACTACCCCAGTCACACTTCCAAATCCTCCGGTAATACTCACGCCCCCAAGAACTACTGCTGCAATTACGTTCAGTTCAAAGCTGGTGGCCGAAGTCCCCTGCGCACATCCGTATTTACATACCCATAAAAGTCCTGCTACACCGGCAATCACACCACTGATCATATATGCAATCCATTTTGTTTTTTCAGCATTAATACCAGAAATGCGGGCGTTCGTTTCGCTGTTTCCCACTGCATATACATGGCGTCCAAATCTTGTATGACCCATAAAAATATAGCCAAAAATAACTACTGCTATAGCAAACCAGACCATATAATTCACACCAAGAAATGTGTTTGTAGAAATGCTCAGAAACTCATCTGTCATATCTGTCTGGCTTACCCATTCTCCCTTACTGAAGAGGTAAATAACTCCTCGAAAAATATCACAGGTACCAAGTGTTCCAATCAAGGGAAATATGCGAAGCTTTGCTACTACGAAACCTGTAATAATTCCACAGATCAACCCTACGCCGGCTGCGATCAAAAACAACACAACTACTGGAGTTTCCCGATGATCCCGCAGTACCAGAACCGAAATCATACCTGCCAATCCCATTACAGAACCTACAGAAAGATCAATTCCACCACCAACAATTACGATCATCATGCCGATTGATACCATAAGCAACATTGAAGTTTCTCTCATTAACTCGTTTAAATTGGAAGCTGTCAAAAAGCTGCCTCCGGTTCTCATCTGTACTAAAAATCCTACCACCAGGATAATTAAAACTAGAGCGGTTTCCTGCGAATGGTCGGAAAAAAAGTGTTTTACCTTCTTTTTATCCCAGGTTTTCATCCTTATTCTCCTCCCTTCAGCATTTCATCCACAGAATTCATAGCATATGCCAGCATTTTCTCCTGTGTAGCTTCTTCTCTGTCTAAAATTTTTACTAAGCTTCCCTCATGCATAATCGCAATCCGATCACTCATAGCCAATACTTCCGGCATCTCTGATGAAATAAGAATAATCGCATACCCCTTCTGTGCCAATTCTGTCATAATTTCATAAATCTGAGATTTAGCCCCTACATCTACACCTTTTGTAGGTTCGTCCAAAATCAACACATCCAAATCCATATTTAACAGTTTTGCCAAAACAACCTTTTGTTGATTACCTCCGGAAAGAGCTCCAGCGCTTTCCATGATGCTTTTTGCTTTAATTGAAAGACGTTTTGCAAACTTTTCTCCGTCTTCCATTTCCTTCTTTTTGTCAATTCCTTTGATACTACGATACTTTTCCAACGATGCCAAAGTTGCATTTCGATATATTTCCCATGGCAGAAGCAATGCCTGTACCTGCCGATCCTCTGGAAGGTAGCCCAATTTTTCTTTCATTGCCTGAGCGGGATGACGAAAATGTACCGGTTTCCCGTTCAAAAATACTTCTCCGCCATCATAGGGTGTAATTCCACATAAAGCCTGACACACTTCAGAACGACCTGCCCCTACCAAACCTGTAAGTCCAAGTATTTCGCCCCGGCGAACTGAAAAGCTCACATCCCGGAAAAATCCCTTTCTTCGCAGACCCTTCACTTCTAAGGCCACATCTCCAGCTTTAACCTTTACCTTAGGATATAGATCCTTAATCTCCCTTCCTACCATCGCCTGAACTAAAATCTCATTCGTTACATTCTCTATCTTCCAAGTCCCAATATAAGATGCATCACGGAACACAGTCACTGTATCCGCCAGCCGATACATATCCTCTAATCTATGAGAAATAAAAATAATAGACTTTCCTTCCTTTTTCAGCTGTTCCGTAATACGATACAATTCCTCACACTCTCGCTTTGACAAAGCTGCCGTAGGCTCATCCATAATTACAATCTCTGCATTGGCAGACACTGCTTTAGAAATCTCCACCACCTGCTGTTCTGCCACACTCAAATTTCCCATCAGAGTATGGGGATCAATATTAGATCCCAATCCTCGCAAAAGGTCTTTTGCAATCCGATGCATCTCTTTCCAGTCCAGAAGCCCCAGTTTGTTTCGAATCTCATGTCCGATAAAAATGTTCTCCGTGACGCTCAGATGAAGATAGGTGGTACTGTGCTGGTAAATCGCCGCAATACTTTTTGCAGCTGAATCATTAGTGTTTTGAAAAAACACCTCTTCACCATTTATAAAAATCTGCCCTTCATCTGGTTTATGTACACCTGTAATCACTTTAATGAGCGTAGATTTTCCTGCTCCATTCTCCCCCATCAGAGCATGGATTTCACCCCTCTTCAGTTTAAACTGCACCTGATTTAAGGCCACTACCCCAGGGAAACGCTTTGTAATCCCCTTCAATTCCAATACATAGTCGCTCATGCTGTTCCTCCCTGTCTGTTAAATCCCCAATTTTTCCCTAATACACCGTAAAATCCGTGACGAATTCGCCAGCAACACTTCCGGATCACTGTATCCCTCTGAATAGAGTTCTACTGTCACATATCCTTCATAACCATATTCTTTAAATACCCTTACCATATCTTCTACTGGCAATTCCCCTTTATCCAACCTCCAATGAGCATCTGTACATTTATCATTATTACACAGATGAATATAATTCATTTTATTTCCCAACTTTTTAAAGTAAGCACTCATGGGTTCATAAGCAACCGTCGGCGGAACCACATCCATCATAGCTTCAATATTAGAAAGCCCAATTTCTTCTATTGCTTTTTGGCAATCATCAGAAGTAGTGATAACCGGACTTTCCATAGGTGTCAGAGATTCAATAACCAATTTAACATCTTTGTCGATAGCATATCTCCCAAGCTCCTTCATATTTTCCACAAATCTTTGAAAACTGTCCTTCTCTGCAACTTCATAGCCGGGATGATCCGCTACCATGAGCATTCTAGGGCACTCCAAAGCTTCACAGGCATCAATCGCAATTTTAAAATATTCCAAAGCATCCCTTTGTTCTCTTGCATCCAAAGAACAAAGGTTATAAGGCATCCCCAATGCATTCGGCGTATACATAGGAACTTCCAAGTTATATTTCTTTTTAAGACTTAAAATTTCTTTTACTTTTTCTGCATCCATATCAAAAGGATATGCATGAGGACGTCCTCCCCATATTTCAATCCCCTCAAAATCATATCTGGCTGCTGCACGAAAAGCTGTCTCTAAAGAAAATCTTCTGAAGTCCAAGGAAAAACACCCAAATTTCATCTCTTCTCACCCTTTCTTTTCCGCTCTTTTAAGCGATGCATTATCATATTCTCCTGTCCAAAATAATGATATAAAGTTTCGTATTCTTGATACAGTATCTCGTAAATTTCTCTTTTTTCAGTATTCGGCAGATAAATCCGATCCGCTCCCTGACCCATTGCAGATGCAGCCTGAGACAAATCTTCAAATCCACCTCCTGCCGCCATACCATAAATTGCGCTTCCAAGACAACTTCCATTCTCTACCGCAGATATCTTTACCGGAATCCCTATAATATCTGCAAACAACTGCATCAAAAACGGATTTTTATTCGCTACCCCACCTGTCATATAAAGCTCTTTTACCGGTATTCCATATTGACGAAACTGCTGAATAATCCTTTTTTTCCCGAAAGCCAAACCTTCACTTAGCGCCAGATAAATTTCTTCACATTTTGTCTCCAGATCCATACCTAAAATCATTCCCGATAAATCCGTATCCAATAAAACAGATCTGTTTCCATTCCACCAATCCAACACTAAAAGCCCTGTGTCTCCAGGTCCAAACTCTTCTGCAAGACTATTTAAGTAATCAAATATAGAAATTTCTTTTTCTTTTGCTCGTTCAAAATATTTTTCCGGAATGCAATTCCCTATAAACCAGGAAAACAAATCTCCCATTGTAGCCTGGCCTGCTTCATAACCATACTGCTTCTTTATCATGCTTCCATACGAAACGCCATACATTCCTGGTATCCCAATCCCTTTATTATGTATGAGCATATCACAGCTGGAGGTTCCCATAACTGAAAGCAACGTCTCACCCTGGTACAGTCCTACTCCAATAAAAGCTGCCTGGCAATCTCCAAGCCCTGCTGCCACCGGTAGTCCGGGCTGCAACCCAAACATTTCAGCCTTTTCTTTACTGAGAAATCCTACTGGTTCTCCAACTTCTACCAAATCTTTTGTCAATTTTTCCTCAGCAACTCGACCAAACCCAGAAGCTACAGCTTCAAAATATTCACTTGTGGGATATCCTTCTTCCGGTCTCCATAATGCCGCACACCCAGCAATGCTGCAGCTTCTCTTTCGGGAACCTGTTAAATAGAATGTAATCCAGTCTGCCAGTTCAATAAAGCTGTCCGCCGCATTATAAATTTCCGGCGCCCGCTCATAAGTTTCCAAAATTTTAGGAAACATAGTCTCCGCATATATTTCTTCCCCGCAAAAAGCCAGAAACGCTTCTTTCCTCTGTCTCGCCACCTCGGTCAACCGTTTTGCCTGTGGCTCAGCTCCATGATGTTTCCATAATTTTACCCACGCATAAGGATTTGTTTTATACTTTTCTTGGAAACAAAGGGGGATCCCTTTCTCATCTATAGGCATCATCGTACACTGTGTAAAATCTATTCCAATTCCTACTACCTGTTTTGCCCAGTCCGCATGTCCCTCTAACAGATTCTTCAAAACCTTTGTTAGAGTATCGACATAATCTCCAGGATGCTGTAATGCAAAACTGTCCGGTAATAGTGTCCCGTCCGGAAGGCATTCTGTCATGACCCCATGTGGATAACGACCGCTGGCTTCTGCTATACAATGTCCTTTTCTATCCACCAACATCGCTCTGACTTCCTGTGTCCCGAAATCAATTCCTATACTGTACTGTTCCATCTTTATCTCCCACTCCGTTTATACTCAGCAATGTTTTATTGACCGTATGTTTCCCATCCGGCTTTCTCTTTTGCAATGAGTTCCGGATCCAATTCCGGTATATTAGCTCCCATAGCTCTTGCAAGCACATAAGTTTTTGCAGCCTCCTCCAAGTAAACTGCAGCAAACAAGGCTTCATTCATATCACTGCCCCAGGTCAACACCCCGTGATGTTTCAAAATTACTGCCAGCGAATTTCCCGCATACTCAGTGGCTAAAATTCCCATTCCAATAGCTGACGAAGGAGTAAAAGGTGCAACCTTTACTGGATTTTTACAAGCGTCCATTATCGTAACTAAAAAATCCGGCAACTCTTCTGTAATAAATCCAACCGCTGTAGCCCACGGCTGATGCGTGTGAATGATCGCCTTAGCCTGTGGCATATGTTCAAACATATAGATTAGCGCAGAAGCATCCGTAGACGGTTTGCGCGTTCCTTCTATCACTTGGCATTTACTGTCAATCACACAAACATCTTCCCAAGTCATTTCTTCATAAATCATTCCTGATGGGGTTACCAGATATCTGTCATCCCCCACTTTCATACTCACATTTCCTCCGGAAAGTGACACTAATTTATTTCTTTTCATCTCCAGTGCTGCATTTAGTACCTGTCTTTTTTCCTTTTCAAACATAATCCTCTTTTACCTTTCTGATATGTTCTTCCATATATTCCCGAGCCTGTTTGATATATTCCATATAATCCGGCCGATCCTCATTCCACATTTCTACAACTAGCGGCCCGCAATAGTTCATTTCCTCCAATTTTCGAAAGACCCCATCAAAATCCAAATATCCGGTACCGAAAGGAATGGTTGCATCATAAATATTCGGAAGGGACTCTCTCATATGAATTGCTGCTATATGCCCTTCTCCATAAGAAAGATCTTCTATCGGATCAATCCCAAGAGAATTGATATTTGCAACATCCGGATAAACTTGAAGGAACAAAGAATCTATCTGTTTTACTACTTCCATCGTATCTCTCACTGCCAGCAGGTTTCCCTCCACTGGCTCAATTGCCAAAGTCACGCAAGATCTTTCTGCCATACGTACTGCCTGATAAAGATTATCAATATACCGCATCTGAGTTTCCTTTGTTCGCTCTTCTTGCCCATATACATCAAAACCTGAAAGCTGTATTATCCGTATTCCCAGTCTTCCTGCTAGGCGGATTGCTCTCTCCATTATTTTCATTCCAGTTTCTACGTTTTCCTTGTCAGAACTGCCTAAAGGGAAACGCTTATGTCCACTCAGACACATAGTCAGCAATGATACATCCTCGTTTAAAGAAGCCTTATATACCTGCATGGTTTCCTCTTTCGTCCAATCCAAACGCTTTAATCTGTAATCAGTGCTGTCTATACTTAGTTCAAACGCATCATACCCTGCACTTTTCGCATCTTGAAACATCATTTTAAACGGCTGAGGTTTCAGAGCTTTTTCATAAATTCCAAACATTAAAATTCCCTCTTCTTATTCAGCAGACTTAGTAAATAGTCTATTTGCTGTCCTGGATCAGCTGCATTCCAAACTGCTCTCCCCATCACCAATGTATCTGCTCCACTTTTTACAACCGAAAACATATTTTCCTTCGAAATCCCACCATCTGCCACGATGCGAATGTGTTCCGGAAGTATTTGACGGGCCTCTTCTATCTTTTTTAAAATAGAAGCATGAAATTCTTGACCTTTTCCATCCGGTTCTGAAGTCATGAGCAATACATAATCAACCTCATCTACATAAGGAAGGATCATCCTAGGGTTCGCTGTAAAATTAAAAGCGATCCCCGCTTTCCCACCCTTTCTATGTATCTGCTCTAAATACTGTCCCGGATAGGATACTGCTTCCATATGAAATGCTATACTCTCTATACCAATATCAAGCAGATCATCAATATAATATTCCGGTTTTGTAACCATCAAATGAACATCCATTTTTTTTTGTGTTACCGCCGCCACCGCCTGTATTGTTTTCATCCCAAATGTTATATTTGGAATAAAATTTCCATCCTCAACATCCAAATGAAGATACGGGTATGTCCTCAAAGCTTCAATTTGTTCTTCCAGACGCAACTGATTGGCAGATGCCAGGGATGGAAGTATTCTAATTCGATTTCCTCTATTCACCAATTTCTTATCTCCCATTAAAATCAAATTAGCTCATATTCTTTTTATATATTCGCTTTTATTGATTTATTTTTTGTGTTTTTGTGATTATCTTCGTCATTTGTCATCTTTATGTTCAAATTCTATCATATATTGATTGCTTTTGCAATATTTTTATTTATTTTTTCAGTTTTTTATTTGATATCTGCTCATTAATGATTTATTTTGGTTTTATATATTGATTTTTTTGATTTTATATGATATATTTTGACTGAAAAGAGTTATCAAGTACTCACATATATTATTTTTTATTTGAAAGGAGACTTACCTATGAATTGGATGGAAGAACTTTTCGGCACAAAAAAACCTATTATCGCTATGTGTCATCTACAACCGCTCCCTGGAGATCCTCACTTTAATCAGGAAAAAGGTATTGAATATGTAGTAGAATGCGCACGCAAAGATCTGCATGCACTGCAGGACGGTGGTGTAGACGGTGTAATGTTTTCCAATGAATTTAGTTTACCCTATCTAACCAAAGTAGAGCCTATTACTATAGCTGCCATGGGATATGTCATTGGCTCTCTTAAGTCAGAAATCAAAATTCCCTATGGTGTTAATTGCCTCTGGGATCCTATTGCCTCTCTCGATCTTTGTGTTTCTGTTGGGGGAAAATTTATTCGTGAAATCATCAGTGGTGTATATGCCTCTGATTTTGGTCTTTGGAATACTAATGTAGGCGCTACCGTACGTCATCAAATGGCTATCGGCGGAAAAGATATCAAACTGCTGTATAACATTGTTCCAGAAGCTGCAAAATATTTGGCAGATCGATCCATCGAAGAAATTGCACGTTCTACCGAATTTAATAACCACCCAGATGCTATCTGTGTTTCTGGTCTTACTGCAGGAAGCGAAACTGACACTCAGGTATTGTCCAGAGTAAAAGCTTCCGTAAAACGTACACCTATTCTGTGCAATACTGGCTGTAATAAAGATAACATCGTTCGTCAATTAACCCATTCTGATGGAGCCGTTTGCGCTACTACCTTTAAGTACGATGGAATTTTCGAAAACGCTGTAGATTATAATCGCGTAAAAGAATTTATGGATATTGTAAAAGAATATCGCTCTGCTTTATAATTAATCATTACATTACATATTAATAAGGTGCATAAAATGCACCTTATTATTCGCTTTCGTATTGCCATTATATGCCAATTTGGATATAATATGTAATTATAGAGGGCATTAATAGGAGTATCAATATGAAAAAACTTTATTTTATGGGAATTGACAACGGTGGGTCTACTATCAAATGCGCCATTTTCGATCAATATGGCACAAAAATTTCCAGTGCCTCTGCACGCATACCATTAAACACGCCTTTTGATGGTTTTACCGAGCGAAGCACAGAAGATATTTGGAAGGCAAACTGCCGTGTCATACAAACAGCATTAAAACGTTCTCTCCTTTCTCCCTCAGAAATAACAGCGCTTTCTTTATGCGGTTATGGCGGCGGTGCACTCTTTTTAGATAAATTTGGACAATCTGTTTATCCGGCTATTGTATCTACCGACAGCAGGGCAGAAAAGCTCCTACATACTTTCCAGAAAACCGGAAGGGCTGATGCAGTTTATACTTATACATATCAGCGACTTTGGTCAGGACAACAGGGAATGCTTTTACCCTGGTTTTCAAAAAATCATCCAGATATTTTAGAGAAATCAACTTATCTATTGTCCATTAAAGATTATATACGGTATCGGCTCACCGATTGCTTTGCTACTGAGGCAACAGATGCCTCTAATACAAATCTTTTTAATATCCATACCCAGTCTTTTGATCCTGAAATCTGTAGACACTTAGGTGTGGAAAAATACTTTTATCTGCTACCAAATGCAGTACTCCCTCCCTATGCAATAGCTGGAGAAATCACGCAAAAGGCAGCATCAGAAACCGGGCTTTTGCCTGGTACTCCAGTAGCCACCGGGTTATATGACGTAGCTGCATGTACATTAGGAAGCGGCATTTTGGATGGGACTATTCTATCCGTTATTATCGGAACCTGGAATATCTGTGGTCATTTGTCTCCTTCCCTCAAAGATTGTGAGGGTAAAAATAATGGCATGATGGCATTTTTAGATAACTGGTTCTTCAGCGAAGAATCGAGCCCTACTTCAGCCAGTAATTTGGACTGGATTATTGATCATTTTTTTCATTTGGAAAAAAGCAATCCTTCCTCCATTTACCAGAAATGTAACGATATGGTTGCAGCATTAAAGCCAATCGAAAGTGACGTTATTTTCCTTCCCTATTTGTATGGCTCAAATTCTATTCCCAATGCCAGGGCAGGATTTTTTAATTTAAACGGCCGACATACAACCGGACATTTGCTGATGGCTGTTTATGAGGGTATCATATTCTCCCTTTTTTCTCATATGGAATCTTTATGCCAAAATAACAGACCCGCTTTTGTTCGCTTTTCTGGCGGAGCTTCTCGTTCCCCAGTCTGGTGTCAAATGTTGGCTGATATCCTAAACACCCCGATTCAAGTTTCTGAGTGCGATGAACTAGGCGCATTGGGAGCCGCTATTTGTGCCAGCATTGCCAGCGGTGTTTATCACGATTATTCAGATTCTGTAATGCATATGTGCCATATTGCACATACTTACACACCTAATCCAAAATATACAAAAATATACGAAGGAAAGTATCTTCAATATCAAAAAGCTATTCAAAGCATGCGTACTTTTTATTCTGATATTTGAAGCTCTACATAGGAGAAAGCTATGTTACGTGCAGAACGCCAAAAAAAATTAATTGAATTGATCAACCAAAAAGGTATCGTTACTATTGACGAGTTAGTACTGGAGGCAAATAGTTCCATTGCTACCGTTCGCAGAGATCTCAACGATTTAGCCAAAGAAAAACTCATTGCAAAAATCAGAGGCGGTGCCAAGTCTCTTGGATCTACTGCGCCTTATGAACCCTCCTTTACTGCCAAAACTTTAAGCAACTCTGATGAAAAAAAGAGAATTGCGGCAGAAGCTGTACGTTATATTTCTCCAGGCGAAAAAATCATTCTGGATTCTGGAACTACCACCTTAGAATTGGCTAAGTTATTAAATACCTTCCATGACTTAACCATAATAACAAATGATCTTAGAATTGCTTCCGAGATCAATGCTAACTCTTCCAATGATTTAGTATGTATAGGCGGAACAATTCGAAAAGGATTTTGTTCTTCTTACGGTTATTTTGCAGAGGCTATGTTAAAAAACATTACCGCAGATAAAATATTTTTATCTGTGGATGCCCTGGATGCAGAACATGGAATTATGAGCTATACCATGGATGATACAAATTTGAAAGATATCGGCATGGGTAATGCCAAAGAATCTTATTTGCTCTGTGACCATTCCAAATTTACATCACAGGCTCTATTTACGGTTGGAATGTTAGATAAAATCACTACTATCATTTCCGGAACAGAGCTTGACGCTCAGATTGCACAAAACTTTATCGATATTAATAAAGAAATTATTCTAGTATAATAGCAGAGGTTATTTATGAACAAAAAAGCAGTTATTTTTGATATGGATGGCGTTTTAATCGATAGCGAGCCTTGCTATCTTGAAATGTTTCGAGAATTTTTAGTCAAAAATCACATGACACCTGATGAAGAAATTTTAAAAGCTATTGCTGGCGCCAGTTCTCCTCAAACTTGGACTTATATGGCTCAAATGTGGGGTTCTCCTATAACTCCCGAAGAATTACATCGAGAATTTCGGCGTCAATATCCCACATTTTCGGTTCCTTACGGCACCGTACTTTTTCCTAAGATACGGGAATTACTACAAACCCTGCACCAGCATGGTCTTAACTTGTCCATTGCTTCCTCCTCTTCTCGCAAAGCCATTGATAGAATGTTACAGGAGACCGAACTGACCCCTTATTTTACCCATATTGTCAGCGGTGAAATGTTTCATGAGAGTAAACCGAATCCGGAAATTTATCTGCACACTCTTTCACTTATTGGTTTTCTGCCGGAAGAGTGCATTGTGGTGGAGGATTCTACTTATGGAATCCAAGCCGCAAAAGCTGCCGGTCTGGAAGTGGTAGCTCGGAAAGATACACGTTTTTCTTTTGACCAAAGTCAAGCTGATTATTTTATTGAGCAAACTGCAGATTTAGCCTCCCTGCTTCACATCCCCTTTACTCTTTAAAACATCTATAGCAATGACCATATACATCTAGACATTGCAATCTGTTCGGGATAAAAAATTCATATCCCCTCGAGGGAGGAATATAGCATTCAGAAGCAAGAACGACTAATAGGATACTGCTTCTTTAAAAGTATACGGTAAATCATTAGTACCGTGCTAGTTTCACTAAAATCTGAGATAATTGACTCTGAAAAAACTAAGTTTTTCTTGAGGAGGATGATCTCATGGATAAATCAACACATCAGATCCGG
>Ga0129317_1001006_pt1 | contig 23661 bp, 23 predicted proteins | sample Cm1ome_FD_94430 | JGI IMG/M metagenome (GOLD analysis project Ga0129317, IMG submission 94430) | Eastern black-and-white colobus group fecal microbial communities from Wisconsin, USA - Cm1105 metagenome | ecosystem: Host-associated > Mammals > Digestive system > Large intestine > Fecal | place... | reverse complement strand
GCGCCTGGCCACCTTAAAACGGGCATTCTTTATAAATTAAAGAACAACAACGAATACGCTTACGCTGCCTAATTAAAGGCGGCCGTCTGACCGGGAAGGGCCACGAGCCCGGATCAGGCGTCGATTAGTGGCGGACGTGCGTACGCTAAGCTTTGCGTGTACCATGAATGATGAAGCTCACCTGACCCTCGGGCGTGACGGCTTGCCCGGGGTGAAGGGAACTGGGAGAGCAAGACTCCCGCAATAACCGCCTGCGCCCGGAGAAGTTCCCATGGATGCGTTTTCGGACGGGGGTTCAACTCCCCCCGCCTCCACCATATGCGGAGAGGTGAACATCAACCATATTGTTCACCTGTTCCGCATCATGTTACTGCATGTTGCCGCAAGCGTTATGTCGCATGCGGCGACTTTTTTCAAAGCTCATCACCTATATCTGTTGCTGCAGGTCTTATCTGCCTATCATCTTTCGGTATACTGCTCTTATATTTTCTTCGATCGGTAATAAATGAGGCTTTATTCCCTAATCCTCATAGATTTACCTTCCTGTTCCTGACCAGATGTGCAGGAATTTTGATCGGTTGAAGAAGAAGGGGGCCGGAAGAAAAAAGAGGGTTGTTTATGGACATTTTGGAATGTTGCGATTTTGAGTTTCTTCTACGGTTTCTACAGGGTATTCAGCGCTTTTTAGGCGATAAATGTGAAATTCTGGTGCACGATTTTCGCAAAGGCTACGACCATACAATTACTTATGAGTTTAATGCCAAACTTTCCCATCGTGCGGTAGGCGGTTCCCCCCGGGGCGGCATGATTGCCAACACCGGAAAAGATATTGAGCAATTCAAAGACAGTATGATCTTCTTCTATCCCGGCGAGAAAGGAGAGATGTTTAAATCCTGCACAACATTGATTTCAGATCAAAACCATAAAATCGTGGGATCAATCTGTGTGAATTTAGATGTATCGGCCTTTCTGTTGGCGCAAAGTGCTTTGAGCAATTTCATTGGTTACCACGATCATCAGAACATGGATGGTCAATCTTCCGAACCTGTTTCTGATGATGTTGCAACACAGAATATAGACGAGTTTATGAACTATTATATCCGCCAAAGTGAGTTACTCGCTGGAAAACCCATGTCACTGATGACAAAACAAGAGAAAATACAGACACTGGCCTACTTAGATGAAAAAGGAATTTTTAAAATTACAAAAGCCAGTAATTTACTTTGTGATTCCTTTAAAATATCCAGATACACATTGTATTCATACTTGGAAGAGGCAAAAAAACTTAATCTGACTGCGGAAAAAGAAACAGAGTAAACTCAACCGCAGGGACCATGTGAGAAATTCGCGTGATCCCTGTGTTTTTTTAATTGTTTCTATTGACAAACCTAATATATCATATTATCATCGTATATAACAAATAATTAGTTATTCAAACAAATTATTTGATTATTTGAAAGGTGTGTGTGATATGAAAGCTTTATGGACCAAATGGAACAAATCTTCCCTGCTGATCAGGCTTCTCATTGGTATGGCAATCGGTATTATCCTAGGTCTTCTTTTCGGTGAAAAAATTCTTGTCATCAAGCCTTTTGGTACACTTTTCCTCAATATGCTAAAAATGGTCGTTTTACCCATGATTTTCTGTACATTGATTGCTGGCATTACATCCGTAAATGATTTGGCGGATGTGGGGCGCAGTGGATTCAAAATCCTTATCTATTATTTTGGAACCACTATTTTGGCAGCGGCAGTCGGTCTGCTTGTGACCTCTATTATTAAACCAGGTGTCGGTTTTAGCCTTGATACACCTTTTGATGGTACAATTACAGAGCTTCCCTCAGCGCTCGATACTTTTGTAAACCTGTTTCCAAGCAATATCTTTGATTCTCTTAGCAGCGGAAACTATGCCCACGTCTTGGTATTCTGTATTTTTGCCGGATGCGCTGTGCTTAAGATGCCGGAGGAAAAACGTATAAAAATTCACGATTTTTTTCAGATGGCTTCTGACATGGTGGGACAAATTCTCCAGATTGTCTTAGGTTACGCTCCGATCGGTGTCTGTATTCTGATTGCCTGTTGTTTTGGCCAGTATGGCGCATCTTTTTTTGCGGTCGCAGGAAAATACCTGGGCTGTGCCTATCTGTCCTGTTTGATTATGATGGTTGTCTACCTATCGTTGATGACGTTGTTTACAGGACGAAACCCCATTCAGTTTCTCAAGGTAGCGCTTCCCTCCATGATGACTGCGTTCGGCACACAATCATCTGCCGCAGTGCTGCCCTTGAACCTTGATGCCGCCGAAAAACTTGGTGGGAAAAAGAGCGTATATTCCTTTACGATTCCTTTGGGTAACCAGATCAACAAAGATGGTACCGCCATTTTGTTGGTAGCTTCATTCCTGTTTGCCGCACAAGCTGGTGGTGTTACTGTTGACTTCGGTACAATGGTGAATGTGATTCTTATGAGCCTGCTGTTGACCATGGGGTATGGCACCACTGTTGCAGGCGGCGCAGTTGTCCAGGTTACAATTATGATTGAGGCCTTTGGCCTGCCCCTGGAAATCGTGGCCGTGGTTTCCGGCGTACTTGCGCTTATGGACGGCATTCTGACTACTAATAACAATTTGGGTGATCTCGCCGGTACAATCATTGTCTCCGATTCCGAACGCAAGCATGACAAGAAAGTCGGAAAGGCAGAGGGATGAACATGACGGTTTGGGAAGAAGAGCGAAAACATTTTCCACTGACCAACGGCAATGCCATATATCTGGATCACTCAACCACCGGCATGCTTCCGGACTATGCCGTTGCAGCCATGGAGGCACAGATTGAGAAGCGATTCCACGAGGGTATGGATATTGATGGGTACCATGTAGGCCTGTGGGGCTTTGCCGATGAATTAAGGAAAAAAATCGGCAAAATGTTTCATTGCAAAGGGAGTCAAGTCTGCTATGGGATGAGCTCAACACAGCTGATGAATATCCTCGCCAGTGGTTTGGACTTAAAGCCGGGGGAAAATGTTGTTACAACCGATACCGGCTATCAGGGGGACAATTTCGTTTGGCTCAATATGAAAGACCGCGGAATTGAAACACGTTTTGCTGAAACCAAGCAGGGCTACATCTCAGAAGAAGAGCTAATGTCCTATTGTGACGCAAACACCAGAGTTATGTGCTTAACAATAGTTGATAACAAGCACGGGATCCGGTTTGATCTAGATACCATTGGTGAGATGTGCCATGATCGCGGCATTATTCTTGCCGTGGACGCAACACAGGGAGCTAACGTTTTTGACATCGATATGCAGCGGCAGCACATCGGATTTCTTGCATCATCCGGGTACAAATGGTTTATGTGTCCCGTTGGAATCGGCTTTGCATGTATTGCAGAGGAACTCCTCCCAAAACTGTATCAAAGCCAGTGCGGCTGGGTGGGTTCTATCGACCGGCGCCGCATCAACAGCCATATCCTGCAGTTGTCAACAGATGCACGGCGTTTTGAGTATGGTGGAATTAACTTTCTTGGCTGCTTCGCGCTGGGAGAAGCCATTGACCGCAATTTAAAGCTCGGCAGTAAAAATATCGAAACATATATTATGGGCTTGGTGGATCAGGTTTATAAGCGCGCACCCAAAGAGTTGACGTGTTTCAAGCTGTACAATCCTAGTCTGCCGAAAATAAACCGGGCACAGGTTATTTCATTCCTCGTCCCAAAAAATATGATGGGAAAAGTGACCACCCAGAGCATGAAAAAACACGGTCTCTATTGTCGTGTATTTGATGATGGAATTCTCCGCGTTGGATTCCATTATATGAATATACCTGATGATGTTGATAAGCTATTTAAGTGTTTGAAAGACATTGAATTAGATTTTTAAAACCTGCCAAAGGAGCACTGTATGAAAATTGAAGCAAAAATTCAGGAAATAGGGATTGAACTTCCCATAGAAATTAAATCACAAGGAGCATATACACCTGGAGTCGATGCAGACGGAATGATTTACACCTCCGGGCAGACTTGCCGTGTACGAGGAGCACTGCAATATGTGGGAAAAGTCGGCTGTGAAGTTTCTGAAGAAGACGCCTATCAAGCGGCGCGGATCTGCGCGGTTAACTGCATTGCCATTGTCAAACAGGTGGTCGGCGACCTGGACCGAGTTGAAAAAATTGTAAAAATGAATGCCTTTGTTGCTTGTGATCCTAAATTTTCCAGGCAGACACAGGTTATTGATGGAGCATCGAAACTAATTGAAGAAATATTTGGAAGTGCTGGCCTGTCGGCACGCAGTGCCATTGGTGTTTGCTCGCTTCCAGGAGATGCACCGTGCGAACTTGAACTTATTGTCAAAATTAAATCTTAATTTTATATGCAAACTACTTTGAGGCAGCATAGTTCCGGGCAGCTGTACTCTGATGGGCCGACAAAAGGCCGTCCTGCACAATGCAGGACGGCCTTTTTGCTGTTTTACATCCATTTTTCTTATCGCCAAACATCTGGGTGCCGCCGCTTGAACACAGTCCGCACCGTCTTCCGCTCAGCAGACCCAATGGCGTGGGCGGCAAGTCCTTTTCTCCACGGACACAAGACCACCAGAAGCTTTCCACGAAACGCTGTTGTCCCATAAGGCTTGAGCACGTTTTTGGGGCACTATACCTCTAAACCATACCCAGCATTCAATCAGGTCCACATTGAGACCAAACAAGGCGTTTTGGGGCAGGTCATTCTCCCCGGCTCTTACCTCTCCACCGCCCGGATCAGGCGCAGGATGTCCTCCAAGGTACGCCGGTAATTCTCTCCGGTCCTGTCGGCATATTCCTGAAAGGCAACCGCCTCACGGTCAATTCCAAACATGGCGGTGACGCCCAAGTCGTAGGCCTCCTCAGCACTTTCCGCGATGCCGCCCACCACAGCCACAAGGGGAATCTTCCTGGAGTTGGTACGCTTTGCAATGCCGGAAATTACTTTCCCATGGACGCTCTGGGCATCAATGCGGCCCTCGCCGGTAATCACCAGGTCGGCGCCTTCCAGACACCCATCAAAGTCCACCATATCAAGAACAGCCTCAATGCCAGATTTCAGTTCCGCCCCCAGAAATGCAATACAGCCTGCGCCCATGCCCCCGGCGGCTCCGCCGCCCGGAACCGTTCCGACGGATAGTCCCAGTTCCCGGCAGATCGTCTCGTCCAGCTTGCGCAGCTGACCGTCCAGGAAACGTACCATCTCCTCGTCGGCCCCCTTCTGGGGGCCAAAAATGTAGGCCGCTCCCGTGGTGCCGTACAGAGGATTTTCCACATCGCACATAACGGTAATTTTGACATCTTTCAGCAGTTCACGGGTTTCAGACAAATCAATGCGGCAAATCCGGTCCAGCTCTTTTCCCAGCGGGACAAAGAGACTGCCCTCCCGGTCATAAAACTTGGCCCCCAGGGCTGCGGCACACCCACAGCCCCCGTCATTGGTGGCACTGCCCCCCAGGCCCAGCAAAATTTCGGTACAACCCGCCTCCACCGCGTGGCGGATTACCTGACCCACCCCGTAGGTGGTGGTTTCGGCGGGATTCCGCCGCTCTCCCACCATAGGAAGTCCTGCGGCACAGGCCATCTCCACTACAGCCCGGGTGCCGCTTCGTGCATAGACGGCCTGAATTTTTTCCCCATAAGGTCCGCTTGCCGGTACTGTCACCGGCTGTGCTTGGATGGCCTCCACAAAGCACTCCACAGTGCCCTCCCCGCCATCAGCCACCGGCACCGTAACCACCTGGCACTGAGGGAAAAACCGGGGGATGGACTGCCGGGCGATCTCGCAGATCTCCAGGCTGGACAGCGTCCCTTTAAATGAGTCGGAAATTACAATACATTTCTTCATACCACTTACTGATTCACCACGTTGATGGGGCTGCCCTCAATAAACGCTTTGGCATTGGCCACGGCGCAATCCATGATGCGCTGCCGGCTCTCTTTGGGGGCCCAGGAGATATGGGGGGTAATGATGCAGTTCTTGGCCTTCAGCAGGGGGTTATCCGCCCGAATGGGTTCGGTGTACACCACGTCCAGACCGGCGGCGCCCATCTTTCCGGAATTCAGGGCATCGGCCACATCCTGCTCGTTAATAAGCTGGCCACGGGCGTTATTGATAAGGATAACCCCGTCCTTCATCTGAGCAATGGTATCCTTGTTAATCATACCGGTATTCTCGGGGGTCAGGTTGCAGTGCAGCGTAATAACGTCGGCCTTGCTGTAGAGGGTATTCAGGTCCACATATTCGGCGATGGCACGGCCGGAATCATTGGGATACACGTCATAGGCCAGCACATTCATGCCCATAGCCTTGGCCACACGGCCCTCCGCCTGTCCGATACGGCCAAAGCCGATGATGCCGATTGTTTTGCCCTCCAGCTCAATCAGCGGATAGTCCCAGTAACACCAGTCGGCGCAATTGGCCCAGTTTCCGGCGTGGACAGACGCATCGTGGTGTCCAATATGGTGGCAGACTTCCAACAGCAGGGCAATGGAAAACTGGCTGACAGAGGCAGTGCCGTAGGTGGGCACATTGGTCACAGGAATGCCCTTTTCTCTGGCATACACATGGTCCACCACATTGTAGCCTGTAGCCAGCAGAGAAATAAATTTCATATTGGGGCAGGCGTCGATGACCCTCTTAGTAATGGGAGTCTTGTTGGTAAACACAATCTCGGCATCGCCGATGCGGGCAATGGCTTCATTTTCATCCGTGAGGCTGGTGCGGTCATAGACCGTCAGATCCCCCAGTTTTCCCAGCTCCTCCCAGCTCAGATCCCCTGGGTTTTCGGTGTAGCCGTCCAAAATCACAATTTTCATACCAGTACTCCTCCTTTTAAATCATAGCTTCACTTCGGAATTCTATTGATAATTGTATTCTATCAAAAGAGTCCTTGTATTTTCAACAAATTTATTATATCTTTATAATAATATTTACAACGATAGGGGGAATTTGCCCTGTTTATTTCCCAACACCATGCCCAAAATATTGTGAACGAAATGAAGGCTTCCATCCACCGGGACATCAACATCATGGACGAGGGCGGCGTCATTTTAGCCAGCACCAATCCCCTGCGGCGCGGGCAGGTCCACAATGGTGCGGTCCGAATCATCCGGGAACGGCTGCCCTCCCTTACCATCTGGGAGGATGACCCTGCATCCGGTGTCCAGCGGGGCGTTAATCTGCCCATTACCCTGGACGGGGAGTTGGCGGGGGTCATCGGAATCACCGGAAATCCCGAGGAAGTTTCCGTTTTTGGCGACATCCTCAAGCGGCTGACCGAAATCATGGTCAGCAGCACCCGCCAGCAGGAGCAGTCTGAGCTGATGGACCGGGCCAAAAGTCTTTTCGTGGAAAATTGGCTTTTTTCAGACACACCGGACTGGCCCGAGCTGGAGATGCGCGGACGGCTGCTGGGGCTGGACATCAACGCCCCCTATACAGTTGCCCTCCTGGAGCTGTCCCGCCCCGATTCCAGCGATTGCGCCCGGGCAGAAGATTTGAGCGAGATGCGCAGCAGCCTTATTCTCCGCATGATTCAAAACCATATTCAGGAGGATCAGAATCATTTCTGTGCCGTCATCCGCAGCCGGATCATTGTTCTTCTTCGAGGGGTCTCCCGCTCGTCCGCCTTCTCCAAAATCAGCCGCATGTGCCAGGATATTGAAGGCTATTACGGTTTTCCAGTCAGTGCCGGCATCAGCGACGCCTCCCGGGACCCCGCCGACATCCGCCGATGTTATCTGGAGGCCCGGACAGCCAATACCGCCGCAGCCCAGTCCTCCGGCGGCAGAGTGGTATTTTATGACCAGGTCTCTCTGGAATTCATTGTCCGGAGCATCCCCCGCTCCATTAAACAGGATCTGAGAAGGCTGATTTTTTCCTCCTGCACCCCTCAGGAACAGGAGGAATTTTCCCAGACGATCGGCCTGTATTTTGATCAGGGCGGAAATATCAAGCGATGTGCCCAGCAGCTCTTTCTCCATCGAAATACCTTTCAATACCGGATGGAACGGCTGAAAAAACGGACGGGCTATGATCTTCGCACCCCTAAAGATGGGGTTCTTCTCTATTTGGCGGCCCGAGGTCTGGAATGACCTCTCGGAACTATTTGGAGAACCTCAGGATACTCCGTCCCGTCCCCGCAAAGTCCTCCATATAGACGCAAAAAGCCCGGGAATCCTTTGATTCCCGGGCTTTGATGGCTTGAAAGCAGTCGGCTCAGCGCTTGGAGAACTGGGGCGCGCGGCGGGCGGCCTTCAGGCCGTACTTCTTGCGCTCCTTCATTCTGGGGTCGCGGGTCAGGAAGCCGGCGGCCTTCAGGACGGGGCGGTACTCCTCGTTGACCAGGAGCAGGGCACGGGCCACGCCATGGCGGATAGCGCCGGCCTGGCCGGTGACGCCGCCGCCGGTGACAGTGGCAACAATGTCCACCTTGCCCACCTGCTCGGTGGCCACCAGGGGCTGACGAACCAGAAGCTTCAGGGTTTCCAGGCCGAAGTACTCATCGATGTCACGGCCATTGATGGTGATGGCGCCAGTACCATTCTGAAACAGATGGACGCGGGCCACGGAGGACTTCCGGCGGCCGGTGCCATAGAAGTAGGGCTTTTTGCTCTTATACATGTTCTAAAATCCTCCTCTTACTCGGCGTCCCAGATCTGGGGCTTCTGGGCAGCGTGCTCGTGCTCGCCGCCGCGGTAGATGTGCAGGCGAGTCAGGGAGTCCTTGGCAATAATATTCTTGGGCAGCATGCCGCGGATAGCCAGCTTCATGGCCAGCTCGGGCTTGCTCTGCATCAGAGTACGGTACTTGACTTCCTTCAGGCCGCCCACCCAGCCGGAGTGGGAACGGTAGTACTTCTGATCCAGCTTCTTGCCGGTCAGAACAGCCTGCTCGGCGTTGATGACAATGACGAAATCGCCGCAGTCGGCGTGGGGAGTGTACTCGGGCTTCCGCTTGCCGCGCAGCAGATCGGCGGCGATAGCAGCGGTCTTACCCAGGGGCTTGCCGGCGGCGTCCAGGACGTACCAGTTCCGCACGATGTTGCCCTTGTTGGCCATAAACGTGGACATAGGTGAAACCTCCATTTTCCTCTACTTATCTCAACCATTTGGTTTGTGATAAAAACATTTTGCTCCAACTGCTGTACAAGCGGAGCGTTTTGTATTATAGTACGGGGGTGAACGGGTGTCAACGGGATTTTCGAAGTTTTTTTAAGTTAAAAGCAGAAATCTCCTGAATTCTCTTGTTTTCTTTTATTATCTCTTGAAATCTCATTTTCAATTTTTCTTTTTTCTTCTTCACTTTTTTAGTCTTTAACCACCAAACAGCATATAAAACTCCGCTTTTCGGGGTTTTAAGGCCCGGTTTTTCCCAAAGGAGGTCCTATATGAACAAGATATTGTCCCTCACCCGCCGGTGCGTGGAGGACTACGAGATGATACAGGCCGGCGATCGGATTGCTGTAGGGGTATCGGGGGGCAAGGACTCCCTGACTCTGCTGGCCGCTCTGGCCAAACTACGGGAGTTTTATCCCGTCCCCTTCACTGTAGAGGCCATCACCCTGGACATGGGCCACGCCGACGGCCGTCCCGGGATGGACTTCGCCCCGGTGGCTTCCTACTGCCAGACGCTGGACGTACCCTATACTTTGATTTCCAGCGAGATCCACCACGTAATTTTTGACCTGAGGAGGGAAAAAAATCCCTGCTCCATGTGCGCCAAGATGCGCCGGGGTGCACTGCACCAGGCCATGGCGGAGCGGGGCATCACTAAAATCGCCTTGGGCCACCACTATGATGACGCGGTGGAGACCCTGTTCATGTCTCTGATCTTTGAGGGCCGCCTGTCCTGCTTCCAGCCCGTCACCTACCTGGACCGGACGGGGATCACCCAGATCAGGCCCCTGCTGTATTGCGGGGAAAAGCTGATCCGGCACACGGCGGAGCGGCTGGCCCTGCCGGTGGTGGAGAACCCATGTCCCGCCGACGGGAACACCAAGCGTCAGGAGATCAAAGAGCTGATCTACGAGCTCCAGGGCCGCTATCCGGGGCTGAAATCCCGGGCCTTCGGCGCCATGCAGCGGCTCCCCCTGCCCCAGTGGGAGCCGGTGGAACACCGGAGACGTCCCCTGCCGGAAGAGATCGGCGAATAAAGAGTCTCAGGGATGCGGCCGTGGATACACACAGCCGCATCCCTGTTTCACGTCCAGGTCATCAACCAGCCTCTTTACCCAGCAGCCTGCGCAGGGTGGCCCGGACATGGCCCAGGTCCGGGTCACATAACATGGGTAAAAGGTCCGTCAATTCCTCCCCGCCGCGGTCCCGCCACCGGAAATCCAGCAGCAGCCGGGTCAATTCCCCGTCAAAGCGCCCCTTCAGCAGGCGGGCCGGGTTTCCGCCGTACACCGCATAGGGCGGAATATCCTCCGCCACCACAGAGCGGGCCGCGACGATGGCCCCGTCCCCGATCCTCACTCCCGGAAGAATGACGCTCTCCCGGCCGATCCACATGCCATTTCCCCCAAATGTGCCGCGGCAATCGCCTCCTTCTTTCGCATTTCCTTCGCTCTGCCATCCTCTTTATATAAAAATGTTACGGCCCCAAGTGCATGAAAGCCGCCTTGCGGGCAGCTTTCTCTCGCTCTTCATGCTATCTGAATTTTCTTCCCCATTGTAAGCCTGGGCGGATAGATTTCGGCCTGTCGGAGCAAACCTTGACAGAGCCGAGGGCTCCATTGTATCCTGATAACAGAAAATTATGAGGGAAGCAGGCCTGGGAACAATCCAAGGCCAAAAAGGCGGCAATAAAACAATGAAAAGATTGATTGTTGGCATACTTGCCCACGTGGACGCGGGCAAGACTACCTTGTCCGAGGGGATGTTATATACAGGCGGGGCCCTGCGGACACTGGGCCGTGTGGACCGGGGGGACGCCTTTCTGGACACCGACGCTCTGGAGCGGGAGCGGGGCATCACCATTTTCTCCAAGCAGGCCCAGCTGTCTCTGGGGGAGCTGGAACTCACCCTGCTGGACACCCCGGGCCATGTGGACTTCTCCGCCGAGATGGAGCGCACCCTCCAGGTGCTGGACTGCGCACTGCTGGTGGTCAGCGGCACCGACGGCGTTCAGGGGCACACCCGCACCCTGTGGCGTCTGCTGGAGCAGCACAAGGTTCCCACCTTCCTGTTCATCAACAAAATGGACTTGGCAGGGGCGGACCGGGAGGCCGTGATGGGAGAGCTTCAGCGACATCTGGACGGGGGCTGCGTGGACTTTACCGCCGCCCCCGCCCACCGGGATGAGGCGGTGGCCCTGTGCGGGGAGGCAGCCCTGGATGCCTTTCTGGACACCGGCGCAGTGCCCCGGGCTGTGACCGCCTCTCTGATCCAAAGCCGGAAGGTATTCCCCTGCTGGTTCGGCTCCGCCCTGAGGCTGGAGGGCGTCCGGGAACTACTGTCCGGTCTGGAGGAATACGCCTGTCCGCCGGAGTATCCGGCGGAATTCGGCGCCAAAGTGTTCAAAATCTCCCGGGACAGCCAGGGGACGCGGCTGACCTGGCTGAAGGTGACCGGCGGAACCCTGCGGGCCAAGGCCCTTCTGTCCGGCGGCTCGGGCGAGAACCGCTGGGAGGAGAAGGCGGACCAGCTGCGCCTGTACTCCGGGGCAAAATTTCAGCCCCTGGACGAGGCCCCGGGGGGAACAGTGGCAGCCGTCACCGGCCTGACCCGGACCTACCCCGGCCAGGGGCTGGGGCGGGAGGCGGAGTCAGAGCGGCCGGTGCTGGAGCCGGTGCTCACCTACCAGCTGATCCTCCCCCAGGGGGCGGACCCCCATACGGTGCTGCCCAAGCTGCGGCTGCTGGAGGAGGAGGATCCCATGCTCCGGGTGGTGTGGAATGAGCGGTGGAAGGAGATCCACATCCAGCTCATGGGCCAGGTCCAGCTGGAGGTACTCCGGCGGCTGATCGCCGACCGCTTCGGCCTGGAGGTGGACTTCAGTTCGGGGAGCATCGTCTACCGGGAGACCATTCGGAACGCCGTGGAGGGGATCGGACACTTCGAGCCCCTCCGCCACTATGCGGAGGTCCACCTGCTCATGGAGCCGGGCCCCCGGGGCAGCGGCCTGCGGGTGGGGTCCTCCTGCCCCACGGATCAGCTGGATCTGAACTGGCAGCGGCTGATCTTAAGCCATCTGCTGGAGCGGGAACACCCGGGCGTGCTCACCGGCTCCCCCATCACCGATCTGAAAATCACCCTGGTGGCCGGACGGGCCCATGTGAAGCACACCGAGGGCGGCGACTTTCGTCAGGCCACCTACCGGGCGGTGCGCCAGGGGCTGATGCAGGCGGAGTCCGTACTTCTGGAGCCCTTCTACGACTTCCGGCTGGAACTGCCTCCCGACTGTGTGGGGCGGGCCATGACCGATCTGCAGTCCATGGGCGGAACGGTGGAGGGGCCGGAGCAGGAGGGGGAGCTCTCCCTTTTAACGGGGTATGCCCCTGTGGCCGGGCTGCGGAACTACTGGCAGGAGGTGACGGCCTACGCCAGGGGACGGGGCCGTCTGTCCTGTTCCCTGCGGGGGTATGAGCCTTGCAGCCGTCAGACGGAGGTAACCGCCGAACTGGGCTATGACCCGGAGCGGGACGCGGACAATCCCGCTGACTCGGTCTTCTGCGCCCATGGCGGCGGCTTTCAGGTAAAGTGGGACCAGGTGCGCGGCCATATGCATGTGGACAGCGGCCTGCACCTGGGGTTGGCGGAGCCGGAGCGCCTCTCCCCCTCCCCCGCCGGGGGGCAGCGGACCTGCCGGGGGAGCTCCCTGGAGCAGGACAAGGAGCTTCAGACCGTCTTCGAGCGGACCTACGGCAAGGTGGAGCGCCAGGCCTTCCAGCCTCAGAAGCGGCCCGCCCGCACCACGCTGGACGCGCGGTACGACATCCGGGAGCAGAAGACCGGTCCGGAGTATCTGCTGGTAGACGGCTACAACATCATATTTGCCTGGGAGGAGCTGGAGGCGCTGGCCCGCCAAGACGTGGCCGCCGCCCGGGAGGCCCTGGCCGACATTCTGTCCAACTATCAGGGCTTTCGCCAATGCGTGGTCATTCTGGTCTTTGACGCCTATAAAGTGAAGGGCAGCCCAGGCTCGGTGGAGCGGCGGGACGGTATCTATGTGGTGTACACCAAGGAGGCGGAGACCGCCGACGCCTACATCGAAAAGACCACCTACGACCTGAGCCGAACCCACCGGGTGCGGGTGGCCACCTCCGACGGGCTGGAACAGATGATTATTCTGGGCCATGGCGCCCTGCGCCTCTCCGCCCGGGCCTTTCAGGAAGAGGTGGAGCAGGCACAGGGGGAGATCTCCCGACTGGTGGACCGGCACAACCGCCGCAGCCGGACGCTGGACCAGCTGCGGAACACCGCCCGGTTGAAGGAGGAGCCAAAGGAGTAGGCCCCTGCTTTTACAGCATCTTCAGACCGTCTTCCGGCGCAGCCAAAAAGGGCCGCAGACAGAGGGTCCCATGTCCTGAGACATGAGACCCTCTGTTTCACAGCCCGCCGGGTCCGCCCCGGCGCTTATCTGATGATTAAATTGGTCCCCTCCAGCGTCACTGTTTTCCCCAGCATTTGAAAAATCTCAGCGGAAGCCCAGGTGGTGCCGGGGGCGGCAATATAGGCGGCCCGGCCGTAGCTCTGGGGCCCTGTCATGCCGCTGGCCCCCTTTATTTTTGTAGCCCCGTACACCAGCCCCTGGTCGATGTACAGTGAGACGGCAAAGGACTCGCTTTCCACAGTCACCAGGGTGCCCTGCTCGGTGTCCGGGGTGTAGGTCACCTCAAAGCCCAGAACCTGGGCCACAGCGGCTACGGGAACCATGGGGGTATCCTTCTCATACCGTCCCACCATATTGGGAACCTTGCCGTCCAGCTCCATGGTCAGCTGTGCTCCCTCAGCGGGGGACTGGTATTCCTCCTCAGCCTGGCCGGGAAGGACCATCACGTGGCTGGGGTATGCCTGGCCGGGGTAAGACTCCAGCACCATGTCGTACCAGGCCATGATCCGGGTCCCCACAGGAAAGGCGCTCAGCCCGGCCTCCGGTGCGGCGCCGTCAGAGGAGCCGCTGACCAACTGGGTATTCTGGTTGATGTAAAGAATCAGCCCTCCGTTGTCCGTGGTGATGGACAGGGTGCCGTTCTCCCCCACGCTTACCGCCTCCACCACGTGGTACATGGCGCAGCGGGCATCCTGGGGCAGATTGCGCACCACCGCCAGGGCCGCGGATTGGGGCGGGATGGAGCGGGTGGACATGGGGCTGCGGAAGACATACAGCTGCTCCCCCTCTTTCAAATCGGCGGGGTCAGCCAGCATCCGGTTCCCACTGTCCACCCAACAGGTATCGGCGGTCACATTCATAATATAGTCGCCATGGGCCTCGGACTCCATGATCAGGCGGACAACAGCCCCATTCTCGTCCCTGACCACCTCCGTGACCTGTCCGTAGTAGAGCACACTGGCGGGTATCTTCTGTTCCTCCTGCATAACCGGGGTGTCCGGCAGACCGGCATCCGCGGCCAGCCCCGGAACACCCAGGGCACCGACCATGGCTCCGCCGAGCAGCAGGGCAGCAATGCGTCTTTTCATGTTAAGTGAGTCTCCCTTCATCCATGTGATCGGGTCAGTAAAAACCCGTCGCCTTGACCTCTATATTACCATAGACGCAGGCGCCGGGAAAAGGTTCCCATAAGCAAAAGATGTTTTTATCCTTTTCTGGGCGGCGGTAATTTACATTTGAGAACTTTTTTGCTATAATTTAAATTTAGGGGATGGAAACCCACTTATCCCTGTAAAATGAGATACATCAAGGAGTGTTCCAATATGAGCCGTATGGTTGGTACTGTTTCCCGCGGCATCCGGGCCCCCATCATTCGCAGCGGAGATGATCTGGTTGAGATCGTAACCAATTCCCTGCTGGAGGCCGCCGAGGACGGCGGGTTTTCCATCCGCGACCGGGATGTGGTGGCCATGACCGAAGCCATTGTCGCCCGGGCACAGGGCAATTACGCCGCAGCAGACGATATTGCCGCCGATGTCCGCGCCAAGCTGGGCGGGGAGACAGTGGGCGTGATCTTCCCTATCCTCAGCCGCAACCGCTTTGCCATCTGCCTTCGGGGCATCGCCAAGGGAGCGAAAAAGATTGTCCTCATGCTCAGCTATCCCTCCGACGAGGTGGGCAACCACCTGGTCAGCCAGGACGCCTTGGACCAGCAGGGCGTTGATCCCTATCGTGACGTGCTGGATCTGGCCCGCTATCGCCAGCTGTTCGGCTATGAAAAGCACCCCTTTACCGGCGTGGACTACGTGGAGTACTATGAGACACTGATTAAAGAGAGCGGCGCCCAGGTTGAGATTTTGTTTGCCAATGATCCCAGAGCCATTCTGGACCACACCCGGGATGTGCTGTGCTGTGACATCCACACCCGGGCGCGGACCAAGCGCCTGCTGAAGCAGGCCGGGGCCCGGCGTGTCTTTGGCCTGGATGAGATTCTGAACGCCCCCGTGGGAGGCAGCGGATACAACGAGAAATACGGCCTGCTGGGCTCCAACAAGTCCACCGAGGATCAGGTCAAGCTTTTCCCCCGGGACTGTCAGTGGCTGGTTGAGGCCATTCAGCAGCGCCTGCTGGACCGAACCGGCAAGCATGTGGAGGTTATGGTCTACGGAGACGGGGCCTTCAAGGATCCGGTGGGCAAGATCTGGGAGCTGGCTGACCCGGTGGTTTCCCCCGCCTATACCGCCGGACTGGAGGGCACCCCCAATGAACTGAAGCTGAAGTATCTGGCGGACAATGACTTCGCCCACCTGTCGGGCGAGGCGCTGAAGGAGGCCATCAAAGAACAGATCCATAAGAAAGACGACGATCTGGTGGGCCAAATGGTCTCAGAGGGCACCACCCCCCGGCGGCTTACCGATCTGATCGGTTCTCTGTGCGATTTGACCTCCGGCTCTGGGGACAAGGGCACCCCTATTGTCCATATCCAGGGCTACTTTGACAATTATACCACCGAATGAATGGTCAATGGCATATAAAAAACCAGCGCGGTCCTGTTGGACCGCGCTGGTTTTTCTGCTCTTAATTTGAAACAGCCTTAAATTCAAAACATTACGCCCTGTTGAGCCGCAGCTGTGGGACAGGCTGCTCCTGCGTGCGGTGGCTGACGGCCTGCTGTGCAATCCATCCCTGGCGCTTATAGTACACAGCGGCGCTGATAACCGGGGGAAACAGATCGGACACCGCCTCGGCAAAGAACGCGGCCATGGCACCTCCCGCCAGAGGCAGCAGAAACAGGGCCCCGAAATATACCGCTTTGCGGAACACGGACAGACACAGGGCGTACTGCATCATTCCTATGCCGGTGAAGCCGTCGCTCACCACATACTGAATGGCCAGAGGGACCACGCCCAGCGTGTACATCCGGATGGCCCGTACCGCCAGGGCGGACACCTGTGGATCGGGTGTAAAAATCCGGGTAAAGGGGGCAGAGGCAAACTGCCCTGCCAGGAAAAACACACACGCGTACCCCAGGCACAAAGCCAGAATGTACTTCTCCGCCTCCCGAATCCGGTCGGGCCGGCCCGCGCCGAAATTATAACCCAGGATGGAGTTGGTTCCGCCGGTGATGCCGGCCATGGGCATGGTGACAATCAGCATGAAGGATTGGGCCACGGTGCCCGCCGCCACCAGCATGTCCCCCTGCTCCGCGCCGCCGTACTGCTGAAGGACGGTGTTCAGGGCAATAATCATCAGGCTCTCCATGGCGTAAATCAGGAACGAAGGCAGTCCGGTGACCAGCACCCGGGCCATTATTTTCCTCTCATATCCCCCGAAGGTAATGCGCACCGGAGGCACCGGTCCAAAAAGAAAGTGGAGGACAAACAGGCAGCTGCCCAGCTGGCTGAGAACGGTGGCAATGGCCGCCCCTTTGACGCCCAGGTTCAGGCCGAAGATAAACAGGGGATCCAAAGCGATGTTCAGCACCGCCCCCAGCACAACGGACTGCATCCCCTTTTTGGCAAAGCCCTGACAGATAACAAACTGGTTCATCCCTGTGGACAGCAGGGCAAATAGGGTTCCGCCCACATAAACGGTGTAGTAGTCCAGGGCATAGGGCAGGGTTGTCTGGCTGGCTCCGAAGAGGAGGAGCAGAGGACGCCGGACCGCCAGCGCGGCGCCGGTGAGAACCAGGGACAGCACTGTCAGCATGAGGAAGCAGTTGGCCAGAATTTTATGCGCGGCGGGCAGGTTGCGCTCCCCCATCCGTATACTCATAAGGGGAGCGCCTCCAATTCCCACCCAAAAGGCCACCGAGGCAATGAGGGTGACAATGGGGCCGCACACTCCGGCGCCGGCCAGAGCCAGTCCCCCTGTCCCGGGGATATTGCCAATGTAGATACGGTCCACAATGCTGTACAGAACACTGACAAACTGTGCCAGCATACTGGGAATGGCGATGCGCAGAACCAGCTGCCGGATCGGGTCCCGTCCCAGATCATTTTCCAATTTCATAGTACATCTGCCTCTTCATCATATATCCCGTATAAATGCCAGAAAAATTTTACAGAAATTGCCCCTCTCTTTAGGGCGGTGGCAATTATATCACCGGCTAATCCTCTTGTAAATTGGGCAAACACTACGGCAATTAAAACTTTTTCCTGGGGAAAATGGCAATAATGCCGAACCACACTTTTTCTCCTCCACCCCCGTCTGAAAAAAAACTTTTTCCCCTATTGACAACAGGCCGCCTTGTGTTATACTGTACATATAGTATATATACAGTATTTTCAAAACAAGGGATAAGGGTCTTTAAAATCATACCGCCCCCGGGCAGATGGACAGGACCTGCTTCCCCTCTGTTGAAAGGTGCGCCAAATGGATATCATTCTAAGCAACGCAAGCGGAAAACCCATTTACGAGCAGATTACCGATCAAATCAAGGAGCAAATCATGGCCGGAGCTCTGGCGGCAGGGGACGCACTGCCCTCCATGCGCCTGCTGGCCAAGGAACTGCGCATCTCCGTCATCACCACCAAGCGGGCCTATGAGGAGCTGGAACGGGACGGCTTCCTAGAAAACGTCCCGGGCAAAGGCTGCTTCGTGGCCCCCCAAAATCAGGAGCTGATGCGGGAGACCCAACTGCGCAAGGTGGAAGAAAAGCTGTCTCAGGCAGTGGAAGAGGCACGAAAGGGGGCGCTTCCCCTGGATGACCTCCACGAAATGCTGGATATTTTGTATAAAGGTGAAGAATTATGACAAATAGTATTGAAATACGCGGACTGTGCAAGTCTTACGGGGATTTCGCCCTCCGGGATGTCAATCTGACGCTCCCCGGCGGCGCAATCATGGGTCTGATTGGAGAAAACGGTGCAGGAAAGACCACCACCATCAAATGCATCCTGAATCTGATCCGGAGAGACGCCGGAGAGATCATCCTCATGGGCCGGGACAGCCTTCGGGAGGAGCAGGCGGCGAAGGAGGACATTGGCGCGGTGCTGGACGACTGCTTTTTTCACGATACCCTGCGCCCCAAGGATATAAACCTTATTTTCTCCCCTGTCTACCGGGATTGGGACGCCCAGCTCTTCCGGGACTACCTGGACAAATTTCAACTGCCGGAGAAGAAGTTTATCAAAGAGTTCTCCCGGGGTATGAAAATGAAGCTGTCCCTGGCCGCCGCCCTGGCCCATCGGCCCAAGCTTCTCATTTTGGATGAGGCCACCTCCGGTTTGGACCCGGTGGTTCGGGACGAGATTCTGGACGAGTTTCTGGGCTTTATCCAGGACGAGGACCACTCCATTCTCATTTCCAGCCACATTACCTCTGACCTGGAGAAGGTAGCCGACTATATTACCTATATCCATCAGGGCCAGGTGGTGCTGTCAGACTCCAAAGATGCCATTCTGACCAGCTACGGGCGGGTAGGATGCACCGCCGCCCAATTATCCGCTCTGGACCCCGCGGAACTGCTGCAGGTACGGCGGGGGAGCTACGGATGTGAGGCCCTGGTATCCAACCGAGTCCTGTTTCACCGCAGCCATCCGGAGCTGGTCGTGGACCCGGCATCCCTGGAGGAAATTATGCTCTTTATCGGAAGGGGGGAGCCCGTATGACGGGACTGCTGCTGAAAGATGCGCTGGTCATGCGCAAAACCTTGAAAACCTACCTATTATTTTTGATCTTCTATGCCGCTATGGCGGTGGTGGGCGTTTTCAATCTCAACTTTGTGACGGCCTTCATCCAAGTGATCATTATGATGCTGCCCATATCTGCCTTCGCCTACGACGATCAGTCCAAGTGGGACCGCTGCGCCATGACCCTTCCTCTGAGCCGCCGGGCCGTGGTGTCCGCCCGGTACCTGTTCGTCGTCCTCATGCTCATCAGCGCCTGCGCCTTTGGATTGGCTGCCACCATTATCATCTCCATCATTGATTCCTCCGCCAGCCTCATCGAGTCCCTGTCCACCGTCCTGGTCTCCCTGGGCGTAGGTACACTTATTGCCGACATCGTTCTTCCTCTGAGCTATAAGCTGGGGCCGGAACGGGCCCGTCCCTATCTGTACGCCGTAATCTTTCTCCCCATCATCCTCCTGTTCGGCGCGGCCAAGCTGGGCCTTCTGAACAATCTGAATCTCCCCGACCTGAATCAGCTGCCGGAATCCGTCCTGCTGGGTATTTTCTCCCTGATCCCTCTGGCCGCCCTGGCCGGCTTGGCCCTGTCCTGGCTCATTTCCTGCAGAATTGTGGCGCATAAGGAGTTTTGACATGAAGGCAGCGGTACTGCTTCTCTGGACCGGCTGCCTGGCGTCCATCGCCCTGTCCGTTGCCCATTTCGCCTGGACCGCCACAGTTCAGGAGCGTCTTCTGGTACTGGCCGTGGCCGTCCTGGCGGCGGGAAACCTGCGTTTCCGATCATAGCATTATAAAGGAGGAACCGGCGGATGATTCACCTCTACTACGGCGAAGGGAAGGGAAAAACCACCTCGGCCATGGGTCTGGCCCTTCGGGCGGCCGGCCGGGGGCAGGGCGTTGTGGTCGCCCAATTTTTAAAGGGGGCGGACAGCGGCGAACGGCGGGCCCTGGCTCTCCTTCCCCAGGTGGTCCTGCTGCCGTTACCCGATCAGGTCAAGTTCACATTCCACATGTCTCCGGAGGAGCGCCTTGCGGAAGGGGCGCGCAATTTGGCGTTGCTGAGCCAGGCGGACGAGCTGGCCCGGAGCGGTCTTTATTCTCTGGTTGTGCTGGATGAGGTGTGCGCCGCGCTCTCCTCCGGCCTGCTCCCCCTTGATCCGGTTTTAACCCTTCTGGACCGCCCCGGTCCGGAGCTTGTCCTCACAGGCCGGGATCCTCACCCCGCGCTTCTCCTCCGGGCCGACTATGTCACTTGTTTTCACAAGATTCGCCACCCCTATGACCAGGGCGTCCAAGCCCGTCCCGGCATTGAATTTTAATTTTAACGCCTGCTTATCTTTTATTTTTTTAGATTAAGCGCACCATTGCTTTTCTTTTCCCCTTTTCTTTCCTTTTAAGCATACTGCTGCGCACTGCTTTTCTTCCTTTTTTCTTCCATTCGCCGTTCATTCCTTTTTGACATCATTTTAAATAAAAAGTTGACATTTTCGCTCTTTTTTTAGGCCAATGAAAAGATTTCGGCAAAATGTCAAGAAAAAATATTGCAATATTTCCTGCGAATGATATAATGAGTCGCGCGGTAATTTTAGGGCAACCTGGCCCTCAATTTCCGCTTTTGGAATAGTGGACGGCTTTGCATTAGGTCTGGCTGGTTCCCAAGCGGGACAAGCTGGACAGCGGTTTGCCGTCGCGGCAGAAGAAAGGAATGAAGTTAATGGCAACAAAGTATGTGTACCTCTTCTCTGAGGGCAACGGCAAAATGAAGGAACTTCTGGGCGGCAAGGGTGCCAACCTGGCTGAGATGACCAATCTGGGCATGCCCGTTCCCCAGGGCTTCACCATCACCACCGAGGCCTGCACCCAGTACTATGAGGACGGCGAGAAGATCAACGATCAGATCCAGGCCGAGATCATGGATTATATTGTCAAGATGGAGGAGATCACCGGCAAGAAGTTCGGCGATCTGGAGAATCCTCTGCTGGTTTCCGTCCGTTCCGGCGCCCGGGCCTCCATGCCCGGCATGATGGACACCATCCTGAACCTGGGCCTGAACGAGCAGGTGGTGGAGGTCATTGCCAAAAAGTCCGGCAATCCCCGCTGGGCCTATGACTGCTACCGCCGTTTTATTCAGATGTACTCCGACGTGGTTATGGAGGTCGGCAAGAAGTATTTTGAGGAGCTTATTGACGAGATGAAGTCCAAGCGGGGCGTCACCCAGGATGTGGAGCTTACCGCCGAGGACCTGAAGGAGCTGTCCGAGCAGTTTAAGGCCGAGTATAAGACCAAAATTGGCTCCGACTTCCCCTCCGACCCCAAGGAGCAGCTCATGGGCGCCATCAAGGCCGTGTTCCGCTCCTGGAACAACCCCCGCGCCATCGTCTACCGCCGCATGAACGACATCCCCGGCTCCTGGGGCACCGCCGTCAACGTCCAGTCCATGGCCTTCGGCAACATGGGCGACGACTGCGGCACCGGCGTGGCCTTTACTCGCAACCCCGCCACCGGCGAAAAGAAGCTGATGGGCGAGTTTTTGACCAACGCCCAGGGTGAAGACGTGGTGGCCGGCGTGCGTACTCCCATGCCCATCGCCCAGATGGCCGAGAAGTTCCCCCAGGCCTTTGCTCAATTCGAATCCGTATGCAAAACCCTGGAGGATCACTACCGTGACATGCAGGACATGGAGTTTACTGTAGAAAACGGCAAGCTCTATATGCTCCAGACCCGTAACGGCAAGCGCACCGCCGCCGCCGCCCTGAAGATTGCCTGCGACCTGGTGGACGAGGGCATGATCTCCGAGCAGGAGGCCGTGGCCATGATCGACCCCCGGAATCTGGATACTCTGCTCCACCCCCAGTTTGATCCCGCCGCGCTGAAGAGCGCCACCCCTGTGGCGTCCGCTCTGCCCGCCTCCCCCGGCGCCGCCTGCGGCAAGATCGTCTTTACCGCCGACGACGCCAAGGAATGGGCTGCCCGGGGTGAGAAGATCTGTCTGGTCCGTCTGGAGACCAGCCCCGAGGACATCGAGGGCATGGTGGCTGCCCAGGGCATCCTTACCGTCCGGGGCGGCATGACCTCCCACGCCGCCGTGGTGGCCCGTGGCATGGGCACCTGCTGTGTCTCCGGCTGCGGCGCAATCAAGATGGACGAGGCCAATAAGAAGTTTGAGCTGGGCGGCCGCACCTATGTGGAGGGCGACTGGATCAGCCTGGACGGCTCCACCGGCAACATTTACGGCGAGGCCATTCCCACCGTTGAAGCCTCCATCTCCGGCGAGTTCGGCCGCATCATGGCCTGGGCCGACAAGTACCGTGTACTGAAGGTCCGCACCAATGCCGACAATCCCCGGGACACCGCCCAGGCCGTCAAGTTCGGCGCCGAGGGCATCGGCCTGTGCCGCACCGAGCACATGTTCTTCGAAGCCGACCGTATTCCCGCCATCCGGGAGATGATCTGCTCCGATAACGTGGAGCAGCGTGAGAAGGCCCTGGCCAAGCTGGAGCCCATGCAGCAGGGCGACTTCGAGGCCATGTACGAGGCCCTGGAGGGCCGGCCCATGACCATCCGCTTCCTGGATCCCCCCCTGCACGAGTTCGTCCCCACCGAGGCGGCTGACATCGCCCAGCTGGCCAAGGACATGAACAAGTCCGTGGCCGACATCCAGGCCATCATTGCCTCTCTGCACGAGTTCAACCCCATGATGGGCCACCGCGGCTGCCGTCTGGCCGTCACCTACCCTGAAATCGCCGCCATGCAGACCCGCGCCGTCATCAAGGCCGCTCTGAACGTCCAGGCCAAGCACCCCGACTGGGAGATGGTCCCGGAGATTATGATCCCTCTGGTGGGCGAGATCAAGGAGCTGGCTTTCGTCAAGAAAACTGTGGTGGCGACCGCCGACGCCCTTATCAAGGCTGCCGGTTCCGCCATGAAATACCACGTGGGCACTATGATCGAGATCCCCCGTGCCGCCCTCACCGCTGACGAAATCGCCAAGGAGGCCGACTTCTTCTCCTTCGGCACCAACGATCTGACCCAGATGACCTTCGGCTTCAGCCGCGACGACGCCGGCAAGTTCCTTGAGTCCTACTACGCCAACAAGATCTATGAGAGCGATCCCTTCGCCCGTCTGGATCAGAACGGCGTGGGCCGGCTGGTGGAGATGGCCTGCAAACTGGGCCGCCAGACCCGCCCCGACCTGAAGCTGGGCATCTGCGGCGAACACGGCGGCGATCCCTCCTCCGTGGAGTTCTGCCACAACACCGGTTTGGACTATGTCTCCTGCTCCCCCTTCCGTGTGCCCATCGCCCGGCTGGCCGCCGCTCAGGCCGCGATCCGGGATTGAAGGAAATAGAATTTCCGTAGATCATAAGAGCATAAGCAGCACCCCCGGTTCGATTGAACCGGGGGTGTCTTGTTATTGGTTACAACAATTACTTTTTGCTTTTCTTCAGCTGTTC
>Ga0129317_1001003_pt1 | contig 23742 bp, 23 predicted proteins | sample Cm1ome_FD_94430 | JGI IMG/M metagenome (GOLD analysis project Ga0129317, IMG submission 94430) | Eastern black-and-white colobus group fecal microbial communities from Wisconsin, USA - Cm1105 metagenome | ecosystem: Host-associated > Mammals > Digestive system > Large intestine > Fecal | place... | reverse complement strand
TGCTATATATTAATTTGTAAAAAATTGGCGACCGAGAACGGGCTCGAACCGTCGACCTCCAGCGTGACAGGCTGGCATTCTAACCAACTGAACTACTCGGCCACTCATTTGCTCTTTTCAAGCGACTCCTTTATTATACATAATTCAGAAGGCTTTGTCAAGCATTATTTTCATCCTTTTTAAGAAGTTATTTCTTAAAGAATGTGGTGGGCGTAATAGGGCTCGAACCTATGACCCCCTGCTTGTAAGGCAGATGCTCTCCCAGCTGAGCTATACGCCCACATTCGTTTTGCGTTCCGTTTCTCTCGGTGACGCTCATTTATATTAACACAAGGTATTGTGTGTGTCAACACTTTTTTTCAACTTATTTTTCAATATGTTGATTCGAAGTGTTTCTCGGCTGATGTCTCAGACGAGCTTCCTTATATTACATTCTTTTCTATCCGATGTCAATACATTTCCACCAGAAATATCCATAATTTCTGTAATTACTTTCTCTTCATCTTCAATCATGCATCCTATCTCAAGCTTAACCTTATCTGAGTACTCAATATTAAGTATCTCAAAATGGCCATCCTTGGCGATATTCTGGATCTTGGCAAGATAAGTATAATCAACAACGCAAGTAAAAGAAACAGCCTCATACACGTCGCATATGCCTGCTTCCTCAAGTGCAAGCTTTGCTGCCTGTGTATATGCCCTAACAAGTCCGCCTGTTCCTAGCTTAATCCCACCAAAATAACGTGTAATTACAACAACAAGATTAGTAAGTCCTTCATCTGCAAGCATATTCATAACAGGAAATCCTGAAGTGCCACTAGGCTCCCCATCGTCGCTAGCCCACTTATGCTCCTGCTTCATTCCAAAAACAATAGCAGGAACATTGTGGGTTGCATCCTTGAATTCACTCTTTATCTTAGCTACATATTCCTGGGCTTCCTCATATGAAGACACAGGAAGCGCCCTGGCTATAAACCTGGATCTGTCAATCACATATTCAGCTTCTCCATATGAGTATAAAGTCTTATATAAATACATATCGCCCTACAGAATATACTTATCTACGTCTACTTCTTTAATCTTCTCTTTAAACTTATCCTGGACAAATGTCCTGTCGATAACAACTTCAGTAATTGATTCATCAGGAAGGTCAAATGAAATATCTTCAAGAAGAGCCTCAATTATTGTATGAAGTCTTCTTGCTCCGATATTCTCTGTTTCCTCGTTCATAAGGTATGCCATTCCTGCAATTTCGTCAATAGCATCGTCAGTAAAATCTACACTTACCCCCTCTGTCTCCAGAAGTGCCTTCTGCTGCTTTGTAATTGCGTTCTTAGGCACTGTAAGTATCTGTCTGAAATCTTCCTTATCAAGGTTCTTCAGTTCCACTGTAATAGGAAATCTTCCCTGAAGCTCAGGAATCAGATCTGACGGCTTTGAAACATGAAAAGCACCGGCACCTATAAACAGCATGTGATCGGTCTTTACAGGTCCATATTTCGTGTTTACGACACTTCCCTCGACAATAGGAAGAATATCCCTCTGAACACCCTCTCTAGACACATCTGCGCCAGATCTCATTGATGAGCCAGAAGCAATTTTGTCAATCTCATCAATAAACACGATGCCGTTCTGCTCTGCATTCTCGAGAGCTTCATCAATTACAACATCCATATCAACAAGCTTCTGAGCTTCCTGTTCAGTCAGAATTCGTCTTGCCTCTTTAACCTTTACTTTTCTCTTTTTTGTCTTCTTAGGCATCATATTATCAAAAATATTGCCTATCGCAATGCTCATGCCTTCGTTCTGCATGTCAAGCTGGTTGAGCTTTGGTGTATCATCAACCTCAATCTCAATAATCTGTTCCTCGAGCTTACCCTCTCTGAGCTCTCTTCTGACCTGATCTCTGGCCATTTCAGTCTGAGAGGAATCCTCAGAGCTCTTCTCTTTCTCCTTCTGCTGCTCCTCATACTGCTGCTTCTGAGTCTTATATGGAGCTGCATTCATGAAACTGTCAAAAATATTACCTAGCTTCTCTGTCGGTTTGTCGCTTCCCGGAATAAGTGCCTTCACGATAAGGTCCTCCGCAAGCTTCGAAGCGGTATCTCTCTGCTCATCGACTCTTGACTGTTTTGACAGCCTGACAGATGCCTCAACGAGGTCTCTGATCATTGAATCAACATCACGGCCAACATATCCAACCTCTGTAAACTTAGTAGCTTCAACCTTAACAAAAGGTGCATCCATAATCTTCGCAAGTCTTCTTGCGATTTCTGTCTTACCAACACCCGTAGGTCCCATCATCAGAATGTTCTTCGGAGTAATTTCCTCTCTCATCTTCTCGTCTAGCAGAGATCTTCTGTATCTGTTACGGAGGGCAATTGCAACCGACTTCTTAGCTTCACCCTGACCGATAATATACTTGTCGAGTTCAGTTACTATTTCCCTAGGTGTCATTGTCTTGATGCTGTTCATCCTCTATTCCTCCCCGAGCTTTTCAACTGAAATATTGTTATTTGTATAAACACAGATATTTGATGCGATTTCAAGAGATTTTCTTACGATGCACTCAGCATCAAGGTCTGTATTTTCATGCAGCGCAACAGCAGCAGAATAAGCATAGTTTCCGCCTGAACCGATTGCCACAACATCCTTATCTGGCACGATTACCTCACCGTTTCCGGATATTACAAGCATATCATCCTCATTTACAACAATCATAAGAGCCTCAAGGCTTCTTGTTGCCTTGTCATTTCTCCAGAATTGTGCAAGATCAACGGCAGCACGCTTTAGGTTGCCCGAATGCTCCTCAAGCTTATTCTCAAACTTATCTGTCAGAGAAAAAGCATCAGCAACAGATCCTGCAAAACCTGATAGCACCTTACCATGATAAATCTTCTTAACCTTCTTCGCACCATTCTTCATGATGGTTGATTCGCCCATTGTAACCTGTCCGTCACCGCCGATTGCAATGTCTCCATTCGGTCTTCTTACCGCACATATTGTAGTTGCATGAAACTGAACCATTTCCTACTCCTTATAATCACAATTTGCATTAGAACATTTTCTTACTTTGTTGCGGCCCTTAGTCTGAACTATCATCTCACCGCACTTAGGACACTTGTCGCCCGTTGGAAGATCCCAGTATGAAACATCACAATCAGGATATCCTTCGCAGCCATAGAAAACTCTACCACTCTTCCTGCCTCGCTTCTCGACAATATCCTTGCCACACTTAGGACACTTTACGCCTGTCGACTTAACGATTGGCTTTGTGTTCTTGCATTCAGGATATGATGAGCACGCGATGAACCTGCCAAAACGTCCTTCCTTGTACACCATAGGTGCTCCGCAGAGTTCACATGTCTCGCCGGTTGGAATTACTTCCTTCTCAATCTTCTCAACTTCTTCCTCTGCAACCTTAAGCTCCTTGCTGAAATCAACATAGAAATCAGCAATTACATTCTTCCATGGAATTTCTCTCATCTCGACTCTATCGAGATTGTCCTCCATCTCTCCCGTAAACTGAACATCTACGATGTCCGTGAAGTATTCCTGCAGAATTCCAATAACATCAAATCCAAGCTTGCTTGGAACAAGACTCTTCTTCTCTCTCTTTACGTATCTTCTGTCGATAAGCACAGAAATGATAGACGCATATGTACTTGGTCGTCCTATATTCTTATCCTCAAGTTCCTTAACAAGGCTCGCCTCTGTATATCTTGAAGGTGGCTGAGTGAATTTCTGCTCCTTCTTAAGCTGCTTGATATCAAGTACATCGCCCTTGTTTAGTACAGGGACTGTCATTTCCTTCTCAGATGCAGCAGGATATACCTTTCTCCATCCATCAAATGTCATTCTTGATCCGCTCGCTTTAAACTCGTATCTTCCATTCTCAATCAGAACAGCAGATGTATCATAAAGTGCAGGAGTCATCTGTGAAGCGACAAATCTCTTCCAGATAAGAGAATATAGCTTCATCTGATCAGGAGTCAGAGAATCAGATAGTGAATCAGGTGTAAGTGTAACATCTGATGGTCTGATAGCTTCGTGAGCATCCTGCATTGCTTTCTTCTTATTAGTGTATACATTATTGCCTGAATATTCTGAACCATATGCATCCTTGATAAATGATGCTGCAGTCTCCTTGGCACTCTGTGAGATTCTTGTAGAATCTGTTCTTATGTAAGTAACAAGACCTCTTGCGCCACTGCCCTTAATTGTCACACCTTCATAGAGCTGCTGTGCAATCTGCATTGTCTTCTTAGTCGAGAAGCCAAGCTTACTTGAGGCATCCTGCTGAAGACTGCTTGTTGTAAATGGAGCATATGGTCTGACCTTCTTGCTTCCATTCTTAAGATCAGCTACGATATATGATCCATCCTTAAGCTCTGCCTCAATCGTATTTGCTTCTTCTTCATTTGCAACATAAGCCTTCTTGCCGGCAATCTTAGAAAGTGCAGCTTCGAAGGATTTACTGAAATCAGCTGTAAGCTCCCAGTACTCCTTAGGAACAAAAGCATTAATCTCATTCTCTCTATCACACACAATCTTAAGAGCTGCTGACTGAACTCTTCCTGCAGACAAGCCTCTTGAAACCTTCTTCCACAGAAGCGGGCTGATCTGATATCCTACCAGTCTGTCAAGAATTCTTCTTCCCTGCTGAGCGTCCACAAGACCCATATCGATTGGTTCTGGATGCTTGATTGCCTCCTTAACCGCTTCCTTGTTGATCTCATTAAACTTAACTCTGCAAGGAGTGGTAATATCAATACCAAGAAGATATGCAATATGCCATGAAATAGCCTCTCCTTCACGGTCCGGGTCGGTTGCAAGAAGGACTTTATCTGCTGCTGCAGCTTCCTTCTTAAGCGTCTTTATAACATCACCCTTACCTCTGATATTGATATAATCAGGTTCGAAATTATTCTCCACATCAACAGCAAGTCTGCTCTTCGGAAGATCTCTAACGTGTCCTACAGACGCGATAACCTTGTACTTAGTTCCAAGATACTTTCCGATAATCTTAGCCTTGGATGGAGACTCCACAATCAGAAGAGTCTTCTTAGTTCCACTCTTGGCCTTGCTTGTAGATTTACTTGCAGATTTGCTAGTTGTTTTAGTTGTTTTTGCTGTTTTAGCTTCGGTTTTGCTTGTGGTTTTGCTTGCCATTATATATTCCTTTTAAATATAGTCTTTCGAGAACTCACTATAACCCTTGCAAAACTAATTTGCAAGGTAAAATTTGCCTCCAGTTGAAAAAACAACGCCTTTTATCTCAAGTATTGTCAGTATTCCACTTGTTTGTGACGTTCTGATGTTAATTTTATGAGAAATTTCATCCACACTCATCCCGCCAAATTTCTGAAGTACGCCGGTAACTGCCTTCTCTTCGTCACTCATTTTGCAATAGCTTTCAGTAATTGCTGGTTTCTCCACACCGATATCGTTCATAAGATCCTCGATAGCAATCAATGGAACGGCACCATCGCGAATTAGCTGGTTTGTGCCTGCACTGAAGTGACTGTTGATATTTCCAGGTACAGCATAGACGGTTCTGCCTTGAGATGCAGCATACTGAGCAGTAATAAGCGCACCGCTGTTGGCATTAGCCTCAATCAGAACTACTGCCTCACTTATTCCGCTTATTATTCTGTTTCTCCTCGGAAAGCTCCACTTCTGTGCTTTCATATCTGGTCCGTATTCGGAAATAACTGCGCCATTTATTGCGACCTGCTCCATCAGTCCCAGATTTGCTGGAGGATACATCATCCTGTGCCCACTTCCAAGCACCGCAATTGGTTGTGATCTGCACTCAAGTGCGCCTTCATGGGCAAAACCGTCGATTCCCTTCGCAAGTCCTGACACCACGCTAACTCCAGCTTCCGACAGCCTCTTTCCAATCATCTGTGACACGTATTTGCCATATACAGTATGTTTGCGCGAACCCACAACTGCCACCGACATATTATTCAGACACATTTCATTTCCAATGCAGTAAAGAATCTCCGGATGTTCGTCACAGCATTTAAGTCTGTATGGATAGCATTCTGAATTCTTGTCGATTTTCTTTATCTCGAACTCACTTTGCTTGATTCTTATCATTTCCTTATCCATATTCATTCACCCTGTGGTCCCGAATAAATCCTATAACTTATAGCCTCTGCAAGATGAGCCGCCGTGATTTCACTTGATTCATCTATATCGGCAATCGTTCTCGCAACCTTAAGCACCTTCGTATAAGCACGAGGCGACATTCCAAGATTCTCATAGGCACCTCTCATAAGAATCAGTTCCTCCTGTCCGAGCCTGCAAAGCTCTTCAACTTCACCGTCATTAAGCATTGCATTAAGATTATTTCGCCCTTCGCTACGGGCAAAAGCTCTCCCCCTCTGCACCATTTCATACATTTCCGCAGAGCTTAGGCCTTCGTTTGAACTTCCCGCCATCTCGTCATATTCAACCTCGCTCATCTCAAGCCTTATGTCAATACGATCCATTATCGGGCCTGACAGCTTGCGTCTATATTGTTCAAGCTCTCGTTCCGAACATTTACAGGGCTTCTTCTCGCTTCCTGCATAACCGCACTTACACGGATTAGCAGCCATAACAACTCCGAAATTGCATGGGTATCGGTAAACAGTGCCCTGTCTGAAATGTGATATTTCCTTATCCTCAAGAGGAAGCCTAAGAGATTCAAGGGCTCTTGAGGAGAATTCACAGACCTCATCGAGAAAGAGGATTCCATTATGCGCCAGTGAAAGCTCCCCAGGATGTGGATTATTTCCTCCTCCAATAAGCCCAGCAACTCCTATGCTGCTGTGAGGACTTCTAAAAGGTCTTCTGGATATCATCGATTCTGTTATATTTAGCTTTCCAGCAACCGAATATATTATGGAAGTCTCGAGTATCTCATCTCTACTCATAGGTGGCATTATCGTTGGAATTCTGCGTGCGAGCATAGTCTTACCACAACCCGGGCTTCCTACCATTATAAGTCCGTGCCCGCCGGTAACTGCGACAGCGATGGCTCTTTTGGCCATCTCCTGACCTTTAATCTGACTGAAGTCGATTTCCTCGTAAGAATCACCCTCTGCAGATTCACATTCTAGTTCTCTCGGAGTACGCTTTTCATTTATAAGTGCAGCACATTCTGTCAGGCTCCTGCAAGGAATGATCTGAATATTCTGTGCAAGCGATGCCTCCTTATAATTGGCATCAGGAACAATGATCCTATTCACGCCATTTCTGACCATGCCAAGAACCATAGGAAGTACACCGTTGACACCGAGAACCTTTCCGTCAAGGGCCAGCTCCCCAATTATTCCATAACTCGCTGTCTTTGCAGCATCGACATACATATTAGTGCAGAGAAGACCGATTGCAATCGGCAGGTCAAGATGACTTCCATTCTTGCGGAGTCCTGCTGGCGTGAGATTCACTGTGATTTTGCCCCTTGGAAACTCGAAACCTGAATTACTAATCGCCGATCTTATTCTTTCTCTCGATTCAAGAACCGTCGCAGATGGTAGCCCTACGATATTAAATCTGGGAATCCCTTTAAGAAGATCTGTCTCAACAACCACAGGATGACCTTCGACGCCCGCAAAAACTGCTGTATTAATTCTTGTCAGCATTTTCGCTCACCTAAATAACATCTTCTAGGATATTCGCCTGAATTTCAAAAACATCAAAGCTTATGTCGCGCCATCCCGGCCTTCTGATTCTGATAAACTCCTCCGCAGCTGCCTTGATTCTATCAATTTTCACATCATCAACGGACTCTGCGGGATAACCGCATTCGTCACCGTATCTAGTTTTGACCTCAATGAAGTGAAGGCATGACCCCTTTCTCGCAATGATGTCTATCTCACCATGTCTTCCACGAAAATTTCTTTCGAGAATATCATGTCCTCTTTCGATGAGGATTCTCTCTGCAAAATTCTCACCATATATTCCAATATTTCTTTTATATCTCATTTCACATCTCCTTCTGTTGGTGATGCGTGAACAATCCGTATATAGCTAAATATCATTTATCAGAAGGTATTTCAATGATTTCACAGAATTAGTGATTATATTGTTCAAATTAGTGATAATTTCGCAGATTTCTTCAATAAAAAAGTGCAAGCCCCAAAGCTCACACTTCTCGTTAATTCATATCTATTTGCGGCCAAAAACGAACTTCTCTATCGCATATGCCACCCCATCTTCGTCATTGGTCTTTGTCACAAAGTCGGCATAATCCTTAGTTCCGCCCCATGCATTACCCATTGCAACACCTGTTCCCGCAAACTTAATCATCTCAATATCGTTAGGCGCATCACCTATGCACATAAGTTCATCCTGCTTTACATTAAGAATCTTCATAAGTGCCTCAAGTGCCTTACGCTTAGATGTCTCAGGGCCTCCAACCTCGAGATTAACAGGGAAGGACATTGTAATCATCGCATCTGGAATTGATTCGATCTTGCTTCTATATGTCTCTAGAATTTCAGGAGATGGGAAAAAGAAATTAATATTCTCTATGCAATCTTCGTGTTCTCTCATTCTGTCATAAATATCATCTACTGGGATTCTTGTTTTGAGAACATACTCCCTATTCCTGTAGTCACAACCATTAGCTTCAATATCGTCGTAGAGTTCTCTATCAATATATGCCAGACCATCATAAAATGCTTCTATTGTAATATGATTCTCTGATGCAACTTCAATTGATTTCCTTAAAGCCTTCTTCGAAAGAAAATCACCGTATATGCATTCTTTAGTATGAAGATCTGTTATTCTTGAACCGTTTGAGGTTATGGCGTACTTGATTCCATCAAGATTCTTAACTTCATCAGGGAGTGCACTTTCTACACGGCCTGTACAAATAACTACATTTACACCCGCATCTCTTGCTGCTTCTATTGCTGCTCTGTTTCCAGGGCTTAGAGTTCCATCAGATCTCATCGTTGTACCGTCAAGATCCAATGCTATCATCTTAATTGTAGACATTGCTTCTCTCCTTGCATTGAATATTGCTTGGTATTATAATTATCTAATGCTGAAACATTATTTGAACCAATGTTTATATTATATACTTATACACTAATCAAAGGAAGAACAACAAATGAAGATTGCAATTCTTGGAGCAGGAAAGCTTGGTCTTAGAATCACCGAAGCTCTCCTGAATAACGACAGCAACGACATAACTGTTGTAGATACTAATGAAGAGAAGCTTAATCAGATATCTCATCACCTTGATATCATGACAATGGTCGGTGATGCTAAGACTTCAGATACACTTAAAAAGATCAAAATCAAGGACTTTGATTTTCTTTTAAGCTGTACCTCTTCTGATGATACAAACATTATTTCAGCATCAATCGCCAAGGCTCTCGGATGCAAGAAGGTTGTAGCGAGAGTATGTGAGCCAGAGCACATGAATCAGCTTGATTTCCTGTGCAAGCATTTTAATATTGATGCGGTAATCAACCCTGATATGCTGATCACTGGTGAGATTTACAGATACCTTATCGACAAGTATTCACTTGCCAATGGTGTCTACAGTGCTAAGCGTATAGCGGTAATTGAGTTTGATGCGAACAGAGATCCTAACCTTATTGGAATGCCTCTTATTGAATTCAGAAACTATCTGCCTGAATTCTTTGTTCTTGGAATTTCAAGACATGGTAAGGTTATCATGCCTAGCGGAAATGACAATATCGAAGAAGGCGACATCATTTACCTCATCGGTGAGAAGAATACCATACTTGATTACGCAAAGCATATCAAGCCTAAGAAGAAGAAAGCTGAATCACAGAAGGTTATGATTGTCGGTGGAGGAAGAACAGGTTTCTATCTAGCCAAGAGGCTCAGTGAATATGGTGCATTTGTTAAGATAATTGAACAGAAGCGCAAGAGATGCCAGTATCTTACATCTCAGCTTCCTAATGTAAGTGTAATCCACGGTAACGGTACAGATATCGACCTGCTCGTAGAAGAGAACATCAAGAACATGAACGCTGTTGTAACAGCTACCGGTTTTGATGAAGAGAACCTGCTTGTAGCTGTAACAGCCAAGAGCTTCGGTGTAGATGATGCAATATCTAAGGTCAGTCATGAAAGCTATGATGAGCTTATTTCCAAGCTTGGAGTAGACATGGTACTCAATCCACTAGATATCAGTGCCAGCGCAATTATAAGAATATTTAAGGGTTCTGAGAGAGTACTTTCAGAGGTTCTTCTGCAGGGCCAGGCAGAGCTTATGCAGGTATACACAGCCCCTAAGATGTACATGGTTGGCAAGACAATAGAGCAGCTTAAGATGCCACCATTTGTTAAGATTGCTGCAATCAACAGGGATGGCGTAACAATGATACCTACCGGTAAGACTAAGATTAAGGCCGGTGATCATGTAATCATCGTATGCCTTCTTTCTAACATCGGTTATATTGAGAAGCTTACTCAGGTACATGAATAATGTTTAAACAATATATTAATACAAACGGTACAGAGATTAATATATATGTTTATGATCCGCACATTCTCCTGTGCGGATTTTTTAATGGTTTCTTTTCTGCTGGAACTTGGAGTTTCATAAATTCTTGGCAAATAATTTATGAACTGAAATTTGTGGATAATAAAAAATCGCAACCATAAGAATATGATTGCGATTTAATATTAGTCAAATCAAGTGCTTAGAATCAAGCGACAAAGATTACTCCTCGTCTGCAGCTTCCTCAGCAGCCTCTTCAGGAAGAGCAGCCTTAATGCTTAGGCTGATTCTCTTTCTGTCAGCATCAATCTCAACGATCTTAACTTCAACTTCCTGTCCGATAGTGAGCTCGTCAGCAACGTTCTCAACTCTCTTGTTAGCGATCTCTGAGATGTGTACGAGTCCGTCAAGACCAGCTTCGATCTCTACGAATGCACCATACTCCTTAAGCTGAACGATCTTACCCTTGATAACATCGCCAACCTGGTACTCAGTTCCAACAAGTGACCATGGCTCTGGCTTAGTCTGCTTAAGACCAAGTGAAATCTTACCCTTCTCCTCATTGAGTGAAAGAATCTTAACGTTGATGATATCTCCAATGTTAAGAACCTCTTCTGGGTGCTTTAGCTTGCCCCATGAAATCTCTGAGATGTGAAGAAGACCATCAAGACCACCGATATCTACGAATGCACCGTAGTCAGTGAATCTCATAACCTTACCCTCAACAACGTCTCCAACGTTAAGGTTGTTCCAGATTTCAGCTACAGCCTTACGCTTCTCCTCAACAAGAACGATCTTTCTTGAGAATACAGCTCTGTTTCTCTTAGCATCAACTCTGATTACCTTAACATCCATATCCTGTCCAAGGAACTCGTCAGCGTTCTCAACGAACTTGTCTGAGAGCTGTGACATAGGAATGAAGCCTGTAACTTCCTTGTATGCCGCAATAACACCACCGTTAACAGCCTTAGTAAGCTTAACGTTGATTGTTGTCTTATTCTCCATAGCTTCGATGAGTTCATTATAGTTCTCAACAGCTACCAGTCTTTTCTTTGAAAGAAGGATTCCGCCTTCACCATCGTCAGACTTAATAACCTTTGCCTGGATCTCATCTCCAACCTTGAACAGGTCATTCAGAGTCTGACCTTCCTCGAGAACTACCTCATCGATACGTAGGATGCCGTCCTTCTTGCATCCCATGTTAACGATAACCTCGTTGTCTCTTACCTGATCAACTTTTCCGTCAATAATTTCTCCCGGCTTTGGCAGATGCAGTGATTTCTCAATGTCATCCATAAAATCCAGCATTGGATTTTTTTCTACATTCATTGTCATTCTAGCAATAACCTCCTTGATAATCCATTCAGGCGTCGATGCGCCTGCAATTAAACCTATTTTATTATACTTTTTGATGCTTTGCAACTCTAAATCATCAGCATTTTCAATAAAGAATGCATTTGTACAATTATTCAATGCAATTTCATACAATTTCTTTGAATTTGAGCTGTTCCTGCCACCCACGACAATCATAGCATCCACTCTTCTAGCAAGTGATGCACAGCTCTCCTGTCTGTCTCTTGTAGCATTGCATATTGTATTCTTTATGTAATATCTGATGCCGTTGGCATCAAGAATCTTTACGATTGCTTCAAGGAGCTCAATTCTTATGGTTGTCTGACATACAACCAGTGCATCGAGTCCGGCAATCTCTATCTGTTCTCTTATTGTTTCTATCTCATTCCAAGCTTCATCCGGAGATTCAATAATAATTCCTTTATATTCACACCAACCGTTGGTAGCCGTTACCTCCTGATGTGTCTTGCTTCCTACTATTATTATCGGCCTTCCCTCTTCATGAGCAGCCTGTACAAGCTTATGAATCTTAGTTACAAATACACACGTAGTATCGACAAGCTTCACACCTCTCCTCTCGGCTTCATCATAAAATGATTTCGGTTCTCCATGAGATCTTACAATTACCGTGTCGCCGGCATTTACCTCTTCAAGAGAAACTATCATCTTAACGCCTTTGGAAAGGAGCCTGTCCGTAACCGACTGATTATGAATAATCTGTCCACAAGTATAAATGTTTGATTCAGTGCTTGCCTTATCTGCTTCTTCAAAAGCTGCATTAATCGCTCTTTCAACACCGAAACAGAAACCTGAGTTTTCCGCTCTAATTATTTCCACATCTCTCACCCTTAATACAGAAAGGCCGGCTAATTAAGCCGGCCCTAGAATTCGCAGACTATTTGAAAAGCTTATTTCCAATGAACTTAGCGTTTCTTCCAAGTGCATCTTCAATTCTCATAAGCTGGTTGTACTTAGCAACTCTCTCAGTTCTTGCAGGAGCACCTGTCTTAATCTGATAAGCGTTAACTCCAACTACGAGGTCAGCAATTGTTGTATCCTCAGTCTCTCCTGATCTATGTGAAACGATAGTGTTGTATCCGTTCTTCTTAGCAAGAGCAATAGTCTCAAGAGTCTCTGAAATGCTTCCAATTTGGTTAAGCTTAATGAGGATTGCATTAGCACATCCAAGCTCAATACCCTTAGCAAATCTTTCAGGGTTTGTTACGAAGAGGTCGTCTCCAACAATCTGGATTCTGTCTCCAAGCTTCTCTGTCATAAGCTTCCAGCCATCCCAATCCTCTTCATCCATTCCGTCTTCGATTGAAGCGATTGGATACTTGTTGCAGAAGTCTTCCCAGTTAGCAACGAGCTCCTCTGCAGTGAATGTTCTTCCTGACTTAGGCATTCTGTAGTGACCAACCTCATCAGTCTTCCACTCACTTGCTGCCGCATCGATAGCAATTACGAAATCATCACCTGGCTTATATCCTGCATTTGTAATAGCAGCCATAATGTAATCCATAACTTCGAACTCATCCTTAAGGTTAGGAGCGAAACCACCCTCATCTCCTACAGAAATTGCATATCCATCCTTCTTAAGATCCTTAGCAAGCTGATGATAAACCTCTGAACACCATCTGATGCACTCCTTGAATGATGGTGCTCCAACAGGCATAATCATAAATTCCTGAACGTCAACAGTGTTAGAAGCGTGTGCTCCACCGTTAAGAATGTTCATCATTGGAACTGGAAGTGTATCTCCGTTGATTCCACCAAAGAACTTGTATAGAGGAATACCAATTGATGCTGCAGCTGCCTTAGCACATGCAAGTGAAACAGCAAGAATTGCATTAGCACCAAATGCACTCTTATCCTTGCTTCCATCAGCCTCAATCATAATTCTCTCAATCTCAGCAATATCAGAAGCATCCTGTCCGATAAGAAGCTCTCTGATTGCTGTATTTACATTGTTGACAGCCTTAGTCACACCCTTACCGCCATAACGAGCCTTGTCACCGTCTCTTAGCTCAAGAGCCTCATAAATACCTGTTGATGCTCCACTTGGAGTATCTCCATAAGCAACAGTTCCATCTGCAAGATGGATCTCTGCTTCTACTGTAGGGTTACCTCTTGAGTCGAGAATTTCACGACCAATTACTTCAACAATTCTAGTAGTCATTTCAATATACTCCTTTTGAATATCAATTAATTTAACTCTTGTTATTATACTACCTTACCAAATTCGAGTCTATCAATATTATTCTCAAGCAATCGTTTTGCTTTATACTGATCACCCGTTATAACAGTATTCTTGAATTGTTCAATATAATTACATTCAACACTATCGTTGTTGTTCTTTATCTTGTCCGCAAAAATCGCTATTTTGACAGAAAAATCCTGCGATTTGAAATCAGGATAGAATAAAATTCTCAAAGCACCATATTCAACTCTGTTATCCATAGAATAAATAAGCTCTGGTTCAAGAAGATAGCTTTCTCCTTTCACTAGCCATTCTTCGTTTTCAAAATTAACAGTCATCAGATTCATAAGAAGTACAAGCTTATCCCGTGTTGTCAGCTTTCTGTAATCAAGCTTCCTTCTTACTCCTGTTTCATAATAAAACATATATGAATTGCTCTCATTTATAATTGTCATCTTTAGGAAATTGGGGCAATAATTATTGCACAGTATTTCCTGCATATATAAAGGCATATTGTATCCTGTAATACTTTGCCTAAGACTTTTCTTCATCTCCAAAACTCCCTTTATTAACCGCCACACTTCATACATGGCGTGTAACCTCTGTCTCTTGCAGTCTTTTTCATTATTTCTATGAAATTTCTTTCAAGTGTTCCGCAGCCAGGCAGATGATACGATTCTCCATCACTAGGGAATATATAAACAGCTGTTCCTAAAGTAGCATCCTCACTCTTACAAAGTCTGCAACTTGAGTATTGTCTCTTTACATCTGATGAAAGCGAAGTAAGTCTGCACGCTGATTTAAGCACACTGCATCCATTTCTGTGATATCTCTCACCAGCTTTAGGAAAGATCAGAACTGTTTCATCCCCTGTTTCCTCAAATTCTTCAGCAGTCATATTCCTTACATCGCGAGTCTTTCCTACATATGCACGTGACGCACATGAGAGTGTATACTTCGCTGATGAAGCAATCCCGATTGGATTCGATGTTTCAAGAAACAGAGTATATCTGACAGCTATAATCTCGTCGTTAGCCCACTTATGACATTTGTAGCCATAATCTGAAATATTTATTGATTTAACTTGGGAATGAATCTTTACACGCTTATCTATACGAAAAGGCAGTGTAGCATCATATTCTTTATATAATCCTTCAACAGAAGCACGCCTGACTTCAGATGCTGCTATATAATTTGCATCCTCAATACATGAATACATCAGAATAACAGAAAACAGCACCATTAAAGCAACTATTGCCATTGGCAGACAAATTGCAGATTCAACGATATAATTGCCTCTCTTGTTACCTGTTCTATTTATATTCATCATCAAACTCATATTGTTTTCCATCAGCCTTGATAGAATAATCTATTGAAGTATGATATTCATCCATGTTGAAATCCTCGTAATGTCTATATTTCATATTAATTGTGACTATATCCATTATTCTCAATGTTCTGATATTCCTATCAAGTGAAGCAACAAGAATCATCAGATAATTCTCATAAGTCAATCCCTCCTTTACAGATCCTGTTGCTGAACTTCCCTCTTCGTCTATATCATTTAAATTCATTCCAAGAAGTTTCTTACCATCTTCATCAAGAGCATCTCTAACCTTCTCACTCTTTAAAGCACTTTTGAGACTGGTTTTCCAAGTATGCTCATTTTTCATTACAGGCACACGTCCATTATTCTCTAAGGTATCCATATCATGCTCGGTTTCAATTAATGCCCATGCCTCTGAAATAAGTATCGCTGTAGCAGCTGCAGCTGGTCCTGGTGTAATAGCTTCTGATGTTGCGGTTATAAGTTCACGTTTCTCAGGATTGCTATACAAATAAATAAGATTCATAGCATTTCTTATTAAACGGATTTTATTCTTTGCAGCCTTGTAATTTCCGTTGTCATCATAGCTCCCGGTTACTACATACTCCCATTCATTCCTTAAAAGTGTTTCTTTGCCTGCAAGTCTTTCATTATGGCTTCCCATATATCTATACATAAATGCAAGATCATGTGCACAACTACTAAAAATTCCAGTTATATCATCTTTATCTTTAATGTTCTTAATACTATTTTTAATAAGCTCAACATCAAACTTATTCTTAATTCCCTTGGACGGCAAACTCGCAATAACGCCCTTATTTCTTATTATCCGATGCCCCCACCTATCGTCATCAACATCTTTAATCAAAACTCTCCTCTTATCATTCATCAGAGTTCCAGCAGCTGCAGTCAATCCACTTTTCTTTACTGCTGTTCTAAAATTATCCGGATTGCTAAGCTCTGAATTCATAAGGTCAACTATTATATCTACGTTATCTATAGACATTTTCCCATTCAAAGAATAATCAGAATAATGATTTAGCTTCTTTTCAACATCACAATCAAGTCCCCAATAAGCCTGTATCCCATAATCACGGAGTAGATTGATATCATACTCGCCAAGTACAGCCCTCGTCCATACAAGGCCAAAAGCTTCACATTCACTCTTAATCACAAGCTTCCGTGAAATCGCAATCGTCGAAGCAATGCACATGGCAAATGTTACAAACACCATTGATAGAAGGACCATAGAAGATCCTTTTTTATTCCTTATCATTTATCAAATACCTGCTCCTCGCCAGTAGATCCTCATTACAAAGATGTGTACTGACCTCAAGAGTCCTAACAAGATCAAAACCTAGTATTCCACCTCTCATCATTTTAATCTCCACTTCTCTTGAATATTTAGTGACACCCTTGCCTTCGTATGTTTTCCACTTATCATATACAATCTCATGCTCCTTGATTCCTGTAACAAGTATCTCCAGGTAAAAAGCAAAAATACGTACAAGAAGAAGTACAGTAAGAATGATTATCGGAAGTGCAACGCTTGCTTCAACAAATTGACTACCTTTAATATTTCCCAGCTTAATCATAAACAACCTAGAAATTTGATGAATTTAGTCCGCTGAATGTCTTGTTTACGAAATCTGTAATCTCGCTCTTAAATATCAACCCAATAGTTACGGCAATTGCAACTAGAATTGCCACTGATACGAACTCCATACCTTTCTTATTCTTAAGTGTTTTAATAAAAGTCATAATCGTTATCTCCTCTCTTACATAGACATCATAGCCGGAGCCATTGTTATAACAATCAACATAAGAAGTAATATGGCAAGCGGATATGACATCTTAGTGTCAATAATCTTGCCCCTCTCCTTGGCTACTATTTTTCTATCTTCCCATAAAAAACTGCTCTCTCTTTCCAGATTCCCCGCAATATCAGAACCTCTCTTTTCATTCTCTGACAGTATCGCGGCAATTCTTATAAGTTCCTTCACATTAGTCTCCCTTGCCAGTTCAAATATTCTCGAAGCTTGAGACATTCTATCTTTAGAGTACTTATCATCTGTATCAATTATCATCTGTTCAAAAGTAGTTCTATCTTCAATCGGAATTATTCTATAACTATCGCTTATCATTTTTATAGAATCGCTGAGTATCATTCCTGAATTCATCAGCATAATAAGCTGATTGACAAATCTCGGCAGACCTTCATTAACTCTTTTCCTTAGGATTTCTGACTCACTTATTGGCTTTCGATATTTCTCGACAATGACTGCAGCAATAATAATAAGATATCCAACAATTATTCCCATAACAGCATCATTATTATCACTGCGAGCTTTCCACACAAGTACTGACCCATCCGAAAGCTTCAGTGGAAGCATAATCCTATCCTTATCAGACAGTTCAATATCTGTAATTATTCCTGACAGCTCGGCATCTACTGATGATTCTTCTGAATGAGAGTCTTTATTACTCTGTTTCGGATATTTTCTTATGGTTATATTTCTTTCTTCTGTACCATTCGCACCTTTAACTTTCAGTCTGAATTTATATTCTGAAGATTCCGATTTATTTTCACAGATTATGCCTACTGCATTTCCATTAGAATCATTTATATATGCCGGTTTTTTAAAGGAATCCTTAATAACTGCTATAAGGAGCAGCACAGCAGCACCGAGTGTAATTGCATATATAAGCTCTGCCTGACTGTACTTCTTCTCGCCACCTGATCTTATCAAGCTTATCTTGCGCATCATATTTCCACCTTTATTATTTTTCTGATCATACGGTAAACAATAAGATTTCCTGCCACTGCCGCAGTCATAACAAGTCTCCCAAGAAGGGTTTCATATAGTGGCCTTATATAATCTGAAGAACAGAAATTTAGAAGCAGTATCACAAGAGTCGGCATTATAAATAGTAGCATTCCCTCCTTCTCCTTACGCTTAACAAGCTCTTCAATTTCTCTTTCTATACCAATCTTATCCATTATCACATTTGCAGCCTTGACCATAGCATCTGCAAGATTTGAACCGGTTACCTTGCATATCGAATAAACTGTTACAAAATCAATCACATCATCTATCCTGCTGGAAACCGCAAGCTCATACAGAACAGAAACATCGTTTTCTCTTCCAACGGAGATTCTCTCATATACCATCTTGAGATCCTTAATAAGCACAGCATCATGACCATATATATTTGAAAGACTTGGGATTACCTCCGATAAAGCATCCTCCATAGATCGACCAGCACCTATTGCAGTCGCCATAATAAACAGGAAGTCCTTAAACTGAACAGTGTAATCTGACACACGCTTATCAACGATGTAATCAATCACAAAACCTCTTACTTCTCGTGCAAAAGGAATGAACACTGCTGCAAAGATAATACTCTTGTAATAAAGCATTGAGACCGTAACAGCAATTCCCGCATAGCACATATAAAACAATACATTCTCAGCCCTTCCAAATCTATAATCATAAAGACATGTCATATATAATAGTCCTCATTGCTACCAAGTCTTTCTCTATCTATAAGCTCATTTCCAGTTGGTATAAGGAACCCATCCTGGTCGACAACATACAGATAATTAAGCTGATAATCCTCACCATCAAAACCTGATAATTCAGCGACCTCAGTCACTACTCTCCGTCCATCCTTAAGTCTTCTAAGATGTACAAAAATATCTATAGCATTTGCAATCTGACTCTTAACCGAATGTATTGGTATTCCAGCATCCATAAGATACATTGTCTCAAGCCTGTTAAGCATTCCCCTGATGGAATTACCGTGACCAGTTGACATACTTCCAGCGTGACCAGTATTCATAGCCTGAATCATATCGACTACCTCCTTTCCTCTGACCTCACCTACAATAATTCTATCCGGTCTCATTCTAAGACTGGTTTTAATAAGATCCTGCATCGTAATCTCTCCACGCCCCGCAGAGTTAGAATTACGACACTCCATATGTACGATGTTGCTAAGAGAATCAAGCTTCAGTTCAGCGGAATCTTCGATAACGATAATTCTTTCGTTTTGGCCGATTCCCATAGAAAGAGCATTAAGAAAAGTTGTCTTCCCACTTGACGTTCCCCCGCTCATAAATATGTTGTACCCACACCTTACATAATTTAGAAGCTCGGTCATACAGCATTCCGGAAGGCTACCATAATCAATAAGATCATTAGGAGTAATGACATCATCCGAAAACTTTCTTATAGTAAGTATTGGCCCATTCAGTGCGACTGTTTTAAGAACTCCATTAACCCTGTATCCATTAGGAAGCCTTGCGTCGACGATAGGGTTTGCATCATTAATTTCTCTGTGAACATCAGAAGCAAGCATACGCATGATGTCCTCTAGTTCCGTTTCAGAAACAAATGCATCATCAATTTCCTCTATATGCCTATTTATCTCCACAAAAATGCGATCTGGGCCGTTAATCATGATTTCATTGATATCAGGATTATCAAGCAGTTCACCTAGTATTCCATATTTACTGGTTGTTCTTCGTATAACAGCATTCATAAACTCACTTATATCCGAAATGTCAATCAGATTTATTTCGTCTGAATCAAGAACAATAAACTCGGTAAATCTCTTTATTGACATATCTTCACCGGCTTGTTCAGATGAAGTCAGATGACGCCTTACCTTAGCGACCATTTCTTCAATAAGCTTCGCATACTTAATTGTCAGAACTTTTCTTGTAAAAGATTTCACTTTAACCTCCATATTTTCTTACAATATGATTATCAATCCAGACATCTAGCGTAGTTTCCATATTTCGAATGTTCATATAAGTAACATCTGCATTATCGTCCATGTGACTTGAAATAAGTTCATACCCCTTATGCGACCCAGCCCTCTCATCAATCCAGAAAACCTCATTCGCTATCTGAAGCAGACTTAGATTTCGTTCATTCAGGCAGTCGCCAATCAGCAATATTACATATCTGTAACCATATGACCGTATTATTTCTATCGTTTCGCTCATAAGGTCAAAAGATAAGGCGTTAAACGGATTAATCCCGGCAGGAAGTGCCACAATTCCTGAGCCTGCTGACTCTTCATGAATAAGCATTTCTTTTGGTATATCATTGCCAGACTCAAGCATATAAACAAGCTTTCTTATATTTCCTCCCTGGTTATCAGAAAATGCATCGGAAATAAAACTCACTAAAGGAAATATTGCAGATTTTTCACCTGTTCTATAGATAAACTGGCTTGATATTCGATATGCAACATCAAAAGCTCTTAGATTATTGCCGTCACAGCAGACAGCAATAACCTTACAGTTTCCATAAACAGAGAGTTTCACGGAGGGTTTGTTATGTTCACCCATAGTGCTTTTAATCTCAGAAATGATTGAATTAATGTTCTGATATTTGAATATGACGTTTATCCCATTAGCATTGCTGATCATCTCTTCATCTGATGTTACACAAATTACAGGAAGCTTCACCGTATCTGGAATCATTTCATTTACATCAGATTTGCTCAAATCAGTAATAAGACAGCAATCTGAAACATCGACTTGTATTTTGCCACTTTTGACAATTTCAATAATCATATTATTGTCCGTTTTAACAAGACACTCAGAAAGAACCTTCATATATTCACGATCTCTAAAAAGCATTAGCAGTTTCAACTTCAATACCTCCGCACCACCAATATATCACCCGATAATCTTAAGGACAGTACATATAATCGTGGTAAGTTCAGCCACCTTTTTATTAAATTATTGCTTGTCTTTATGTTTGTTGAAGTTTTACGTCAAAAGTAATACTATTTAAACGATGAACCATAAGGAGGTTAGATATGAAAATTGTAGTTGCAGATCCTCTTGGAATACCTACCGAGGAGCTTTATTCAAAAATTGAGAAGGCAGCACCTGGTTGTGAGATAGTATGCTGTGAGACAAGAACAGAAGATGTTGATACACTAATTGAACGCTGCCATGATGCAGAGATTGTAGTTATATCCAACATCAAATTTAAGGAAGACGTCCTCTCTAAATGCCCATCACTTAAATACGTATGTGTCGCATTCACAGGATATGATCATCTCGACGTAGAATACTGCAAGGCAAATGAAATTACAGTTTCCAACTGTGCTGGATATTCAACAAGTGCAGTAGCAGATCTCGTTTTTGGAATGGTTATCAGTCTATATAGAGATATTATTGGCAATAACGAAGCAGCAAAGAATGGTGGAACCAAGACAATGATCGGTCCTGAGCTCGAAGGTAAGACTTTTGGAATTGTAGGTCTTGGTGCTATTGGAACAAGAGTTGCAAAAATTGCACAGGCATTTGGATGCAAAGTAATCGCCACATCAAGAACACCTAAATCAGTCGAAGGAATTGAATTTACTGACTTAGATACAGTAATGAGAGATAGTGATATCGTTTCGGTACACGTTCCATGCAATGCTTCAACAATGAAGCTTATAAGCGAAGATAAGATTGCACTTATGAAGAAGGATGCTGTTTTGATCAATACTGCAAGAGGTCCGGTTGTTGATAGCGCTGCGCTCGCAGATGCTCTGAATAATGACAGAATTGCAGGTGCAGGAATCGATGTTCTTGAGAAAGAACCACCTTTTGAGCATGACCATCCACTCGTTAAAGCGAAGAACTGCATCATCACTCCACATATCGCATTTGCTTCAACACAGGCAATGTATAAGAGAGCTGACATCGTTGCATCTAACATCAATGGTTTCCTCAAAGGAGATACTCCTAACAGAATCTGCTAATAAAAAGTCCTGCACAAGTTAATGTGCAGGATTTCTTTAGTTTATGTAATTTATAACTTCTTCATCGTGAATTGGAAAACGTGAAATTTCGTTTCCATCGAGATTCTCGTGGTGCATATCAACCGCAGTGATCTGATGATTATTATAAGTTGTATAATAATAAATACCCCTATCGGCGTTACAGCATGATGTGTACAAAGTAATTTCATACTTTCCCGGTGCAACTTCGCAGCATCCCTTCTGCTGCTCAACAGATCCAAGAATATGAAAGAACTGGCTAACACTCTCCATTTCAGAAGCTTCCGAAGTTGAATTCATCTTCGTAAAGGCAACCTTCACAAATCTAGACTGTGAAGACAAATCTCCAGGAAGTCCCATACCTCCCATGCCTCTGCTATATGAGTCAAGCATTACATTCCACTTGTTCTCCGGCTGAACCGGCGATAAACTCATATAATTATTCAAAGCAAACGTCTGAAACTCAAAAGGTGGATTATTGGTCATAACGCCAACAGGATTATCGTAAATATTCATTCCGTTCTTTGTAAACTCCACAACGATGTTTCTGTTTCTATCAGCTATCATCCAGTGAAGCTCAGCTACAGGTAGTTGCTCGCTAAACGCCTCGTCCAAAAGATGTATTCTGCTGAGCAGACTTTCCGCTTCATCGACGGTTGAACACTTAGAGAGAATCCATGGAATTAGCTCGAACTGGCAGATATTATCATAATCTTTATTCTGTTTAGAACTGTAAACAGCATTGCCTACAAAATTCAGCCCGGCAATTCCTAGTCCTTTCTCATTCACTCCATCATAGAAAAGTGGATAATCTGAAGCGACATATGCCATACCTACAAAGGCAAAGTGCTCAGAGATAGCTTCCTTGTGTCTAAAATCCAGCTTATAATTTCTTGGTACTACAACGATTTCATCACCATACGAAAACTCATAATCTAAGTTTCTTCCAAAATAAAAATCCTTAGTCATATAAGTAGCTGCTGTACACATTTCATCACATCCATTCTTTAACTAAACAATCTAAACTAAAAAATTCATTATACTAAATACTGGTCTTTGTCTAACAAAATGAATTTTAACACCTACTCTGTGAAAATTGATGTCATTTATGTAGTAGAAAAGTGTCGAAATAATGCATAATAATTGAACTAGAAATTTGAACTAGAAAAAAAGACAGGTTATAAATAAACTGGGTATATATAGCTTAAAAAAAAGGGGCACAAATGGGGAACAAAATAAATAAAATGGGCATGAAAAAAGCCCGATATTTCGGGCTTTTAGCGTGGTGCGAGACAAGGGACTCGAACCCCTACGGTCTCCCGCCAGAACCTAAATCTGGTGCGTCTACCAATTCCGCCAGTCTCGCATATCTGATTGTCCATAAAAATGGTGACCCCACCGGGAATCGAACCCGGGTTACCGCCGTGAAAGGGCGATGTCTTAACCTCTTGACCATGGGGCCTTAAGAAAAACCGGCGACGTCCTAATTTCCCAGGAGGCTGCCCTCCAAGTATCTTCAGCGCTAAAGAGCTTAACTTCTGTGTTCGGGATGGGTACAGGTGTATCCTCTTCGCTATTGCCACCGGA
>Ga0129317_1001001_pt1 | contig 23792 bp, 28 predicted proteins | sample Cm1ome_FD_94430 | JGI IMG/M metagenome (GOLD analysis project Ga0129317, IMG submission 94430) | Eastern black-and-white colobus group fecal microbial communities from Wisconsin, USA - Cm1105 metagenome | ecosystem: Host-associated > Mammals > Digestive system > Large intestine > Fecal | place... | reverse complement strand
GACATCATCAAGATCACAAATGATGAGCTGCTTGGTGACGATGCAGTAAGACCTATCATCATAGTGGACACTGAAACTAACGACGCATGGAAGCGCGACTTTGCTGTTATTCCTAATTCTGAGGGTGATAACATCAACGTCTACACTTACAGCGGTAACTTCAAGTGTAAGGGCGAGCTCATCAAGGGCACTGCTGCAACAACCGACGACTTCCAGACAGTTACATTCACTGAAGCGTCCAATTAGGTAGTCGGAGCTGAGGAAGTCGGCTCCGAAGAACAGAACGAACCTGAGGAGCAGGCTGAGGAAGAACCCGAAGACGAGCCTCAGGGAGAAGAATAATAATGGAGGAATGAGCCTATGAGCCATAAGATGTGGGAGATAAAAGGTCTGAGCCTTGAGCTTGACCTTACAGATGCAGATACTGTTGAACGTTATGAGAACGCTTTTGAAGAAATGGCTGACGCTGAAAAGCTGATACCAAAGGACGGAAAAGCTTCGGAGAGAATACGCGCTTGCTGTAATCTCTTCAAGGAGCTTTTCAGCAAATTATTTGGAGCAGACACTTCAGATAAGATATTTTCGGAAGTACCGACAAGCATTTCCGCATACGAGGAAATATATTATGATTTTCTCAGTTTTGCTCAGGCGCAGTTTGAAGCTGATACAAAGCATAGAGCTGAACGCCTTGCTAAGTATACTCCCAATCGTCAGCAGCGCCGCGCTAAGAAAAAATGATAAATGCACTATACGAGCCGTTCCCGGACAGTATTACAGCTGAAGGAGAAGATCATCGGATCATCACTGACTTTCGGGAATGGCTTCGTTTTGCAGATATGATACGCGATCCTGATGTGGATAAACGAGAAAAGGTCCGTCTGCTCGTGAATTGGTTTGAACAACCGCCCAGGAGAATGAGTGGTTGCATGGTAAATGCTCTCTTTGATTTCTACTATGCAAAACCGCTTGAACCTGATGCGGACGACGAGGACGATGAAGAGGAAGAGAGTGAGGGCGCTGTAATAAAGCCGCCTGTTTTCGATTGGCGAATTGACTCGCGATATATTCTCGGAGACTTCCGCCAATACTACGGAATTGATCTCATCGGCATTGACTATCTGCATTGGTGGGAGTTCCGCTGCCTTTTCGCAGCGCTTCCCGACGACTCACAGTGTCAGAAGCGTATGGCTTATCGCAGCCTTGACCTCGGAAGCATCAAAAGCGATCAGGAACGTGCGCGTATTGCTCGGATCCAGCGCAGCATTGCAATACCTTACGAATGTGAAGACGATATGATCGGCGCAGCGTTTGGAGGTCTGATATGAACGAACTGAATGAACTTAAACTTCCGCCGCTTCGGCGTACATGGGTACGCTGTCCTCACTGCGGCGCAAAAACTATACTGTATGACAATACAGCTTCTTGCCGGGGTGTGTTTGTAAAATGCACTCGCGGCTGCAAGAAGGAATTTGAACTGAAAATCAATAACGGGAAACAGGTGCAATGAGCCAATGAGCCGCACGATCCACTTTAAGGAGGGATTGCTGTGGCTTTTGACGGCACACTGAAATTTGATACTGAAATAGTTACACAAGGATTTGAAGCAGGTCTTGAAAAGATAGGAAGCTTTGCCAAAAAAGGCATGGCTCTTGTCGCAGGAGCTGTTACAGCAGCCTCGGGTACTATGATTGCACTCGGTAAGAGTGCACTTGACGCTTATGCGGACTACGAGCAGTTGACAGGCGGTGTTTCAACACTTTTCGGCACTCAGGACAGAAGCCTTGAGGAATATGCTGCAAGTGTAGGAAAGTCTGTTGACGCAGCTCGGAGTGAATATGATAAGCTTCTGCAAGCTCAGTCTGATGTCCTTGACAATGCTGCTAAGGCATTCAAGACGGCAGGCCTCTCGCAGAATGAATACATGGAGACGGTTACATCGTTCTCCGCAGCTCTCATTGCTTCCCTGGGCGGTGATACTCTTAAGGCGGCAGAGGTTGCCGATAAGGCTATCATCGATATGGCGGACAACGCCAACAAAATGGGAAGCTCAATGGAGAGCATTCAGAACGCATATCAGGGCTTTGCTAAGGGACAATATCAGCTTCTCGATAACTTAAAACTGGGCTATGGCGGCACCAAGACCGAAATGGAACGCCTGCTCGCAGACGCAGAAGCCATATCCGGTATACACTATGACATAGAAAGCTATGCAGACGTTGTCGAGGCTATCCATGTTATCCAGGACGAAATGGGTATCACCGGCACGACTGCTAAAGAAGCGGCTGAAACTATAAGTGGTTCCGTTGCGTCCATGAAATCAGCATGGAGCAACCTTGTTGTCGGCATTGCTGATGATGAACAGGACTTTGAGAAGCTCACAACAGATTTTGTTGAGAGTGCGGCGACAGCTGCTGAAAATATACTTCCTCGAGTAGAGACTATCCTCGGGGGCATGGGGAAGCTTGTAACATCTATGAGTGGCGTCATTGCAGATGCACTTGTAGGCTTTACTGAATATATCCCAGACCTCATCGAAGCTGGTGTGTCCCTTGTAGATGCACTTGTGCAGGGACTGGTCGACAATGCTCCTGCACTTGCTGATGCGGCACTCGATGCAGGTATGCAGCTCCTTGAGGGCTTCCTCACCATAGGACCCAATCTGCTTGATCTCGGTGCACAGCTCCTTACCACTTTACTGAACGGCATATCGTCCCACATCGGCGATATTGCTGATATGGCAAATAGCTTTGTCACAAACCTTGCTGATACAATAACAGCTAATGCTCCTGCGCTTGCAATGGCAGCAGCGGAAGCAATACAGACACTTGCTGCCACAATAGGAGACAGCTTGCCTACACTGATACAGGCAGCTCTCGATATTATCGCATCAATTGCAAAGGCAATAGTAGCCGCTGCACCTACAATATGCAAGGCGCTCATAGATCTTATCCCGGTGCTGATAGATACAATTATCAGCTCTATACCGCAGATACTTGAGTGCATTACCGACATATTCATTGCGATTGTCGAAGCTCTTCCAGAGCTTATAGAGCTGCTTATTGAGAACCTTCCGACTATAATAGTTGCTATTGTTGAAGCTCTGATCGAGGCTATTCCTCAGATACTGGAAGCCGCAGGGCGAATGTTCATGGCAATTGTCGAGGCACTGCCGCAGATAGTTGTTGCACTTGTGACAGGACTCGGGGAGCTCCTCAGTAAAATAGGAGAGTTTCTGAAGGACGCACTGCTCGCAGTCGTGCAGTGGGCGTTGGAGATGCGAGAAAAGGCGCGCCAGACCGCAAAGGATTTCCTTGACGGTATTGTTGAGTTCTTCAAGGACCTGCCTCACAAGATCGGTGAGTTTATCGGTGAGGCAATCGGTAAAATTGTTTCCTGGGCTCTGGAGATGCGGGAAAAGGCACGCCAGACTGCGAAGGACTTCCTTGATAATATCGTTACATTCTTCAAGGAGCTACCCGGTAAGATATGGGACAACCTGACCGCTGCTATCAAGCACGTTATTTCCTGGGGCCTCGAACTGCGTGAAAAGGCGAAAAATGCCGCGTCGGATATGTTCCATAATATTGTCGATACGATCAAGGAACTCCCCGGAAAGATGCTCGAGACAGGCAAAAACATCGTCAAGGGTATATGGGACGGTATCAAGGATATGGGGCAGTGGATCAAGGATAAGATCTTTGGCTTCGCTGACGGAATAATCGACGGTTTCAAATCTGCTTTCGGAATTCATTCACCTTCAACGGTAATGCGTGACAGCGTCGGTAAGTACCTTGCAGAGGGCATTGGTGAAGGCTTTATGGACGAGCTGCCGAACATAGCAGAAGAAGCTCGTGATGCTCTTACAAACCTTGACCTTGATGCACCTCAGGTGGGTATAGACATTATAGATCCCGAGGCTGTTCTCAGCAATCCACCGGAATTACAGGTTAGTGTTCCGAAAATTGAAGCACCTGAGCTTGAAATATCGGTTCCTGATATATCGCTCCCAGAGCTGGAAGTTGCAGTTTCTTATGAAGAAGTTCCGCAGCTTCAGCTTGAAGCACCGGATATTTCAATTCCAGAGCTTGAAATCAGTGTTCCTGATATCGATATTCCAGAGTTAAAGCTTATAGTTCCGAATATAGAGCTCCCCGAATTGACGGTTGACGTGCCGGAAGTAGAGCTTCCGAAGCTTGAGGTCGAGGTGCCTGATATAGAACTCCCTAAGCTCGAAATAGAAATACCTGACTTACCGAAGCCAGAGCCGCAAGACGAGCCTGCTCCGAAGTTTTATATAGACTCTACTGAAGAGCCAAAGCGAGCTCCTGCAATAACAGACGATGCACTTTCAGCAATGGCAGTACAGCAATTTATCATAGACAGATCAGACTCGGTACCAAGTGCAACATCTGACATAATCAGCACTCAGTATACCTATAACAGCACTGTCAATAATAATCAGACAAACTCCGAGATACCGCCAATAGCTCTGACAGCTCAGTTTATTGTTGGCGAGGAAGTTGTTGCCGAGGGTGTGCTTGACATTGTCGAGCCTGCTATTGATGAGAGACAAGGGCTGCGTGTAACAATGAAGAGAAGAGGTGTGACGACTTGAAAAGAAAAGGATTTACCGTGAACGGAAAGCATACATATTATGCTTTTGGTTTACAAATGTAAACACCATTTATAGAAGGTTTTGCTTTTATTGAAATGCCCTCGGTTATTCGAGGGCATTATGTTTGTTCGTCAACGGTTTGTCTATGAGCTTGTAAAAGACCTCAATGGTTCTCGGTGCTTTGTGCTTGCCGGGGTGTGCATCGACCTTGACATACTCGATCAATGTCAGAGCCATTTCACGGGTAAGCACCTCAGCCCCTGCATAGGACTTCATTCTGCGGATATATTCGTCCACATCACGCTCGTCCTGATCTTCGGCATCGGTGCGCTTGCTAAGCTCCTCATACTCGACGGTCAGGTCATCCTTTTCCTCCTGATATTCACCGAGGAGTCCGGCACACACCTTTTCGGGGATAAGCCCAGCGACCTTGTCCTCATATACGCTTCTGATCAGGCGGTCAAGCTCCTTGATGCGGTTATCAATATCCCGAAGCCTTTTCTTTGCCGCATTGTCACGCTCTGTCTTATCGTCCTTCTTGTAGGCGAGGAGCTTCTCACGAATGTCAGGCTCATTCAGTACCAAGTCGATCTGTCTCTGAATGTCCGCAAGCACAAGGCTTTCAAGAAGCTCTCTCCTGATCGTATGCGTGGAGCAATACGCCTTGCCGTACTTTGCATATCGACTGCACACATACACAGGCGAGGTGCTGTTTCTTTCACAGCCGCCGTGCTGTCGCATCTTGCTCCCGCAGTCGGCACAATAGCACAGACCTGATAACGGCAGCAGTTTGAAATTCTTAGTGTGTCTGCCCGTTGCAACAGAGGCATTCACAGCCTGCACCCTATCCCAAAGCTCCTGCGAGATGATCGGCTTGTGATTATTCTCGATCACTACCCAATCCGTTTCATCTTTTTTGATGACCTTGTGATTCTTGTAGCTCACGGTTTTTGTGCGGAGTTGCGTCAGCCTGCCGAGATAGATCTGGTTATTCAGGATACGGCTCACCGAAGTGTTATCCCACAGATGACCGCAGTTGCGAATGGGATTCGGCTTGCCGATCAAGCTGTAATAGTGGTCGGACGGAACGGGAATGTGATCCGCATTCAGGATATTTGCGATCGTCCTGATATTGTTTCCCGCCGCCCTCAGCTCGAAGATACGGCGTACTACGGCGGCACCTGTCGGCTCGATCACGGGCGTGTGTTTGCTGTCCGTTCCCTTGAGATAACCATAGGGCGGTACAGTCGTTTTGTATTTTCCTGCTTTTGCGTTCGCTTCAAAAACTGCTCTCAGCTTTTTGGAAGTGTTCGCACTGTGCCATTCATTAAAGACATTCATGATCGGCAGCATATCCATAGACGCACTATCCGTGTTCGCCGTATCGACATTATCTGTCAGGGCGATAAAGCGGATATTGTACATTGGAAAAATGTAATCTATGTAGCGGCCTACTTCGATATAATTACGACCGAAACGGCTCAGATCCTTACAAATGATGAGGTTGATCCTGCCGTTTTGTGCATCTTCGAGCAATCTCTGCACACCCGGACGCTCCTCGAAGGTCGTACCGGAAATGCCGTCGTCGATATACTCATCATACACAGTCCAGCCCTGTTCCTCGATGTATCTTGTCAGAATGGTTCTTTGGTTTTCTATCGAAAGGGATTCTCCTGCACGCTCATCATCACGGGAGAGGCGCATATACATCCCAACTTTGTATTCAGTCTGCTTTGGCAACATCATAACTCCTTTCTATTCCAAAGCAGCCTTTTCCGATATGAGTCTATTATAGCGCGCCATATCGGAAAAAGCAATAGCTTTCAGAAAAAAGATTATGCTGTTTCGGGAACACGATGAAGAAGCTCGTTTACAACTCTGTTGTAGGCGTAATCGAACATCACATCGTTAATATCCCTGTCACCAATGAAGTGACTGATCACCGTATATTTTACACCGTCCACCTCATAAGTGTTGGTGTGTGTCGGACGGTCTTTGTAAAGCTCGTCCATCTCCTGCATCGTTCTCTTGCCTGCCTTCTCTCTTTCTGCGGCAGTGCTGTTGTTATTCGTATAACACTATCCTTTCCGACAGCTCGTTCCATTTTCGCACTTCCTGCTGTCTGTATCCATAAAAATCGTCCCGTCGGTTACGGGGAAAATGCCTTTGACCGTTCAGGCATTTTAGTCCTCATCGCCGTCCTGCTTATCGTAGAACGCAATGTCATCGCTGTCCTCAGACGAGCGACCGCTGCCTGCAAGCTCAGCAATATCTGCATCGCTCAGACCGCTTGTCTGGAGCATCTCCGCCTGCTGATGTTCTCTGCTGAGAATATCGAGCAAGTCCTGTCCGGTGCAGTTGTACTGTTCGCAGATTGCCTGATAGCTCAGTCGGGCATTTTCCTCCATGAGTTTCTTACGCTTTTCGGTATCACGCTTGATGTTCTTGGAGAGCTGCTCGATCTTGCGATCATTGTCAGCGATCTTTTCAGAATAGAATGCTATGGGAATCACCTCACCTTCGTTTTTGAGATTTGACATATTCCATGAACCGAAGTCCATAACTCCTCTCACGATACTTCAATTATAGCGCGCAATTCCATTAAAAATCTACTGGCAGACCAGACAAACTTTTCTCAACACAGCCCGAAATCGGAGCAATCGAATTTTCAGAAATGAGCAGTTATGAGGGGGTTACGATACCCTCAGAGCATAGAAACCCGCAACTGTCATTTTGACGAATACCATTTTTCTGATTCATTGACTTTTTGAGATTTATCCAGTATATTTATCATAGGGACGGTAGCGGAGCGATCGGACACAGAAAAATATAGTCGCTGACGCTCCAATTCCACACATGGAAGTGCGGAAACAAAGTAGAGCCATAGGCTCAAATGCAAAATAGCCCCGCAGGGGCTAACACAAATCGCAAGCTCGGCATAGCTGCACTACAAATCACAGATTTGAGTACACCAATGCACCGCTTGGCAGAGGGCTGCCGCCCCTACGACCCCGCAATTAGAAACAGAAAGGAAAACAGAAAACATGAGCAACAAAACTAAGCGAAACCACAGTATTCAGGTCAGGTTAAGTGACGAGGAATACGAAGCGTTCAACCGCAAGTTCAATGCAAGCGGTATGAAGTCCCGAAGCGACTTCTTCCGCCACATGATCTTCACAGGCTACATCGTGATATTCAACGATGACAAGATGAATGAGCTGCTGAAACTTGCGAGAAGTATCTCCAACAACTTCAATCAGGTGGCAGTCAGAGCCAACAGCGGCGGAAAGGTCTACCCCGAAGATATTTCCGCACTCAGGGAGGAGGTGTACAAGCTCTGGCAACCACTAAGATTTTTTCAGTCTCAGTTGATGAGCTTGCATCACTGAAATACATCGCCAACCCCGAAAAGACGGATAACGGCAGACTGATCTTCACGCAAGGTTGCAGCGCCGATCCTGAACAGGCTCACCATGACTTTGAAGAAATACGGGCGAACGGAACTGGCAGAAGCTCCGTTCTCGCTCAGCATTTTATCGTCAGTTTCAAGCCTGGGGAAATTACTCCCGAACGAGCATTGCAGCTCGGTCAGGAGATATGTGAGCAGTTCCTCAAAGGCGAATATCAGTATTTCATGACCTGCCACATCGACAAGAACCATACGCATCTCCATTGCGTTTTCAACAATACGAATTGCATCGACGGAAGGACTTTTGAAACGCACGAAAACCGCAGGACTACCAAGCAGGACAGGTCATTTCAGAAGCTCATGAACATCACGGACGAGGTATGCCGACAGCATCATTTATCCGTTATTGAATATCCCGAAATGGGCAAGGGCAAGAACCATTGGGAGTGGGATATGAGCCGTCAGGGATTATCGTGGAAGGCAAAGCTGAAATTCACGATAGATCAGGTAATCAAGGTCAGCGAAAACTTTGAGGACTTCCTTGCAAAGTGTGCAGATTTTGGAGTGCTTGTTGAGTACAATCCCGAACACAAGATCGACCTGAAATTTATGCTTGCAGAGCAGAAAGAACGCAATCCGAGGGCGAAATTTACAAGAGCGAAAACGCTGGGGTGGTATTATGAAACCGAGCAGATCAAAGGGCGTATCGCACAGTATCAGGGCGGTATGATGTATGTTCCGAGAATCAAAGTCAGACAAATTACTCCGAAGGCAGAGGAAAACAAGTTTGTCCGTGATACTATCGACCGTGGCAATATGAAGGTGGCAAGCATCGCAAAAAATATTATCACCGCATACGGCGTTGAGCCGGATCAGGTTCGTGGTGCTGCGATGGCGGCATTTATTGAAAGGGCGCATCTTGTCGGTGAGCTGAATGACTTGAACGCACAGATCAAAGATTTGCAAGAAAAGCTCAAAGTGCTGAAAAAATATCGCAAGGTCAAGCATATCGGAGAGGAACTGAAAGCACTAAGCGGTCGGGAGGAAAAGAAGTACCGCAAGGAACACGGCGGCGATATTGCCGAATATCACGAAACCTGCAAACAGGTTTTGGAGCTTTACCCGTCAGGCAATATTCCGAAAGTCGAAAATCTTGAAAAGCATATCGCATCTTTGCAGAAAAAGCTGTCGAAGAAAAATACGGAATACAATCAGGCGGATAAGAAGTCCCGTGAGCTGTCCGAAGCTACGAGAACGATAGAGGAATATCTGCGACAGGAGCAGAGTCGGGATCAGCAACAGAAGCGAAAGCGGAATGACCTTGAATGATACAGCGCATTGCACCGAGGAAATCTGAGATATTGCTGCGCCCTGCACAAGAATTATTACAATTCTCCCGATATGCTGGACTACGGAAATGGTTCATAGTATAATATAGCTACACTAAATTTCCGGAGGTAATTTTATGTTGAAAATTTCTGAATTGGCTATGCCAAGAACACGCAAGGTCACTACTATCTGCAATGGCAGGCGTGAGGTCTGGACGGACTACGAACAGGCAAAGGCGTATTTCCTTGAACTCATGATGTCAACGGACGGCGAGGAACATGACCGAGCAGAGTGCGTATATATTCAGCTCACACATGGACTGTCGGAGTGTTCAGACGAGGACGAATAATCAGCATAGAGGCTTTGCAGAATTGCAGAGCCTTTTCCTTTGCCTAAGACGAACGAAAATGTCCTTCAGAGTCGTCCGTGATGATTGCGGATAACCTATCACCTGAAAACAAACAAGGCACGGAGAGCGTTCTCCGTGCCTGTTATCTGTGCTTTCAAAAATCGCCATTATAGCTTAATTCCAAACTTGAATGTCCTCATAAGGTACATCTTCGGTATGCGGTCTGTATACAACGCCATCTAAGAAAGCTGGATTCGTCATTGCTATTACTGAACCATAGAGCGGGAATGGCTCAGTCTTCACAATAAGTAAAACATAAGGATTTTCCTTTGATGTATAAACGCTGTCGTCGGGATGGATAAGGTAATTGATTGAATCCTTGTATTCTCCCTTAAAATCACTGACCTTACCGATATACTTATCCTGCGTGTATGCGGATGCGTCAATCTCGGTATTATCATTAAATGTTACACCATTCCATTCAATAGTGCAACGAAACAGACACCACATATTGCTGCCACCATTTGAAGAATTTCCAGAATTATCAGGAACGCTCTGTGACGCAGGTTCTGTTTGCTGAACAGGCGGAGTAGTCTGCTGAACAGGAGATTCGGGCTGCACTGCAGTGGCTTCTGTTGCTCTCTGTGGCTCAGTATTAGTGATTGTGGAGTTATCTGAGACAAGCGCACCTCTATCATCAGCCACAGGAGTATTTTCTTCAACAGAAGCATTATTTGCTCCGCTGTCCTCAATCACATTCTCGCCGTTCTCAGTAGTACGAGGAATAGTAGCATCAGAGGTTGCTGCCTGTAGCTCTGCTGTTGATGCCGATGTTGCAGGTTCATCATTTTTATTAGCGGTATTCTTGGTGTTAGCTGAATGCTTGTCAGCCGATGAATCATTGTCAGCAGACACAATCACATCAGATGCCGTTGATTCTACAGTGCTGTTGATAAGCTGGTCATGGTTAGAAGTCAGTACTCCGCCTTTCCACAGTCCGACACCGACAACCGCTGCCGCACATACAGGTGTAACCGAGGCAGCGACCTTCGTCATCTTGGCACGCTTCATTCTTCTTTCGGATTCATATTCGTCCATCCGACGGTGTAAATCCATGATCATTTCTTCATGCTTTTTCATAATCAATGCCCTCCATTTCAAGTTGTGATCTCAGTGACTTCTTAGCCTGATATAAAATGGATTCTGTACTGCGGACACTTTTCTTCATGACTTTAGCAGCTTCTTTATTGCTCAATCCCTCAAAGTATATGAGCCATAACACTTGCTGATATTCAGGTTTCAGTTTTCGCATAGCCCTGTGAACCGCAATTTGCTGTTCCTTTTTGATATATGCATCCTCAACTGCTGCTTCATCACTGATAAGTTCAGGAGCATTTTCAATCGGAACTGTCAGATGTTTGGCATTCTTTTTAAGGTAATTGAGTGCAATATTTCTGCCGATCGTGTAAAGCCATGTCTTAAAGGAACACTTTTCTTTGAACTTTGGCTTTTTAGTGCCGAGCAAAAAGAAAGTTTCCTCGGTCAGCTCCTCCGCTGTCCAGATGTTTCCGACGATGCTTGTCAGGTATAGCATCAGACCGTCGCTGTAATCCATTACGATCTCATCGAAACCGGATATGTCACCATTGTCACGGAAACGGCGGTAGCTACTTGCACCGTTATCCATCGACAAACTCCTTTCTGAAAGCCCTTTCATGTGCTTTCACTTATTAGACAACAAAATGGAGAAAACTACGCGCTTTTATTAGATGAGAAATGAAGTTTGTGCAATGTGCTGTGATTGCCATTATGATTTTATCACTTTTGAATAATACTGTCAAGGAGAAATTGTTCTCAGACGAACGAAAATGCCACTCAGTGCTGTGCGTGATGATTATAGTGGAGAACACCCACTGAAAAAGAAAGACGGCACAGAGAGCATTCTCCGTGCCGTCTAATAGATGTTACCATTCAGTTTTCACAATATTGAGCTGATCCCAATTTGCGTATATCGCATCAATGACTTCCTGTGTAAGCGCAGCTTCATTATCCGCATCTCCAATCAGGCTCGGTCTGCGCCATACATAAGAATAGGATGCGTTCTCGTCAAGGTGAAGATAGTAAACGGTTCCATCAGGTGCAGTCAGCTTGTGTGTAGGAAGTCCGTCACAGCTTATTGCCTGATAATTCAGGCTATCGAGCATTTTGAATACATCGGAAGTTTGCCCATTATCGGTATTAGCCGGTGCGCTGGTTGTCTCAGCCTGAGTTGTACTCTGAGATGTGCTTTCAACTGTCGTAATAGGTTTGTCAGCTTCCGTAACAGGCTGTTTTGTTTCTGCCTGCTGTTGCGGAGTATTATTATCCTTTACATCGTTTTCAGTATTATTTGTACCATGACTATCTGCGACAGTAGGAGTTTCCGTTGCTTCCGAAGTTGTTCCCTCTGTAGTCTGTTGGACAGAAGATGTAGTTTTAGCTTCTGTGTTAGTTTCAGATGTAAATGCATCTGTAGGTTTCTCCGTCTGAATTTCAATCTGTGCAGCAGGCTGATTATCGCCGTCAACAGATGTCAATGGCTCGTCGATCTGTCCGCAGCCTGCCAGTGCAACAGCCATAAATGCTGTTATTGCAATCATTCTTCTTTTCATAATGATCCCTCCTGTAATTCGTAGTATTCCGTTGTATTCATATCTATGCTATCCTTGTTGTCTGTAAGCCAAGTGATAATATCATCAGGCAGTACAGCTTCTGCATCTATACCGTCTTTCCATATCCATTTACTGCTGAGATTCAGCCAGTATACAGCACCGTTATCATCTGTCAGCTTGTACTCAGGCAGTCCGTCACAGGTGATCGGTATGTATTCCAGTGAATTCAGCCTATTGAATATCTCTGTTCTGTCAGTAACCATAGGTGCGACTGTTGTTACGGGCGTTGTTTCTTCCGCAGATGTAGACGGGACGCTTTCTGTAACATTCGGTGCGGCGGACAGCTTTATCTCATTAGCCACGCCGAATTGCGACAGCATTTTCAGTGTCAGCTCATATCTGTCATTGCCCGTGCTACAGCCTACAACAGCAGAAAGATAGGTCTTTCCATTTCTCTCAAAGGCGGCAATGAGACAGTTTCCTGCACTTGCGGTAGTGCCTGTCTTAATGCCGACAGCATCGGCACAGTAATAGGCACTGTTTGGATTCAGCAGAGCGTTGGTGTTCGTCCATGTGATATTTTCGCCCGAAACAAAGTATACCTTTTTCTGATATGTGCCTGTTATCGTCTTTATCTCAGGTATCGAAAATGCGTGATTCGCCAATACAAGCAGATCGGAAACCGTTGTATACTGGCTTGCATCGTCCCAGCCTTCGGGAGTCGTGAAGTGACTGTCTTTCATACCGATAGAACTTGCGTAGCTATTCATCAGCTCTGAGAAGTATGCGACTGCCTGGGCATCTGTCATAGCAGTATCAGTTTTCACAGCTCTTGCTGTTGTTACCGCTACGGTATAAGCGGCATCGTTGCCCGAAGCCATGAGCATACCCGTGAGCAGATCGTATAATTTCAGCTTGTGTCCCGGTCGGATAAGGCATAAACTGGAACCCGATCTCACAAGATTCTGTTCCGAGCCTACGGTAACTACCGTATCAGGACTCAGATAATGCAAAGCGACCGAGGCGGTCAGCAGCTTTGTCAGGCTTGCAGGAGCGATATGCTCATTGATATTATCGTAATAAAGCAGTTCACCATCGTCCGCACAGGCAAAAGCCGCTGCTTTGCAAGCAGGAGAGGTAATATTTACAGATTCGTTTGCATAAATAAGCTCCCGTTTCATCAGACACAGGTCAAACACATCGAGCCTGTTGTCCTTGCAAAGATCGGCTGCCTGCCAGTTTTCAAGGTGCGTATCAGGAACGGCAAGAAGCCATTTCTGCAACAGTACCACATCAGCTACATCAAATACTCCATCGGCATTCACATCGCCCTTGATGCTGAATCCCTCAGCGTTTACAGGCAATGCAGAGAGCATCGCAGAACCGACCGACACAGCGAGCAGTGCGGATATTATTTTTCTCTTTATCATTTATCTTCTCCTGTCCTATCTCAGCAATTCTTTCAGTGTGATGTTCTGCTCTGGTGTAAGTTCCTGCATACCAGCGATATAGCCATTACCGATAAACGGTTGATAGATAATATCTTTCAGCACTGTACCGTTCTTGAAAACAATATCAAAAGTAATATCCTCCATTGTATAGGCACTCGGATCAGCTCTGCACGCTTCCCAAGCATCTATCACCCATTGTGGAGTTGCAGATGCCGAATCAGAAGTGTTCTCCGCTTTGAGCTGATACAGAATATCCACGATAGAAGCGATTCTGTTTCTGTCGGTGATCGTTCCCGCTTGTGCAACTTCATATACTGCACCGTTTGGTACAGTGATCGTAAAGGAGATACTCTCTATATCATCAGCCGAATATGCACCATAGACCTTGAAAGTTTCTGCAAAAGCGGAGTTTTCATCAGTTGCTGTCGTCATACCATTAAACACGAAGATGCTGCATTGTTCTCCCTTTTTTACAATGATAACAGCGGAACTATCCGCAGGAGCGTAGTAATAAACATCTGCTCCTGAAAGATTCGGTTCTTGTGAAGATACAGTATATATGGAAGGATCGTCATGTTCGTATAATTCAGTAATTCTTCCGACATACTCACCGAAATCGCTGTCGGATACAACTGCGGAGATATTATGTGCAGGGTGTTCTGAGGTGTCGAGCTGATAATAATATCTACCAGAAATAATAACGCTTACAAGATGCAGCTCATCCTCGCCATAAGCATCAGAATAGGGATCGACCGTAGCTTTGAAGTTTTGGTAGTAATTATTTGTGGAGGTCGGATCTTCTGGCGGATCAGTATGATCATGCTCCTGTGCAGTTCCTTGTTGTGTATCCGGTGTTGTACTATCGCTCGGACGCTGCGTCTGTGAATCCGTCTTGCTTGCAACATTTTCCGATTCGACTGCATCAGTATCTTTTACTGGCGTAGTAACTGTTCCTTTGGTATCTTCTTGTGGTTTATCTGTTTGTGAAGCAATTGCTGAATTGTTTGTTGTAAGTTCCTCTGATTTGTCACTGTTTGTAGTGGCAGGAACGCCCTGATGATCGGGATTTCCATCATCTTTATGAGAATTATCCTGCTCGATGACCGAATGATCTGCAAGCAAGTCCGAGGGCTTATGGGCATTATAGAAAGCAACAGAACCAACCGTGATCACAGCAGCGGCAGCGACAGAACCGAATGCACAGATATTTCTCCTGGTGACGATACGGCTATCCTTCTGCTTTGTATCAAACATAGCACCTCTGATAAGATCATCGTCGATTTTTCCCATTATTTCGAGAAATCTTAGCTCATTCATAATCGTACCCTTCTTTCTGTAAAAAGGCTTTTAGTTTTTTTCTTGTCCGAAAAAGATAAGTGGCAACGGTTTTCTCCTTCATACCGTAAAGGTCTGCGATCTGAGATAATGAATCGCCAAACCAATAGCGCCTGATAAAAACATTTCGGTGTCTTTCGTCCTGACTACGCAGAAAACGGCTAAACGCATCGGCAAGTACATCATCGGATACGCTCTTGTCATCGTCCGAGGGGACTGTTTCAGCAATCTCATCTATCGGAACAGTAAATTGCGGATTTCTCTTTTCAGCAGAGTTATATTTCAGCCTGTTGATTGCGATATTACGCACAATACGGCACAGGTATGATCTGAAATCGTTTGGATCGTCAGGCGGTATGTTATTCCATATCTCATAGTAGGCAGAATTCACACATTCTTCTATATCTTCACGCTGAGAAAGGATATTGCCAGCCACATAGCAGCACAGCTTGTCATACTTCCGCTTCATTTCAGCGATCGCCTGTTCATTTCTTTCACGGAACAACTCAATGATTGATGCATCATCCATTGGATATGCCTCCTTCCGTGAGGCGTAGAGGTCCTCTACCCATATAGTCAACTTTCGCTTCGCAAATATTTCACTTCTGAAAAATTTTTCTCGGAAATCTTTTATACATTCTTATTATAAGGCTTAAACTCCGCTTTTTCAAGCCCAATTATAGAAATAGAGCTACTCTCCAGATTTGAAGAATAGCTCTTACTTTCATTATAGCAAAATCGTCTGCTTATTGCACTGTTTGATTGTTCGTAAGGTGTTCGGGTAGGTTCAACATCAAAAAACAGGGCTATGCCTTTCGTACACGGTCACGGAGGACATAGCCCTTTCCTTATGCTATGATATTATTTGTCCTGGATTTCCTGCATCATATTTGCCCCATCCTTGAAGCCAATTTTGTATGCAGCTCTCATATCAGAGGCGGCTGTCTCGCTCACGCAGTCGAGGAGCTTGTGGAAGGTGGTGAGCTGTGCTTCTGTCAGGGACTCCTCGAACGGAATACAGAGAGCATTAAACTCGTCAGAGAACTCAGCAGAGTGAATATCGCCCTGGCGGTAGTTGTAGAGTGCATCGATCATCGTACTATTTCCTTTCAATTACAGTTTTATCGGAAAAGACTGCATTGAAATCTTCGATAATTGGTGCTTACAAATGTTAGAAAGAAATGTAGGCTCAGCTCCGAAGGACGAGCATACTGAGCGTGTTCCGTTCAGCAATATTACATATAATTTCGATACACTCTTTGGCAAAAAGAGCTATGGAGAGCGGAAGCTGACATATAAGCTTGAATTTACGGAGCGTCATATCGAAAGAGCAGAGGATAAGGTTATTAGCCTGATCAACTGGCTTCACTGGGACGGCAGCCTTGATCTTTACGATGACTACTTCCCGAATTATCATTTTAGTGTGCGCGAACCAGATGTTGATTGTACAGAAAAGCATGGAGTATATACCTTGAAGCTTACCTTCAAAGCTGCTCCTGCAATGCTTCCTAATCCGAACAAGATGAAGTATAATGCAGCTAATGTTACTATCCCAGATGTCAACAGCGACGGAAAAGTCGACTCTGTTGACGCTTCAGCTATCCTCGCTGCTTATGCTGCACTTTCATCTGATCCGCCGCGTGATACCGGACTTACCCCTGCGCAGCTTTATGCTGCTGATGCAAATATGGACGGAAAGGTCGACTCTGTCGATGCTTCATTGGTCACGAAATTCTATGCACTTATGGCTCAGACCGACGGCCCTTATGACGGCATGAGTGTTGAAGCTGCCTGGGCAACATTTCTCAACGAACACTTCAAAACAGGAGGCGAAGTCTACTAATGTATACAATATCAGCTATCAATGGCAGTAATGCAGCTGTTATCCATGCTAATGACCCGGATAGCCTTCGTAGATTAAGCGCAGGCAAGTTTGCCGATGAGGTGAACGCTATCCCTGCATTCAATTTTAACATACCTGCGTTTAATCCTTCCTACAATGAGCTTTCCGATCGAACTACTATCATATCGATCCATAATGACAAGACAGGAGAAATCGACTTCGAGGGGCCACTTATCCACAGTAAGGAAGATGTTACCGCAGCAGGCAAGGTATACAAGTCATGCAGCTGCGAGGGCTATCTAACCTATCTAAATGACAGTATTCAGCCATATCACCATTATGAGAATTCAACAATTGTTGAATTTCTCACGGCTCTGCTCGACTATCACAACAGTGTTACACCTGCGGAAAAGCACATCACTCTCGGTTCTTGCGACTTCTCAGGAGATAATACCAACAGTAAGACAACCTCTTACAGGAATACTCTTGAGGAAATAAAGGTAAATCTCATCGAGCGTATCGGTGGAGAGATAAGGATCCGTAAAGTGAACGGAGCTCTCGTTCTTGACTTCCTGCACCAGTACGGCGTAAAGTCGGATACAACGGTGGAGCTTGCAAAAAATATTTATTCCCTCAGCGTTGACACTGACTCGTCGAACATCATCACAAGGCTTGTCCCCCTGGGAGCGCAGCTCAACGATGAGACCTCGGAACGGCTTACGATCTCAGAGGTCAACGATGGACTTCCGTACATCGACGACGCTGCTGCCATAGCAAAGTACGGCGTCATAATGGGCACAGTCACTTTTGACGATATTACAGTTGCGTCAAACCTTAAGCAGCGCGGACAGGAGTACCTCACGAATAATAACAGAGTCAAGAAAGGCTATGCTGCACAGGTGCTGGATCTGTCTCTCCTTAATGAGCAGCTTGACTCTCAGCTCTGCATCAGAGCGGGCAATACTTATCACTTCAAACATGATATCATCGGGCTCGACGAGGATCTCAGGGTGATGAAGTGCTCCGTTGATATATTTAAGCCGTACAAACCTGAGGTCCAGATTGGTGACAAGGCGGAGAGCATTACCTCTATCGCTACCAGGACGGCAAGCCTCATCGAATACGAGCTGCCGAAGCAGCGTATTGATATACTCGCCTCTGCAAAAGCAACTGCCACAGCACTTATCGAGGCAGGTATTAACGGTTACGTCGTTGTAAACGGAAACGAGATCCTTATAATGGACACGCCGAGCAAGGAAACAGCAACCAAGGTCTGGCGCTGGAATTCGGGAGGCTTCGGGTACAGTAACAATGGCTATAGCGGCCCTTACAGTGTTGCGATGACAATGGACGGTGCTATCGTTGCTGACTTTATAACAGCTGGCGTCCTGAGAGGTATTGAGATCACGAATGGCAACGGCTTCCACGTTGATCCAAACGGCATTGTTACAGCTAAAGCCATTGACATCAACAATGGCAGCGGCACTTTTCATGTTTCTCCTAACGGCACTGTAAGCGCTTCGGCAATCAATATAACAGGCGGCAGCATTGACATCGAAACTAACTCAGAGTCTTATGATGTCATATCATTGAGCCACCACTCAGATCAGTACAATACGGACTGGATACATACGATATCCCCACTTGAGTGGAAGCTTGAGAACACTGACATTGATTGTAAGATCATAGGCCAGGCAGGTGCGCTTTTCTTTTATAACGGAAGCAATGTCAATATCAGTCTCAATTCGACAAGCGGCGATATTTATTGCAATCACTTGTATTATAAGAATGAGAACGGCGCATATGTAACTGTTGAGAGCATGATCAAGAGCTTGCAGCTTCAGATAGATATGTATCACGGAAATGTATAAGGAGGAAAATCATGCAACCGATTAAATTTTACAAAGAACTACCAGATATGGAATTTACCGCAGGTGATACTTTGCCTGCCTTCCTGGTCGACTCAGACAAAGATCTGAGTGGCACGCGAATGTTTCTTGTTTTGGCGAGAAAAACAAATCCGGTCGAGAATGTTCTGACAGTGGAATGTACTCTTATAAACGAGAATACATATAAGGTTCAGCTGACAAGTGCACTGACGAAGGGCCTCAGTGAAGGAATGTATGAAATGCACTTCACGCTTCGTTCTCCTGACGGTACGAACCATTATGACAGGCTCAGAGGCGATGTATATGTCCATGCAGCAGGAGGTGTGAGCAATGTCTAAGTTCGTGCAGATATTTTCGGCAGTTATCGCAGGCATTGCAGGCTTTATCTGGGGCGACTTCAACGGATTATTTTATGCTTTGATAACATTCATGGTATTCGACTACATATCAGGTGTTCTCGTTGCGATCAGCAAGAAAAAGCTTTCCTCAGCTGTAGGCTTTAAGGGCATAGCAAAGAAGGTCTTTATACTTATTCTGGTAGCAGTAGGACATATTCTCGGTGTGTATGTTTTCGGCAGCGGCGATGTGTGCCGTGATACTGTTATCGGATTTTACCTCGCCAATGAAGGTATTAGTATATTAGAAAATGCGGCTGCTCTCGGCCTTCCACTGCCTAAGAAGCTAATAGCTATCCTGGATCAGCTCAAGAGCAAAAGTGACAAAGATGATGAAAAGGAGGAAAAGAAATAATGGATACGTTTGGATTTCACATCGAGGAAGCGATTATCCTCAATGGCTTTAATGTAGCGCAGAACGAGTCCGTCTTGATCCGCAAGTGGGAGGTGATAAAGGAAGTAAGCGGCATCAAGCAGGTATATGCTGAACTTATCGTCGACGATCTCAACGATCTTCCAAGTGCCGACAGCTTCTCAGGATATCATCTGTACCTCGGTTCGAGTGCAATAGCGGTCAAGAGCGGCATGATCGTCCGAATGGATAAGGACGGACAGTGGCATGAGCAGAAATAATGGGACAGAAGATTGACCGCCGAAAAATACATCTTGACCGTGAGGCGGAAAGTATAGGACTGGAAGACAGTTCGATAATCGCTCTTTTAAACGGAGATGATGAACACGCACAGACGCAGGCTTTGAAGAAACTACTGCGTCGAGTAATTGACGGAGAACTAACAGACGGTCAGAAGAGAGTCATTTATCTTTATTATTATGAGAAGATGACCTATGAGGAAATAGGAGCACACTTAGGTATTACTCACCAAGCTGTGTACGGAATTATCAATCGAGCGAAAGCCAGAATTAAGCAGGTTATGCAATACTGGTTTTAAGGAGGTATATCAATGGGAAATCTATCACCACATTTCGACGATTATGAATTTGCCTGCTCCTGCTGTGGCAAGAGCATAAAAATGTCTGATCTGCTCATCGAGCGCCTTGAAAAAATGCACACACTTATGGCTGCGAAAGCAATTTATGTCAACAGCGGCTATCGTTGCAAGGATAATCCCTGGGGCAGTCCGACAGACGCACATCGCAAAGGCATGGCTGCGGATATCAGAGTTCAGCGTAAGGACGGCAGCTGGTATACCGCTGAGGACATTGCCGAAGCTGCTGAGCGCGTAGGCTTTAGAGGCATCGGCATGATGGAAGATCTGAGCGGAGCAAATCCGGCAGCTTGTCACGTTGATACCAGGGGCGACGAGCCGTATATATACGACTGGTGGCACGGTGACGAGTCCAGGGGCATAGACTGGACCAAGGACTCAAAGCACACTTTCATTCGTGGCACGGTATTCGACGGTGAAGCTGTCTCGATAGATAAGAAAGAGCACAAGCTCAGAGTCTATATAGACGATACACTTATAGACGAGCATAAATTCAGCGGACTCCTCGATGACTAAGGGAGGAGCTTATGATTACAATACTCAAAGAGAAGTATTTAGGAGCAGACATGGGCGTTGCGGTTACCATTGCAGAGATAGCTATCGATAATAAAGAAGATCTGCCTGCTCCTGACGGAATTAGCGATAGAATTCTTTCGCCTGGTTCTCTTGCATGGGAAATCTCTGCCGGAGAATTATGGGGACTTGACGGAGAAGGAAAGTGGATAAACCAGACTACTTCTGAAGTATATGATCCTGCTCCTGATGAAGAGACGGAAACGGAAGCAATCGAAGAAGCAGAATAAAGAACAGCCCCGGGGAGAGTTTCCTCGGGGCTGTATTTTTATGACTGTAATATGCCTGTAAAATAGTGATTATAGTGCTATTTTACGAAGAAAAAGTTTAAATAATCCTTAAATGGTTTTCATGGTCGTTTTTACCGAAAACAGCCTGCAACGCTGTGCAGGCTGTGCAATTGTTCCGTAATATCCTGAGCTGCTGTGCTCCTTGTCTGTTTTATAGATTATACCACATAATAAAATTAATAGCAAGATACGCGAAAAAACGGTGCAGCCGTTACAGCTGCACCGTGATATATACTTATTGTATGTTTGCTTATCAAGCGGGCTTTTTGAGGTTGCCTGCCTTGAGGAGGTTGAGCATATTCGTATTCTGAGCAGGTGTTCCCGAATATCCTGAGATGCCGTTAGCAGCAGCGATCTTGGAGCGGTATGAATAGGATGAGTCTACACCGATGGAAACGAGGGCATCAACTATCGAATTATACTGTGAACCGCACCTGGGGAAGTACTGTACAGCAGCTGTTGAGCCGGGCTTTTTGAGGTTTCCTGCCTTGAGGAGATTGAGCATGGTCGTATTCTGAGCGGGTGTGCCGCTATAATTGGTGATATTGTTTGCAGCAGCGATCTTGGAGCGGTTTGAGTAGGATGAGTCAACACCGATAGAGTTGAGAGCGTCAACGATGGAGGTGTAACCCTGACCGCAGGCAGGATAGCAGCCCGGAGCAACATAGCCGCCTCCGCCGCCGCCTTCGTTGGCAATGGGCTTGTATCTGAGAACGCCCTGCCAGTTGCCGTAATAGTAAGAAGCAACATTGATCTCTCTGCCTGAGCTGTCGCCGCCTCTGCCGTCATAGTCGCTGTGAGCGCCTACGTTCTTGTTGTTGCCGAGATAGAGCTCTGTATGTCCGCTGCTATTGCTTCTGCGGAGGAGAACGTCGCCGCGTTTGAGGTTAGCTGTGCTGCCGATCTCGCTCCACGGGATCCATACGAAGTCGTGAGCTGTGAACTCAGATTTCATATTGCCTGTATATGTAGCGTTGCCAACATTGATACCTGCATACTTCATAGCGTTGATGACCAGTGAAGAGCAGTCGTAATCGGGGTTGCCGTTTCTGTTGGTCTGGCTGTAGCCGTGGGAATTGTCGTTGGCGATACCGATAGCCCAGTTGATAGCTCTTTCCATAGTTGCGTTTGCAGCGTTTGCAGAAACAGGTGCGCTGCTGATGATACCGCTGCCTGCAATGAAAGCTGAGCAAGCGATAACAGCTGTTGCCTTCTTGAATGTTTTGATGATCTTGTTTTCCATAATAATTACTCCTTTTATTGATAGATTTGATTTTATATTAAGGCTTTATGTACCTTAGTTGGGCTTGATGAGCTTTCCTGCCTTGAGGAGGCTGAGCATAGATGTATTCTGTGCGGGAGTTCCCGAATAGCCTGAGATGCTGTTTGCGGCAGCGATCTTGCAGCGGTAATTGTAGGATGAATCAGCACCGATAGAAACGAGAGCGTCAACGATGGAGTTGTAGCTCTGACCGCAGGCAGGGAAGTATACTATTGAGGGACCGCTTGAGGGCTTCTTGAGCCTGCCCTGCTTCAGAAGATTGAGCATAGTTGTGTTCTGAGCAGGTGTGCCGCTGTAATTGGTGATATTGTTTGCAGCAGCGATCTTTTTGCGGTAAGCGAATGATGACTCGGCACCGATGGAGTTGAGGGCGTCAACTATGCTTGTGTAGCTTGATGCACAGGCTCTGAAGTAACCTTCCGTGACGGGTACCATAGTGTCAAATCTTGTAAGATCATATCTCTCGATAAGGCTGATGAGCTTGTTGGTGTAACCGCTGTCGGTAGCCCAGCCGTCTTCCCTTATCTTGCGGCAGGCAGCCTTATAATCCGTTTCGCCGATAAGATTTGAGTATCTGGAATATCCTGTGATGAACTGGTAGTAGCCCTCTATGCCCTGATCAAAGGAGTGGTATGCTCTGAATGTGCCGTTCACTCTTACCAGAACGCCGTTGATCTCCTCAGTGGTCTGTAAGGTAACGGTCTCTCCGTGGTAGTTGGAGCCTGCCTTCATGCCGAAGAAGTTATAGTATCTGCTGGAGAGAGTGCTCTGACCCCATGCGGATTCGAGGATAGCCTGAGCAATGGTCATGCTCGGGAGTATTTTGTACTGTGCATAGCCTTTCTGAGCTGCTGTGCCCAGATTGTTGATGAACTGCTGCTGTTGTGACTGTGTGATGGCATAAGCGCTGACAGGCTTTACCACGTTGGGAGAAGCAACTGCTGCTGCGCCGCCCATGCACATAAGTGATGCCATTAATACTGCGACTGTTTTTTTCATTTTTTACCTCCGTTTAATGTTAGTTTTTCTGCCGATACTGTTGCACCGACTGGCGTTTTCCTTATGTGCCTATAATAACAGCTCTTATGCAGAAGCGCTACAATAAAGGAGTAAAAGGGCGGTTTTTCGGAGCGAAAGGGGATTTTGCTTGTAATTGCGGTTAATATAAATCAAAATTTAGCGTAATATCTTTGCCGAACGCCTGTAAGGGATTCCAAAGGGACTGTGTTCCTTTGGCAGAGTCCAGAGGCGGCGCCTCTGGTCGTCGCTTTCAGCTTTTAAGGCGACGAAATAAAACAAAGCGCTCCGCAAGGGGTGAATCAAAAAACAGTCCGGTGGACTGTTTTTTGAGAGGGGACGCCCTGCAAGTGAGGG
>Ga0129317_1001000_pt1 | contig 23798 bp, 17 predicted proteins | sample Cm1ome_FD_94430 | JGI IMG/M metagenome (GOLD analysis project Ga0129317, IMG submission 94430) | Eastern black-and-white colobus group fecal microbial communities from Wisconsin, USA - Cm1105 metagenome | ecosystem: Host-associated > Mammals > Digestive system > Large intestine > Fecal | place... | reverse complement strand
CCCCCCGGGACGAAAGACTCATATAAACACCCCACCACCCCGTCCGCTGGCCGTACCGGCGGCGTCCTCACCTGCTTAACTAAATCCCCATCAATCTTTCTTTCCTCTCCATCATCTCACCGACCCGGCTGATATACTGCTCCACTTCTTTCACATTCTCCGCCCTCTCTATCCTGTTTTCGGAGGGATAAAGAACCTTCGTCGTGGTGCCGGCGCCGCAGGCCATGATCGTCTGCTTTTCTTCCATAATCAGAATATTATAGATACATTCTTTTCCGGGCGCCGCATAGCCCACATTCTCAAAATTTCCGGCCATATTTTTCTGCCTGTACAGATAATATGGGTTCATTCCCATCTCTTCAGCGTAACGGGCCGTCATGTCGATCATTTCCTGGGTGTTTTCAATCTTTAAATTGCCGTAGCGCTCTTTAAACATATTCAGCCTCGCGGCTCTCTTGATTGCCAGGGAATGAACGGTTACGCTGTCCGGTGCCAGCGCCTTTATCTCTTCCATCGTATTCTTTACATCGCAAAGCGTCTCTTCCGGAAGACCAACGATTAAGTCCATATTAATATTATCAAATCCCAGCCCGCGGGCCAGGTGGAATTTCTCCCTCACGTCCTCCACCGTATGGCGGCGGCCGATTAAGTCTAACGTCTTCTGGTTCATAGTCTGGGGATTAATGGAAATACGTGTAATTCCATGCTTTCTCAATACCTCCAGCTTCTCCTGCGTAATACTGTCGGGCCTTCCCGCTTCAACTGTAAATTCCCGGACTTTGTCCGTCGGAAAGGCAGCTTCCGCTTTGCACAGAAGCGCATCCAGATCCCCGGGATTCAGCGATGTGGGCGTTCCTCCCCCAAAATAAACGGTGTCCAGCGGCCGCCCCTTCATCTTCTCTGCCACGTAATCCATCTCCCGGAACAGGGCGTCCAGATAGAGCTTTGTCTTCCCCTCCCATTTCCCGATTGGAAATGAGGTAAAAGAACAGTACAGGCAGGTGGTGGGACAAAATGGGATTCCTATATAAAGGCTGTAGCCCTTTTCATAGTTCACCGGCTCCAGGAGTGCAAGCTCCCTCTTTGCCACATCAAGAGCGAGGCTTATCTTCTCATCGCTTGTGCAGTAGGTTTCCCTCATGTAATCGCGGATCCACCGGGCGTCACGGCCTTCCTGAAGCTTTGTCAGCGCTATCTTTGTCGGACGTATCCCGGTCAGCGTCCCCCAGGGAAGTTCCGTTCCCGTACGGGTACGGAGCAAGCTGTAAAGTGTACGCTTAATCAGGTTCTTTGCCTCAAACCGGTTGGTAAAGTCCGGCTTTACCGAAGCAAAGCTGACGGTTCTGTCCTCCGGCGCACCTTCATTGTCTTCTATATAAAGGTCGAAATTACAGCCGCATTTCCCTCCCTTTACAAGAAATCTTGCCTCATGCGCTTCTTCCCTCTTATGAGTAAATGCTTCTCCCGGATAAAAAGCCATCAGAAGCTCCCGGATATCCTGCTCAAAGGAATTGTCATCCAGCAGAATTGCAATCATAATTCTCTCCCTCTGTATCCGGCCAGAGGATTGTATCTCTTTTCATCCCCTATCGTGGTATAGCCCATGTGGCCCGGATATACATCCGTATCTTCAGGAAGCCCAAACAGAACATTAGCTACCGAGTTTATCATCTCCCTGGAATTCCCCGTCGGAAAATCAATCCGTCCGTAGGAGCCTTCAAACAGTGTATCGCCTGCAAACAGCACCTTCTCCGATGCTATATAATAGCAGCAGGAGCCGCAGGTATGGCCCGGCGTATGGATCACCTTAAACTGATATCCAATCAGCTCGAATTCCTCCTGATCCTTCAAAAGCCTGTCCGCTTTTAAATAAAGGCCTCCGCTCATAAACTGGCAGGACAGGTTCTTGTCCGGATCCGCCAAAACCCCGGCCTCCTGCTCAGATGCAAAAACAGGCGCCTTATATTTCAGGCGCAGCTCCTCCATCGCCATTACATGATCAAAATGACCATGGGTCAGCAGTATGGCCTTCACAGAGGCGCCCAGTTTTCCACATGTTTCAATGATTTTCGGAGCGTTATCCCCCGGATCCACAATGACAGCCTCCTTGTTTTGAGGATTCAATGCAATATAACAGTTCGTTTCCACCATCCCTACTACCAGTCTTGTTATCTCCAATTTTATATCCGCCTTTCTCTTGTATCCGCAGAAAACATGCCGGAGCCAGCAGCTGTTGAATCCAGTATACTGCGTAAATTCCCGTGACTGAGCATCCGCCATCCGTTCAGGACAAAGCGCCGAAGCGGCGCAGCAGACTACGCCCGGCTTCGGCAGCACAGCGGTGACAACGTTTTAACCTGCAGTTCTCTCAATATCAAGGACACCTTCAATTTGTCTTAGCTTATCAGTCAGTTTATTTAACTCCTCAATTCCATGAATATCAAACGCCATCATAATGGTGGCTTTCCCCTGTTTGCTGGTCCTGACATTCATCGAGGTAATATCAATCTGACGCTCTGTAAATACTTTTGAGATATCCACAAACATGCCGATCCGGTTATTGGCGAATATCTTAATCTCTGTTGAATACTTCTCTTTCCCGGTCGAGCCTTCGGGCTGCTGCCACTCGGCATCAATCAGCCGTTCCCGCTCTTCCTCCGGCAGGTTAATCACGTTAATGCAGTCCGTCCTGTGGATGGAGATTCCTCTGCCGCGGGTAACAAATCCAACGATCTCATCCCCCGGCACCGGACTGCAGCACTTGGAAAACCGGACCGCAAGGTCATGAATCCCTTTTACCACGATGCCGCTCTGTGATTTACCGGCCGCCAGCACCGGCACTTTGCTGCCTTCGCTGCTGATGCCGTCCAGGATGGTAGCGTCCGTCTCTTCCTTCTTCAGCTTCTTGTTTCTCTCCTCCAGCATCTTATTGATGACCTGGCCTTCCTTCAGGCCGCCGTGTCCGATGGAGGCGAGTACGGAATCCCAGTCCTTGAACGCATAGCGTTTCATGACCTTATCCGTGTATTCCGGTTTATTAATATCTGAAAAGTTGACTCCCTTTGCGCGGCAGTACTTATCAATCAGGTCGCGGCCGCGTAAAATATTGTCTTCTTTTAATTCCGTCTTAAACCACTGGTTTATCTTATTCTTTGCCTGTGTACTCTTGACAAGCTTTAACCAGTCCCGGCTCGGTCCCTTGGAATTCTGGGACGTAATAATCTCAATCCGGTCCCCGTTCTGGATCACATAGTCAATATTGACCAGTTTCCCGTTAACCCTTGCCCCCACCATCTTGTTTCCGACGGCGCTGTGGATCGAATAGGCAAAATCAATAGGCGTAGAACCGCTCGGAAGGTTCTTAACATCTCCGGTTGGTGTAAAACAGTATACATTGTCGGTGAAAAGATCGAGGTCGCTCTTTAAAAGACTCAGGAATTCTTTGTTATCCGACATATCCCTCTGCCATTCCAGAATCTGGCGCAGCCAGGATAATTTCGCTTCAGCGCTGTCTGTCGCTGATTTACTGCTTCCGCTCTCTTTATATTTCCAATGGGCTGCAATACCGTATTCCGCGGTACGGTGCATCTCAAAAGTTCTGATCTGTATCTCAAAAGGCTGCCCGCTGCTGCTGATAAGCGTCGTATGTAAGGACTGGTACATGTTCGGCTTCGGCATGGCAATATAATCTTTGAAGCGTCCCGGAATCGGCTTATACAGTTCATGGATGACTCCCAGAGCCGCATAACAGTCCTTAACCGTCTCCACAACAATTCTCACTGCAAATAAATCATATATCTGTTCCAGGGTCTTATCCTGGTTAACCATCTTCTTATAAATACTGAAAAAATGTTTGACGCGGCCGTCCACCTTGGCTTCAATGCCGGCGTCTTCCATGTGGCTTTTTACTTCAAATACAATCCCCTGTACGAACGCTTCCCTTGCATCCTTGCGTAGGGCCACCTTCTCGGCCAGCTCATAATAAACCTCCGGTTCCAGATATTTTAATGACAAATCATCCAGTTCCGTCTTAATCTTTGATATACCGAGGCGGTCGGCAATCGGAGCGTAAATGTCCATCGTCTCCCTGGCTTTTTCCTTCTGCTTCTCCGGCTTCATATACTGGAGCGTCCGCATATTATGCAGACGGTCGGCCAGCTTGATCAGGATAACGCGGATATCCTTCGCCATGGCGAGGAACATCTTTCTTAAATTCTCCGCCTGAATCTCCACTTTATCCATGGACCATGATATCTGTGTCAGCTTTGTAACCCCGTCTACAAGAAGGGCAACCTCTTCACCAAATATGGAGGTCAGTTCTTCCTCCGTCATTACCGTATCTTCCACAACATCATGCAGGATGCCCGCCACTATCGTCTCTTTGTCAAGCTCCAGGTCTGCCAGAATGATGGCAACACAAAGCGGGTGAATAATATACGGTTCACCTGATCTGCGTTTCTGTTCCTTATGGGCGTTATATGCAATGTCATATGCTTTCTCCACCATCGTAATGTCATCCGACGGATGATACTTGCGAATACCGGCAATCAGTTCCTGGTAGAGTTTTTCCGGACTTGTAAAGTCGGCCGGCGCCTCTATCTCCTGATCCAGTTTTTTAATTATTTCCAAACTTCCCATATACAATGCCTCCTGGCCTCCGGGCAGCTTTCCCCGTCGGTTTATCAATTCTTAACAGAATAATCACTATTATAAATATTTTTGTCAAAAAATGCAAGACTTTCAGGGTTTTACGCCTGATTCAGCCGTCTTATGCAGTTATTGTCCACGTTTCGCCGGCAAATGCGCTTCCGTAAACAGTAATAAAATCTCATAAGCCGACGCCCTTGTGCATATCTGTCATGTGATATTCTGCGTCTATAACAGGATTATTCCCTCACCTGTCTATTCTATTCAGCCGCATCCCTTTCGTTTCCTGTGCTTACAAAGAACCTGACACTTTATAGCCGGTAGCCCGGTCAACCACACTTACATACTCTTCGTGATGTATATATGCCGCAAGGTTTTTCAGGCTGATCTCCACGATCCGGTCCACTGTATACGGAAGATGGAAACCTCCCGAAACATGGGGCGTAATCAGAAGATTGGGGCAGCTCCACAATTCACTGTCCTCAGGAAGAGGCTCCTGCTCAAATACATCCAGAGACGCTCCCCATAGCTTTCCCTCCTTCAGCACTTTGACAAGCGCCTCCGTATCCACGATATTCCCCCGTCCTACATTTAAAAAGACGGCTCCTTCTTTCATCGCCGCAAACTGCCGTTCTGAAAACAGATGGAAGGTTTCTCTGGTCCCCGGCAGGCATACGGCCACCACATCGGCCTGGGCCAGACGCTTCTCCAGATTTTCAGCCGTGTCCATCTCGTCCATGCAGTCCGGTTTTTCCCGTACGGTCCGTCTGATGCCTGTTATATAGGCTCCGAACGCCTTCATTCTGGATGCAAATTCCATTCCGATGTCCCCTGCCCCTACAATCAGGATATGGGAGCCGATGATTGGGCGGACCCTTCCCGCATCCTTCCAGATTCTGTTTTTCTGATTTTCCAGATAGACGGGGAATTTTTTCAAAAGCATTAGAAGCTGTCCAGTCATATGCTCTGCAATCGCTGTTCCGTATGCCCCTGTCGCATTGGTGAGCACGGCAGAGCCGGACAGCACTCCCTCTACCAGATAGCCGTCGGTTCCCGCGCTGTTAAGCTGAACCCACTCAATTCCCTGGTTTACGGCAAGCAGGGACGGCGCTATGTTGCCGATGACCGCCGTAACCCTGGCCGCCAGACCGGCCGTAACCTCCTCTTTTCTGCAATATATAAATTCTGCCTCAGGAGCAATATTCGAATACTGTCTTTTCTGCTCCTCTGTAACCGGCAGCGTCACTAAAATACGTTTCATACTATCTCCAACCTTTCCGCTAAAAAGAATCCCTCTCGGGGTATTCCCCGCCTGCGGCGGACCGCTTCGGCGGCATAATTCCCTACCGCCGCTGCACGCTCTGCGCACAAGTCACCGCCGTCAATGAAAAGGCGCCGCGTAGATCCTGCCGCGGCGCCCTTCCCTGACTTATCGGCAGTGAAAATCCCGCCAAGCGTGCTTTTCACTGCTGTCAAAGCCTATCTGACAATCTTATTTTCCTTCGTAGGTGATCAGGGAATCAACCGGATATTCTTCCAGACGGTCTCTGCCGTGTAAGCCGGCCAGCTCCATGACAAAACAGATTTTAACGACCTCTCCGCCCAGATTTTCAATCAGCCTAATCATCGCCTCCGTAGTTCCTCCCGTGGCGATCAGATCATCCACAATGACCACCTTCTGCCCCGGCTTTATGGAATCTGCATGCATCTCGATTACGGCGCTGCCATATTCCAGCTCATACTCCATAGCAACCGTTTTACAGGGCAGCTTTCCTTTTTTTCTCACCGGAACAAATCCTTTGTGAAGCGCATAGGCAACAGGAACACCAAAGATAAAGCCTCTTGACTCAGGTCCCACGACCACGTCAAAATCAACTCCCTCCAAGTCTCTCAGTATACCGTCGATAGCCAGATGGAGGCCGTCCGGATCCTGAAGAATCGTAGTGATATCTCTGAAAATGATACCCGGCTCCGGGAAATCCGGAATACTTCTGACATATTCTTCTAACTTTTTCATCTGCTTTCCTCTTTTCTCAATATTACTGCTATTTATTCTGTATATGCTTTCTTTTCGGGAATGCTTCCCCATGCCACTCTTCATCCAGCCTGTCGTAAGGTGTCGGCTTTCTGCTTTTCTTTCTTATCAGCCATCCCCCCACAGCGAGCATAAGCAGGAGTGCAAGGGCGGCTGCACTGATGACAGCTCCCATCTTCAGGCCTTCCGGCATAAAGGTGAGGACAATGGTATGCCTTCCCTCCGGAAGCTCCAGCCCGGAAAAGGTTCCAAGCATCTTCCTGAGCGTCACAGGATTTCCGTCTACCGTAGCCGTCCATCCCTTATCATACGGAATTGACAGAAACATTGTCCCGCCTTCTCCCGCATCCACATTTCCTTCCAGATAATCATCATCCCACACACCGAGAATAAACGGATTGCCATTGAGCCTTTCGTATACGGCCTTCAGGCCCTCTTCCCTGAACAGATATGCCTCTGCATTCAGCTCGTCCGAGTTGTCCTTATTTTCCAGTGTTACGGTCTCTCCCGCTTTCAGGTAGCCGGTTTCCACCAGATACCCGCGGTTCAGGCTGTCAAAGGTTTTCGTCGTCTCCCCGACAGTCATCTTAACGGATTTCACCTGGTGGTTCATGACACAAATATAATACTCCCCGTCTTCCTCCGGAGTGAAGCTGAATGTCTTTGCATTATTCTCACCCAGAACACTTTCTAAAACAGGCGGGGCATCCAGAGCGTCACAGAGATTATTCTGCACATCCGCCGGATTTGGAAGATCCCTCTTCCATCCCGTCTCCATAATATCCGGCATCATAAACCCAAGGGGCAGCGTATAGGGATTTTCATAAAGAAACGTCTCCCCGGAAAATTCCTTCAACTGGATTCTCGGATTCTCCTGCCTGCTGTTATACAGCGAATATCTGACGGAAAACAGGGAATCCACAAGAGGGGTGCTGCCGACGCTGCTGTATGCATTAGTCGAACCTTCGCATCCGACTTCCTTAAAGAAAGCAGTCATATCGGCATTGGCCACAGAGGAAAACAGGGAAACCGACGGAAAATTCATCCAGGCCCCGTCATTCTTCGTCCTTGCGTCTACCTTGTCAACACGGTAAAAACCGTTTCCCGTCCTTAAATCGCCGGTCAGTTCAATGACGCCTTCATTGTCCGACTTGTAAGCCGAACGGCTCGTCGTCGTGATACTGGTCACGGTCATGTTAACCGCAGCTTCCACCGCAACCACGGCCAGAGTCAGTAAAGCTGCCGCTGTTCTGGATCTGCGCGGGTTCTTATAAAAATAGATAAGGCCTGCATAGATCGCCAGAAAGAGGATTGCCACATAGAATACAATAAAGTGGAACGCCTTGTCCGTCACCAGCTTCTGTGCCAGAAGCACATAGCAGACGGACCCCCAGAATGCGGCCGCAATATGTTTTTTCGGTGTTTCTTCCAGATGCATATAAGCCCGGTAACACATGGACAGTATCAGGAAAATGTAAATAAAGGACTGGCGGCAGGGCAGGCTGTTCGGATAATGGAACCCGTGCCAGATAAAATTCAGTACATTGATTGAAAAGCTGGCAAAAAACAGAAGCAGCAGTCCGCAGAATACCGCCTTTTCCTTCACCGGAATCTTTTTGCACGCCAGATACAGCAGGAAGAACATAAATACGGCCACACCGCAGTAGATATTTGGCCAATGCTCAAGTCCCGTTTCAGTCTGCACATTTCCAATGTGCCTTGCAAGCATGTCGAAAATAGAAAAATACATTTCATACGTCTTCGGGAAATTGAAATCTCCGGAGGCCGTGCTCTGCAGGGCGGCGATCTCCGGTAACAGCACAAAGGCGGCCAGCGCCCCTGCTATCAGTGAATATCCTCCAAACTGGACAAGACTGATGAAAAAGTCCCGCGCGCGCCTCTTCCCCTCCAGAATCAGAAGACAGATGAAATAAATCACCATAAAAAGGCAGATCATAATGGAAATATAGTAGTTGGACAGAATGGAAAGGCCAAGGGTCACGCAGTAGAGCATCCCTTTCTTTTCCTTTACAAGCTTTTCCAGTCCCAGCATAATCAAAGGGAATAAAAGAATACAGTCCAGCCACATGATATTCCAGCTATAGGCAGCCATATATCCGGAAAGCGCATAAAAAATCCCGAAAAATCCAACGCCGAAATCCGATGTCCGATTATGTTTCTTCAGATACCAGGAAAATGTAAGTCCGCTTAAGCCCGTTTTAAACACAATCATATAGGTCATAAACTCAATGATATATTCTTTGGGGCACAGCATGACAAGCCAGTTGAGCGGGCTTGCCAGATAATAGGCATATAAAGCGGCAAAATTCACTCCCATGCCAATATCCCAGCTATACAGCAGACTTCCGCCGGTTCTCAGTTTATGGTGAAACTCGGAAAAGAACGGGGCATACTGGTGGTACATATCGGTTCTCAGAAAGCTCTCCTGTCCAAACGGAAATATCCCCCGCTGGGCAAATATCACGACCAAAACGATAACCGGAATAAAAAATGCCGCTATCAGCCCGTCCGACGGATGGAGAATGCCGCCGCACCGCGTCGATTCCTCCCTGCCCACGCTGTATTCACCCTCGTCGCTGTATTCTTCGTCGCTGTATTCTTCTTCGTTGTATTCTTCGTCGCTGTATTCTTCTTGGCTGTATTCTTCTTCGCTGTATTCTTCGGTGTTATATTCTTCGGAGTTATCGCCGCCGTTGTTACCGCCGTTGTTGTTGCCGACGTTGTTACCGCCGCCGTTGACTTCACCGTCATCCCGATATTCATTTTCTTTGGCGGCTTTGCCGGCTGTCCTGTTTTCCCCGTTATGTTCTTTCTGACAGCTGTCCGGTTCTTGCGCATAGAACAATTCTTTCACCGCCTTATCCTGCGGCTGTTTCCATGCTTTTATCCGGCCGGAAACAGGCTGTCCGGCCTCCTGCTGTTCCCGGGCACCCTGGCTTGAGGCACTCTGTTCCTGTACGGCCCGGGCCGCTGCGTTTTTTTCAAAGCTCTGCTGTCCGGATAGCTTTTCATCCGGAACCGGCTGTCCCGTTACCTGCTCAGCAGGCTGAATTCCTGCCGACACCTGTTCCAGCACCTCTTCAAATTCTCTGGAAATTCCGGATATCTCATCCCTGTCCATAAGTTCCTCCAAAACGTTATTCTCCGCATCCCTGTTGGGAAACGGGGATCTGAGCAATCACACGCTTCAATTAAAAACTTCAATCATTCTCTTGCGTCTGCCATCTTTTTAAAGATAAATAATTTACTGAATATATAATTCAGTACCAGCGACATCGCCGATACCGCTACTTTTCCAATCCACTCATTCCAGCCCATTACATCCACGATAACCACCATGGCCACTACTGTGAAGGCCCCCGTCAGGGCGCGGCAGGAGACAAAAGACACAAACTCCCTCGAAAGCTCCTTCGGCCGGAACGTATAGCTCTGAAAGACAAATATCTTGTTGGTTACAAACGCAAAAATCACTGCCGCCGCCCATGACACGACAGAGGACCAGGCTACCGAATGATCAAGCCACCTCATCAGCGGGTAGACCATCCAGTCCACCGCAGTCGTCAGGACACCGAAAATAAAGTAGGAAACCGTCTCACGGTTCACGAACCTTGCCCACAGTTTTCCCATTTTTTCTTTTAACATATCAGATTCCTCATAATTTTCTCACGTTATTTGAGCCGTTTTCCCTATATTTTATATTAGCCTGACTCTCTTGTAAAGGTTTATGCCGTATCCTGCTGAAATTTGTAAGAAATTCGTTACTGTACACAGGCCAATGTCAGTTAGTTGACACTATGGAGATTTAACTGAGGTTGGAGGACGCGTCCGGAACGGACCATATCCGGTGTGGTGAGGGGGATGACTGAGTCTTCCGTCCCCGGTTGGAGGGTGTCGTGAGGGGGGAATCCGGCCGGAATGAATTGCTGCGGGGACCGTTTGCACTCTTTGGAGTACGCAGCAGTGCTAAGCTCGTGAGGGACCTCGCTAAGCACCGGCGGACTCCCATGTCCCCTCCGCAATTGATTCCGCCTACTTCCCCGGGTCAGGTTATCGCCAGGGACGGAAGACTCAGGCGGAAGTTTTCGCGGCACCGGACATGGTCCGTTCCGGGCGCTGATTGTCTCCAACCTTAAATGGGGAGGGCCCTGTCGCGGCCACTACGTGTTTCCGACAGGCCAATGTAAAATCCGGTGATATTATTCCGGTATTCCGCTCAATCTATTATAAACTATTACAAAAATCAAATGCAGCAAATACAACAAAAATACCAATATACTCAAACAACTACATGTCACCATATATAACCATTATGGTAGCGCTGAGTGGCCACGACAAGTCCGCCCCGCACTTAACGCGTGAGACAATCTGCGGCCGCAGGCCAGCGGACGGGGCCGATACACCCGGCGGAGTCTTTCGTCCCGGCGATAACCTGACCTTGGGGCGGAGGGGAATATATAGTCTGCGGATGCCTTTGGAATCCATCGGTGCTTGACGAGGTGCTTTCGAGTCTAGCATCCGCTATGCATTCCACAGAGTGGGAACGTGCACCGCAGACTATATATTCCCCGCAGCCCCAAACCACGACAATCTTTCTCCAGGACGAAAGACTCATATACACCACCCCGTCCGCTGGCCTGCGGCGGCGTCCTCACCTGCTCAATTAAATCTCTCACCGCCAATCAGCAAAAAAATTGTATGGGCCGCCGGCACTGCAGAAGGCCCATACAACTTTAAACCGCAAATTACAGTAACCGTTCATGCTGTCTGAACCGTTACAAATTATGCTGTTACGCTCTTATTTCGTTGCACCGAGAAGCTTGTTAACGGTGACAATCTTGACACAGAGAGCAAAGAGTTCCGTAGCGGTTATCAGATCCTGCAGCGGCGGATAAGACGGCGCAATACGAATATTGCTGTCATGCGGATCCTTGCCGTAAGGATAAGTAGCTCCGGCTCCGGTCATCACAACCCCGGCCTTTTTGCACTTAGCCACAATGTCTTTGGCACAGCCGTCCATGGAATCGAAGGAAATAAAGTATCCTCCCTTGGGACTGGTCCAGGAACCGATTCCAAGTCCTCCCAGCTCACGCTCGAGAATTGCCTCGACCGCCTCAAATTTTGGTCTTAAAATCTCGGCATGCTTGCGCATATGCTCCACCATGCCGTGGATATTCTTAAAATAACGTACATGACGAAGCTGGTTTACCTTGTCATGGCCGATCGTCTGCATTCTTAACTGCTTTTTGATATCTTCCAGGTTGTTGTGGGAAGTTGCAACCGCCGCAATTCCGGAACCCGGGAAACTAATCTTGGATGTGGAAGAGAACTTATAAGCCAGATCCGGATTTCCTGCTCTCTTACATTCTGCCAGAATTTCTATCAGGTTATCCTGATCGTCATCATATAAATGGTGTACGCTGTATGCGTTATCCCAGTAAATCCTGAAATCGGCAGCGGCCGGTTTCAGCCTTGCAAAACGGCGAACGGTCTGATCCGAATAGGAATTGCCTGTCGGGTTGGAATATTTCGGCACGCACCAGATACCCTTGATGCTCTCATCTTTGGATACAAGCTCTTCAACTATATCCATATCCGGTCCTTCTTCGGTCATCGGTACATAGACCATCTCGATACCGAAATACTCGGTGATGGCAAAATGTCTGTCATAACCAGGTACCGGACACAGGAATTTAACCTTGTCTAGCTTGCACCACGGGGTATTACCCATTACTCCGTGTGTCATGGAACGGGAAATCGTATCATACATGACATTCAGGCTGGAGTTTCCGTAAATAATAATATTGTCAGCCGGAACTTCAATCATGTCGCCAAGCAGCTCTTTGGCTTCCCTGATACCGTCAAGCACACCGTAATTGCGGCAGTCCGTACCATCTTCACACGTTAAATCACAATCGCTGTTCAGCACATCCATCATCCCCATGGATAAATCAAGCTGCTCAACGCTTGGCTTACCGCGCGACATATCGAGTTTCAAATCTTTCCCCTGAAATGCGTGGTACTGGGCAGACAGGTCTTTCTTAAGCTCTAACAACTCTTCTCTTGTTAATTCGCTGTATGGCTTCATCCTCAAATTCCTCCTTAATCATTCCAATATCCATCTTCCGGCCCTCTCAGGCCCGGCCTGTATTTTTTTCCAAACAATCGCCGGAAGGCAGTAAGATAATGATAGCATAAATACAGAACGCCTGACAAGCGTATTTTTCTATAAATATGTGTCGATTTTTGTATAAAAAATTATAACATTGACATGTTTCCCCGCAGAATGCTATAATGCATGATGCTGTAATTGTTAGCACGCTAATTAACAGGAGGATAATATATGTCAGCTACAGCCCATTCAAATGAAAATAAAATGGGAACCATGCCGGTCAATAAACTGATGGTTTCCATGTCGCTGCCCATGATCGCGTCTATGCTGGTTCAGGCGCTATATAATGTCGTAGACAGCGTATTTGTCGCCCAGATCAGTGAAAATGCCCTGACGGCAGTTTCACTTGCTTTTCCTATTCAGAGCCTGATGATTGCAGTTTCATCCGGTACCTGTGTCGGTATCAATGCACTGCTCTCCCGCTCCCTTGGGGAAAAACGCCAGAAAGAGGCCAACCTCTCCGCCGTCAACGGCGTATTTCTGGCCTTCGTCAGTTATCTTGTATTTGCCCTGATGGGCATCTTCGGTTCCCACCTGTTCTTTGCCAGCCAGACTGAAAACAGGGAGATTGTGGAGTTCGGGACGCAGTATCTTACCATCTGTCTCATTTTCTCCTTCGGAATCTTTATGGAGATGACCTTTGAACGTATTATGCAGTCCACGGGACGGACTATCTACAGCATGGTGACACAGGGAACCGGCGCCATCATCAATATTATTCTGGATCCGATTATGATTTTTGGTCTCTTCGGTTTTCCTAGGCTCGGCATCCGGGGCGCTGCGATTGCCACGGTGACGGGGCAGATAATCGCTATGATTCTCGCAGTCTGGTTCAACCATAAGAAAAACCGCGACGTACAGCTGTCATTTAAAGGGTTCAAACCTGACGGCCGTATTATAGCGAAAATATATGAAGTCGGTGTTCCTTCTATTGTCATGCAGTCCATCGTATCCATCATGACATTCGGAATGAATAAAATCCTGATAATGTTTTCCGAGACGGCCGTCTCCGTCCTGGGTATTTATTTCAAGCTCCAGAGCTTTATCTTTATGCCCATCTTCGGCCTGAACAACGGCGTGATTCCGATTGTCGCCTATAATTACGGCGCCGGACATAAAAAGAGAATCATGGATACCATCAAGCTTAGCACCTTTATTGCCGTCGGCATCATGCTGATTGGCCTCATAATTTTCCAGGTATTCCCGGAAGGCCTGCTGAAGCTGTTCAATGCGTCCGATCACATGTTGGAGGTAGGCGTTCCCGCCCTCCGCATCATCAGTACCAGCTTCCTGTTCGCAGGCTACTGTATCATCCTCGGCTCCGTCTTCCAGGCGCTGGGCAACGGCGTCTACAGCCTTATCGTATCGGTAGCCAGACAGCTTCTGTGCATTCTGCCCCTGGCTTATGTATTTGCCCGTGTGGCAGGGCTCCACGCAGTTTGGTATTCCTTTCCGCTCGCGGAACTGATTTCCGTTACGCTCACTACGATTCTTTTCAGAAGGATCTATGTGAAAAAACTTAAAAATCTGAAAAACGATAATAATTAAAAGATTCATACGATAACCTGTACGCTCTTACCGGCATCAAACGATAACCGGCACGCTTTACGCACAGATAGCCGTATTCAAAGAAAGTCCGGACTGCCATCTTAAGCCTTAGATGGCGGTACCGGACTTTTTTCGATTTTACTTTTATTCCTGCTCCAGCAGCTTCATCAGACGGGAAATTACCATCTCTCAACCAATACAGAGCATCAGTTTTTTTATCCCCAAGGCCCTGTGTTCCCTCATAAACCGCTCCATTTTCTCCAGATTATAATCCGAGTGCTCCAACTGCCTTGACCAGAGGTGGGTCGTCAATATCTGTTCTTTTCGTGTAAAGCTGCCTGTCTCCGCAAAGATTCCCAGGTCAATCTCCCTGATTATAAGGCAGTTAAACACGGCCATTTTTACAGCGGCCAGTAACCGGCCGTCATAGACGGCGCCCAGCACATTCGTATATAAGAAATATCTCATCAGCTGTGCCATATCGGAATCGAACGCGGGATATCCGGCTTTAAGTTCATTCAGCATTTCATGAAATTCGTATCCCCCCGGCCCACCCATTCCGTCTTCAGGAGCATATAAAAGCTTTGTATACCTCCTGACCATATTCTTCCACTGTTCGGAGACTGTCTCAAGGGTATCGGTCAGTTCCAGGTAAAGGCACATCAAATCGTCCCTGACCCTGCCGTTCCCGTCTCTTCTATAAGAAGTGAGCCGTGAAATATAGCGGGCCCGGTTCTCCGGCAGAAGATAACGCGCCGTCAGGCTGTCCATATTCTTCCGGCCGCCGGCCTCCGCCCTCATGCCCTTCCGGTTACGGAGCCTTCCCTGCGCATCATGGGCCAGCGCCAGTATCATTGCCATTCTGTCTTCTATGGCCGTATCCTCCCAGGATAGGATGGTAAAAAAGGCATTTCTCACTTTAATGAGCTGTTTCAGCAGTCTCCCGTCCACCTCTAACCCGGGATTTTCGTGCGGGATACGCTCGAAACCACCTCGCGCAATACTGCCTGGGAACGGTAATCTGGGAACCGCCTTCCCCGGCTCTATCCGGACTCTCCTTCTGCGCAGATAAAATTCATCCGTTCCCGTTTTCTCCCCGGAAGTTTCCTGTTCTCCCAGTATCAGTCCGGCCGCCTCAGGACAGGCCAATGACAGGCTGACTTCCCGTAACGGTCCGTACTCTTCCCTGTGACGAGGAAAATCGCGGCAGGTCCTGCACAGGCTTTTTTCCCCAAGGCAGATATAGATATCGCAAAGATTCCCTTCATTTAAAAACGGGCATCTTCCGTTTTTCTGGAGGAAGCTGCCCGTTTTACTGTCTATGGAATTTTTGAGCCTTCTCCCGAACTCTCCGTTTACGTTCCGATACCTCCGGAGAGAAACGGGGTCTATGGAGACGCCCCAGGAAGCGCAGCAGGTGTCTTCACACCGGGAGCCTGTACAGGAAAATTTTTTATAATAGTGCGGATAGCGCACCGTGATTATCTTTTCCATATTTCCTTTCCATTAAATGTTACTATTACGGCCCGTTGAAAAGCGCGGTTCCGTAAACAGTAACACGCTTCGCGATGCACAGAAACGGCAAAAAACGCCGTTTCGCGCCGTGTAACTCGGGTTTTCTGTGACTTTCGCTTCGCTGCACTCACAAAAAACACCTCGCGGGATGCTACCCGCGAATAGTAACCATTAAATTCCCGCATTATTTCTGTTCCAGCACCTTCATCATCTCACCCAGACGGTTCAGGGCCTCATCAAGGGTCTCCTTCTGTCTTGCAAAATGAAGCCGGATCAGATGGTTCACTTCCTCTTTAAAGAAACTGGAACCCGGAACCGCGGCCACGCCGAAGCTGTTGATCATCCACTCGCAGAATTCCAAATCAGTATACCCCTCAAACTGGGGAAGCGCCAGGAAATCGGAGATGTCGATCAGAATGAAGTAAGAACCCTGAGGCACCGTATGCTTAAGTCCGATCCGGTCCAGACCTGCCACAAAGTAATCTCTCTTCTCCGTATAAATGCGCTGAAGCTCTTCATAATATTCCGGTCCGAAGTTCAGTCCGACGGTTGCGGCCTCCTGAAGCGGCGCCGCTGCCCCGACGGTCAGGAAATCGTGGACTTTTTTTGCCCCCTCAATCACTTCCTCCGGCCCTATCAGATAACCCAGCCGCCATCCCGTAATAGAATATGTCTTGGAGAGGGAATTGCAGGTAATTGTCCTCTCATACATCCCCGGAAGCCCTGCCATATGGACGTGTACATTCGGTTTGAAAATGATATGTTCATACACTTCGTCCGTCACGACGTATGCATCGTATTTTTTCGCAAGCTCACCGATATATAGGAGTTCTTCCCTTGTAAAAACTTTTCCGCAGGGATTGGACGGATTGCAGACGATAATTGCCTTAACTCCCTGTTTAAATGCATCCTCCAGAACCGCACGGTCAAAGTTGAACTCCGGCGGAATCAGGGGTACATAAATCGGATTGGCGCCGGATAAAATGGCGTCAGCCCCGTAATTCTCATAAAATGGGGAAAATACAATTACATTATCCCCTGGGTTACATATGGTCATCATCGCAGCCATCATCGCCTCGGTGCCGCCGCAGGTCACGACGATCTCCTTATCGGGATCAATCGCGCGGCCGATGGCGCTGCCATGCTTTTTTGCCAGCGCTTCGCGGAAATTCTCGGCCCCGAACGTGATACTGTACTGGTGAGGCCCTTCCACGGCGGCCCTTGCCAGAGCATCGGTAATCTCTTTCGGCGGATCAAAGTCCGGAAATCCCTGTGATAAATTGATAGAACCTTCTTTCGCGTCGCTGATTCTCGTCATTCTTCTGATGACGGAATCAGTAAATGTTCCGACGCGGTCACTTAATCTTGGCATAATCTTCTCCTCCTGATTTGTTACTGTTCACGCCTCGCGGGACACAACCGTGTGAACAGTAACCCTGATTTCCCTGATCGGGAATCCGTATTTATTATAAAACCTTGCTCAGGAAATCCTTGGTCCTCTCCTGCTTCGGATCCCCAAATATCTGTTCCGGAATACCTGCTTCTGCTATGATTCCTTCATCCATGAACAACACGCGGTCGGAAACCTCTTTCGCAAAGCCCATCTCATGGGTTACGATCACAGTGGTGAGTCCCGTTGTCACCAGCTCTTTGATAACAGCCAGAACTTCCCCGACCATCTCCGGGTCAAGAGCGGAGGTCGGCTCGTCAAAGAGCATTACTTCCGGTTCCATGGCGAGGGCGCGGACGATGGCAAGGCGCTGCTTCTGACCGCCGGACAGCTTTGTCGGGCGGACATCCGCCTTTTCATACAGGCCGACCCGTTTTAAAAGCTCTGCGGCCATGATATGCGCTTCCTCGCGGTTCTTTTTTCCCAGCAGCACGGGTGCCATCGTTATATTCTCCTCCACCGTCATGTTGGGAAATACGTTAAAATGCTGGAATACCATTCCCATCTTCTGCCGGTGTACGTTTATATCCACTTTTTTATCCGTCAGATCCACATCGTGGAAAAAAATTTTGCCGCTGCTTGGAACCTCCAGAAGATTCAGGCAGCGCAGCAGCGTGCTTTTTCCCGAACCGGACGGGCCGATAATGGACACCACCTCGTTCTGCCGGATCTCTTCCGTCACACCTTTTAATACCTGGAGCCTGCCGAAGTCTTTTTTCAGATTTTCTACCCTAATCATTGCTTGCCATCCTCCTCTCGAATACTGCAATCAGCTTGCTGAGCGTAAAGGTCAGCAGGAAATAAATGATTCCGACGATGATAAGCGGTTCCAGCGTCAGATATAAAGCTCCGTTGAGCGTACGGAAGGTCGTCATAAGATCCCCGAGGAAGAATGTGGACGCAAGGGAAGTCTCTTTGATGTCCGTGACAAATTCATTGCCCAGGGCAGGAAGAATATTTTTAAGCGCCTGGGGAAGAATTACTTTTTTCATAGCCTGGGATGTATTTAATCCAAGGCTCCTGGCTGCCTCCATCTGGCCCGGGTCCACCGCCTGGATTCCGGCTCTGATGATTTCGGACACATAGGCCGTAGCATTCAATACGAGGGCCGTGCATACACAGGTGAATTTAGACGGTTCCCAGGGCAGCATCTGCGGCACCAGGAAATAAAACAGATACAGCTGCAGCAGCAGCGGGGTTCCCCTCATAATCTCAATATAAGCGGTTGCCAGAAACGAAAGCACTTTAAACTTTCCCATCTTCGCCAGTGCAACCAGCGTTCCCAGCACAGTGCCGAACGTTACCGTAATCAAAGCCAGCAGCAGCGTATAGCCCATTCCTTCCAGGAATAAGCCGCTGTATTTCTGCACCAGCATCGTTATATTACCTACCATATTATCCTCCATTCTCTAAATTCCGGACCCATCCCTGCACCGGACATACGATAACCTGCACGCTCCGCGTACAGGTCTCCGCCTTCAATAAAAGGGGTGCCGGAGGTACCGGCTTTTGCCGGACACTCCGCCACTCCTGTCAACCATTTTCTTACCGGAAATTATTTCACTCCCTGAATCTCGTTCGATAACTGGCTTGCTTCCTCGATCCACTGATAGTAGATTCCGCTGTCAACCACTTCCTTGATAATGCCGTTTAATTCTTCAAGGAATTCCGGTTCGTCCTTTACAACGCCTGCCACTACGCCGAGAGAAGTATAGTCGAATTTTTGACTGCATTCAACTAAATCCGGATAGTTGGCAAGATAATTGTCTGCAGCTACGCTTGCGAGGGCAATGCCTGCCACCTTCCCTGTCTTTAACATCATAATTCCATCGGTTACGGCGCTGACCACTTCACATTTGGCATCCGGAATCTGTGTTGTAACAAGATCATACTGAAGAGTTCCGTTCTGGGCGGCAATGCTCTGTCCTGCAAAATCAGCAAGTGATTTGTACTGATCGGCGCTGTCTTTCATGATTACGATTACCTGATCGCCGTCATTGTAGTAGACATCACTGAAATCCATTGTTGTCTTCCGCTCTTCCTTCGGTACCATGCCGCAGATGGTGAGATCCACGCGGCCCTGGCCGATCGCCGCCATACAGGCATCAAATGCCATGGCCTCAATCTGAAGTTTTACGCCTAACTTGTCGGCAATATATTTTGCCAGCTCCATGTCGGCCCCTACATATTTATCCTGGCCGTCTTTTGTGATATCTTCAAACTCATATGGCGGATAATCGGGGGAGGTGGCTACCTTTAATACACCTGCCTCCTTTATCGCTTTCAGACGGCCGGTCAGTTCCGTACCCAAGTCTTCCTTTCCTTCTGCTGCCGCATTCTCCGTGCCTGCAGCCGTCGTATCTGCCGCTGCTTTTGTAGCCGTACCGGCTGTTGTTTTGCCGCCTCCGCATGCCGCGAGGCTGAGCGCCATTGTTCCTGCTAATAAAACCGCTAATAACTTTTTCATAATTCTCCTCCATTCCGCCTTTCAGGGGCTGACACTTTTTTAACTTTCTGAGATATCTGCTCCCAGTAAAACCTCCAGAGCGGTGGCTGCCATGGCTTTTGCCGCTGTGTGGATTAATTCGTGGGCGCCCTCAGAATCGACGATTCTCAAGAAATCCTCCTCATGAGGCCCGGCCTTTGTCATGCTGCCTACACCCAATGTACAATAACAGGTGGGACATGCATATGACACATTGCCGATGTCGGAACTGCCGGAATGATATCTGTCTCCGTCCGCCAGGTCCGTAATTCCAAGCCCTGCAAGCTGTTCTGTCATAATCGCGTTCAATTTATCATTACGTTTTATATCAAAGTATGTATTTTCCGCTCTCTTAAACGAGAACTTTGCGCCGGTCATCAGGGCGGCTCCCCTGCCGCAGTTCAATACCTTTTCGATTACTTCCTCCAGATAATCCTTCTGGCCTGCCCTCACAAAGACCGCCATGGATGTATAGTCCGGAACGATATTCGGAGCCATTCCGCCGTTCATCACCGTATAGTGGACTCTGACATCCGGCTCCAGATGCTGTCTCAGTGCGTTAATCCCCGCCATTGTCAGATTGCAGGCTTCCAGGGCATTGATTCCGTTCTGGGCATTGCTGGATGCGTGTGCCGCAACGCCGTGAAACTCAAAAATGAAATCCGTCATGGCCAAAGCAACTGTATTGACACTGGATTCCTGGCTCAGATGCATCTGAAATGCCGCCGCCATTTTGTCAAAAGCCCCCTGGTCCGCCATATTGACTTTTCTGCCTGTATTTTCCTCGGCAGGCGTTCCTATGTATACAATCTTTCCCTTAAAGAGGGGCTTAATCTTTGCCAGTGCCGCGCAGGCTGCAAAGGTGCTGGCTGCAATCCAGTTATGTCCGCAGGCATGTGCCGGTGTGTCGTGGCCAGGGCCATATCCGGGAAGTGCATCATACTCTGCCAGAAAACAGACCGCCGGTCCGTCCCCGTCTCCCAGCTCACACCGGAATGCCGTCGGAATTCCCATATAAGGGAACTCAACCTCAAAGCCCAGCTTCGCGATTTCCCCGGTCAGATATTCGGAGGAAAAAAATTCCTGGTCTCCCAGTTCGGGGTGCATAAATATACTATTGCTTATCTCTTCCGCCCAGGATGCAATCTCATCCTCCGCCTCCCAGAGCTTTTGTTTTAAAGATTCATCAAGCATAAATATTCTCTTTTCTATTTATTTTTGAATATATATAAGTTTTATGTGCATAATAATAACACCATAGCAATCCGTTGTCAACTTGTTTTTTTACTGATTTTTCCGCATGTTTCCTCATTTTTTTGTATATTTAGTGTAATATTCTCTTGGCTGTTTTTTCATTTAACCTTTGTAAATAAAGGATTTTAAAGTAAATTAAAGCTTTATGGCGCTTTACAATGATTATGCAGGAATCCAAAGTGAAATTCCTGCATAAATATGTTTTTCTATTATATTTTGTTCATATTTATTCACAATATTATGCATAATTGAAGAACGACAGCTTATGAACGGCCTGCTTCAGTCACCCGGATGCTCGCTTCCACTGCCTTTTCGTACGGTCATCACTGCAAATGCACAGACTTGTCTGAACTGTTACACCATGCCTCCACTTTGCAGACGGCTTCCCAAACCATATCTTCTGTAACAGGATAAGGAATATGTTCCATATCCGGGCCGCTCACCGACTCTTTCAGCATATCCCTGAGAAATTCTTTGTCCAGCGCCACTCCCATTTCTTTCAACGTCACGGGAATCTCCATACTCTTTAAAAGTTTCCTCACTTTTGCAAGCGTTCCGGACTGACCGTCCACAGCCAGCTGGATTAAAATTCCATACCCTACCAGATCTCCATGCAGAAAACGTTCCGCCACGCCGGGAATCAGATCGAGACCGTAGCATACGGCATGGGCCAGCGCGCAATTATAGCAGTCCTCCACCATATGAGATACAAGTCCCGTGTTTACCGTTATCGCCAGCACAGCCTGTGTGAACGCTTCCCCTGCTTTTCCTTCGCCAAATTCCGCCAGAGCTTTTCCCGCATAGGTTCTGATTCTCTCATAGCAGAGATTGCTTATCTCCCTGCCCAGGGCCGAATGGTAATCCAGCTCATCCCCTCTTGCGGAAAAATGACATTCAAAATATTTTGCAATGGTATCCCCCATACCGGCTCGAAAATACATCTTCGGGGCATGAATCATGATATCGGTGTTAATAAAGCAGTGGACAGCCGGACGTTCGAAGAAGTAAAAACTGTCAAACCCCCCGTCTTTTCTGTACACGACGGAGAGTGCCGCCATGGAGGCACAGTTGGAAGGTATCGTCGGAAAAGTAAAGACCGGTACCCCCAGCTCATATGCGGCTCCCTTTGCCGTATCCATCGCCTTGCCGCCGCCCATTCCAAATACCATATCAATCGCTTTATCTTTATAGAGACTGCTCAGTTCACGGATTCTTTCATAAGTACATTCTGTTCCGTATACGGCCGCATCCACAATTTCCAGTCTGCTGTCCGCCGATTTCAGGGCCTCGCAAAGGACAGGAAGCCCTTTTGACATTCCTGTCTCCCCGCCTATCAAAAGCACACGTTTTCCATAAGGAGAGCAAAAGCGGTCTACCTGCCGATATGATTCATCTCCTATCGTATACCCGGCGAATAATTTTGTCACTGCATCCATTTTATTTCCTCCGTACTTTATTGCCTGATATCCAGGTATTCTGCCCTGTACTTTTCCATCAGGCGGCAGCTCTCATCAAAACGTTTTGCTTCCTCCTTTGACAGCGCCGGGGCAATTCGTCCAATCACTCCGCCCGCACCGATTACAGACGGAATGCTGGTGTAAATTACCGGACTGTTCTCATCTTTTTTATATTGCCATGAGCAAGGAAGAACACGGCGGCTGTCTGTCAGAATCGCCTGAATCAGCGAAGCCGCGGCGGCTCCGATACCGTACTCGGTACTGCCTTTTCCCGTCAGAATCTTCCATCCCGCCTCTATGGTCGCCTTCTCTATCTCATCTCTGTTAAAACGGCCGAACAGCTCTCTTTTTTCCTGTTCCAGCTCCTCCAGGAAACGGCCTCCTACCCTGACCTGGGACCAGACCGGAACCTGGCTGTCGCCATGCTCTCCTACGCAGAAGCCGTCCACATCGGCCGGAGCCACACCAAGCGCCTGGGCCGTTCTGATCCGGAAACGCGCCGAATCAAGCGCAGTGCCCGTCCCCACCACCATAAGCTCCAGGTGCATTGCAAAGTAGAGGGCAACTAAATCGCAGGGGTTTGTGATTGACACGACCACCCCCTGAAAGCCGGATGCCTGAATCTTTGGTATAATCTCATCGGCTATATTCAGAGCTTCCTCCAGCTCCTCAAGCCTGTTCTCCTTAAATATCGCTCCGCAGTAGCTGATTACACAGATATCCGCATCCCGAAGCTCCTCATATCCGCCGCTGCGGACCGTGGTATTCTTTCCTGCATAGCATGCCGTATCCTGAAGATCCACGGCATGGGACCACGCCTTCTGTGCATCCGTATCCAGCAGGATGATTTCCTCACAGATATCCTGCATCATAAGGGCGCTGGCCACATGGGCTCCCACATGCCCTGCCCCGATTATCACTGTTTTTCTCTTTGACATCATTTTTCTCCTCGCTGACGGTATTCCTTCCCGCTCCTTATTTCTCCATTATTATAGGAACAGAACGATTGCGTGTCAATCGCTGAGGGAAAGATTTTTGTAACAGTTCAGCCATCAATGTCATCTAGTTAACACTATGGAGATTTAACTGAGGTTGGAGGACGCGTCCGGAACGGACCATGTCCGGTGTGGTGAGGGGGATGGCTGAGTCTTCCGTCCCCGTGGGAAGTTGGTTGTGGAGGGGGAATCCGGCCGGAATGAATTGCTGCGGGGACCGTT
>Ga0129317_1000996_pt1 | contig 23885 bp, 30 predicted proteins | sample Cm1ome_FD_94430 | JGI IMG/M metagenome (GOLD analysis project Ga0129317, IMG submission 94430) | Eastern black-and-white colobus group fecal microbial communities from Wisconsin, USA - Cm1105 metagenome | ecosystem: Host-associated > Mammals > Digestive system > Large intestine > Fecal | place... | reverse complement strand
GTGCAGTCGAAAGCACCGCTTGGGTTTGCCTTATTCCTGGCAAAAGTTGGTGTTCAGGAGCCTCAGTTTGCGATTGAAGGTCTGCTCAATTACGCGATGGCACTGGATAACCCGGCATTGAACAAATTGAGTGAAGAAACCCGGTTACAGATCATCCCTTACCTTGTGAATTTTGCTTTTGCTGATTATTCCAGGTCTGCGGCAAGTAAGGCTCGCTGTGAGCATTGTGCAGGTACGGGATTTCATAATGTATTGCGCGAGGTGGTGAAACACTCCAGAAGCGGGGAATCTGTTATCAAGGAAGAGTGGGTGAAGGAACTATGTCAGCATTGTCATGGTAAGGGAGAAGTCAGCACAGCGTGCAGAGGGTGTAAGGGTAAAGGTATTGTCCTGGATGAAAAAAGGACCCGGCTTCATGGCACGCCTGTTTATAAGATTTGTGGGCGTTGCAATGGAAACCGGTTTAGCCGTTTACCAACCACACTGGCGCGGCATCATGTCCAGAAGCTGGTACCAGACCTGACGGATTATCAGTGGTACAAAGGATATGCAGATGTCATTGATAAACTGGTGACAAAGTGCTGGCAGGAAGAAGCATATGCTGAGGCGCAATTAAGAAAAGTGACGAGATAAATGATTTTCGCCGAAGATAGCGACATGATTCTTGTATTTTTCAAAAAATCTGGTTAGAGTTCTCCTAACGATGGGCTTTGTATGTCTGCCGTTAACGAAATCATAACAAACCTCGCTTCGGCGGGGTTTTTGCTTTTCTGGAGGTCAATAATGCAGGACGAAAAGCAGCAGCCATATTTTTTTAACCCTGGTATGACTGTTGAACAGCTTGAAGACTGGCTGGAGCAGCAAAAGCTTCATCTAAGCCGCTATAACCGTCTGGTAAAAGAAAAAGCAGAGCTTGAAGAACGGCTCAGTGATATTTCTGTGGAAATTGAACGAATGTCTGCTGGTGGTTTTAACGGAAAGTTGAGTTTCCCCTGGGAGTCAAGTCCGCCTCTGAGAAAGAATCAACAGGGTAGTGTTTGACTGAAAGTTTTAGTGAGCGGAGAAATTCTGCTGCTTCTTCTGATATGTAATCAGGTTTTAGTCTGTCTGAAATAATAGACAAACTGTCATTAAGATCCCTTCCCCTCATATCTGAGAGGACCAACAGCAATTAAGAGGGGGCTAAATGTCCGATCCGATTTCCGGTACTGGGCTGGCTGGTGGTGCCCTGACGGGTGCCAGTGTTTATGGACTGCTGACCGGAACTGATTACGGCGTTGTATTTGGCGCATTTGCAGGGGCTGTATTCTACATAGCAACAGCAGCAGATCTGAGTGCATCGCGCCGACTGGCATATTTTATCGTGTCATATATTGCCGGGATTCTTTGCTCTGGGTTGGTTGGCTCCAAGCTGGCGAACTTGACCGGATACAGTGATAAACCTCTGGATGCTATTGGTGCCGTAATCGTCTCTGCTTTAGCCGTTAAAATCCTGACGTTCCTGAATAATCAGGATATCGGCTCGCTGGTGGCGCTCATAACGCGCCGGGGAGGTTCAGGTGGAGCTAAATGACCCGACAGCAACTATAAATGCGCTGTTATGTGCTTGTGTTGTTATTACTCTGATGTTTTATCGTCGTGGTGATTCGCGGCATCGTCCTTGGGTTTCACGTTTAGCCTGGCTGATTACTGTTACATACAGTGCTGTTCCGTTGGCCTATCTCTGTGGGATTTATCCTCATTCCTCATGGCCCATTATCGTGGCGAACACTATTTTTCTTTCCGTGCTGGTGGCCGTCAGAGGCAACGTTGCACGTCTGGTTGATCATCTGAGGCACTAATGAACCAACAATTATTTCAAAAGGCGGCTGGTATTAGCGCCGGGCTGGCTGCGCGCTGGTATCCGCACATTGATGCGGCGATGAAGGAATTCGGCATTACAGCACCAGCGGATCAGGCAATGTTTATCGCTCAGGTAGGCCATGAGTCGATGGGGTTTAGCGCCGTAGTTGAAAATTTTAACTACACACCATCTGCGCTGGTGGCGACGTTCGGAAAGAGGATCACACAGCAGCAGGCTGATGCCCTTGGCAGAACATCCGGACATGCAGCTCGTCAGGATGCTATTGCCAATCTGGTGTATAGCAACCGACTGGGTAACAAAGCACCCGGTGATGGCTGGAAATATCGTGGTAGAGGATTAATTCAAATCACTGGCCTTCATAATTATCGCATCTGTGGCGCGGCGCTGAAGTTAGATCTGGTGACCTCACCTGAACAACTGGAGCAGGAGCTACAGGCTGCGCGCTCAGCTGCATGGTTCTACACCTCTAAAGGCTGCATGGTCTACGGTGCTGATATTAATCGTGTTACGCGCATCATTAACGGCGGTCTGAACGGTATTGAGGATCGTAAGGTTCGATACAACAAGGCGCGGGCGGCGCTGCTGGTATGAAGATGAGTTATTGGGCGCTCATTTTAACGTTTATTGCTTGTATTGCTGGTGGTCTTATCTGGTCAGCTAATCACTACCACGGAAAGTTTCTGGAGGAACAGAAGCGTGCTGACGCTGCGGAACAGCGAGCTGATTCTACTGAGGCTATCACCGCGAATGTTCTGCGAACTATGGCAATAACGAACATCATTCAGGAGGCGAATCAACATGCAAAACAGCAGATCGCACTGGAGTCACAGAGAACCCAGGAAGATATCAAAGTGGCTGTTGCGGATGATGATTGTGCTTCACGTCCTGTGCCTGCTGCCGCTGCTGACCGGTTGCGGAAATTCGCGAACGGTTTACGTGAGCGTTCCGGTGGCACCACTGCCAGCCAGCCTGACTTCTGATACTCCTGTACCGTTTATACCCAATCCGCTGACGTATGGTGCCAGTCTGGAGTTGAATGTGAGTCTGTTGTCAGCGTTGGGACAATGTAATATTGACAAAGCGGGAATTCGAAGTATCGAGATGCGCCGTAACGCTTTGCTGGCAGCAGGCAAATAGTCTGGACAAAGAACAGGAATATATTTATGCCTCCTCGAATCCCAAAAGCCTGCCGTGTTCGCGGCTGCCGCAATACCACGACTGACCCGTCAGGCTACTGCGAAAGCCACAAAAGCGAGGGCTGGAAGCAATACAAGTCGGGCCAGTCCCGCCATCAGCGTGGTTATGGTTCGAAGTGGGACGGTATCCGGGTGCGAGTACTGAAGCGTGACAAAGGCCTGTGTCAGTTGTGTTTGCGTGCCGGTGTGGTGCGCGAGGCGAAAACCGTTGACCACATCATCCCTAAAGCGCATGGCGGCACTGATGCCGACAGTAATCTGCAGAGTCTGTGCTGGCCCTGCCATAAGGCGAAGACGGCCCGTGAACGGTTAAAGTGATAATAATTCTCAACTGTCTGTGAGGGAGGGGCGGGTCAAATCCCTGTGACCTGACGTCTTCCGGACTGCCCGCCCCATCGTTTTTTTATACCCGCGAAAAATGAAATTTAACCAGGAGTGCCGCATATGGCTGGAACGGCGGGGCGTTCCGGGCGTCGCCCCAAGCCAACGGCGCGCAAGGCGCTGGCCGGAAACCCCGGCAAGCGAGCCCTGAATAAAGATGAACCTGTTTTTACGCCCATCAAAGGTGTTGAGCCACCGGAGTGGTTCGCTGAAGAAGATCTCCCTCTCGCTACGATCATGTGGCAACTGACAACTAAAGAACTCTGCGGTCAGGGCCTGCTGTGCGTGACTGACCTCGCGGTGCTTGAGCGGTGGTGCGTGGCCTACGAGTTCTGGCGACGTGCCGTGAAAAATATTGCCAGACAGGGCAACACCATCACCGGTGCAATGGGCGGTATGGTCAAAAATCCGGAGCTGACCGCCAAAAAAGAACAGGAGTCCGAGATGAGCAGCACGGGGGCAATGCTCGGACTCGACCCCAGCAGCCGCCAGCGTCTGATTGGCCTGGCGGGGCAGAAGAAAGCCACTAACCCGTTTCTGAAAATCATCGAATCATGAGCCGGAAATCTTACCCCAACGTAAATGCTGCCAATCAGTATGCCCGTGATGTCGTGCGCGGAAAGATTGTGGCCTGCCAGTTTGTGATTCAGGCCTGCCAGCGCCATCTTGATGACCTGATGGCGGAAAAAAGTAAGTCGTTTCGTTACCGCTTCGACAAGGACCTGGCTGAACGGGCCGCGAAATTTATTCAGCTGTTGCCGCACACCAAGGGTGAGTGGGCATTCAAACGGATGCCCATCACGCTGGAGCCGTGGCAGCTATTTGTGATCTGCTGTGCGTTTGGCTGGGTCAATAAAGGCACCCGGTTGCGCCGCTTCCGGGAGGTGTATACCGAAATCCCCCGTAAGAACGGCAAATCAGCAATCTCTGCCGGTGTTGCCCTGTATTGTTTTGCCTGTGATAACGAGTTTGGCGCGGAAGTGTATTCCGGTGCCACGACAGAGAAACAGGCGTGGGAAGTCTTTCGCCCGGCGCGACTGATGTGTAAACGCACACCCATGCTGACGGAAGCGTTCGGGATTGAGGTTAACGCTTCAAACATGAACCGTCCGGAGGATGGCGCGCGGTTTGAACCGCTGATCGGTAACCCCGGTGATGGTTCATCACCCCACTGTGCGGTGGTGGATGAATATCACGAGCACGCCACCGATGCGCTTTACACCACGATGCTTACCGGGATGGGGGCGCGACGTCAGCCACTGATGTGGGCCATCACCACCGCCGGGTACAACATTGAGGGGCCGTGCTACGACAAGCGGCGGGAAGTCATCGAGATGCTCAACGGCTCGGTGCCTAACGATGAACTGTTCGGGATCATCTATACCGTTGACGAAGGTGACGACTGGACCGACCCGCAGGTGCTGGAAAAAGCCAATCCAAATATTGGCGTGTCGGTTTATCGCGAATTTTTGTTAAGTCAGCAGCAGCGTGCGAAAAATAACGCCCGTCTGGCAAACGTCTTTAAAACAAAACACCTCAATATCTGGGTGTCGGCGCGTTCGGCTTATTTTAATCTGGTGAGCTGGCAGAGCTGCGAGGATAAATCACTGACCCTTGAGCAGTTCGAGGGGCAACCGTGCATTCTGGCCTTTGACCTGGCGCGTAAGCTGGATATGAACAGCATGGCGCGACTTTATACCCGCGAGATTGACGGTAAAACGCATTACTACAGTGTGGCCCCGCGCTTCTGGGTACCGTATGACACGGTGTACAGCGTCGAGAAAAATGAAGATCGCCGGACAGCCGAACGCTTTCAGAAATGGGTGGAAATGGGCGTCCTGACCGTTACCGATGGTGCAGAGGTGGATTATCGCTACATCCTCGAAGAGGCCAAAGCGGCGAACAAAATCAGCCCGGTCAGTGAGTCACCCATCGACCCTTTCGGGGCGACCGGGCTGTCACATGACCTTGCTGATGAAGACCTGAATCCCGTTACTATCGTCCAGAACTTCGCCAATATGTCCGACCCGATGAAAGAGCTGGAAGCAGCGATTGAATCGGGGCGCTTTCATCATGACGGCAATCCCATCATGACCTGGTGTATCGGCAATGTGGTCGGCAAAAACATGCCTGGTAACGATGATTTAGTGAAGCCCGTCAAGGAGCAGGCGGAAAACAAAATCGATGGTGCGGTTGCACTGATTATGACGATCGGTCGGGCAATGCTCAAAGAACCTGACGATTTCCTCTCATCTCTTGATCCGGACGATGATCTCTTAATTCTATGAAATCACTAATTGCTGATGTTATCGGGCTGGCTGGTTTTGGCCTGCTTACGTGCGGGGTTTACCTGCAGTTTGGTATGGCTCCGGCTCTGATTTTGTCCGGTGCTTTACTGCTGGTGGGCGCACTGGCTATGGCCAGAAGGGGGACGCGTGCTGCTTGATGCTCTGTTCAGAAGTAAATCACTGGAGAATCCTTCCACCCCGATAACCGGGGATGCCGTTGATACTGATGGGCTGTTCCGGGCAGACGTTTATGTCAGTCCTGAGACTGCGATGAAACTGGCTGCGGTGTATTCCTGTATCTATGTCCTGTCTTCCAGCCTTGCCCAGATGCCGTTGCATGTTATGCGCAGGCACAAGGGGAAGGTTGAACCCGCACGCGATCATCCGGCGTTTTATCTGGTTCATGATGAGCCCAATACCTGGCAAACCAGCTACAAATGGCGCGAACTGAAGCAACGTCACATCCTTGGCTGGGGGAATGGGTATACCTGGGTGAAACGTAATCGTCGCGGTGAAGTCATATCCCTGGATTGCTGTATGCCGTGGGAAACGACGCTGATGAATACTGGTGGCCGATATACCTACGGTTTGTACAACGAATATGGGGCGTTTGCGATCAGTCCGGACGATATGATCCACATCCGTGCGCTGGGTAATAATCAGAAGATGGGGCTGAGTCCGATTATGCAACATGCCGAAACAATAGGCATGGGGATGAGCGGTCAGAAGTACACAGAAAGCTTCTTCAGCGGTAATGCCCGTCCGGCGGGGATAGTATCCGTTAAAAGCGGACTCAATAAGGAAAGCTGGGGCTGGCTTAAAGATCAGTGGCAGAAGGCATCGCAGGCGTTACGCCGCCAGGAAAACAAAACCATGCTGCTGCCAGCCGATCTGGATTACAAGGCACTGACTGTGTCGCCAGTTGACGCTCAGATCATTGACATGATGAAGCTGAACCGTTCAATGATCGCCGGTATTTTCAATATTCCTGCGCACATGATTAATGACCTCGAAAAAGCCACCTTCTCCAATATTTCTGCGCAGGCGATTCAGTTTGTCCGCTACACGATGATGCCGTGGGTGACGAACTGGGAGCAGGAGCTTAACCGTCGCTTGTTTACCCGCGCTGAGTTAGCCGCCGGGTATTACGTCAGGTTCAATCTGACGGGGCTTTTACGCGGAACTCCGCAGGAGCGCGCGCAATTCTATCACTTCGCTATTACCGATGGATGGATGAGCCGTAATGAGGCCCGCGCATTCGAGGATATGAATCCGGTTGAAGGGCTGGACGAGATGCTGGTAAGCGTGAATGCTGCTAACCCGGCAGGAGATTTTAAGCCCCCAAAAAACGATGAGGGAAAAACCAATGAATGACCGTGAAATCCGTTGTTACAGCGGTGAGGTGCGTGCTGAGAGGCATGACGATAACCCGGCGCACATTATCGGTTATGGATCGGTGTTTGACTGTCGTTCTGAGCTGATATTCGGTTCATTCCGCGAAATCATCCGGCCCGGCGCTTTTGACGATGTGCTTGGTGATGATGTCCGCGCACTGTTTAACCACGATCCTAATTTTATTCTTGGGCGTAGTGCAGCAGGCACGCTGAATCTTTCAGTTGATGAGCGCGGATTACGCTATGACATCCAGGCTCCGGAGACACAGACCATTCGTGATCTGGTGCTGGCCCCGATGCAACGTGGAGATATTAACCAGTCATCTTTTGCTTTCCGTGTCGCCCGTGACGGCGAGGAGTGGTATCAGGATGAGGACGGGGTTGTTATTCGCGAGATAACCCGCTTTTCCCGTCTGCTGGATGTCAGTCCTGTGACATATCCTGCCTATCAGGAGGCTGACTCGGCTGTTCGCTCCATGAAAGCATGGCAGGAGGCGCGCAACAGCGGCGCGCTACAGAAAGCCATTAATCAACGTATGGCGCGTGAACGCGTCCTGACCCTTCTTAACGCGTAAAGGAAACATCATGAAACTGCATGAACTGAAACAGAAACGTAATACTATCGCAACTGACATGCGCGCCCTGAATGAAAAAATTGGTGATAACGCATGGACGGAAGAGCAGCGCACTGAGTGGAACAAAGCAAAATCCGAACTGGAAGCGCTTGATGAACGAATTGCACGCGAAGAAGAACTGCGTCGTCAGGATCAGGCGTACATTGAAAGCAATGAGGAAGAGCAGCGTCAGAATCTTGATCCGGAAAACAATCCGCAACAGGATGAGAAACGAGCTCAGGTTTTTGATAAGTGGATGCGTCACGGTGCCAGTGAGCTGACATCAGAAGAACGAAAGGCGTTGCGTGAACTTCGTGCCCAGGGCGTAGCTCAGGATGAAAAGGGCGGATATACCGTACCAGAAACATTCCTGGCGAAAGTTGTTGAGAAGATGAAATCCTACGGTGGCATCGCCAGTGTGGCGCAGATTCTTACCACTTCTGACGGTCGCACTATGGAGTGGGCAACAGCTGATGGTACTTCCGAAGTTGGTGTTCTGCTGGGCGAAAATGAAGAAGCCGGTGAAGAAGACACCGATTTCGGTATGGGAAGCCTTGGGGCGCTCAAAATGACATCGAAAATAATTCGTGTGTCTAATGAGTTGCTGCAGGACAGTGCGATCGATATGGAAGCTTATCTTGCCCGTCGCATTGCTGAACGTATTGGTCGTGGTGAAGCCCGTTATCTGATTCAGGGGACGGGGGCTGGTACGCCTAAACAACCCAAAGGGCTGGCAGCATCAGTGACCGGCACAACACAGACTGCCGCGGCAAATGCGGTGAAGTGGCAGGAAATTCTGGCTCTGAAACACAGCATTGATCCTGCATATCGTCGCGGACCGAAATTCCGCCTGGCGTTTAACGATAATACGCTGAAACTGATCAGTGAGATGGAAGACGGTCAGGGACGCCCTTTATGGTTGCCGGATATTGTTGGTGTGGCACCTGCTTCAGTGTTGAATGTACCGTATGTCATTGATCAGGAAATTGATGATATCGGGGCGGGTAAAAAATTCATGTTCTGTGGTGACTTTGATCGCTTCATTATCCGTCGTGTGCGATACATGATTCTTAAACGTCTGGTTGAGCGTTACGCAGAATATGATCAGACCGGTTTTCTGGCCTTCCATCGTTTTGACTGTATTCTGGAAGACACCTCTGCCATTAAAGCGCTGGTGGGGAAAGGTAGCGTTGGTGGTTGATTAGTCTTTTTACGTAATACAGCACGCCGCGTAATGCGGTTTTTTTGTGCCCGCGTTCTGGCGGGCACAGGAGGTTTTATGCTGTTAAAAATGGAAGAGATTAAGCTTCAGCTTCGTCTGGATGATGATTTCTCTGATGAAGATGAGTTGCTTGAACTACTTGGGAAGGCCGCTCAGAGTCGGACGGAAAACTTCCTTAACCGTACGTTGTATGCAACCGCAGATGACAGGCCTGCGGATGATCCTGATGGGCTTGTGATATCTGATGATGTGAAGCTGGCGCTCCTGCTACTTGTCAGCCATTTCTACGAAAACCGCTCAACGGTTACAGACGTTGAGAAAATGGAGTTGCCAATGAGCTTTAACTGGTTGGTTGCTCCTTATCGCCTTATACCACTATGAAAATTCGTCAGGCGCAGACCAGCGCAACCTACATACTGCCGGACCCCGGCGAACTGAATAAACGCGTCCTGATCCGCCAGCGGGTGGATATGCCCGCGGATAACTTTGGCGTGGAGCCTCAATACCCGGTTGCGTTCCGGGCATGGGCGAAGGTTATCCAGACCAGTGCCACCACCTGGCAGGAAACCGCGCAGACCGGAGATGCCATCACCCATTACATCACCATTCGCTACCGCCGCGGGATCACTGCTGATTATGAGGTGGTCTGTGATGACAGTGTGTACCGGGTGAAACGTCAGCGCGATCTGAACGGGGCGCGGCGCTTTCTGCTGCTGGAGTGTACGGAACTGGGCGAATTTACGCAGAGTCACGGAGGCAGCAATGGCGACTCCCTTTTTTCACGTTGATGTTCAGCAGCCCGCCGAGATGCGCTTTAACCGCGCCCGTGTCCGGCGGGCGTTTGTCACGATTGGGCAGCGTCATATGCGTGATGCCCGTCGGCTGGTGATGCGCCGTGCGCGGTCGGCACCGGGTGAAAACCCCGGTTATCAGACCGGACGCCTGGCTCGTTCGATTGGTTACATGGTGCCGAGAGCCAGTAAAAAGCGAGCCGGTTTTATGACACGCATTGCCCCTAACCAGCGCAACGGGAAGGGGAACCGGATGATCTCTGGTGACTTCTATCCGGCGTTTCTGTTTTTTGGTGTCCGGGGAGGAGCAAAACGTCGTCGTAGTCATCATCGTGGTGCATCCGGTGGCAGCGGCTGGCGGCTGGCTCCACGTAATAACTTTATGGTGGAAACTCTTGAAAAGAACCGCAGCTGGACACGCTATTTTCTGGCGCGAGAATTACGTAAATCACTGAAGCCGGAGCGACGACGCAGATGAAACTGACGCCTGTTATTGCTGCGCTGCGTGCCCGCTGCCCGTATTTTGAAAACCGGGTGGCAGGCGCGGCACAGTTCAAAAATCTGCCGGAGGTCGGAAAGCTGAGACTCCCGGCGGCGTATGTGGTACCGGGTGATGACTCTCCGGGAGAAAACAAAAGCCAGACCGACTACTGGCAGGAGCTGAAAGAGGGCTTCTCCGTGGTTATCATACTGAGTAACGGGCGTGATGAGCGCGGTCAGTTTGCTTCGTATGATGTGGTGGACGATGTCCGGCAGATGCTCTTTAAGGCCCTGCTGGGCTGGAACCCGGAAGCGTGCGGTAACCCGATTACCTATGACGGCGGCACGCTGCTGGATCTGAATCGTCATGAGCTGATTTATCAGTTCGATTTTTCGGTCATCAGCGAGCTGACCGAAGACGATACCCGCCAGCAGGATGACCTGAACAGTCTGGATGAACTGCAAACGCTGGCGATTGATGTTGATTATCTCGATCCCGGTAACGGGCCTGACGGCGATATCGAACATCACACCGAAATAACCCTTCCTTCCTGAGGATCCTCATGTTTGTGAAACCTGTTAAAGGGCGGTCAGTGCCTGACCCTGCCCGCGGCGACCTTTTGCCCGCCGAGGGGCGAAATGTTGATGAGAACAACTACTGGCTGCGCCGTGAAGCAGCGGGTGATATCCGGCGCGTGAATAAAAAGGTGAACACCGATGACGATAAGCTTTAACACCATTCCGTCGAATACGCTGGTTCCGTTGTTTTATGCGGAAATGGATAACTCGGCGGCGAACACCGCCCAGGATAGCGGGGCATCGCTGCTGATTGGTCACGCCAATAACGGTGCAGAGATTGTTGCCAACAGTCTGGTGCTGATGCCGTCGGCAGACTATGCACGTCAGATTTGTGGTGCGGGAAGTCAGCTGGCGCGTATGGTCGAGGCTTATCGCCAGACCGACCCGTTTGGTGAGCTGTATGTGATTGCCGTTCCTGAATCCACGGGCGCGGCGGCAACGGTTACGCTGACGGTGACCGGGGCGGCAACCGAAACCGGCACGGTAAATGTTTATGTGGGACGTACCCGCGTGCAGGCACCGGTGACCAACGGCGATAACGTCGCGACGATTGCCAGCAGTATCAAGGATGCCATCAATGCCGTTCCGGCTCTGCCGTTTACGGCCTCATCTTCGGCAGGCGTGGTCACGCTGACCGCGCGTCATAAGGGGCTTTGCGGGAATGAAATTCCTGTCAGCCTCAATTACTACGGCTTTGGTGGGGGCGAAGTGCTGCCAGCGGGCGTACAGATTGCCGTGGCGGCGGGGACCGCCGGAACGGGCGCTCCTGTTCTCACCGGCGCGGTGGCTGCAATGGCGGATGAGCCGTTTGATTATATCGGTCTGCCGTTCAACGACACGGCCTCCGTTAACACGCTGGTGACCGAGATGAACGATACCAGCGGTCGCTGGAGCTATGCACGTCAGCTGTATGGTCATGTGTATACGGCAAAGATCGGCACGCTGTCAGAACTGGTGACCGCAGGTGATCAGTTTAACCAGCAGCACATTACCCTGGCGGGGTACGAAAAAGAGACCCAGACGCCTGCCGACGAGCTGGCGGCAAGCCGTACCGCCCGCGCAGCGGTGTTTATTCGCAACGATCCGGCACGTCCCACGCAGACCGGTGAGCTGGTGGGTATGCTGCCTGCGCCGAAGGGGAAACGGTTCACGATGACCGAACAACAGACCCTGCTGTCTCATGGCGTGGCAACGGCGTATGTCGAAAGCGGGGTACTACGCATTCAGCGTGATGTCACCACGTACAGGAAAAACGCTTACGGGGTTGCGGATAACAGCTACCTCGACAGTGAGACGCTGCATACCAGCGCGTATGTACTGCGCAAACTGAAATCCGTCATTACCAGTAAGTACGGGCGTCACAAGCTTGCCAGTGACGGTACCCGCTTTGGTCCCGGTCAGGCGATTGTCACCCCGGCGGTGATCAAAGGGGAACTGCTGGCAACCTACCGTCAGCTTGAGCGTGCGGGGATCGTGGAAAACTACGAACTGTTTAAGCAGTACCTGGTTGTGGAGCGTGATGCCAGCGATCCGAACCGCCTGAACACGCTGTTCCCGCCTGACTATGTTAACCAGTTGCGTGTCTTTGCCGTGGTTAACCAGTTCCGTCTTCAGTATTCAGAGGAGTCTGCATAATGGCCCGTATCGGGGGAACCTGTTATTTCAAAATTGACGGTCAGCAGCTATCGCTGACCGGCGGCATTGAGGTGCCCATGAACAGGACGGTTAATGATGACATCATCGGCCTGGACGGTTCAGTGGACCGCAAGGAAACTCACCGTGCACCTTATGTCAAAGGGACCTTCAAGGTGCCGAAGAATTTTCCGGTGAGCAAAATCACCTCGTCTGATGAGATGACCATCACTGCCGAGCTGGCTAACGGTCAGGTCTATGTACTGTCGTCTGCCTGGCTGCACGGCGAAGCGAACCATAATGCCGAAGAAGGCACGGTTGATCTTGAGTTCCACGGTGAAGAAGGGGATTACCAGTAATGAAAGAGCTTGAGTTAAAGAAACCGATTACTGCTCATGGCGAGACACTCTCCGTACTGGAGTTTGATGAACCCACCGGGAAAGATGTCCGCGAGCTGGGATATCCCTACCAGATGAATCAGGATGAGTCCGTCAGACTTCTGGCGCATGTGGTATCGAAATACATTGTGCGGCTGGCGAAAGTGCCGCAAAGCTCTGTCGACCAGATGTCTCCGGCAGACCTGAATGCAGCGGCGTGGCTTGTGGCTGGTTTTTTCCTCCAGGCCTGACGGCTGAATACCTCACTGATCGCTTCTTTGACTGCGCCAGCTACTGGCGCATTAATCCTTTCGAATTGCTGAATATGCCGATCAGTGAAATTCCCTTACTGGTCAGTCAGGCAAACAGGATAGAGCAGGAGAAACGCACACATGGCTGAATTTGAGCTTAAGGCGTTGATCACCGGTGTCGACAGGCTTTCTCCCGCGCTGTCGAAAATGCAAAAGAAAATCCGGGGATTTAAACGCCAGGCGGAAGAAGCGTCACAGGGTGGGCTGGCGCTTGGTGGCGGACTGGCAGCGGGTCTGACGCTTTCCCTGAAATCTTATGCCGATCAGGAAAACGCCGCCACCGGGCTGAAAGTCGCCATGATGGATGCGAACGGCGAGGTTGGAAAGAGCTTTCAGGACATCAATAAACTGGCTATTGGCCTGGGTAACCAGCTACCCGGTACAACGGCTGATTTCCAGAACATGATGCAGATGCTGGTGCGTCAGGGGATCCCGGCAGAAAACATTCTGGGTGGTGTGGGTAAAGCGACAGCTTATCTTGCGGTACAACTGAAAAAAACACCGGAAGCGGCTGCTGAGTTTGCTGCAAAGATGCAGGATGCTACCGGAACGGCGTCAGAAGACATGATGGGGCTGTTCGACACTATCCAGAAGGCGTTTTATCTGGGCGTTGACGATACCAACATGTTGTCCTTCTTCACTAAAACCAGTTCTGTTCTGAAGATGGTGAACAAGGATGGTCTTCAGGCTGCACAGAGCCTTGCCCCCATCAGCGTCATGATGGATCAGATGGGGATGAACGGGGAGTCGGCAGGTAATGCCCTGCGAAAAGTTATCCAGTCCGGATTAAGCGTTAAGAAAATCAGGGACGTTAATAAAGTTATGGCCCGCCAGAAACTCGGGGTACAGCTCGATTTTACTGACGGCAAAGGAAGTTTTGGCGGTCTTGATAACATGTTCAGGCAACTGGCAAAGCTGCGAAAACTGACCGACGTTAAGCGAACAGGTGTACTTAAGGCAATATTTGGTGATGATGCCGAAACCCTTCAGGTGGTCAATGCACTAATCGATAAAGGAAAGGATGGCTACGATCAGATCCAGCAGAAGATGAATAAACAGGCCAGCCTGAATAAACGTGTTCAGGCACAGCTTGGTACGCTGTCCAACCTGTGGGAGGCAATGACAGGGACCGCAACTAACGGCCTTGCGGCTATTGGCGGCGCATTTTCTGGTGACGCTAAAAATATCACACAATGGCTGGGGGAGTTGGGGGAGAAATTCACGAAGTTTGCGGATGAAAATCCCCGGGTTATTCGCGGCGTCGTCGGGCTTGCTGCCGGTCTTGCGATTCTGAAACTGGGATTGATGGGCGTGGGCAGTGCCATCAGTATTGTCAGCAGGATCATGTCGATGACGCCGATTGGCATGATTGCGACGGCGATTGCTCTGGCTGCGGGATTAATTATCACTAACTGGGATGTTGTCGGACCTTATTTCAAGAAGCTCTGGGAAACCATTGGTCCTTATTTTGAGGCAGGTTGGGAACTTCTGAAGAAGGTTTTTGCCTGGTCGCCGCTGGGGATGGTGATCAATAACTGGGGACCGGTTGTTAAGTGGTTTCAGGATATGTGGGGTAAGCTGAAGCCGATTATTGAATGGTTTACCGACAGTTCCGGTGACACGGTCGATGCCATTAACTCGGCGCAGTGGGGCGCGGGTGCTTATGATGCTTATGGGACGGGAATACCGCCACGGGGATACACTCCTTATCCGGCGGTGGATCCGGCTCAGGCAAACAACGCCTCCGATGCCACAGGCTCGAATCCCTTCATGATTAACAAAGCTTCTGTGCCAAAAGTTGATGGTGAGATCAAGGTATCTTTTGTGAATTCGCCTCCGGGTATGCGGGTTATGGAAACGCGATCCAGCGGTTTTGATGTCAGCCATGATGTTGGCTATACGCGGTTCAGGTAGTGTACAAAATGATTAATGTGTTTTTGTCTGGCATAATTTGGGTTTTCAGATTTAAGTAGTTAATATAATCATTCCTTACAAATGATTGAAGGGATGATTATGCGTATCTTTGTTTTTTTTATATCTGCACTTTTATCTTTTAACTTGGCTGCGGAAGAGTGTAAGTTCAGCTTTAATGAGTCAGAATTAATCTCTTCTATAGGTATTGCACCAGTTAAACAAGAGATAATAAAGGATGAAGGAATAACTAAGCGGCAATATGAATTCAGAAGAGAATTATCTTCTGAAGAAATGCTTAGTGATGACGCTGATGAAAAATATGAACCGCAGTTTTATATATCTGTTTATAATCCATCATGCCCACAAAAGGTTATTGTTTGGTTTTTCAAAGACAATAAAAACACAATGGATTTAAGTAATGAGGTCCTTGCTGGTAGAGCATTCAAGTATTTAACTGGTGTTAATGAAAGTATTTTTGAAAATAAAATGAAAAAGTTTTTAAAGGTACAGTCATTTGAATCTTTTGATGAAAGGACAGATTCTAAATTTATAAAGAGTGGTGATATTTATTCCATTGATGTTCAACTCAGATAGTAATTAAAAATATTAGGTTCCCGCCACATCTTCTGCGATGTAAATAACTGACAAAGCAGATTTGGCGGGTTTTTTATATCCGGAGTTTATATGACGTGGAAAGACAGGCTTCAGGATGCGTCATTTCGCGGCGTACCGTTTAAGGTTGAAGAAGAAAGTGCGGGAACCGGTCGCCGTGTGGAAACACACGAATATCCGAACCGCGACAAGCCCTATACCGAAGATCTGGGAAAAGTCACTTTCCGCCCGTCCATCACAGCTTATGTGGTGGGAGATGACTGCTTTGACCAGCGCGATCGCCTGATTGAAGCGCTGAATAAACCCGGTCCCGGCACGCTTGTCCACCCGACATATGGTGAGCTGAAAGTCTGTGTTGACGGGGAAGTTCGGGTCAGCACATCGAAAAGTGAAGGGCGTATTGTCCGCTTTGACCTGAAGTTTGTCGAAGCAGGAGAACTCTCTTACCCCACATCAGGTGCGGCGACGGCGCAGACGCTGATGTCATCCTGTTCTGCACTGGATGACTGCATCAGTGACAGCTTCAGCGGTTTCAGTATCGATGGTGTGGCGGATTTCGTGCAGAACGACGTTATCGGTAATGCCAGCATAATGCTGGGGTATGTTTCTGATGCGATGAAAGTGGTGGATTCTGCCGTATCGGATGCCGCCAGGCTGTTGCAGGGGGATATCTCGGTACTTCTGCCGCCGCCATCGTCAGGCAAAAATTTCGTTGAGCAGGTGCAGAAAATGTGGCGTACCGGGAAACGCCTTTATGGTAACGCCAGTGACCTGGTCACCATGATCAAAACGCTTTCCGGTGTCAGCCTCGGCAGCGATCTGCAACCGCGCGGCGTCTGGAAAACGGATAGTAAAACCACCGCCACGGCGACGCAGCAGCGTAACGTGGTTGCCAGCACCCTTCGTACGACCGCAATCAGCGAAGCGGCGTATGCCGTCACCCGATTGCCTGCGCCAACAACTTCCGCGGTGATGCAGAATTCCGCAGTGGGGCAGGCAACAACACCCGCGCAGAGCACTGGCTGGCCTTCCGTCACGCATCCGGCACTGAACAATGCACCGGCGGTGAAAAACACGGTTGACCTGCCGACGTGGGAAGAACTGACTGACATTCGCGACACACTGAATACGGCAATTGATAAGGAGTTGTCCCGTACAACCAGTGATGCGCTGTTTCTGGCGCTGCGCCGGGTGAAAGCAGATCTGAATGCGGATATCAACACGCGCCTTGAACAGTCTGCTCGGATCATTCAGCGCACGCCGGATGAAGTTTTACCCGCGCTGGTGCTGGCGGCGACCTGGTTTGATAACGCGGCGCGTGACGCGGACATTATCCGGCGTAATGCCATTACGCATCCCGGCTTTGTGCCGGTGATCCCTCTGAAGGTGCCAGTGCAATGAACGACAATGTCACGCTACGGGTAAATGGCCGGGAGTGGAATGGCTGGACATCGGTGCGCATCGGTGCCGGTATTGAACGGCTGGCGCGGGATTTCAGTGTGGAGATCACCCGCCAGTGGCCGGGAGATGAGGGTATCACCACGCTTCAGCCGCGCATTAAAAACGGTTCAAAAGTGGAAGTGCTGATTGGTGATGAGCTGGTGATCACCGGCTGGGTGGAGGCGACGCCCGTTCGTTACGATGCCCGTTCGGTCAGCACCGGTATTGCCGGACGCAGTCTGACCGCTGACCTGATTGACTGTGCAGCCGAACCGACACAGTTTAACGGACGAACGCTGGTACAGATTGCGCAGGCGCTTGCTGCGCCTTTCGGCATTGAGGTGGTGAACAGCGGTGCGCCGTCGGGTGTTATTCCTGATGTCCAGCCTGATCACGGTGAAACGGTGATTGAGGTAATCAACAAAATACTCGGTCAGCAGCAGGCACTGGCTTACGACGACCCGCACGGCAGGCTGGTGATTGGCGGTATTGGCTCAACGCGGGCACATACTGCGCTGGTACTCGGGGAAAACATCCTTTCCTGCGATACGGAGAAGAGTATCCGGGAGCGGTTTTCTGTTTACCAGGTGGCGGGGCAGCGTGCCGGAAACGACGATGATTTCGGTGAGGCCACCACCACCGCGCTGCGGGCCCGCACAGAGGACGCATTTATTGCCCGTTACCGTCCGATGTATATCAGGCAGACAGGGCAGGCTACGGGGGCAGGCTGTATTGCCCGTGCGGACTTTGAAGCCCGACAACGGGCGGCGCGGACGGATGAAACCACCTATGTGGTGCAGGGCTGGCGACAGGGTAACGGTACGCTGTGGCAGCCCAACCAGCGGGTGATTGTCTTCGATCCGGTCTGTGGTTTCGACAATACCGAACTGCTTGTCTCGGAAGTCACGTTCACTCAGGACCAGAACGGCACCATGACGGAAATCCGTGTCGGCCCACCTGATGCTTATCTGCCTGAACCCGAAGCCCCCGGCGCGCGGAAAAAGAAAAAAGCCAGAGTACAGGAGGACCCGTTCTGATGAGGACGATTGAAGCCATGCAGCGACAACTCCTCGGCCTGATTGGGCGGGCAGTGGTGAAAAGCATCAGTGCCGCCACGAAATGTCAGACCGTGGATGTGTCCCTGATTGCCGGTGAACCCAAAGCCGGGGTTGAACATCTTGAACCCTACGGTTTTACCGCAAGGGCAAACAGCGGTGCGGAAGCGGTGGTGTTGTTTCCGGATGGCGACCGTTCTCATGCGGTGGTTGTTACGGTGTCGGACCGGCGCTACCGCCTGAAAGGGCTGCAGACGGGTGAGGTGGCTGTCTATGACGATCAGGGGCAGTCCGTGACGCTGGCCCGGGAGGGGATCGTGGTGGACGGTGCAGGTAAAACGATCACGTTTCGCAATGCGCCTAAGGCACGTTTTGAAATGGACCTGGAAGTGACCGGACAGGTGAAAGACCTGTGCGACTCCACCGGCACCACCATGTCAGCGATGCGGCTTGCCTATAACGGGCATCGTCACAGAGAGAACGGTCAGGGCAGTAACACCGACAAACCTGATAAAGCGATGGAGGCATGATGGAACTGTGGCTGACGGTGAACGGTAAACGCACCTGCGCCAGCGCACAACTGGATCCGCTGACCCGCGCCGTGGTGATTTCCCTGTTTACCTGGCGGCGGGCGGAGCCTGATGACAACGCCGACGTCCCGATGGGATGGTGGGGGGATACCTGGCCTGCGGTACAGAATGACCGTTACGGCTCCCGACTGTGGCTGCTTCAGCGCAGCAAACTGACCAATCAGCTGGTGCAGACGGTAAGGGGGTATATCCGCGAATGCCTGCAATGGATGATTGATGACGGCGTGGTGTCCCGTATTGATCTGGATATCCGCCGCACCGGGATTAATGAACTGGGTAACAGTATCATTCTCTGGCGTCGTGACGGACCGGTAATGATTTCTTTTGATGATCTGTGGAGTGCGATAACGCATGGCGGACAGTGAATTTCAGCGCCCGACGCTGGCAGAAAATATCAGTATGCTCCGTAACGATTTATTCGCCAGGCTGGACGTCAGCGACACGCTCCGGCGCATGGATGAAGACGTGCGGGCAAAGGTGTATGCGGCGGCGCTGCATACGGTTTACGGTTACATCGATTATCTGGCAATGAACATGCTGCCTGACCTGTGCGATGAGTCCTGGCTGGCGCGACATGCTGCGATGAAACGGTGTCCGCGCAAGGGGGCCACGGCTGCCAGCGGGTATATGCGCTGGGAAGGTGTCAGCGATGGCCTGAAGGTGACCGCCGGGAGTGTTATTCAGCGCGATGACCTGGTTCAGTACACGGCAACTGCCGATGCAACCAGCTCCGGTGGTGTCCTGCGCGTGCCGATCGCCTGCTCAAGTGCAGGTGCGGTCGGTAACGCTGACGACGGTACGGCATTAATCCTGGTCACGCCGGTGAATGGTCTGCCGTCTTCCGGTGTGGCTGACACCCTTACAGGCGGATTTGATACTGAAGAGCTGGAAACGTGGCGCGCCCGCGTCATTGAGCGGTATTACTGGACGCCTCAGGGCGGGGCTGACGGGGACTATGTCGTCTGGGCTAAAGAAGTGCCCGGCATTACCCGCGCATGGACATACCGTCACTGGATGGGAACGGGAACTGTCGGTGTGATGATTGCCAGCAGTGACCTGATTAATCCCATTCCGGAAGAATCAACGGAAACGGCAGCAAGACAACATATCGTGCCACTGGCCCCGGTGGCAGGCTCTGATTTGTATGTATTCAGGCCGGTGGCACATACGGTGGATTTTCATATCCGCGTGACGCCGGACACACCAGAAATACGAGCCGCCATCACCGCGGAGTTGCGTTCGTTTCTTCTGCGTGATGGTTATCCGCAGGGAGAACTGAAGGTATCGCGTATCAGTGAAGCGATTTCCGGTGCGAACGGGGAATATAGCCATCAGTTGCTTGCACCGGCAGACAATATCTCCATTGCGAAAAATGAACTGGCGGTTCTGGGGACGATTTCATGGACGTGACAAACGATGATTACATCCGTCTGTTGTCGGCACTGTTGCCCCCCGGTCCGGCGTGGTCAGCCAGCGATCCGGCGATTGCCGGTGCGGCACCGTCATTAACCCGCGTTCATCAGCGTGCGGATGCCCTGATGCGGGAGCTGGATCCGCGCACCACCACTGAACTGATAAACCGCTGGGAGCGTCTGTGCGGTCTGCCGGATGAATGTATTCCCGCAGGGACACAGACCCTTCGCCAGCGTCAGCAACGGCTGGATGCGAAGGTTAACCTGGCGGGCGGCATCAACGAGGATTTTTATCTTGCACAGCTTGCTGCCCTGGGCAGACCAGATGCCACCATCACGCGATACGACAAAAGCACGTTCACCTGCTCATCGGCCTGTACTGACGCGGTGAATGCGCCGGAATGGCGGTATTACTGGCAGGTCAACATGCCAGCCGCCACCAACACCACCTGGATGACATGTGGCGATCCCTGTGATTCCGCACTGCGTATCTGGGGGGACACCGTTGTCGAGTGTGTGCTTAACAAACTCTGCCCGTCGCATACCTACGTAATTTTTAAATATCCGGAGTAATTCATGCATCGTATAGACACGAAAACCGCGCAGAAGGATAAGTTCGGCGCGGGTAAGAACGGTTTTACCCGTGGTAACCCCCAGACCGGCACGCCTGCCACCGATCTGGATGATGACTACTTTGACATGTTGCAGGAGGAGCTTTGCAGCGTGGTGGAGGCATCCGGTGCCAGTCTGGAGAAGGCGCGGCACGACCAGCTGCTTACCGCGCTTCGTGCGCTGCTGTTAAGCCGCAAGAATCCGTTTGGTGATATCAAATCGGATGGCACGGTGAAAACGGCTCTCGAAAACCTTGGTTTGGGAGAAGCGGCAAAAAGGGATGTTGGCATAGGTGCAAATCAGATCCCTGATATGAGTTCGTGGACAAAGGGAATCTCAACGGATGCAATCTGGATCAGGTTTCCAGACGGGACAATTATCCAGATGGGGGCGATTGGAGCTTCAAACACAGATATTACCTTTCCCATACCGTTTCCATCACAGTGCATGATTTTTATAGCAATGCCACGTAGTTCAGCATCAACGGCTTTCATTGGCACTGTTCAGGAGGACTCATTACGTCGGTCCAGAACAGGGACACGAGTGCTGGGTTTTAGCGGCGTAACGCCAGTAACGACAGCTGCTTTCGGCTATTTAGCGATCGGAAGATAAATAATGACTCATTATTACTACAGTGCGTCTGAAAACGCGTTTTTTCCCGCAGTGCTGGAAGAACAGTACAAAAAGGCTGGCACATTCCCGGATGATGCCAGGGAGGTTGATGCTGATGTGGCCGTTACTTTTATAGGGAATCCGCCTGATGGCAAAATTCGTATTGCCGGGAGTGACGGGATGCCGAGGTGGGGAGATATTCCACCACCAACCCATGCAGAGATTATTGCTGAGGCTGAACGAGAAAAACAACGCCGTATTGATGCCGCAAACGAATTCATGAATAACAAGCAGTGGCCCGGTAAAGCCGCTATTGGTCGTCTGAAAGGCGAGGAACTGGCGCAATATAATCTGTGGCTGGATTATCTGGACGCACTGGAACTGGTCGATACTTCCAGTGCGCCAGATATTGAATGGCCTACGCCTCCGGCAGTTCAGGCCAGATGACATCCGGCGCGGTGCTGGTATCTGTTGCCGTCACCGCGTCAGTGTAATCCAGCACGGCGTTAAGTCGGGTTGTTTCTGCCTGCGTCAACTTCCGTCCGGCCTGTAATTTCAGCTGAATCAGACTAATGGAAGCCATTGCTGCATCAATCAGTGACTGGCGCTGTGCTTCTGCTGCATCTACTGCTGCGCCGTGCTGTGCCTCGGTATCTGTCACCCATTTCTCACCATTCCATTCATCGTATGACGTTAACGGGGCGATAGTGGTTGTATTTTCAGGATAATCACCCGGAGCTGTGATTTCTTTCGATTCTCCTGTTTCGGTGCTATAGACGATTTCACCGCGATGATCTGGCACATATTCCCATGAATTTAAATCTACAGAGCGACAGATTGCATAACCAGCTTTATGTGTACCTGGTGCATCCAAACAAGAACATGCCGGGATACCGACGCCGACAGCGAGATATTCAGTTGATGTAGAAATATATTCACGCGTTTCACCATCATAATTATAAATGATAATGTCTCCCGCTTTTATGGCAATGAGTTCACTATTTAATACAGCTTTATTCATCATGCGGCCCTCACAATATAATTAAAGGCGATGTTACGTGGACGATTTTCATTTGCTGTTGGAACAACATTTGCCGCCGAGAAGTGAACATCTTGTCGGATTTTTCGGTCATTAGCGTATGTCATAGATACATTGATGTTATTCCGGACTTAGGTACCTCCGTAAAAAGCCCCACTTACAGCTTGAACATCGACAATTGCATTAATTTCGCTGTTTACGCGCAACTGACCAAAACCGCCAGTAATGTTTCGAATAGCATCTCCTTGCGCTGAAAGCAGCGTTCGCCCACTATCCACTCCACGTCCATCATCCCAGCCACGAATAAACTCACCACGTAAATCAGGCAATTTATTGGTCGGGTAAGCCTTTGCCAGTTCCGGGTATTCTTCAGCAGAAAAAGCCGCACCATTGCATTTCAACCAGCCTGTTGGCGGAGTGGCTGAAGGCCACGGAACAGGCACCCCAACCGGTAATGCAGAGCCTTCTCCCAAACCAACCTTTCAAATATTTTTCTGAATCAGGTGATATTTCGCCTCTTCTCCTGTTTTTACAACAGGAGAAGCACTCATGATTTACGGGTATGTTCGTGTATCAACAAATCATCAGGATACAGAGTTGCAACGTCTTGCACTTGAGTCAGCTGGCTGTGAGCGAATTTATGAAGAATATGCCAGTGGCAGAACAGCTAATCGCCCTGTGTTAAAGGAATTAATTTCGGTGATGAAAAGTGGAGATGAGTTGATTGTCTGGAAGCTAGATCGGATAGGGAGAAATGTGCTACATGCGCTATTGATGTTTCAAAATCTGCACGAAAAAGGCGTTAATTTTCGGAGTATTACAGATGGTGTAGACCTGAAAACAGCAAGTGGTCGCTATAATTTCCGTAATATTCTTTCTGCTGCGCAGTATGAATCTGATTTGAATAGAGAGCGAACTTTAGCTGGTTTGGCTATTGCCAGATCCAAAGGCCGGATTGGTGGGCGTAGACCGAAGTTTAGCGACGAGCAGTGGCAACAGATGGGAGCGCTCATAGCGGCAGGGAAATCACGGCGTTATGTTGCACGTATCTATAACGTTGGGCTATCAACCCTATATAAACGATTTCCTGTTACTGGCATTCAAACGAAATAATTTAAAAGCAATTTAAAGAGTTATTTGTCTAATGTTGGAAGCCGCAGCCACGTCGTATGCAAGAACGTGCTGCGGCTGGCTGGCGAACTTTCGATAGTGCGAGTATTGAATGATTTCCAGCCGTTACCGATTTTACGTGTTAATTAGTGAACAAACCACTCGTCAGCAGATTCCCAGGTATCTTTCAGAGTCTCCTGAACAAAAGTTTTTGCAGAATCCTTATCTGCGGTGCGTGTAACAGAAAGGCCATCGTTGCTGGTGGCTTTTACGATCACCTCTACATCGTCATAACGCTTACTGATGCGTCGAGTTAATTCTTCCTTTAACGCATCCACAGCACCGTTTGGCATTTTAGTC
>Ga0129317_1000995_pt1 | contig 23888 bp, 22 predicted proteins | sample Cm1ome_FD_94430 | JGI IMG/M metagenome (GOLD analysis project Ga0129317, IMG submission 94430) | Eastern black-and-white colobus group fecal microbial communities from Wisconsin, USA - Cm1105 metagenome | ecosystem: Host-associated > Mammals > Digestive system > Large intestine > Fecal | place... | reverse complement strand
TTTTACAACCATAATCAGATGGTAATACATGAGATATACTGAATGAGCATTATGGTCCATTTCTTTCATATAATCAGTATTCCTTTCATTTTCGACTGATTATATTATACCACATTTCGGAATACAAAACAAGTGTTCTTTTTCATTTCAAAAAAATATTTTGCAATTCATCTCACCACCTGCAGAGGTGGGAGAATTCTTGCTTGTTTTATGTTAAACTATGATAATATGATAATGATAAATGTACTCTCGGAATCTTTTTGTGCTTGATTTTGTGAGAAGATTTTTTGTCAGTTGTGCCCAAATTTCTGAGGCGTACACGGTGTGTACGTTGATGAAATTCGGGTGCAACCGGCAGAAAAGCGGCCACAAAAGCAAGTGCTGGAAAGACTCTGAGAGTACATACAAAATGAAGGGGGAATTTATATGCAGGAAATAGAAGGAAAAATCGCTCACCTCTCTGTTGAGCGACCGGAAAAACTTACCCAGATTGCACGGGCTTTGTCATCTCCGCTTAGAATTGAAGTTTTAAAGGCAATCTCCGAGCGGAGCATGAATGTCGGTGAACTTGCCCAAAAGCTGGATGTGCCGATGTCCACGATGGCGCTCGCCATCCGCACGTTAGATGAAGCCGGGCTGATCATCAGTGATGTACAGCCCGGCATACATGGTTCTACCAAATATTGCAGCCGCAGGCTCGATACGATCACGATCTCCCTATATCCGGAATCTGAACAGGACGCACCGATGCCCCTTATGTTTTCCATGCCGATCGGCGGCTACTCCAGCGCTGAAGGGATCAAGCCAACCTGCGGACTGCTCTCCGAGACGCAGCCGCTCGGTCCGCTCGATCTGCCTCGCATGTTTTACTCACCGGAGCGCTTTAAAGCGCAGCTTTTGTGGTTTCAGCAGGGCTTCCTTGAATACCGTTTTTCGATCATCGACAGCATCGGCAGCAAGATCGACTGGCTGAACCTTTCCTTTGAAGCCTGCTCTGAAGCCCCCATGTATCGTGCCAACTGGCCAAGTGATATCTCTGTCGAGATCAACGACAAACGGCTCGGCACCTGGACCTCGCCAAGCGACTGCGGCGGACGGTATGGCCATCTGACGCCGCAGTGGTGGGGACTGGCCAACACACAGTTTGGATTTCTGAAATCCTGGCGGATCGACCGCACCGGCAGCTACCTCGACCATGAGCGGATCAGCAACGTGCGCATCGCCGATCTGAAGCTTGAGGAATCTCCATACATCAGTGTGCACATTGGCATCGACCCCGATTCCAGACACGTAAACGGAATCAATCTGTTTGGGGATCGCTTCGGGGATCATCCGCAGGCGATCAATCTGCAGATCGGGTTTGCGCTGTAAACACCGCAGTCCCGTACGGCTTCAGCACAAATTCGCCCTCTGTCTGCGCATCATCATACAGATTCTGCATCTTCTCATGCAATACCACCGTCTTCTCCTCCGGCAGATAGTTCAGCAGGAAATAAAACTTCCGGCCATCCTTTTCTCTGCAGATGACTTCCACCTCCTCCGGTGCGGACAGTACCCCTTCAAACGGTGCGAGCACTCCGGTGTACGAAAGCAGCTGCTTTACATTCGTGCGGCTGAACGTGCTTCCGTAGTGGATCGCGCGGCCTTTTCCGGTCTTCTTCTCAATCACCGCCGGGCGGCCCGCATAAAAGCTGCCGGTATAATATGCCAGCACCTTTGCGTTCTCTGCGCCCTGTGCGATCTCCATTACGTCATGGTAAATCGGCATCTCGCTTTCCATGCCGTCTTCCCACCTAGCATAGACTGCCGACTCTGCCGGGCTTGCAAATGTAAATTCGCGCACATCTGATCCGGTCAGCGGCTGGAGAAGCCCAGGCTGCGGCAGCATCACGCATTGACCATTCTCCTTTTTATAACCTGACCGGCAGCCGATAATCAGCGTACCGCCCTGCTCCACATAAGCCTTCAGAAGATCGGCGCGCTCCTGCGTCATGATCGTCGGGTGCGGATAAAAGAGCACCGGATACTCTGCAAGCTCCTCCAGCTTCGTATTTTTTCTCAGATAAACGTGATCATACGGTGTATGCGTGCGCTGCGCAGCCTGAAAGATCTCTTCCTCGCTCGCCTCGATCATCCGCCGGTGCCATACGTCCACATTCGTATCCCATGCATTGTCATAATCCTTCAGCAGTCCGAATGCAGCCGTATACTCTGAACCGCACAGAGGATCCAGCTTTTTCAACCTGCGATAAAACTCTTTTACCTCTGAAAGCTTGCGATTATCGCGATTGTCATAATCGAGGATTCCATGCCAGTAGATTTCTGTACCAAATGTACACGTTCTCCACCGGAAAAAGGAAATATAATCCGCCCCGTGCGCTACGCTCTGCATTGCCCACAGCTCCAGCTGTCCCGGCCGCGGTGTCGGCGCTTCCATACGCGTTGTCCAGCCGTTTGCTCCGGACTGCTGTTCCATAATGCCAAAGTGCGGACAGATCGAACGAACCTCTGTCAGATTTTTTGACCAGTGACGGTCGTTCAACGTATCATTGTGCAGCGGATCTTCTGCGATGCAATATGCAAAGTTCGGATAGGAATCATACGTATATACATCCAGTATCTCCTGTGCCATCTCGTGGTTATCGACATTCCAGAACATACCGTTTGTTGTAATGAAATCCTCCGGTTTCCGGTATTTTGCAATGATTTCTGCCTGCATTTTACAGAAGTTCAGAGTGCTCGCCGATACAAATCGATAATAATCGATATGCAAATGCGGATTGTACCCATTTCCAAGCAGCGTGCGCGGTACGTGAATCTGCTCCCAGTCTGTGTACGTCTGATTCCAAAACGCAGTACCCCAGTTTTCATTCAGCACATCCAGTGTCCCGTATTTTTCTTTCAGGAAGACACGGAAAGCAGCGCTGTCCGACTCTGAATGAAATTCACACGTCTCGCAGTTCAGTTCGTTGTCGATCTGCCAGCCGATGATCGCCGGATGCTTTCCATAATGCTCTGCCTCCTTCTCCACGACTCTTCTGACCAGCTCCTGGTATTTCTTTGAATTATAATTGTACTGATGACGTCCGCCGTGTCGGTAGAGTACGCCATCCTCCCTTGCATTTAAAATCTCCGGGTAAGTCTCCGAAATCCACGCCGGCGGTGTCGCAGACGGTGTGCAGAAGATCACCTTCATGCCTTCGTCCCGGCACAGATCCAGAAATTCATCGAAAAATGCAAATGTAAACACGCCCTCTTCCGGTTCTACCTTATTCCATGAAAATTCGGCAATCCGCACCACCGAAATTCCTGTTTCTTTCATTCTTTTCAGGTCGTCCCGCCACAGACTTTTCTCCCAGTGCTCCGGGTAGTAGCAGACCCCCATGGTCATTTCGTTCCACTGAAATTTCTGATTCATCCTATGTCCTCCTGTATTCTGTCTCAACTATCTCAACTATCTCATCTTTCTCTGCTTTTACTTTGTCATCTGCATGATCTTACAGGTATGTTCCTTCGTCTTCTTATCGTAATTTACCCCAACCAGCAGCAGATTCCCCTGATATTCTTTCAGGCTTTCGCAGTACTCCTTTTTCAGAATCTGTGAAATTGCAGTATCCGCTGTCTGATCCCATTTCAGTTCCACCACAAACGCCGGTTTATCCTGAAATTTCTTTTTCGGCAGAAAGACCAGATCCGCAAATCCCTTTCCGCCCGCCAGTTCCCGATATATCGTGTAATAATTGCGCGCTGTATAAAGTGCAAGAGAAATCGTGTAGCTCAAAGCATTCTCATCGTTATACTGCAAATGAGAAGTCTCAAAGTGTGCCTGCCGGATTCCCTCCGCTACCTGCAGCGGCCGCATCTGCCAGATTGCATTTAAAGTGTCGGCAGAATTTTTCAATGCCCGTGAAATCTCGCCCCAGTCCGACACCGATACCACATTCACATACTCAGCACGCACTTCACTGTTCGGAATAAAGACGGTTTTATGTTCTTCGTCATACGCCAGATATCCAAGATGCACCAGAAGCGTGAGTACGTCATCTTCCGTACGAAACGTAATCATATCGTTGGAAAAGCTTCCTGTATTTACCGGCACACTCTCTCCAGCGATCATGCTGATCACATCATCACGAAGGCCTTCAAAATTCATATCAATATAAACCTGCAGCGCCTCAAATGTCTCTGTCTGGTTCCAGTAGTTTCCTATTTTGCCAAACTGCATACAGCTTACCACGGAACGTGGACTGTAAATGGAAAGCTCCTCTGTAAATGAATAGCCATCATACCAGCTTTTTACTTCTTCCATATCCATATGATATTTCATGCACAGATCACGCACCTCATTTTCTGTAAAGCCTGCATAAGGTGCAAGCGGACCGGGCGCAATCATCGAAAATTCATCAAACATATTTAAGGCGGAATGCGTTCCATATTTTTTTATTGGCAAAATGCCGGTCATATAAGCCAGGCAGATATGGCTTTTATCTTTCAGCAGATCACGCAAAAAATCCAGATATATCTCCTGTGCTTCCTTCTCCCGCTTGAATTCCCGAAATACGCAATCCCACTCATCTATAATAATCACAAATGGTCGTTTCGTTCTGCTGTAAATATCCTGCATCGTTCTGGTCAGATTCGTTTCATCAAAATACCGAAAATCCGGATATTCCTCAAGGAGATCCCACAGAAGACTTTTTCGAAGCAATTCCAGCATTCCCTCTATTCCGCTGCTTTGGCTGAGAAATTCCTGCATGTTAAGGAAAACCGTATCGTACTGATTCAGATACTTTCCAAACGTCTCACTTTTTTCTATCTCAAGCCCGGAAAATAATTTTTCGGAATCGCATCCCCTGCTGTAATACGCTGCAAGCATATCTGCTGCCATTGATTTTCCGAAACGTCTCGGACGACTGACACAGATATTCTGCTGCGATGTATTCATAACTTTATTCGTATATTCCAAAAGACCGGTTTTATCTACATAAATTTCCGAATGCACCGCCCGGAAAAATTTTTCATTTCCCGGATTCAGATAAATCCCCATACTGCACCTCTCTTTCCGTATGGTCAGGGCACCTGCTGCTCTGTTTTTTCCTCTGCAAAGCATAAAAACTTCGCCAACACTCACGCCATTTCATGTATTGTTATTATAGCACTGTTGCCCGGAGATTGTCTTTCTCTTTCTTTGGATCCGGCAGGTGAAGGTTCTCTGTACTTCATTTGTTGCTGCGTAGTTTATCATTTATATTGACAATAGCTGTTTGTTATATTAATATTAGAATGTTTAATTTTAGAATATTTAAAGATAAACATTCTACTGTGCAATCTTAACAGCACAGAACAAGCTTATGTACTCTCGGAATCTTTTTGTGCTTGATTTTGTGAGAAGATTTTTTGTCAGTTATGCCCAAATTTCTGAGGCGTACACGGTGTGTACGTTGATGAAATTCGGGTGCAACTGGCAGAAAATCGGCCACAAAAGCAAGTGCAGGAAAGACTCCGAGAGTACATGCTTACCGAAAGGAGTGCTTCCATGAACCCCATCTCATTTTTATCGCTCGCCTCCAAAACAGCAAAGGCGTACGAATCCTTCTGTCGGCCGGTCTGCAAAAAACACCGGATCAATCAGACATGCCTCGATGTGATTCTTTTTCTGGCGAATAATCCGGAGTACAATACGGCTCGAGATCTGTGTGAACTGCGCGGCATCCGCTCCGGCAATGCCTCCGTTGCGATCGACACACTCGCCGGGCGCGGACTGCTGACACGGCAGGCTGACCCGAACGACCGACGGATCACACGGCTGGTGCTTATGCCGGAAGCAGAACCGATTGTCGCAGACGGCCGCGAGATTCAGCAGCAGTTTGGCAATCGGCTCGTTCAGGGCATATCGGCACACGAACTGCAGATCTGTGCAGACACGATTCTGAAGCTTGGCGCCAATATTTCGGATATGCTTTCATAATAGCCAAAGAGAAGCTTTACAATCCGCTTCGCTGCCTGCCCATAAACGCAAATAACTCTATTTTGATCTGATTTAATCTGAGCTATTTCTCTCACAGGAAAGGAGTTTTTACCATGTTAACCACAATTCTCGTATGTATTCTCGCCGGCCTCGGCGCCGGTCTTGGCACCGGCTTCGCCGGAATGAGCGCCGCAGCAGTCATCAGCCCGATGCTGATCACATTTCTTGGCATGGAGCCGTATCAGGCGATCGGCATAGCGCTTGCAAGTGATGTTCTCGCCAGCGCCATCTCTGCCTGGGAGTACCATAAAAACAAAAATCTTGATATCAAAAACGGGCTGGTCATGATGATCACCGTCATGATTTTTACTGCCATCGCAAGCTTTCTGTCACGCTTTATCTCCGGCAATACAATGGGCGGGTTCTCTACCGTTATGACGATGCTGCTTGGTATCAAATTCATTGTGCGGCCGGTTATGACAACAAAGGAAAAAATGATGTCCGTCGACCAGAAAACCAGAATCATCCAGTCCATTCTCTGCGGAACCATAATCGGACTGATCTGCGGCTTTGTCGGTGCAGGCGGCGGAATGATGATGCTGCTGATCCTCACCTCCGTACTTGGCTATGAGCTGAAGACAGCCGTCGGCACCAGCGTCTTTATCATGACCTTTACTGCACTGACCGGCGCTGCCAGTCATTTTTATCTCGGCGGCATGCCGGATCTTCTGGTTCTTGTGCTCTGCATGCTCAGCACACTGTTCTTCGCCCGCGTTGCAGCTGTTTTCGCCAACAAAGCTTCCGCAAAGACATTAAACCGGGCGCTCGGCGTTGTGCTTACCGTGCTTGGCGCGGTAATCATCCTGGTAAAGCTGTTTTAGCCAAATCAGACGGAATCATTTCAGACAGGGTTTATTCCGCAAGGCTCACTTCTTTGTGAAACGGCTTCAGCGGAAGTCCTGCCTGATTCCATATCTGTACCTCATAATAAGGTGTCTCCGCAAAAGAAATACTCCAGGTCTTCGTTTTTTCAGAGACAGCAGACGATGTCTGCATCGACTTCAGTTTTATCAGCAGCTGTTCTCCCTTTACTTCCACTTTCGACACATCGGCTTTTTCTCCGTCTTTCGTCACAACAAACGGCTGCTTGGCCAACGGACCGCAGACAATTCCGCCTTCTGTATGTGCGAACGACAACAAAATCCCTTCCTCTGCAGCTTCGGCCCCTGTACACTCCGGCGGCTCACAAAGCAGTTCCTCTCCATATATTTTTCCCCGGGCCAGCAAAGCCAGACGCTCTCCTACTTCCCGTTTGAATTTCGGATGAATATCATCGCGGTCACCCAAATCAGAAATGCTCGTCATCCATACATTCGCAACCTTTTTTGAAACCAGTTCCTGACACGCCCTGACCTGCGGGTACCGATCTCCCCGGCACTCCAGCCAGCGTTCAAACGGAGCCAGCTGAACATAGAGAAACGGAAGCTGCTCATCCATCCAGGCATCCCGGAAGCATTGTATCAGCTTTTCCATCAGAAGCGCATACAGGTCTGCATGAACCTCGTCTGACTCTCCCTGATACCAAAGAATTCCCTTCACCGGGAACGGTGCTACCTTCTTCAGCATTCTGTCATACAGTCCGCACGGACGATAATGATGATACGGTCCGATCGGCAAAACAGGATCCCCCTGATGCATCTTCATCCACGTCTGTTGCTCCTCCCACGTCTGTCCATACATCATGGTTCTCCACTCCAGCTCATGTGCATAAGAATCTTCGAATTCCCAGCATCTCCGGCTTTCCTGATAAAGCTCCTCCGGATCCACACCTTCTAGCTCTTCTTCATACTCCGATAAATAAACAGAAAGAGGCGGCTGCTCCAGATATGATTTTTCCATCCATGCGCTTGCTGAGGTTCCTCCCCAGTTACAGCCGATTACGCCGACCGGTACTCCAATCTTCTCCTGCAGGCTCCTTGCAAAGCAGTAGCCAGGCGCTGAAAAAACAGCCCAGGCAGGATCCCCCTGCAAAAACCAGTACCCGTCTCCTGGCAGGTTTCTTTCCTGCCCTTCATAAGCGATTCTCGGCACATTGTACATCCTGATCTCCTCACGGATAGATTCTTTTTTGATATCATTCCAATGTGCATCATACCGCAAAAAATACTCCATATTTGACTGACCGGCTGCCACCCAGATGTCTCCCACGCACACATCCGTCAAAATAATTTCCGGCTCTGATTCGTCATTTACATAAAAGCGAAGTGCTCCTCCCACATCTGCCGGCAGTGAAGGAAAGCTGCACAAAAACTGTCCGTCCGGCAATACCTCCGCCTCGCTTCTCTCCGAAATTTCTCCTGTTTTTGATGTATATTCCACTGAAACCTTCCAAACCATCTCATCTGCCTCTCCGTAAAAACGAAGCGGTTTTTCTCTTTGCAGCATCATATGATTCTGAAAAAGCTGCGGTAAAAAAATTCTTTTTTCTTTTTTTCCTTCCATACTTACCTCCACACTGCCAAGCTCATCTTATATGGCATATTTTTTATGTCATTTTACTTTTTTTGTCATTACTTTGCAACACATATATTACGCTTCAACCATGCTTGACAGACAATTCTTAAAATAGTATGATTTTATATAACAGTTTAGCATGTATGCAATGCGGAATGCAGAATCATTTTCTATGATCACATGCTGAAACAAAATGGAAAAGAGAGGTATATTAAAATGGCAAATGAGCACGAAAATCAGATTCGTATCGTGCAGGAGACGGTAGCCGGAAAGGAGATCACTTTCGCACATGTGATGGGCGGTCCTGCACCGATCATCTATCAGAAGCTCGGATTGAATCCGCAGCTTGACTATGGCTCCTCCGCGATCGGTATTATGAACATGACACCTCCGGAATCGGCAGTGATTGCATCTGATATTGCAGTAAAAAGCGGCAATGTCTACCTTGGCTTTGCAGACCGTTTTACGGGCACGCTGATCATCACCGGTGAAATTTCCGAGGTTATGTCAGCGCTTACCGAGGTCGTCAACTATTTCCGTGACACGCTTGGATACGTCGTATGTAAAATTACGAAGCGGTAAATTATGAACAGGAGATGTAAAAATGGCACAGCTCACAGTGGAAAAGCTTCTTGAACTGGTCTTCCATGACAATTATGAACATCTGAAGGGCAGACGGCTGCGCATGACGCGTCTTCGTGTACCCGGCAAAGAGGTCTGCCTGGCTCATATCATCACACCGACCGATCCGGCGATCTACCAGAATCTTGCGCTTCATATCGGCGTACATGCCGGTGAGGATCACACCGGCGAGGCAATCGGCATGATCCGCCTCACTCCGTGGGAAACTGTCGTAGCTGCCGCAGACATCGCAGTGAAGGCCGCAGACATCCAGATCGGATTTATGGACCGCTTCTGCGGTTCCTTGATCATCACAGGCGGCTTATCGCAGGTACAGACCGCAGTAAAAGAGGTCGTCCGATATTTCGGGGAAGAGCTGCATTTTAAGACGTGTGAAATCCATAAAAGCTAAAAGAGGTTTTTATTTATATGAAAAAAATGTTTCTGACCGGAAGAAGCGAGGCCGGAAAAACGTCCCTGACCCAGGCACTCAAGGGCGAGGATCTGCATTATGTCAAAACGCAGTATACCAATACAAATGATGAGATGATCGATTCCCCGGGTGAGTACGCCGAGTCCAAGCATTTCAGCGTCGGTCTGGCCTGCTTTTCCTTTGAGGCAGACGTTGTTGCGCTCGTGCAGGCGGCGGACGAACCGTTCAATCTGTTTGGCTGCAACTGCCAGACGTTTATTCTCCGCCCACTGATTGGTATTATTACAAAAATCGATTCTCCTTACGCCAACATCCCGATGGTCCGTCAATGGCTGATCAACGCCGGCTGCCATCGTATTTTTCTTGTCAACAATGAGACCCGCGAAGGTATCCCCGAGCTGCTTGCGTATCTCTCGGAGGACATCCCGAAAATGACAATGGAAGAAGCGATGGAAAAACAAAGGCTTGGGCTGAATGAATGGGATCCACTGCCGGACGGGGGATCTAACTGAATCCGGCAAACACCTCCAATATACGGTTATATCTGCATTGTCCCGCCTAACTTATCCACAGATATCTATTCCGGGCGGCTTCTTATCCACACAAACGGAGGATTATCCAAATGGATAGTAAAGCGGACATTCACAAATAAGTGTAAAAAAAACTGCGGCATATCTTCTTCTGATATGCCGCAGCTTTTTTCCAGTTACGCAAATTCTCTGCTGTACTTTTCATTCATTTCTGTTTTTCATTCATTTTTACTTTTCATTCATTTCTGTTTTTCATCATTTCTTCCAGCCATCGTCCTCTGACACCAGTCGTTCCTGCTTCTTCATAATCATCATATAATCAATCATAATATAAGTCGTCGCAGCTACCCACGCGGTCTGGTCAGTAAAGCAGGCTGCCAGATAACCGAAAGCAGGAATTGCAAGCAGTGACATCGACGTCCGCGCCACCATCTCCAGAAGTCCCGCAAGCATTGCAGAAGCGCTGTGTCCAAGTCCCTGAACGGCACTTCGCGTCGTAATTAAAAAGGCAAGCAGCCAGAAGAAATATCCCATACAGCGCAGATACTGCACCGCATATCCGATCACTTCCGTCTCTCCCTCATCGACAAAAATCCGGATCATCGGCTCACCGAGGAAGATCAGCGCAAAACTCGCCACAATGCCGTAGGCAAACGCAATTCCAAGCATCTGACGCATTCCTTTCCGTATCCGATCCAGCCGATGTGCACCAAGATTCTGTCCGCAGAATGTCGCGCTTGTGTTGCCGATCGCATCAAAGAAAGCCATCGTAAACTGCTTGACCTTCATGCCTGCGGTAAAGGCTGCCACAATCGAGGAGCCAAGTGAATTGACCGCACTTTGCAGCATAACGCTGCCGATTGCCGTAATGGAAAACTGAAGCCCCATCGGAACGCCCATCGCAAGAAGTTTTTTCATCTTATTCCCATCCGGGCGACGCTCCTCCCTGGAGGCCGCAAGAATCCGGAAACGCTTTTTCATATAGACCAGGCAGCAGATTCCGGAGATCGCCTGTGCCGTGATCGTCGCCACCGCTGCTCCGGCCACGCCCATATGAAGCACGAGAATGCAGAGCAGATCGCCAAATATATTGATGACCGTCGATATGGCAAGAAAAATGAATGGGCTTTTGCTATCCCCGAGTGCACGCAGGATTCCGGCCGCCAGGTTGTAGAGCACGGTAAACGGAATGCCAATAAAAATAATGACAAGATACTGATATGCGCCGTCCAGAATATTTTCCGGTGTGCGGATCAAAATCAGGATCTGGCGGCAGAAAACCGCTGTGATCAAAGCAAAGCCAAGTGATACTCCCGCCGCAAGGATCACGCTGTTCATCACGTAACCGCGCATCGCTGAATAATGCTTTGCGCCGAAGGTCTGTGCAACCGGAATCGCAAATCCGCTGCACAGCCCCATACAAAATCCCAGAATCAAAAAGTTCAAAGAAGAGCTGGCGCCCACCGATGCCAGCGCATTGATACCAAGTGTCTTTCCCACGATCACCGTATCTGCCAGATTGTAAAGCTGCTGAAACAAATTTCCGAGCAGCAGCGGAAATGCAAACCAAATGATCTGTTTGAAGGAATTTCCTTCTGTCAGGCTTTTTTCCATATATCCCCACACTTTCTCTTTTTACATGCTGTCCAGACTTTCCCGATTAAAATGATGCCTGTTTGATTTTGGTAAGTCTCTCCAGATATTTACGGAGCTCCAACACATCCCCTGATGTATCGGAACTCCGGTCTTTTTGCATCTTTTCAGAAAATCATGCTATTTTCTATATATAGTAAAACGGACATTCGTAATCCTCTTTACTGTTTACTCATAACTCGCAGAGTGCTTCGCAGCTTATCAGTGAGCTCACACGCCCCCAAGATGCAGCCCCAGAAGCAGCAGCTCCGCGAGACCATAGTATGTCACAACCGCCACCAGGTCATTGACCGTCGTGATCAGCGGACCGGAGGCAACTGCCGGATCCACCTTGATCTTATGGAAGAACATAGGAATCAATGTGCCGACCAGGCTCGAAATAATCATTGCAAGGAACAGCGCAAGGCCAACGCACAGCGCAACCGAGAATCCATAGCTGTACGTCATTCCCTTTCCAAAATGAAGGTAAACACCAACACAAACAAACGTCAAAGACCCAAGCAGCAGGCCATTTGCACCGCCCACTCTCATTTCCTTAAGCACAAAACGAAACTTTTCGCCACCGGAAATATTTTCATCCATCAGAACACGAATCGTAACAGCCAGGGACTGTGTTCCGACGTTTCCGGCCATATCAAGAATCAGCGATTGGAAGCACATCACGATCGCGATCTGCGAAACCACCGTTTCAAACATGCCGACCACGCTCGACACCACAAGGCCAAGTCCAAGCAGCAGCACCAGCCACGGCATACGTTTGCGCATGCTTTCTTTCAGAGATTCCTGCAGATCCTCCTCTGCAGTAAGACCTGCCAGCTTTGCGTAATCCTCACTCATCTCATCATCAACTGCTTCGATGATATCGTCCGCCGTGATGACACCGATGATCTCGTCCTCTTCATTCAGAACCGGGATCGAATCCTCCGCATAATCCTTCAGGTCTTCGATTACATCTGAAATCTTCGCCTTTGCCTGTACACTCGGATAACTCTTGCTGACGATATCATCAAGCGGCACATATTCTCTCGCAATGATCAGATCCTTCAGCTCAAAGGCGCCGGCATATTTTCCATCCTGATCCACTACGTAGATCGTATTGATATTATCGTTGTGATGCGCCTGCCTGACCACAGACCGCATGGCTTCCTTGATCGTAAAGCGTTCCGGGATCGTCACGTAGTTCGTGGTCATCATGCTACCGATCTCATCCTCCTCGAAGGACTGAATGAGCCTGATATCCTCGGTGGAATCCTCATCCATCATGGAGATCAGCTTCTGCTTCTGCTCCTCGTCATCAAGATCCTCCAAAGCATCGACCGCATCGTCGGCGTCCATGTTTTCGAGGACGTCTGCCGCCTGCTCAAGCGGCAGCTCTTCCAGATATTCAGATACATCATCGATATACGTAAAAATTTCAGATACACGTTCAACACCAAGAATCCGGTACAGTTTCTTTCTGCCTTCCGTATCCAGCTCCTGCAGTGCTTCCGCTATGTCATTTTCATGGTAATCATCCAGCGCGTCACGGATCTCTTCGTCCGTCTTTCCGCTTTGAATGATCTGCAGAATCTCTTCCGCACGTGTCAATGTGTTCATTTCATTTGGTTCCATGGGTTTTTACCTCCTTTTTCTGTTTTTTCAGAAAACCAGACGATGATATGTTCTGACAAATCACCAGGTTTTCGCGCACAGAAAAGCATTCCGAGCATTCTCGTCTGCTTTCTGTCTTTTCTCACAGCGATTCTACCATTCTCAGTTTCAGCAAAAACGAATCCTCACAATTCGTATTACTGTTTACTTGATTGAGTAAAAACGCTGTCCGTCCAGAGGTATCCCTTGCCCTTTTCGGGCAAAAAAATACCATCGCCCGGCATACGGCGATGGCAGAAATTTCCGCACAAAACACAGTTTTTTCCGTCAGGAAAGAAAGCTACTGCTCTTTCTGAGTGTAACTATGTGATCCGCATCATTTTCTGCTTCGCCGCCATATAATCGGCCATGACTGTCTGAACTGTCCATAGTGCCACTCCCTTTCCTGCAATATAATTATGCAATTCTTGATAGTGCCGCAAAAACGGCAGGATCACCTGCCGCTTTCCAGACTCCCTTTCTATTTATACTACTTGAAAAAGTAAAAGTCAAACATAAAATCACTGCTTGACAGATTCCATATTTTACGCCGTAATCTTTCTTGCCGCACGCTCCGCTGCGACTTCCTCAACGGTCTTTTCTTTTATACGCACCGCACCGTGATAATTTTCATTTGTCGGAATCAGATCATCCTTCGCAAGATTCTCCTTTGCCTGTGCGATCGCTTCTTTGTACTGCGGCAGCCATTCTTCCTCCGCAACAAGCATCTCATCAATCATCTGCCATACCTCCGGCGGATTGCAGACTGCTCCGGTCAGCGGATCCATCAGGGCGGCCTGCTTTAAAAGCGTCACATCGCCCAGAACAGCCGCTTCCACCGCCAGCTTCTGCACCCAGATCGACTGCGAGCACACCGCTGCACAGCCAAGCGGCAAATCCCCGACTTTCGGCACACTGATACCGTTTCCATCTACATAGCATGGCACTTCCACAACAGATTCGTACGGAAGATTCGTGATGCAGCCCTCATTCATAACGTTGAAATGGCCGCGATATTTTCTTCCTGTTTCCAGCGACTCAATGATATACGAGCAATGCTCATTTCCACGCTCCGAACCGTCCAGCTTTTTCGGCGGCTCCTGAAGGATCTTCGGATAATCCGTATCAAACCAGTTCCGTTCTTCACGCGTTACCCGCAGATAGCCGCCGGTCTCACCGTTGATCCAGCTGTCCAGATTGATCCAGTCCTTAATCTCATCCGGACGTTTACGATACCACGATACATATTCAGAAAGATGTCCGTTCGATTCGGTCGAATAATAGCCGAACCGCTTCAGGATATCGATTCGCACCTTCTCTTCCTCGCTGAATTTCTTGTGTGCCTCAAAGCCCGGAAGCAGCTTTGGCAGCATGTCTTCCCCGTGATGCTTCACTGCAATATACCAGGTCTGATGATTGATTCCGGCGCATGTGATGTCCAGCTCCTCACGCGGAATACCAAGCACCTCCGCAATCTGCATTTCCCCGTGAATTTCCCCGTGACAAAGGCCGATCGTCTTTACTTTGCCGTACTTATTGCATGCCCATGTTGCCATTGCATTCGGATTGGAATAATTAAGCATGATAGCACCAGGCTCTGCGACCTCGCGAATGTCCTTGCAGAAATCAAGCAATGCCGCGATCACACGCTGCCCATACATAATGCCCCCGGTACAAAGCGTATCGCCCACGCACTGATCTACCCCGTATTTCAGCGGAATCTCCACATCCTTCTCAAAGCCCTCCAGACCACCGATCCGCACGCAGTTAACGATATAACGAGCCCTCTCAAATGCCTTTCTCCGATCCGTCGTTGCCTCGATCGTAATCGGGATATTGTTTGCATCCAGATCCTTCTGGCAGAGTGCGCGTGTACGCTCCAGATTTGTCTCATTGATATCGGTAAACGATACCTCGATGTCATGAAATTCCGGCACGGAAATGATGTCCGTAAATAATGTGCGCGCAAACACGAGACTGCCTGCGCCAATAAATGCCACTTTAAAGCTCATTCTGTTACCTCCTGTTTTTCCCTTACTCCCAAAAAATTCAGACTTTTTGGGGACTGTTCCAGATTTTCTTCTATTATAATGGAACTGTAAAAAGCAGGCGGCACATATTATCACTCATCTGACAAAAAGAAAGAAATCGTCGCTTTTAATTACAAAACATCGTACAAAAAACAGCCGCACAACATCCCCTGTCATGCGGCTGTCCTCTCATTTTTGTAATTCAGTAAATCTTGGCTGATTTCTTCTCAGCACAGATCTTTCAGCATCAGATGCTCACCGATTCCGTCTGTCAGTGCATTCGGAATCATGCCGACTTCGTAGTAGCCGTTCGCTTTGTAGAATTCGAAGGCTCTTACGTTGAAGTCGCTGACGGTCAGCGATGCTTTCCGCCTGCCGTCCTCGCGGCCCAACTGCTCAAACTGCTCCAGCAGCCATGCTCCTACGCCCTGGCCACGAAACTCTTTCTTCACACATAAGAGTGCCAGATAGTGATACTCATTCGTGAAGCCGTTGCGGCTGATGACCATCAGTCCTGCCTTCTCTCCGTGTGCCGTCTCTGCAAAATACAGGCGGCCTCTTCCATCGTCCGGAAAATACGCGCGGATGTAATCCTCCGTCCGGTAGCCGTGTGCAAAGTAGCGCTCGTACAGTACGGAATCCCTTGCGATTTCCTCACAGGCGCGGATATCTTTATAATAGCCCTGCTTCAGATGTAAATTCATAGTTTTTCCTCTGTCTTTACTGCTCTGCCCAGTTTGCCGGATATACCGTGTAGATATAACGGCACTTGTCCTTCGTCTGGAAGTGGATGTGGCTTCCCTTCGGGATGTAGATGATGTCTCCAGGACCTCCGGAAACGATTCTGCCATCGATCTCGATCTCAAGCGTTCCCTCAAGAACGATATCATACTCATCGTAGGTCAGTGTCCACTCGAAGCTTGTATGATCCAGTTCCATCACACCGCAGCCCATACGCGGAGCTTCTTCCAGTGTTACAACATCCTTTAATGCCACACCATCCTGCTCGAACGGCTCGCATTTTACGGTAGATGTTTTGATTCCGATGATTCCGCTCGGATCAACGTGCTTTTCAAATCCGCAGTCACAGGTTTTCTTCTCAGCGGTTGCTTCCTGTACTACCTTTGTGATAATCTCACGAATCAGCTCTTCACTAATATTCATAATGTTCAGCTTCCTTTCCGATTTTGATTTCGTTTTTGATTTTTATGACTTTTTTCTATCTTTTGTATTACAGCCTGCCGTTTCGGCGCCTAAGCACTTTCCCGGCAGACTGCATCTGTTTCGTAACTGTTCAGAACCAGAAGAAATGCACCGCTTTACGGCTGGCTCTGGAATAGCTGCTTTTTTATTTTGTTGCTGATTTGATCTTGCTAAGAAGCTTCGGAGCAAGCAGATTTGCTACGATCAGAGCTGTGATACCAGCTACCAGCTTACCGATAATAACCGGAGTAACCATCTCCTGATTTACACCGGCAGTGAATCCAAGGTGATCGCCGAATACGAATGCTGCAGATACTGCGAATGCTACGTTGAGGAGCTTACCCTTCGGATCCATCTCGCCCATGATGTTGAACATAGCGATGTTGTTTGCAAGGTTCGCTACCATACCGGCAGATGCCTGCTCGTTGATTCCGAGAGCTCCGCCGAGTTTCTTCAGCACGCCGCCGAAGGTACGTGTGATCCACTCAACCATCGGGAATGCACCGATCAGAACGATACCGATCTGTCCGCAGGTCAGAAGACCGCTGTCCAGAGGAGAAAGTCCTGTTACTTCGTCCTTAATTGCCATTACATCGAACAGCGGGAACATGATTCCTGTGATCTGCTCGAATACTGCGATTGCTGTGAAAGCTGTGATAACGATTGTTACACCTGTACCAAATACGTTGAAGCCGTTGATCATCTTTGCCGGAGCAAACCACAGACCGATAACGATCAGTGCTGCGATGATGATAACCGGGATCAGGTTCTGAAGAATTGTGCCGATGCCGAGCTTATACTCAGTCATTGTGCTCATAGCCAGACCACCAACGATACATCCGATCGGAACGGTGATAAGACCTGCCAGAACACCGGCTCCCAGATAAGAACGGTCATCCTTGGAGATGATACCGAGTGCTACCGGGATCGTGAATACGATTGTCGGTCCCATCATGGTTCCGAGAATCAGTCCTGCAAAGTTTCCGATTGCCACATTGTCACCTGCGAGCTCCATAGCCAGCGGATAACCACCCATATCGCATGCAAGAAGTGTTGTTGCGAACATGGAAGAATCTGCGCCGAAGAAATTGTAGATCGGCTTAATAACCGGTCCTAAAATGGTTGCAAGTACCGGTGCTGCTGCTACTACTCCGGCCATGGAGATAGCAAGCGGTCCAATCGCGTTGAAGCCTTCCTCAAACTTCTCGCCATAACCCTTTTTGTTTCCCATAATCTTGTCGATTGCTCCTACCAGCATGAAGATCATCATGATCATCATGATAACGGAGTTGATCGAAATGTTGTGTACCCAAGATGAAATACTCTCTGTAAATACGCTCATTTTTACTCCTTTCCCTGAACCCCACACTTATGTCCCTCATTTTGCAGGATTACTCGGTTTCAATATTTTTTGTCTGTTCAAAGTCAGGCAAAACTTCAGAGCACCAACTCTGAACATTTTTTATTACAGCAGCGATTCAAACAGCTTTTTCGCCGGACGCGGGATCACTGAGGTACCTACCAGCAGTTCGCTGCCGCGGGAAGCCGCCTCTACAGCCGCTTTTACCGCTCCCACATCTCCTGTCAGGGTCACATAACCCTTTCCTCCGATGGCATAGCCAATATGTACTTCCAACAGCGTAACATTTGCCGCCTTCGCCGCTGTATCCGCTGCCGTAATGGCCGATGCTACGGAATAAAACTCCAGCACACCCACTGCGCCGTACTCCGGCACCTGTGTCGTTCCCGTCATTGCCGGGATCAGGGACGGGTGGACATTCGGAAGAAGCAATGTGTCTACCACACATTCACCCCCACGGATGATTCCTTCCTTCATGGATGCCCGTACATCTCCGGTCTCTCCTCCGATCAGAATCAGAAACTTTCCGGGACATACGGAAGATGTGCGGAGTAATTCAACCTGCGCTGCCTTGACCATGTAATCACAGGTCTCAATGCCTCTGGCGATGCTGTTCAGCTCCACCATACCAATTGCCAGCCTCATGTACTCACTCCTTTCTGCATCTTATGCGTGCACCCTTGTCCGTGATCTCTTCAATCACTCCGTTTACGCTGGAATGAATATTTGCGGAAAGTGCACCTTCCGCTGCAGCCGCCAGCAGCTCTCCCTTTTCTACCGTCTCACCGGATCGTTTTACTGCCTGAGCAGGTTTTCCGATATGCTGTGAGAACGGAATAAATACGGTGTCTGCCGTCAGCTCTTCACAGGATCTTGGATGCTTTCCGTAGTATTCACTTAAGCCAAGCCTTGCCACCAGTCTGTTTGTCGGGGTCTTCCGCTGCTGTACAAATTCTCTTGCGTGCGCTTCCGGATTCTTCGGCACCTGAATGCCTCTGTTTCGGAGTTCGCCCTTAAGATAATCGTTGACTTTGCGCGGAGAAAGACCCATGGGACAGGCGAACATCTCGCAAACACCGCAGCTGCAGCAATTTGCCGCATCTCCGAACATGCGCAGATACTCTTCGTTGTCCGTAATGGATTGCTCACGCCACAGCCCCCGCATCATCAGGTTCGGACGGATCTGATGTCCGATCAGATAGCGCGGACACAGATCTGTACACATTTTACACTGAAGGCAGGCGCTCTTTGCCTGTTTCCGGACGGTTTCCATTGGAAGCTCCGCCTTTTTAAACAGATAATGATCCTTCGGAAGCACCATGATGTTTCCTGTTGTTTTTGTAACTACTGCCTGTTCGATCTCTTTTTGGCCGGTCAGCCGTTTTCCCATCATCGGTCCACCCATGATAAGTGAAAATTCCGAGATCGTCGGACGGGCTGCACGAACACATTCCAGCACTGATGTTCCAATCGGAACATGAAGCTGCATCGTATTTTCTACCTCTCCTACAACAGAAAGATATTTTTCTGTGACCGGTTTCCCTTCCAGCGCATCCGCGATGTTCAATACCGTTCCTACGTTGTCAACCACACAGCCGACATCTGACGGGAGTCCCCGCTCCGGTACACATCTGCCCGTCACCTGCTGGATCAGGGTCTGCTCATCTCCTGCCGGATAAAAATATCCCATTTCGAAAACTTCCACATCGCTGTTTTGCTTTCGGATCGCTTCCTTCAGCGCTGCGATTTCTTTTTCGTATGCGCCCTTCAGTGCGATCACCTTTCTGGAAGCTCCAAGTGACTCTGCGATGACCGGAATCGTCTGAACGATGCGATCTGCAAAGGTCCGGCAAAGATACTTATCTGTCTCGATCAGCGGCTCACACTCGGCAGCATTCACGATAAAATATTCTACTTTTGTATTCAGCTTTACATGGGTCGGGAAGCCGGCGCCTCCGGCGCCCACAACTCCTGCAGCTTTTACCATCTCTATCAGGTTCATTGCAAACCCTCCCGTTTAAAGAACAGAGCGATCGATCTCCAGATCATCCACAATCCCGACTACTGTTGCATCCACCGGAATGGACACATCTCCGGCCGCATTTCGCGCGGAACTTCCTCCTACTACGATTACGGTCTCTCCGACACCTGCGCCGATCGTATCGGCAGCAACAAGCGGGGTCTTATCCGCCGTCTCATCCAGTACATCGACTGGTTTTACGAGAAGAAGCTTCAATCCTGAAAGCTTGTCATCTTTTCTTGTAGCCCAGATGTTTCCGATCACTTTTGCAACCTGCATATTATCTCTCCTCTGCTCTTACTATCACTCGCTAATTATCATGTTTCGACTTTCGCGAGTGATATAAGCCGTTTTCGCTGTCTGTTACTCGCGAATCAGTTGGATATTTCTTGTTGACGCCGCATCTTTTGCAAGCGCGGTCAGAATATTTCTTTCGCTTAAGCGGATAATCTTCACGCCGTCGCGATTCGCTTCAATAATATCCCGCTCTGTAATGACTTTCTTGGAAAATACGATTTCCTTCAAAGCTTCTTTTACCGGCTCCGGCTCTGCCTGCGGCTCTTCACATGATTCCTCACATGGTGTCGCTGTCTCTTCTGCCGGTGTCGGATCACAGCTTCCGCCGTCTGCCTCACAAGCCGGTGCTGCCGGTGTCTCTTCTGCTTCCTTTCCAAGAAGCGCATCCTCCAGCTCTGCCATCGGGCAGATCTTCAGTCCGAAGGACACAAGCTTTGTCAGCTTTGCCTGCATCATGCACTGATAGGAACCAAGTCCTCCGGTCGGATAACGGTAAAGTTCTACCTCTTCTCTCGGTACGTACAGCTTTTTCCCCATAAGAAGAGCCTGCGCTGCAAGCCTGGTGTACGGGGTATCCGTAATACCGGATGCGATTTTGCACATTGCTTCTGTCGTAAGGTTGAAAAGAACTACCGTCTCAATGCCTTCCAGATCCACCTGATTTTCTGCAAGCAGTGCACAGCTGGTACGGTATTTTTCTTTGATTTTCGGATTTTCCAGCAGTTCATGGCATACTTCTCCATGCTCCTGCGTCAGGACAAGCAAGCCCGGAAGCTGCTCCTGCGTATCGGTCACAATGCTCTGTACGATACTCTGCAGTGCCTCCGCCCCTGTCACTGTCTCGCCGGCCTGCGCCAGCTTTTCCATTACACGGGAAAGAATCTGCGTTATCATTTCATTTCTTTCCAATGCTTCTCCTTTCTTCTGAATTACCTTTCAGAAAGGATACAATTTTTTGCAATTCCCGCCGGTGTCACCAGAAATGGATTTGCCGGCTTAATCGTACGGATTCCGGTAATCTTCTCAAAGATTCCTTCAATTCCGGTCAGACATGTCGTACCGCCGCACAGATAGATCGTATCGATCTCTGCCGGGTTGACGTACTTTTTGACGATCGTCGCCATCTTCTCGATGACCGGTCTTACGACCGGAAGAATCTCTTTGTGTCTGGCATAATCCTGCTTAATTGCTTCTGCCTCTGCAAAGGTTACATGATAGTTGCCTGCCAGTACCAGCGACAGATGCGTACCTCCGGTCGGCTCGTCCTCGATCTGTACGACCTTTCCGTCATGGAAGATCGCAAGACCGGTGGTGCCGCCGCCGATGTCCACGACTACTCCGTCTGAAATCTGGTAAATGGCATTTGCAGCGGTCGGCTCATCCAGTATATTTGTGACTTCAAAGCCCGCTGACTCTGCCACATACTGATGCGTACGCACGCTGGACTCGGTTCCGGCCGGCATCGCAATCGCGCAGTCGATCAGCTCTTCTCCAAGACGCTGCTCCAGCTTTTCTTTCAGCTCGCGCACGATCCGGCATGCTCCGCTGTAATCTACGACGACTCCGTCACGCAGCACGCTCGCCGCCTGCTTTTCACAGGCTACCGGCTGGTCATTCTCATCCAGCACGACAAGAACAATAAACGCAGTACCAAGGTCGAGCCCTGTTTTCAGCCTTTTCCCATGAGGAAGTACTTTTTTCTCGGACTCTTCCACCTGGCTCATATACTCATTGACACGCTGCAAATCCATCATATATCCTTAACTCCTTTAACCTTTATTATCGGCTTCTTCCCACACCTTCGGTATCGATCTTCCGAATAATCCGTCCGAGTGTAAATCCGCTTACGGATGCGGCATTTGCTTCGTCAAAATCGATGTGCATCCGGCATGCAAAATTTTTGCTCACACGGATAATAACATCGTTGAAGATGACCGGACGGTCGCTGTATACCTCCACTGCAACCCGGTCTTTATCCTTCAGGTTCATTTTGATCGAATCCTCTTCTGTCACATGAATGTGATTGTGGGCAATGATCACGCCTTCCTTTACTTCCAGAGATCCGCACGGACCCTGGATCGTGATCGAGCCTGAGCCGGCAATGTCTCCCGACTCTCTGATCGGTGCGTCCACTCCAAGTGCCACGCAGTCGCTCTTTGAGAGTTCCACCTGTGTGGCGCTGCGAACCGGTCCAAGTACTGCAACTCTTTCCATGCTCCTCTTCGGTCCGATCAGCGTAACACGCTGGTTGGAAAGGAACTGGCCTGGCTGAGATAACGGACGCTTCGGTTCCAGCTTCGCACCTTTTCCAAACAGTACCTCCACATCCTCCTGCGTAAGATGTACATGCTTGGCAGATACCTCAATTTCCACAAATCCGGCCATATGGATTGCATCCACTACAGCCGCTGTCAGATCTCTCATTCATTTCCTCCGTTATCAGCTTCACTGTACCACCCTGCCAGATGACGGCACATCATGATGTGCAGTGCACTGGAGAGACGGTTCAGCTCTTCTATGATATCCTTCCGGATATACGTTTTTCCGCTGTGGAATGCCTGGCATGCAGCCACTTCCGTTTCGCGGATCGCCGTACGCAGCTTATTCAGCCATGCATACTCGGTTCCCATCGTATAATCCGGCAAAACCATCTGTTTGATGTTGTAATATTTCATTGGGTTATGAGACTGCGCCCGAAGCTCTTCATGGGTAAGACCGATCACTGTCGTCTCAGCCATTTCCTCATCAAGCACCTCGCACTTCATCATTTCCCGCAGATCCTTTAAGATATCCGCAAGATCTTTGATCAGTGACTGGCTGCCGCTTGATGCCTGGATCATTGCCTGTGCCAGTACCACGTCTGCCTGAAGTGCATCAAGCTTGCCGCGGAACAGGATGCGCGGATGATCCTTACACACCAGCTTGTTTCCGAACAGCTGGGTCATATGCTCCGGCTTCTCATAATAATATGCATTTGTCTCATAATCCACATATTTGGGTTTCGGCACAGTTATCTGCACCGGGATTTCCACTTCCTCCGGCTGCGGAACCTCTGTTGCCACAACATGCGGCCGGTTCTTCGGCTCCGTTTTCTTCGGTTCCGGCTGTTTTTGTGCCTCTTTTTCTTCCGGCTCTTCAGTCTTTTGCACCGGGGCTTTCAGCTGATGCGTATACGTATAGCCGCCTTCTTTTTCAATGCGGATCTTACGCTGCTGAAGGTATTCCCGTGCTGCCGGTGTGAGGATCTTCCCCTGCGGAATCACATACACCTCCGGCTGACTGCTTCGAAGTTCATAGCGAAGGAAATCTTCCGTGATTGCTCTCACGTGTTATCCCTCCTCCCGTAGGTCATTGACAAGTCAGAACGATTATTTATTGATAGACGGAAGGATGAATTCTACCTCTTCATGCGGTCTCGGGATTACATGTACGGAGATCAGCTCGCCTACGCGCTCTGCTGCTGCTGCTCCTGCATCTGTTGCTGCCTTTACAGCTCCTACATCGCCGCGTACCATAACAGTTACCAGTCCGCCGCCTACATGCTCTTTACCGATCAGCGTTACGTTTGCTGCCTTTACCATTGCATCGGCTGCCTCGATTGATGCAACCAGTCCCTTTGTCTCAATCATT
>Ga0129317_1000993_pt1 | contig 23920 bp, 30 predicted proteins | sample Cm1ome_FD_94430 | JGI IMG/M metagenome (GOLD analysis project Ga0129317, IMG submission 94430) | Eastern black-and-white colobus group fecal microbial communities from Wisconsin, USA - Cm1105 metagenome | ecosystem: Host-associated > Mammals > Digestive system > Large intestine > Fecal | place... | reverse complement strand
TTCCGCAGAGAACATAAAATTCGAAGCTACCTGAAACGGCTGCAAGCCTTGGGCTGGGAGCCGGAGCTTTCCCCCACTACCGCCTGACAAACGTGACGCTCCCTACCCGGCACGGAAATCCGCAGCGGGCAGCTCTGCTGCGCCCTGACGGAGATAGGTTTTCATAATAAGAAGGACCATGCTACCCCAAGCGGGCAGCATGGCCTTCATATTTCTTAATATATGATTTCCTCCGAGTAGTCCAGATGAAAAACCGCTTGAGCGGATTTCCCCTCATCTAAACATTGCTGAAGCTTTTCTGCTAATTTCCCCTCATCATTGGGAAAACACATAGTAGGGAACCATTCACCAAAAGTATCGTGGTATTGATCCCACAAGATTTGAAGGCTGGGACTGAACACAGTTTAAACCTCCTTTAGAAACATCTGATATGTAAATATAATATTATAGAGACGGAGATTCTTTCCATGCCAATCTGACTTATTCTTGCAGCTGCGGAATGGCACAGGATAAAGCCGCTCTCCATTCTTTCGCTTTTTCTTCGACTGTTTTCCTGCTTTGACCGCTGAGAGAGGATACGCAAATATAGGGAACAGCAGTATTTTTGAAAAACCGCTTAAAATATTTGTAGGTGCTGTTACTATGAAATAAGAGCAACTTTATGTTAGGGTATTCAGTTAAATACCGTGGAAGGTCATTGGGCTTTTCAGCTAACAGGTCTTTATCGCTGGAAGTATTCCGCACTGCCGAATCCAATATGTCCCAAAGCCCAATATGATATTTCTTTAGCAGCATTTCTTTTGCCTTGTCTGATTTGTCTATCTCTTCACCGCACGCCGTGAATAGTATATCCCAAAACTTATTGGATGGGTCAGCATAGTATTTGCCCAGCGCTAGAGATGTTTTACCGGGAAGCGTCCCTAAAATAAGGACTGCGGAGTTGGAGTCAATCTTTGCAGGCAAACCTTGAATTCGCGTTTGTAAAAGGCGATCAAATATATGGTTCATGTTCACACCCCACTGTCATGCTCTATACAATTTAATAGTAGCATACACAGCATGCGAGAGCAAATGAAATCCTTTGGACAGACAGGCGGTCCCTTTCCTTTTAACTGCGATTCGCGCGAGGAATGAAAAATTTCCCAATTATCCATGCCTTACAAAAAGAAGGACACGCTGATTGCAGCGGTGGTCTGCCGGACAGCGCATCATCCCATGAACATCTGCGCCCAGTAATGGCCCTGGGCTACGTAGCCCACGCCGATCTGGGTATAGCCTGCGTTCAGGATATTGGCCCGATGACCGCTGGAATTCATCCAGCCGTTGACTACGGCCTGAGGCGTGGTATAGCCTTTGGCAATATTCTCCCCGGCGGTGCGGAAGGAGAGCCCGAAGCTCTTCATCATCTGGAAGGGCGTGCCGTAGGTGGGGCTGTTGTGGGCAAAATAGCGGTTGTCCATCATATCCTGGGATTTGTATCGGGCCACCCGGGAGAGCTCCCAGTTTTCCGTCAGGGGTTTCAGACCGTTCTGCCGCCGGATATCGTTCACCAAGCGGACCACCTCGCTCTCAAAGCTGGTGACGGAGCTGCTGACCTGGGGGATGTTCAGCACCTGGCCGGGATAGATGAGGTCCGGGTTGATGACCTGGGGGTTGGCTTGGATGATCTCGCTGGTGCCCACCTGGTATTTCGAGGCGATCTTCCACATGGTGTCGCCTTTCACAACGGTATGGGAGAGACTGGCGGCATGAACAGGGGTCAGCAGGGCGCCGGTGAGGGCTGTTGTTAGAAGTAATGTACGGATTCGTTTCATGGTACCTCCTTGGTAGGGGGGCGGAAGGGAAACGGAGAGCTCCGCGTAAGCGGAGCCCTCCGGGGCAAAATCAGCAGCCCAGGCCGAAGCTCTGGCAGAGCATCTGCAGCAGGGCGCTGCAATCAAAGTTGCTGAAACAGAACATGAATGTAGCCTCCTTTGTGGATTTCCCTTGCAAGGATGGTACGATTGTAACCATTTTGTAACTATTTTGCAAATGCAATGTCTGGCAGGGGAGGCAGGGGCTTCCGGGCAGCAAAAAAACTGTACCCGGTGGCCCGTTTGTGGTATGATAAAGAAAAATAAACGCGCGAGGTGCTGTTCATGTATGACGAACTGACAGAAGTTGATATCAGGAAGATGCAGGAGGAGATCGACCACCGGATACGGGTGCTGCGTCCCCAGCTGATTGAGGAGGTCCAGACCGCCCGGGCCTTCGGCGACCTCAGTGAGAACTTTGAATATAAGTGCGCCAAGCAGGCCAAAAACCGCAACGAGAGCCGTATCCGCTACCTGGAGCGAATGATCCGCACCGCCAAGGTTATCGAGGTGAAGGGACAGGAAGATACGGTGGGCTTGTTTGACAAGGTGACCATCTTCAATGAAATGGTGAAGAAGGAAATGACCATCCAGATCGTCACCACCCTGCGGCAGGACGCTTTGAAGGGCCTCATCAGCAAGGAGTCCCCGGTGGGCAAGGCGCTTATGGGCCATAAAGTCGGTGACCGGGTCCAGGTGGAGGTAAACCCGACTCTGAAATACTTTGTGGAGATCCGGGCCATCGAAAAAGGCCAGGATGACGAATCCCTGGAGATCAGCGCGTATTGAGAAGAACCGCCGGACTGAAGTCCGGCGGTTGTTCTTGACGATGGGGAACCGGCCCGGTATGATAGAAGTGCGGAGATAAAAACACGGCCCGGTTGGTAGTCCGGGCGTCCCCGAGAGGGGATCAGTAACCTGCCTCCTTGGTTGTCCGTTCTCCGGATGCTTTTTGAAGGAGGACACGCACATGGAACAGGGATACGCAACTCTGACCGTCTTGTTTGAGGACCCCTTTTGGGTGGGGATCTACGAGCGGAGGGAGGGCCGGACCTATCAGGTCTGTAAGATCACCTTTGGCGCCGAGCCGAAGGACTATGAGGTCTACGCCTTCCTGCTGGAACATTGGCGGCACTTGCCATTCAGCCCATCCATGGAAGAGGCGGCGCCGGAGGAACGACGGATCAATCCCAAGCGGATGCGGCGGCAGATCCAAAAGTCGCTGCAGAACACCGGGATCGGCACCAAAGCCCAGCAGGCGCTGCAGCTTCAGCGGGAGCAGGGGAAAGAGGCCCGGAAAAAGGCCTCCCGGGAGGAACGGGAGGCGGAAGCGAACCGGCAGTTTGCCCTGCGCCGGGAAAAACGGCGGGAGAAGCACAAGGGCCATTGAGCCGTGCCCCGGAGCGTGACGCTCCGGGGCTTTTCCTGTTTCCGGGGCTTGCCCGTTGCCCTGATTTTTGTTATACTGGCGGTACATTGAGAGAGGAGGCGGAGTAGCTTGCATACCATCCAGGCCAAAAGCCTCCTCTCCGCTCGGAACGGCATGAATCTCTACCGGGGCTGTACCCACGGCTGCATCTACTGCGACTCCCGCAGTACTTGCTACCAGATGGACCACCCCTTTGAGGATGTGGCGGTGAAGATCAACGCCCCGGAGCTGTTGGAGGAGGCCCTCCGGAAAAAGCGGCGGCGGTGCATGATCGGCACCGGCTCCATGTGCGACCCCTACCTACCTTTGGAGAAGGACCTGCGGTTGACCCGGCGGTGTCTGGAGCTCATCGACCGGTATGACTTCGGCGTGTCCGTCCTCACCAAGTCGGACCTGATCCTGCGGGATCTGGATGTGCTGAAATCCATCAATGAAAAAACAAAGGCGGTGGTCTGTACCACCCTGACCACCTTTGACGAGGACCTGTGCCGCATTCTGGAGCCCAACGTCTGTACCACCCGGAAGCGTTTTGAGATGCTGCGGACCATGCGGGAAAACGGCATCCATACCGGCGTGTGGCTGTGCCCCATCCTGCCTTTTCTCAATGACACGGAGGAAAATCTCCGGGGGCTATTGGACTATTGCTTTGCGGCAGGGGTAGAGGTCATCGTGAACTTCGGCTTCGGCGTCACCCTGCGGGACGGAGACCGGCAATATTTCTATCAACAGCTGGATAAACACTTTCTCGGCCTAAAAGATCAATATATACGACAATTTGGCGACAGCTATCAGTGCTCCAGTCCCAATCACGCGGCCCTGTGGAAGATCTTCCGAACAGCGTGTGAAGCCCAGGATGTCATCTGGGAGTCGGAGAAGGCCATGGCCTGGCTGATGAAATTTGAGGACAGGCAGGCCGGACAACAGTTAAATTTGTTTACATAAAATCATTGAGGAGGGACGGATATGTTATTTCTCTGCTATCCCAAGTGCACCACCTGCCAGAAGGCCAGGGCCTATCTGGACGCCAACGGAATTGCCTATGAGTTCCGGGACATCAAATTGGAGAACCCCACGCTTGGGGAGCTGACGGCCTGGTGGAAGGCCAGCGGCCTGCCCCTGAAGAAGTTTTTCAACACCAGCGGCTTGCAGTACAAGGCTCTGGGCCTGAAGGACAAGCTACCTGCCATGAGCGAGGAGGAGCAACTGGCGCTGCTGGCCACAGACGGAATGCTGGTGAAACGGCCCCTTTTGGTGGGCAATGATTTTGTACTGACGGGCTTCCGTCAGGCGGAGTGGGATGAGAAGCTGAAATGATCCAACGATACGACCTTGCGCCGCTGGACGGTATCACCAAGGTGGTGTTCCGCCGGGCATGGAACCGGCACTTCGGCGGCGCGGACCGCTGCTTCATTCCCTTTTTCTCTCCCACGGACCATCATGTGGTGACGGCCCGGGACTTCCGGGAGTTGGACCCGGATCAAAACCGGGACCTTCCCTCGGTACCCCAGGTTATGAGCTGCAAGGCGCCGGATTTTCTGTGGGCGGCGGAGATGCTGGGGGACCTGGGCTATACCGAGGTGAATCTGAATCTGGGCTGTCCCTCGGGGACCGTCACCGCCAAGGGTAAGGGGGCCGGGTTTCTGGCAAAGCCCGAGGAGCTGAACCGTTTTTTTGACCAGGTGTTCTCCCAGGTGAAGCTGCCGGTGTCCGTCAAGACCCGGCTGGGCATCTCCGACCCGGCGGAGTTTGAGGGACTTATGGAAATCTATAACCGCTATCCCATTGCCTGCCTGACCATCCACGCCCGGGTGCAGAAGGAGAAATACCGGGGCCCAGTCCATCTGGAGGAGTTTGGCCGGGCGTTGGAGAGCAGCCGCAACCCAGTCTGCTATAACGGCGACCTGCGGACCGTGGCGGAGGTACATGCTCTTGAGGAGCGGTTCCCCGCTGTGGAGTCTGTGATGATCGGCCGGGGCGCCGTGGCGGACCCGGCCCTGCTGCGGAAGCTGCGGGGCGGCCCTGCCGCCACCCGGGAGGAGCTGCAGGCCTTTATGCAGGATTTGTACCGGGAGTACCAGGCCTTCTACGGCCAGGTGGGCACCGCCGCCCAGCGGATGCGGGAGGTCTGGTTCTATCTGATCCACCTTTTCGATGACGCGGACCGTCTCAATAAAAAGCTGCGGCGCTTTAAAAATCCGGGAGAGTATGAGGCCATTGAGGCCACTATCTTCCAGGAGCTGCCCCTGCGGGATCACTGCGAGGGGGACCTGATTTAAATAAAATTGCCTGCTCGATGCGAGCAGGCAATTTTATTTAAAATAATATTTAACTTGACTTTCATAAAATTAAAGTTTATATTCATTTTATGAAAGGGGCGTGGCGCTATGACCAACATTCCTCCCTGGGTGGCGGAGCTGGAGGACGAGGACCTGGCCTTCGTCAAAAAGTTTATTCTGGCCTCCGGATCACTGAAAGAGGTGGCGTCGGTGTACGGCGTCAGCTATCCTACGGTGCGGCTGCGGCTGGACCGGCTCATTCAGAAAATCAGACTCAGCGAGACCGCCGAGGCGGACCCCTACGTTTCCCTGGTGAAGCGGCTGGCGGTGGACGATAAGCTGGACTTTGATACCGCTAAGATTCTCATTACGGAATATCGAAAAACGAAGGAGGCGGAGTGAGATGAGAAACGTAACCGTTGCGCTGTTCGGCGTGCTCGTTTTGATGGTGGGCGGTATCCTCCTGCAGATTTTTCTTTCCAAACGGGAGTGCAGGTGGCCGGGGCTGGTGCTGCCGCTGCTGTCGTTTTTATATTCTCTGGTAATGGTGCTGAGCGTAACGGCATACGATGGGGGCATTTCCTGGGGCCCCATCTTGGCAAGTCTGATTCTGGGCAATATCCCCACAGTGATCCTGCTGACCATCTATGCCGCCTGCCGGGAAGCCCAGAGGAAAAAGCGGAAGAAGGCGGGGGAACTAAACAGGACCCGCATTGATGATATTTAAGGCGGTGCCGCCATGCTGGAACTGGTGATCCTGACTCTGGTGGGCGGCTGGCTGGTATTCGCCCTGCGCTTTTGCCGCCGTCACAAGGGCGGCTGCGGCGGCGACTGCGCCAACCGCTCAAAGCGCTGCCGCCGATGACAGACGCGCCGGTATCTGAGCTGGGAAATATCTGCGTAGTATGCTCTGTTTTTCAGACAACGCGGCCTGCTGTTTGTCCTTGTTTTGAACGCTTTTGTATGTATCCGACAGTTACTTCTGTTTTAACGAGGCATTTCTGTTGATTTTGCCGTCAAAATGACGATTGACTTTTCGACACTAAACCGCTAGAATTAAAAACAATCAAAGGCGGGAAACCTGCGGAAAGGAGCTGAACACCATGATGATGAAGTCCATGTATGCCGCTCAGATGATGTCTCACGGTGCGTCCGCTCCCTGCGCGAACGCCGCTTCTTCCTGCGCTCAGACCGCTTCCATGCAGTCTGCTCACATTGCTCTGATTCTGGACGCCATGATTATGGCGTCCATTATTATTTGCGGCTTGAACGTGCGCCTGTCCGTTCTGGTCGGCTCCCTGTTGGTACTGGTACTTCTGGTAGTCCTGCTGGTATGCGAAAATGTGAACGCGCCAAGGATGCGAAAGTCCGCATGACTGTTTGATACAGCAAAGCGGCTCCGCTTCATGGCGGGGCCGCTTTTTTGTATGATATATCTCATTTCAAAAAGGAGAAATCAAGATGAAAAAGAAGTTTTTCGCACTCATGATGGCCATGGTTATGGTCCTCAGCCTGGCTGCCTGCGGCGGCAAGGAAGAAAACTCCGCCCCCGCCAACAACGACGCCCCCGCCCAAAGCGGTGAGACCGCCGAAGGCGGCAGCACCTTCAAGCTGGGCACCATCGGCCCCCTGACCGGTGACGCTGCCATCTACGGCCAGGCCGTTGCCAACGGCGCCAAGATCGCCGTGGACGAGATCAACGCCAGCGACAGCGCCATCAAGTTCGAGTTCCAGTCCGAGGACGACGTGGCTGACGGCGAGACCTCCGTCAACGCCTACAACACCCTGATGGACTGGGGTATGCAGGTCATGGTCGGCCCCACCACCACCGGCGCCTCCATCGCTGTTGCCGCTATGGCCGCTGAGGAGCGCACCTTTATGCTGACTCCCTCCGCCTCCTCCACCGACGTCATCGCCCCGGGCGACAACGTCTTCCAGGTCTGCTTCACCGACCCCAACCAGGGCATTGCCTCCGCTGACTACATGGCCGAGAACATGGCCGGCGCCAAGATCGCTGTGATCTACCGCAACGACGACGCCTATTCCCAGGGCATCCGCGACACCTTCGTCTCTCAGGCCAAGGCCAACAGCCTGGAGGTCGTCTATGAGGGCACCTTCACCGCCGACACCGCCACCGACTTCTCCGTGCAGCTGACCGCCGCCCAGGCTGCCGGCGCCGATACCGTGTTCCTGCCCATCTACTATCAGCCCGCCTCCGTCATCCTGACCCAGGCCGCCGCCATGAACTACGCCCCCACCTTCTTCGGCGTGGACGGCATGGACGGCATCCTGACCATGGAGGGCTTCGACACCGCTCTGGCCGAGGGCGTCATGCTGCTGACCCCCTTCTCCGCCGACGCCTCTGACGAGCGCACCCAGAACTTCGTGAAGGCCTATCAGGCTGCTTACGGCGAGATCCCCAACCAGTTTGCCGCCGACGCCTATGACGGCGTGTACATCGTCAAGGCCGCTCTGGAGGCCGCCGGCTGCACCGGCGACATGTCCGCCGCCGACATCTGCGAGGCTCTGGTGGGCGTCATGACCACCATTTCCGTGGACGGCCTGACCGGTCAGGGTATGACCTGGTCCGCCACCGGCGAGGTCTCCAAGGCCCCCATGGCCGTCATCATTGAGAACGGCACCTACGTTCTGCCCTGAGTTTTCTGTTCCAGACAACAGCAATCCGCCGGAGGGGGCCCAGCCCCCTTCCGGCGGTCCCCCGCGTTCCGCGTTCTATGGCGGAAACAGGGGCAGAAGGATGCTTTCTGTCCGTTTTTCTGCCATAGACATTCAGAAGAAAGAATGAAAAGAAAAAGAGGTGTGTCCCTATGGAATTTCTCTCCTACCTGATCAGCGGCATCAGTCTGGGGAGCGTATACGCCATCATCGCCCTGGGCTACACCATGGTGTACGGCATTGCCAAGATGCTGAACTTCGCCCACGGCGATGTCATCATGGTGGGTGGCTATATCTCCTTCTGCGCCATCAGTTACCTGGGCCTGCCCGGCTGGCTGGCCGTAATCCTGGCCATGGCGGTCTGCACGGTGCTGGGCATCGTCATTGAGGGCCTTGCCTACAAGCCCCTCCGCAGCGCTCCCTCCCTGGCCGTGCTGATCACCGCCATCGGCGTCAGCTACTTCCTGCAGAACACCGCCCTGCTGATCTGGAAGGCCGCCCCTAAGGTCTATCCCTCCCTGATTCCCACCACCAACGCCCAGGGGGAGTCCAACGCCCTGCAGCTGTTCAACGGTCAGCTCTCCATCTCCTATATCTCTCTGCTGACCATGGCCTCCTGCATCGTCATTATGATCGCCCTGACCCTCTTCACCAGCAAGACCAAAATGGGCAAGGCCATGCGTGCCTGCTCCGAGGATAAGGGCGCCGCCCAGCTCATGGGCATCAACGTCAACGCCACCATCTCCACCACTTTCGCCATCGGCTCCGCTCTGGCGGCCATTGCCGGTGTGCTGCTGTGCTCCTCCTATCCCACCCTGCAGCCCACCACCGGCTCCATGCCCGGCATCAAGGCCTTCACCGCCGCCGTGTTCGGCGGCATCGGCTCCATCCCCGGTGCCTTCCTGGGCGGCCTGCTACTGGGCGTCATCGAGGCCATGGCCAAGGCCTACATCTCCACCAACCTGGCCAACACCATCGTGTTCGCCGTGCTGATCATCGTCCTGCTGGTGAAGCCCGCGGGCCTGCTGGGCAAGTATGTTCCGGAGAAAGTGTGAGGTGAGGGACATGAAAAAACTGCGTATCAAACATCACACCCGCACAGACTTTCTGACCTACCTGGGTGTCATCATCCTCTTCGTGGTGATGAATGTCCTCAAGTCCAATGGCTCTCTGAGCCGCTCTCTCACCGGACAGCTGGTCCCCATTTGCTGCTACATGTCCATGGCCGTGTCCCTGAACCTGACGGTGGGCATCCTGGGCGAGCTGAGCCTGGGCCACGCGGGCTTTATGAGCGTGGGCGCCTTCTCCGGCATCGTGGCCGCCATGAGCCTACAGGACATCATCCCCGCCGCGCCGCTGCGTCTGGCGGTAGCCATGATCGTGGGCGCTGCGGCGGCAGCCATCGCCGGCGTGGTAGTGGGTACCCCCGTGCTGCGTCTGCGGGGCGACTATCTGGCTATCGTGACCCTGGCCTTCGGCGAGATTATCAAGGATCTGGTGAACTGCCTGCTGGTGGGTTATGATTCCAAGGGTCTCCACATGGCCTTCAACCTCACCGGCAGCAAGACCATCGACGACCTGGGCATGCAGGAGGGCGGCATCGCCATCATCAAGGGCGCCCAGGGCGCCACCGGCACCACCACCATCGCCACCTTCACCGCCGGGTTCATCCTGGTGATGGTGACCCTGTTTGTGGTGCTAAACCTGAAGCACAGCCGTGCCGGCCGGGCCATTATGGCCCTGCGGGACAATGCCATCGCCGCCGAGAGCGTGGGCATCAACATCACCAAGTACAAGATGATGGCCTTCGTCACCTCCGCAGCCCTGGCTGGTGCCGCCGGCGCCCTGTACGGCCTGAATTTCTCCTCCCTGCAGGCCACCAAGTTCAACTTCAACACCTCCATCCTGATTCTGGTGTTCGTGGTGCTGGGCGGCCTGGGCAACCTGTGGGGCTCTTTGATCGCCGCCGCCGCCCTGACGGTTCTGCCGGAGCTGCTGCGTGCCTTCTCCGATTACCGGATGCTGGTGTATGCCATCGTGCTGATCCTGGTGATGCTGGCTACCAACAACCCCACTCTCAAAACATTCTTCAGCCGCTTCAAGCTGCATAAGCCCGCCGGAAAGGAGGCTGTCTGACATGTTCCCGAAACTGGTTCCCATGCCCTCTCCCAACCTGCTGACGGAGCGGGACGCTGACAAGACGCCCATTCTGGAGTGCATCAACCTGGGCATCAACTTCGGCGGTTTGGCCGCCGTGGAAAACTTCAACATGGCTATTGGCCGCACGGAGATCACCGGCCTCATCGGCCCCAACGGTGCCGGCAAGACCACGGTTTTCAACCTGCTGACCAAGGTCTACCAGCCCACCAAGGGCACCATTCTGCTGGACGGCAACGACACCCACAACATGACCACCGCCCAGGTGAACCGGGCCGGTATTGCCCGTACCTTCCAGAACATCCGCCTGTTCAATGACCTGACGGTGGAGGAGAACGTCACCGTAGCCATGAACGCCCATATGCACTACAACATGTGGAGCGGCATTTTCCGCCTCCCCGGCTTCTGGAAGGAGGAGCGGGTGGCCCACGAGCGCGCTCTGGAGCTGCTGTCCATCTTCAACATGGCGGACCTGGCGGATACCAAGGCCGGCTCCCTGCCCTACGGCGCCCAGCGCCGTCTGGAGATCGTCCGGGCCCTGGCCACCAACCCCAGCCTGCTGCTGCTGGACGAGCCCGCCGCCGGTATGAACCCCTCCGAGACCACGGAGCTGATGGAGAACATTCGCAAGATCCGGGACACCTTCCAGATTGCCATTCTGCTGATCGAGCACGACATGAACCTGGTCATGAACATCTGCGAGGGCATCGCCGTGCTGAACTTCGGCCGCATCATCGCCAAGGGCACTCCCGAGGACATCCAGTCCAACCCGGCGGTCATTGAGGCGTACTTGGGCAAACAAAAGGAGGTGTGACCAATGGCATCTATTCTGAAAGTTGACGACATCAACGTCTATTACGGCAGCATCCATGCCATCAAGGGCATCTCCTTCGAGGTGAACGAGGGTGAGATCGTCACTCTGATCGGTGCCAACGGCGCCGGTAAGTCCACCACCCTGAACACCATCTCCGGCCTGCTGCACAGCCGCACTGGCTCCGTCACCTTCATGGGTGAGCCTCTTGGCAAGGTCCCCTGTCACAAGATCGTCTCCAAGGGCCTGGCCCTGGTCCCTGAGGGACGCCGGGTATTCCTTCAGATGACTGTTCAGGAGAACCTGGAAATGGGCGCCTACACCCAGAGCGGCAAGGCCATCGACCAGGACCTGGAGCACGTATATGAGCTGTTCCCCCGGCTGAAGGAGCGTATGAAGCAGGTGGCGGGTACCCTCTCCGGCGGCGAGCAGCAGATGCTGGCCATGGGCCGCGCGCTCATGAGCCACCCCAAGCTGCTGATGCTGGATGAACCCTCCATGGGTTTGGCTCCAATTCTGGTGGAGCAGATCTTTGAGATTATCCAGAACCTCCACAAGGACGGCACTACCATCCTGCTGGTGGAGCAGAACGCTGCCGCTGCCCTGAGTGTGGCTGACCGGGGCTACGTGCTGGAGACCGGCAAGATTGTTACCTCCGGCACAGGTAAGGAACTTCTGGCCTCCCCCGCCATCAAGAAGGCCTATCTCGGCGGCTGATTACTCAATAAAACCCAACGCGAAAGTCCCCCGGACAACGATCCGGGGGACTTCTTTGCTTGCTTTTCCACGCTGACCGTGCTATTCTGAGAAAAAACGTGGGAGGTTACTCTATGGAATACCGCAAATTTGACAGCACCTACATCGTCCGTTTGGACCCGGGCGAGGAAATTCTGGAGCAGGTGAAGGTCCTGTCTCTCAAGGAGGGCATCCGTCTCGCCACGGTGCAGGGCCTGGCCGCCGTCAATGACCTGACCCTGGGCGTGTTCAAGCCCGATGAGAAGAAATACTACGCCAACAGCTTCCAGGGCTATTTCGAGATCGTCTCTCTCACCGGCACCATCAGCACCATGGATGGCGAATTCTACTGTCACCTGCACCTGAGCGCCGGAGACGAGACCGGACACGTGGTGGGTGGCCATCTGAACAAGGCCGTCATCAGCGCCACCGCCGAGCTGGTGGTGACGGTCATCCCCGGCACCGTGGACCGGGCTTACAGCCCGGAGATCGGCCTGAATCTGCTGAAATTCTGAGAAAAAGGGCATCCGCCAAGAGGCGGATGTCCTTTTTGCAGATTTCCGATCCGCATTTTATCCGGTTTGCCGCACCTGCGGCGTTTTTTCCGGTGGGCGGCATAAATGACCGGCAGCATCACCGACGGGGATAAAGCGGCAGTATCGGCTGTATCAACGGAAACAGGAACATTCTGAACCCGGTCCTATCCCGTTGTTACCTCGCCAGCAGCAAGGCGGCCTGGTGGACCAGCAGGGCTACCACCCAGGCCACGGCGCACTGGCTGAGAGCCACACCGGCGGCCTTCCAGCCGGAGCCCAACTCCCGTTTGACCGCGGAAATGGCGGCCACACAGGGAGTGTACAGCAGGGTGAAGGTCAGGAAGCTGACGGCGGTGACGGGAGTGAACAGAGTGCCCAGAGCGGCTGCGGTCACATCGGTGCCGGCACCGGTAAGGATACCAAGGGTAGAGATCACAGATTCCTTGGCAATGAAACCGGTGATGAGGGCGGTGGAGACCCGCCAGTCTCCGAAGCCCAAGGGGGTGAACAGCGGCGCAATCCAGGCGCCAACGGTGGCCAGCAGGCTGTCGGCGCTGTCTGCCACCAGATTCAGGCGGGTGTCAAAGGTCTGAAGGAACCAGACGATGATGGTGGCGACGAAAATGACGGTGAAGGCCCGGGTCAGGAAGTCCTTGGCCTTGTCCCAGCACAGCTGCCCCACGCTGCGCGCGGAGGGAAAGCGGTAATTGGGCAGTTCCATGACGAAGGGAACGGGATTGCCCCGGAAAGCTGTGGCCCCCAGAACCTTGGCGGCAATGATGCCCACAAGGATGCCGCCCAGATACAGGGCCATCATCACCAGCGCCGCGTGGCCCGGGAAGAAAGCGGCGGAGAACACGCCGTAGATAGGAATTTTGGCGGAGCAGCTCATGAAGGGCGTCAGCAGGATGGTCATGCGGCGGTCCCGCTCGGAGGCCAGGGTCCGGGTGGCCATGATAGCCGGGACGGAGCAGCCGAAGCCGATCAGCAGAGGCACGATGCTGCGGCCGGACAGGCCCATCTTCCGCAGCAGCTGGTCCATGAAGAAGGCCACTCGGGCCATATATCCGGTGTCCTCCAGAATAGACAAAAAGAAGAAAAGGACCACGATAATGGGCAAAAAGCTCAATACACTACCCACACCGGCGAAGATACCGTCGATGACCAGACTGTGGATCACCGGGTTCAGGCCGTAGGCCGTCAGCCCCGCGTCCACAGCGGCGGTGAGGGCGTCGATCCCCGCCGCCAGCAGATCGGACAGGAAGGCGCCGATGACGTTGAACGTCAGATAGAAGATGCCCAGCATGATGCCGAAGAACAGGGGCAGGGCCAGATACTTGTTGGTGACGATCCGGTCGATGGCCTCGCTCCGCTGGCGCTCCCTGGATTCCCGGCACTTGACCACCGTGTCCCGGCAGACACCCTCGATGAAGTCGTACCGCATGTCCGCCAGGGCGGCGTTGCGGTCCATGCCGTGCTCGGTCTCCATCTCCTGAACGCTGTGCTCAATAAGCTCCAGCTCGTTCTGGTCCAGTTCCAGACGCTCCCGGATATCCGGGTCGTCTTCAATCAGCTTGGTGGCCGCGAAACGGACGGGCAGACCGGCAGCTTCGGCGTGGTCCTCAATCTGATGGACCACCGCGTGGATGCAGCGGTGGACGGGACCGGGCGTGCAGAAGTCGTAGACCGCGGGATAGGTCTTGCTTCTGGCAGTAGCCACGGCAATGCGGATCAGCTCATCCACACCCTGGTTCTTCACAGCGGAAATAGGCACCACCGGGATGCCCAAGGCTTTGCTCATGCCCTTGATGTCGATGGTGCCGCCGTTGGCGCTCACCTCGTCCATCATGTTCAGGGCCAGCACCATGGGGATGCGCATTTCCATCAGCTGCAGAGTCAGGTACAGGTTCCGCTCAATGTTGGTGGCGTCCACGATGTTGATGATGCCGTCGGGCTTTTGATTGATGATGAAATCCCGGGTGACGATCTCCTCCGGCGTATAGGGGCGGATGGAGTAGATGCCCGGCAGGTCCACCACCTCACAGTCCTTCTGGCCCCGGACGGCACCGGATTTCTGGTCCACGGTGACACCGGGGAAGTTGCCCACATGCTGGTTGGAGCCGGTGAGCTGGTTGAACAGGGTGGTCTTGCCGCAGTTCTGATTGCCGACCAGAGCGAAGATCATAGGTCCCTCACCTCCACGGAGATGTTGCGGGCGTCCTCTTTCCGCAGGGACAGGGCGTAGCCCCGGACCCGCAGCTCAATGGGGTCCCCCAGAGGTGCGACCTTTTCTACCCGGACGGTGGTCTTGGGAATCAGCCCCATGTCCAGAAGGCGGCAGCGGAGGAGGCCTTCACCCCTTACGGCGGTGATAACGGCCTGCTGGCCGATGGGCAACGTATCCAGTGTCATAGCGATATCCTCCGTAAGTTATCTATTTCTAACCATTGAGAGTTTACCATGACTAACTTTTGCCGTCAAATGGCAAATCTGCAAGAAATATGTAGAAAATTTCAAGAATGGATTGTATAAGACGGAGAGAAACGGTCCGGGACGGAAGAAAGGAACTTCCGCCCATTGATACACTTGCCGCAGGCTGCGAAAGATGGTATACTGCGGACGAGGTGATTTTTATGCTGACATTCAACCATTTCAATTTTAATGTGTCTGATCTGGACAGGTCCCTGGCCTTTTACAAGGAGGCCCTGGGGCTGGAGCCGGTACGCCGGAAGGACGCCGAGGACGGCAGCTTCATCATCATGTTCCTGGGGGACGGCAAGACCGGCTTCCGTCTAGAGCTGACCTGGCTGCGGGACCATCCCCAGAAGTATGACCTGGGGGAGTGCGAGTTCCACCTGGCCATGCAGGCGGAGGACTATGCCGCCGCCCACAAAAAGCACGAGGAGATGGGCTGCATCTGCTTTGAGAACCCCAAAATGGGCATCTACTTCATCAGCGACCCTGACGGCTACTGGATCGAGATCATCCCCACCCGATAAACGTTAAAAAAGCTCCCGGAATTCCGGGAGTTTTTTCCTGTTTTGGCCTTGACAGCGGCGGAACAGGAGACTATTCTCTAATTAGTTGATGATACAACTATTTGGAGGCGCGCTATGGATGTGACAAATCGGCGAATCACCAAGATTGCCCGGGAGGTCAACAAGCTGGTCATCCGGACCATGAAGGAGACCGGCATCGGATCCGGGGAGCTGGACCTGATCCATGCGGTCCGGCATAGTCCCGGGGCATCCCAGCGGGAGATCGGCGAACAGCTGAATATGGATAAGGGCGCGGTGGCCCGCCGGGCAGCCAGCATGGAGAACAAGGGGTATCTGATTCGCCGCCCTAGCCCCGAGGACGGCCGGGCCCAGATGCTGTTTGCCACAGAGAAGGCAGAGAGCCTGAAGTGCTCCAAAGCCGCCGTGGAGACTGCCTTTTACGAGTGGCTGCTGGAGGAACTGACAGAGGAGGAGCAGGAGACCTTCGCCGCTCTGCTGGACCGCCTGTACCGCCGGGCCAAGATGGAGAGCCGCAGCGGCTTTCCCAGTGTGTCTCCACGGCTGGAGGGACTCCTGTGAGGCCCGGCGGAGACCGGCCGGACCAAGTGACCTTCTACTTCCGACGGGAGTGGAGGCCCCTGATCCTCGTAACGGTGACAGGTGTTTTATTTAATGTGGGCATGGTGACCGGACCTCTGTTCGAGGGCAGGCTGGCCCAGTGCCTGTTGGAGGTCCTCCGTGGAGAGACTGCCTGGCCCGCCATGGCGAAGCTGGCGGCGCTGTACGCGGTGGTGACGGCGGTGGTCCAGGCTCTCCGGTATGCAAAGCGGTTCTATATCCGCCGCTTCGCCAACAATGTGAACCGCCGGATGAAGGCGGTGCTCTATGCGGGACTGCTGCGGCGGCAGCGGCCGGAACTGCAGGAGGAGAGCGTGGGCAGTCTGCTGACCCGGGCCATCTCCGACGTGGACGCCTGCGCCGAGGGTATGCGGAAATTCACCACCGAGATCTTTGATACCGGCGTGGTCATGGTGGCTTACGTGGGACTGCTGGCGGCCTATGACTGGCGGTTGACCATCCTGGCCTGTCTGTTTCCGCCGGCGGCCTTTTTTCTGGCAAGCCGGATGAAAAAGCCTGTTGCCCGGTGTGCGGCGGCCTGGAAGGAAAGTGCCGGACGGCTGAACGAGGCTACATTGGACCGGGTCTCCGGCGCTGTGACCTATCGGGTTTTCGGCCTGGAGCAAAAGCGGGACGAGGCCTACGAGGAGCGGCTGGCGGATTATGAGCACCGGGCGGTGGCGGCCCACCTGTGGGAGGGCATCATGCAGCCGCTGTACCGTGCTCTCAGCATGGCCGGTGCGCTGATGATCGTCTGGCTGGGCAGCCGCAACGTGATGGGCAACGGCTGGGTGTCCTGGGACATCGCGGCGTTCACCACCTTCCTGGCCTGCTTCACCAAGCTGTCGGTGAAGGTGTCCAAGGCTGCCAAGCTGTTCAACGCCGTCCAGAAGGCCCAGGTCTCCTGGGTGCGGGTCAAGCCTCTGCTGAAGGGCGGCAGCCTGCCGGAGGAGACGGCCCCCGCCGCTCCGGCATCATTGGAGGTGGAGGGCCTGACCTTTGCCTATCCCCAGGGAGAGACGGTGCTGCGGGATGTGGCCTTTACCGCCGCCCCCGGCCAGATCGTGGGCGTCACGGGACCGGTGGCCTGCGGCAAGTCCACTCTGGGCAAGGCTTTCCTCTGCGAATATCCCTACCAGGGCAGTATCCGCTTTGGTGGAAAGGAGCTGTGGGACATGACAGCGGCGGAGCGGACCGGCGTGGTGGGCTATCTGGGACACCAGCCGGAGCTGTTGGGAGACAGCGTCCGGGAAAATGTGCTGCTGGGCAGCTCCGGCAGTCCGGAACCCTGGCTCCGAGCGGTGTGCCTGAAGGAGGAAGTAGCCGCCATGCCCTATGGGGCAGAGACCCAGGTGGGCAGCGGCGGCATCCGGCTCTCCGGCGGCCAGCAGGCCCGGCTGGCCCTGGCCCGGACCCTGTGTCACCAGCGGCCGGTGCTGGTCCTGGACGATCCCTTCTCCGCGGTAGACCGGACCACGGAAGCGCAGATCATGGACAATCTGGAGACCCTGGCGGGAGACAGTATCATTCTGCTGCTGTCCCACCGGTTGGACCTGTTCGACCGGTGCGACCAGGTGATCTGGATGGAGGAGGGCCGGTGCCGGGTGGGCACCCACCGGGAGCTGCTGGAGACCTGCGACGGATATGCCCGGGCGTTCCGGGCGCAGAAGGGAGGCAGCCATGAAGCGGAATGAGACCTTGCTGGATATCCTGCGCCGGGTGCTGTGGCATCATCGGCTGCTGACCGCCGGCCTGCTGCTGGCGGTGGCCGGTTCCGTGGCCCTGGCCCTGGTGCCTCCCCTGGTACTGGAGGAAGTGGTGGACCGGCTCACCAACGGGGAGGCGGTGTCCTTCGCATTGGCCTTGCTCTATTTCCTGACCCTGGCCCTGTCCGGTGTTCTGGACGCGGGAAAGGAGGCCCTCATCACCGTCCTGGGCCAGAAGCTGACCCGGGGATTGCGCCACGCCATGTGCGCCAAGCTGTCCCGGCTTCCGGCGTCCTGGTTTTCCAAACAGGACCCCGGCGCCATTGCCTCCCGCTTCGTGGGCGATGTGGACACCGTGGAGGCCCTGTTTGCATCCGGTGTGGTCAGCATGGCGGCGGATATCTGTAAGATCGTGGGCATCCTGGCGGTGATCTGGGTGAAGAGCCGGGGTTTGGGAATGCTGATGCTGCTGGTAACGCCCCTGCTGTTCATCATGACCCGGGTGTTCCAGAAACGGATGCTGCAGGCCCAGCTGGAGCACCGGGCTGCGGTGGCCAAGGCCAGCCAGCAGGTGCCGGAGACTATTCGCAGCATCCGTACCGTTCATACCCTGCGAAAGGAGCGGTACATGGCCCGCCGCTATGACGATGCCATCCAGGCGGGATACTGGGCTATGGAGCGTACCAATTTTTACCAAGCTCTCTATTCTCCCATTATCCTGACAGTCAGTGCCGTCATAGTGGCGCTGGTGATGACCCTGTCCGCCATGGGCGGCGGCCTGCGGGAGTTCTTCGGCATGTCCGTGGGCACCGCCGTGGCCATCATCGCCTACATATCCAAGGTGTTTGAGCCTCTGGAGAGCATCGGTATGGAGATCCAGAGCATCCAGTCCGCCGTGGCCGGTGTGCGCCGCATCCAGGACTTCCTGGCGGAGCCGGATCAGCCGCCTGCCGATGAGCGGGTGACCATGGAGATGCTGCTGTCCAGCGGAAAGCCGGCAGTGGAGTTGAAGGACGTGTCCTTCAGCTATGACGGCCAGCATCCGGTGGTGTCAGGCTGCGATCTCACGGTGGAGCCGGGGGAGACGGTGACCCTCACCGGCCGTACTGGTGCGGGCAAGACCACCCTGTTTCGGCTGGTGCTGGGGTTGTATCCGCCGGGAGACGGCAGTGTCCGAATCTTCGGCACAACGGCGGCTGATCTTCCACCTGCCGTCCGGCGGCAGCTGTTCGGCTATGTGGAGCAGTCCTTCCGCCTGGTGCCCGGCACGGTGGGGAACCAGATCACCCTTTGGGATGAGGCCATCAGCCGGGAGCAGATGGAAAACGCCGCCAGGATGGTGGGCCTGCACGAGACCATTCTGGCCCTGGACCGGGGCTACGACACGCCCTGCACCGAAGGACTGTTTTCCCAGGGACAGCTGCAGCTGCTGGCCATCGCCCGGGCGGTGGCCGCCGACCCCGCCATTTTGCTGCTGGACGAGATCACCGCCAGCCTGGACACTGCCACGGAGGCCCGGGTGCTGGAGGCCCTGCGGCGGGCAGCCGCTCACCGGACCGTGCTGTCCATCTCCCACCGGCTGTACCGGGAGACCGGCGGCCGTCAGTTCAGCCTGACATGAAAACAATGAGGAGACGCAGAGCGTCTCCTCATTGTTTTCATGCTTGTTTACCACACCAGGGTGGCGAAATAATCCTCCAAAGTCTCCGCTCTCCGAATCAGCTCCACAGAGCCGTCCTCTTTCAGCAGCAGCTCAGCGGAGCGGAGCTTGCCGTTGTAGTTGTAGCCCATGGCGTGGCCGTGGGCGCCGGCGTCGTGGATCACCAGCAGGTCGCCCATGTCGATTTTGGGCAGCATCCGGTCAATGGCGAACTTGTCATTGTTCTCGCAGAGGGAGCCCACCACGTCGTACTTGTGGTCGCAGGGGGCGTTCTCCTTGCCCATGACGGTAATGTGGTGGTAGGAGCCGTACATGGCGGGGCGCATCAGGTTGCAGGCGCAGGCGTCCACGCCGATATACTCCTTATAGATGTGCTTCTCATGGGTGGCCCGGGTCACCAGGTGGCCGTAGGGCGCCAGCATGAAGCGGCCCAGCTCCGTGTACAGGGAAACATCGTCCATTCCGGCGGGCACCAGAATTTCCTCGTAGGCCTTCCGGACACCCTCGCCGATGGCGGCGATGTCGTTGGCGGGCTGGTCCGGCAGATAGGGGATGCCCACGCCGCCGGAGAGGTTGATGAAGGTGATGTGGGCGCCGGTCTCCTTTTTCAGGTCCACCGCCAGCTGGAACAGGATGCGGGCCAGAGCGGGATAGTACTCATTGGACAACGTGTTGGAGGCCAGGAAGCTGTGGATGCCGAACTCCTTGACGCCCTTGGCGGCAAGAATTTTATAAGCCTCGGCGATCTGGGAACGGGTCATGCCGTATTTGGCGTCGCCGGGGTTGTCCATCACCTGGAAACCCTCCCGGGTCTCGCCCAGGGTGAAGACGCCGCCGGGATTGTAGCGGCAGCAGACCTTTTCGGGAACGCCGCCCAGGGCTTCCTCCAGCTCAGGAATCAGGGTGATGTCATCCAGGTTGATGATGCCGCCCAGCTGACGGGCCTTCTGAAATTCCTCGGGCGGAGTCTCATTGGAGGAGAACATGATGCCCTCACCGGTGACGCCGCACTTTTCCGCCATCACCAGTTCCGCCATGGAGGAGCAGTCGCAGCCGCAGCCCTCCTCCTTCAGCAGCTTCAGAATGGCGGGGGTGGGGGTGGCCTTCACGGCGAAATACTCCCGGTAGCCGGGATTCCAGGCAAAGGCGGCCTTCAGCCGGCGGGCATTTTCCCGGATGCCCTTTTCGTCGTAGATGTGGAAGGGCGTGGGATACTGGGCGGCGATGGCCTCCAGCTGGTCTTTTGTCACGAAGGGCGTTTTCATAGGTGCAGAACCTCGAATCGTTCATAAAGTGACTACTATTTTACGATGTAAAGTGCTGATTTGTCAAGAAACCTGCCGAGAAATGGCGATTTGCACGGGAATCCCGGCGTCAGCGGCTTCCATCATGTGCATCTGTACGGCTATTCTTTGCAAAAAACAGCCCTTGTATTTCCACGGCACCGGCGGTAAAATAGAAATCAACATCACATCATAAACAATAAGGAGCGATGACAATGGCAAATGTAACAGTGAACGCCGTGGGCGAGCAGTGCCCCATTCCCGTGGTAAAGGCTACCCGTGCCCTGCGGGCCATGACGGAGCCGGGCGTGCTGGAGGTGCTGGTGGACAATGAGATCGCGGTGCAGAACCTGACCCGCATGGCCTCCGGCCACCACCTGGAAGCCAAGGCAGAAAAGCGGGACGGCGGTGTTTTCGCCGTCACCATGGAGGTCCGGGAACCGGTAGGCGATGCTCCAGCAGAGGAGCCGGAGCTGACCTGCATCCCCGACCAACGGGGCAGCCTGGTGGTGGCGGTGGATACCGACGCCATGGGCCGAGGCAGCGAGGAACTGGGCCGGACATTGATGAAGGGCTTCCTGTTCGCCGTGGGACAGCTGCCGGAGCTGCCTAAGACCGTTCTGTTCTATAACGGCGGGGCCAGGCTGACCACCGAGGGCTCCGATTCTCTGGAGGACCTGAAAAAGATGGAGGCCCAGGGTGTGGAGATCCTCACCTGCGGCACCTGCCTGAATTTCTACGGCCTGACAGACAAGCTGGCGGTGGGATCTGTCACCAACATGTACACCATCGTGGAGACGCTGGCAGGGGCCGGAAAGGTCATCAAGCCATGATCTATCTGGATAACGCGGCCACCACCCGGCCCAAGCCGCCCGGCGTGGCGGAGGCGGTGACAGCGGCCATGATGTCCTGGGGCAACTGCGGCCGGGGCGCCCATGAGGAGGCTCTGGCCTCGGCCCGGGCGGTGTTTTCGGTCCGGGAACAGATGGCGCGGCTTTTGGGCTGCCCGCGGGCGGACCATGCGTGCTTCACCCCCAACTCCACCCAGGCTCTGAACATCGCCATCGGCGGCCTGCTGGGTCCGGGGGACCATGTGATCTCCACGGACCTGGAGCACAATTCCGTTCTGCGGCCCCTGTACCGCATGCGGCAGAAGGGGGCGGCGGTGGATTTCGTCCCGGCGGACCGGCAGGGACAGATTGACTATGGAGACTTTGAACGATTGCTGCGGCCCGATACGAAGGCCGTGGTCTGCACCCACGCCTCCAACCTGACCGGCGACATGATCGACATCGGCCGGGTGGGGGACTTCTGCCGCGCCCACGGGCTGCTGTTCATCCTGGACGCCAGCCAGACGGCGGGCGTGTTTCCCATCCACATGGAGACCCAGCATATTGATGTGGTGTGCTTCACCGGCCACAAGAGCCTGCTGGGTCCCCAGGGCACTGGCGGCCTGTGCGTCCGGGAGGGCGTGGACATCCGCCCCTTCGCCGTGGGCGGCACCGGGGTCCAGAGCTATCTGGAGACCCAGCCCATGGAATACCCCACCCGCCTGGAGGCCGGAACCCTCAACAGCCACGGCCTGGCGGGCCTGGGGGCGGCGCTGGATTTCTTGGAGAAGACCGGCATCGACGCTATCCGGGCCCATGAGACGGCTTTGGCTCGCCGGTTTTATGAGGAGGTGCGGCAGATCCCCGGCGTCACGGTCTACGGCGACCACAGCAAGGCGGAGCGGGCCCCTGTGGTGACACTGAACATTGGGGACTATGAGTCCGGAGAGGTGGCGGACGAGCTGGCGGAGCGCTTCGGCATCGCCACCCGTCCCGGTGCCCACTGCGCCCCCCGGATGCACCGTGCCTTGGGAACCACCGAGCAGGGGGCAGTCCGGTTTTCCTGGTCGTACTTCAATACGGAGGAAGAGACCGACGCGGCGGCGGAGGCCGTTCGCATCCTGGCCACGGAGAACTGACATGCGTCAAAAGGAAGAGAAGTGTGTGGTGACCTTCCGTACCACCGCCGCCGCCATGGAGATGGAGCGGGCCTGCAAGGCCGAAGGCGTGCCGGGGCGGCTGATCCCAGTCCCCCGGACCATCACCGCCGGCTGCGGCATGTGCTGGGCGGCGCCCCCGTCGGCCCGGGAGGCCGTGGAGGAGCTGGTGATGGCGCACCACTTGATGATCGACGGCATCTATGCTATCATCTTATAATTGAGGTGAGTTTGATGGCGGCAAATTGTGAGGAGTGTGTCCACTACGATTATGATGACGAGGCGGAGGCGTACTACTGCACCATGGACCTGGACGAGGATGAAATGGAGCGGTTCCTGCGCAGCGCCAACGACGCCTGTCCCTTCTACCGGCGTGGCGATGACTATATGACGGCCAGGAGGCAGTAGACATGGAGCTTGTGGATCTGTACGATGAAAACCGGGTGCCTCTGGGCCGGGTGGTGGAGCGCTACGCGAAAAAGGCTCCGGGGGAATACCGCGTGGTGGTCCATGTCTGCATCTTCAACAGCCTGGGACAGCTGCTGATCCAGCGGCGTTCCCCGGAAAAAACAGTCTGGCCGGAGCTGTGGGATGTGTCCATCGGCGGCGGTGTGGATGCCGGGGAGACCAGCCGTCAGGGAGCGGAGCGGGAGGTCCTGGAAGAACTGGGCTACGACCTGGATCTGACCGGCCTGCGGCCCGCCATGACGGTGAATTTTGAGGGCGGCTTCGACGATTTCTTCGTGGTGACCCGGGACCTGGACATCAGGGACCTGCGGCTCCAGAAGGAAGAGGTCAGCGATGTCCGCTGGGTGACGCTGGAGGAGACGTTGGCTATGCTGGAGGATGGGCAATTTATCCCCTATCCGCCCAGCTTCCTGCAGTTTCTGTTCGAGGCCCGTGGGAGCTTCGACTTCCCTACCAAATAAGGAAAACCGGCTCGTCTGAGCCGGTTTTCTTGTATATAAGAAAACCACTCGCTAGGCGAGTGGTTCCAAAGAAGCCTAATGGCGATCATGTAGACGGGAAAACTCCCTTTGCTTTAAAGTAGGAGTGCAGTCCGACAACTGCACAACGAAAAAGCAAAGGGAGGTCATCCGGTGAATGACGTGAATAGTTTATCGCATACGAGCTGGAATTGCAAATATTATATTGTATTTGCACCAAAGTATCGCAGGAAGGTATTTTATGGAG
>Ga0129317_1000988_pt1 | contig 23975 bp, 15 predicted proteins | sample Cm1ome_FD_94430 | JGI IMG/M metagenome (GOLD analysis project Ga0129317, IMG submission 94430) | Eastern black-and-white colobus group fecal microbial communities from Wisconsin, USA - Cm1105 metagenome | ecosystem: Host-associated > Mammals > Digestive system > Large intestine > Fecal | place... | reverse complement strand
CAATGAGGATCACATTAAGTACTATGCAGAAAAGATACCTGTAGCAAGAGTACTTATCAACCAGCCAACACCTGATGCATGGGGACCTGCAACAAACGCACTTTCACCAGCAGTATCAGAGGGATGCGGATCATGGGGCAACAACATCCTTGCAGGAAACGTTGACTACATCCACCTTATCAACGTATCACAGGCTGTCAGAAAGCTTGATGTTGAGCTTCCTGACGGAGCTAAGATCTTCGGCGTTGCTCAGAAGGACGCTTAATTAAAAATTATTGATCTGTCAGACAGACGAGCATTTCTCTGACTGCCTTATAAAATAGGCCGCTTAACTGTCTGACAGACATTCTGAAAAATTTATATCCTGCTGCAGCACTTATCCCTTTCTGCAGTTGGGATTCGGTTTAATAGACCGAGGGCAAATTATAATTTACTTTTAATCCAGTTAGTTAATTCTTATCCTTTAATAATAACATGGAAGACCCGAGACGTTGCTCCGGGTCTTTTGTGTTGCAGAAATAAATATCCTTTTCCTGTATTACCTCTTGCAGGACAGAACTGTTCAAATGATGGTTATAGTATACAAATAGGGCAGTGCCGGATTGGCACTGCCCTAAAGCATTTAAACGCTTTGATTAAATAATGTTTTGTCTGTATCAGACCTTAGATATCACTTTCTGTCGTAGAGATCAATAAGTCTTGTAAGGTGCTCGTAGCGCTCCTTAGCTGCTTCCTCGTTACGCTCGAAGAGTCCTTCTGCACGATCCGGGAACTCACGGGTAAGTCTTGAATAACGAGCCTCGTTCATAAGGAATTCCTTATATCCGCCTGCAGGTGCCTTTGAATCAAGTGTGAACTTGGTCTCAGCAGCAGGATTGAAGCGGAAGAGGTTCCAATAACCGCAATCTACAGCCTTCTTCATCTCCATCTGGCAGTTAGCCATTCCGCCCTTGATTGAGTGCATCTCACATGGGCTGTATCCGATGATAAGTGATGGTCCGTCGTATGCTTCAGCTTCTGTGATAGCCTTAATAGTCTGAGCAGGATCTGCACCCATAGCAACCTGTGCTACGTATACATAGCCATACTGCATAGCTATCTCTGAAAGGCTCTTCTTGTTAACTTCCTTACCGGCAGCTGCGAACTGTGCAACCTGACCGATATTAGATGACTTAGAAGCCTGTCCGCCTGTATTTGAATAAACCTCAGTATCGAATACGAAAATGTTTACATTCTTGTTCTGTGCGATAACATGATCGAGTCCGCCGTAACCGATATCATATGCCCAACCGTCTCCACCGAAGATCCACATAGACTTCTTAGCAAGATATTCCTTCTTGTCATAGATAGACTTTGCAAGTGTGCATGCTTCACAGCCGCAGAACTTTTCACCTGCTGCCTTTGCATCCTCAGCTGCTTTGAGAGCAGCTGCCTGAGCATCTCCGAGCATAGACTTTGCAGTATCGCTTGAAAGGAATGCAATAGATTCATCAATTGTAGCGATATTCTCCTCAAGAGCAGCAACATAAGCCTTAGAAGCTTCTGCGTTGGCAGCTGTATCATTCATAGTATCAAGCCACTTCTGAGCTGCATCTTTAAGTGCAGGCTGTACGTGTGGAAGAGCAATAAGCTCAGCTGTCTGCTCTGCAAGGCTTGTTCTGATGGTATCCTGTCCAACAAACATTCCGAGACCGTGCTCAGCGTTATCTTCGAACAGTGAGTTGCACCATGCAGGTCCGTGACCTTCCTTGTTTGTGCAGTAAGGTGATGTAGCACCAGGACCGCCCCAGATAGAAGAGCATCCGGTAGCATTAGAGATATACATGTGGTCACCGAAGAGCTGAGTTACAAGACGAGCATAGCTGGTCTCTGCACAGCCGGCACATGAGCCTGAGAACTCAAGCATAGGCTGCTTGAACTGGCTGCCCTTAACTGAGTTATCCTGCATATCCTTCTTCTCTGAAGTCTCATATACACAGTAGTTGAATACTTCCTGCTGTGGAAGCTCCTGCTCCTGTGGAACCATTGTGATTGCCTTTACAGGACACATGCTGATGCAGACAGCACATCCCATACAGTCAAGCGGTGAAATGGCCATTGAGAACTTATATGTTCCCTTGCCTGCGCCTGCCTTGATGTCAGCAGTCTTGATTGCAGCAGGAGCTGCCTTAACTTCTTCCTCTGTAAGTGCAAACGGACGGATAGTAGCGTGAGGACATACATAAGCACAGCGGTTACACTGGATACACTTTTCAGGATCCCATGTAGGAACTGATACTGCAACGCCTCTCTTCTCATATGCTGAAGCACCAAGCTCGAACTGTCCGTCAACGTGAGGCATGAACTTTGATACAGGAATGCTGTCACCGTCCATACGTCCGATAGGATCAAGAAGATCCTGAACCTGCTTAACAAGCTCAGCCTTGCCCTTAAGAACCTCAGGCTCATCAGTATCAACTGAATTAGCCCAATCAGCCGGGATCTCGATCTTCTTGTAAGCTGTAGCACCAAGATCGATAGCCTTGTGGTTCATGTCTACGACATCCTGTCCCTTCTTGAGGTAGGAATGAGTAGCGGCATCCTTCATGTACTGGATAGCCTCAGCCTCAGGCATTACCTTTGCAAGTGAGAAGAATGCTGACTGAAGGATCGTATTGTTTCTCTTACCCATACCGATCTCGATAGCAAGGTCGATAGCATTGATGGTGTAGAGCTGGATGTTATTCTTAGCGATGTAACGCTTAGCCTCTGCCTTTAAGTGGTGATTGAGCTCATCAAAATCCCACTGGCAGTTGATCATGAAGATTCCGCCCGGCTTTACGTCATTGACCATCTTGAAGCCCTTTGTAATGTATGAAGGGTTATGACAGGCAACGAAGTCTGCCTTATTGATGTAGTATGGGCTACGGATAGGCTTGTCTCCGAAACGAAGGTGGGAGATAGTTACACCGCCGGTCTTCTTTGAATCGTACTGGAAATATGCCTGTACGAACTTATCTGTATGGTCACCGATGATCTTGATAGAGTTCTTGTTGGCACCGACAGTACCGTCACCGCCGAGACCCCAGAACTTACACTCGATAGTTCCTTCAGCTGCAGTGTTAGGGCAGTTCTTATCCTCTGTGAGTGAGAGATTGGTAACATCATCTGTGATACCGATAGTGAACTGACGAAGTGGAGCTGCCTTCTTAAGCTCATCATATACTGCAAATACTGATGAAGGAGGTGTATCCTTTGAACCAAGACCATAACGTCCGCCGATAACTGTTCTGTCAGTGATTCCTGCATTTGCAAGAGCTGTAACAACATCAAGATAAAGCGGCTCGCCCTGCGCTCCAGGCTCCTTTGTACGGTCAAGAACAGCAATCTTTTTAGCTGTCTGTGGGATAGCCTCGATAAGCTTGTCTGCCCTGAAAGGACGATAGAGACGTACCTTTATGAGACCGACCTTCTCGCCGTGAGCGTTAAGATAATCAATAACCTCCTCGGCAACGTCACAGATAGATCCCATAGCAATGATCACACGGTCTGCATCAGGCGCACCGTAGTAGTTGAAGAGCTGGTAATTTGTACCAAGCTTCTCGTTGATCTTGCCCATGTACTTTTCAACTACATCAGGAAGAGCATCATAGAACTTATTGCAGGCCTCACGATGCTGGAAGAATGTATCTCCGTTCTCGTGTGAACCTCTCATATGAGGATGCTCAGGGTTAAGTGAATGCTCACGGAACTCCTTAACGGCCTCCATGTTGCACATATCCTTAAGGTCATCGAAATCCCATACCTGGATCTTCTGGATCTCATGGCTGGTACGGAATCCGTCGAAGAAGTTGATGAACGGAACCTTGCCTTCGATAGCTGCAAGATGAGCTACCGGAGAAAGATCCATAACTTCCTGTACATTGCCTTCGCAGAGCATTGCAAAGCCTGTCTGACGACATGCCATAACATCGGAATGATCTCCGAAAATGTTAAGTGCCTGAGTAGCAACGGTACGTGCTGAAACGTGGAATACGCAAGGAAGCTGCTCTGCAGCGATCTTGTACATATTAGGGATCATCAGAAGAAGTCCCTGTGAAGCGGTATAAGTAGATGTAAGAGCACCTGATCCGAGTGAACCGTGAACAGCACCTGCTGCACCTGCCTCTGACTGCATCTCAACTACCTTTACTCTGGTGCCGAAGATGTTCTTAAGTCCGTTTGCTGACCACTGGTCGACAAGATCGGCCATTGGGCTGGACGGTGTTATTGGGTAAATAGCTGCAACTTCACTGAATGCATAAGAAACGTGAGCGGCTGCGTTATTACCGTCCATTGACTTCATTTTACGAGTCATTTACATGTCCTCCTTATATAAAAATTGTTAGTAAATGCTATACTATATAGGCACTTTAATCGATGTGATCATCATGATTTCAGTATATCAAAGTAATCTATAAATATCGATTTGAATGAAATTATAGCAAATATTAGGTGGTCTTGAAAGCAAAAAGACAACAAATGAGCAATAGGGGCGGCAAGTACTGAAAATAATACAATTTTTGTTTATTTTCATCAAAAATGCTGTAATACCGGTTCACTATATGAATATTTTACACAATTCAATATTTAATAACCAAATATTTCAATATTAAAAATATTTTTAATGCTTTTCTTTAAAACGGCTGTGCAGACGAAATTGATTATATTTAAGAAAGATTTGGTTTTCTGCATCAGGACATCATTATATAATCCTATTAAATATGCATGATCAATTAATGTATAATGTAAAAAGAATCAGAAAATCCAGAATAAAGGTAAAAATATGATCAATGATAAAATAATTGAGGAAAACAAAGAAAAGGTCCTTCTTGTAGGAGTATACGAGACAGGTGTATATAATGAGGGCGGCAGAGGCAAAAGAGAGACAGAAGAGGAATTTTATCACTCCATGGACGAGCTTTCGGAGCTTACGTCAGCCTGCGGCATGAAGGCTGTCGGACAGGTGATTCAGCGAATGGAGCGCACACATAATGCGCTTTATCTGGGTCCCGGTAAGCTTGACGAGGTCATTGAAAGAGCAGAGCTTTTGGAGGCAGAGCTTATCATCTTTAATGACACACTTTCACCGTCACAGCTTCGAAACCTGCAAAAAACTCTTGATATGCCTGTAATGGACAGAACAGCTCTTATATTGGAGATTTTCAGAAAGAGAGCAAGGAGCAGTGAGGCAAAATTACAGGTTGAGCTTGCGAGCCTTAATTATCTCAAACCCAGACTTATAGGTATAACCCCTGCAATGACAAGACAGGGAGGAACATCAGGCTCTATGAGCTCAAGAGGTGCCGGAGAAAAGAAGTTAGAGCTTGACAGAAGACGTATTGATCACAGACTTGCAGAATTAAGACATGATTTAAAGGAAATCGTAAGCGAGCGTGAGACTCAGAGAAAAAAACGCCGCTCGTCAAGACTTCCGCTGGTTTCGCTTGTAGGCTATACAAATGCCGGCAAGTCCACTCTTATGAACAGAATGCTTGAGATCTTCGGGAATGATCGTGAAAGCAGTGATAAAAATGTTTATGAAGCGGACATGCTTTTTGCAACGCTGGACACATCGGTTCGAAGGATATGCACAGGAAATAATATGGATTTCCTGCTGTCAGATACAGTCGGATTTATCCACAAGCTTCCGACTGCATTGGTCGAGGCATTTAAATCTACTCTTGAGGAGGCAAAAGAGGCAGATCTTATTATTCAGGTAATAGATTACTCAGATCCTTATCATTATGAGCACATGAAGGTTACGGAAGAGACACTTGCCGAGCTTAGAGCAGGGCATATCCCTTCGGTGATAGTTTATAATAAATGTGATAAATGCGTGCCGGAGGTAGATTATCCTAAGCGTGTAAAGGGAATGAGAGACAATGCATCAAATGCACCGAGAGACTGCATTTACATTTCGGCAAAGGACGATGCATCCATAGAAGCTTTTAAGGATCTGATACTTGAGAAGATATACAGTGACTATGTTAATGCTTCACTTCTGCTTCCTTATGATAAGGGCGCTCTCTTAAGCTATTTTATGGAAAACGCCAATGTCGTTGAAAGCGATTATACTGAAAACGGCACACTGATAAGTGTCAGATGTCATAAGGCAGATGCAGATAAATATGCGCAGTACATGGTTCAGAAGAATATTTAATGAAATTCATAAGTATTACTATTGCAATTTACTGGTTTAAAGTGCTATAACAGTCCTACATTAATATGTACAAGAAGCAATGAGGAGATATTTATGTTACCTGAGAAGACTCTTGCGTGGGGACAGAGCAGAAGCTGTATAAGAGAGCTTGCCGAATACGGAGCTAAAAGAAAGGCTGAAATAGGAGCTGATAAGGTCTATGATTTCAGTCTCGGTAATCCGAGCGTACCTGCGCCTGAATGCGTCAACCGCGCTGTTATAGATATTGTGAGCGATAAAACCATACCTGCACATGCTTATACAACTGCAGCAGGACTCATTTCGTTAAGACAAAAGCTTGCAGAGGATCTTAATTCGCGATATGGGCTTAGTTTGTCTCCTGAGATTTTGTATGTCACCTGCGGTGCTGCGGCAAGTCTCACGATTTCCTTAAGAGCAGTGCTCCTTCCGGGGGATGAGGTAGTTGTCATTGCACCGTTTTTCCCTGAGTACAGAGTGTTTGTTGAAGGTGCCGGCGGAAAGCTTGTTATTGTTCCTGCAGCAGCAGATTTTACGGTGGATATAGAGGCATTTGACAAAGCCATAACATCGAGAACAAAGGCAGTGATCATTAATTCGCCTAATAACCCTTCCGGAGCTGTGCTCAGTGAGCAGAATATAAAGGACATTGCAGCAGTGCTTAAAAAGCATGAAAATGCTAATAAGAGCCCAATCTACCTTATAAGCGACGAGCCTTACAGAGAGATAGTTTATGACGGTGCCAAGGTTCCGTGCACACTTAAATATTATGATGATTCGATCATGTGCTATTCCTTCAGTAAATCACTGTCACTGCCGGGAGAACGTATCGGATATATAGCTGTCAATGATAAAATGCAGGACGCTGCATTGGTTTATGCATCAGTTATGGGAGCCGGAAGAGCACAAGGTTATGTCAATCCGCCGAGCCTTTTCCAGAGAGTAATAGAAAGATGCATCGGAGAGACTTCTGACATATCGGAATATGCTTTAAACAGAAAGCTTCTTTTGGAAGGATTGAGTTCAATAGGCTATGAATATGTTGAGCCTAAGGGAGCATTCTACCTATTTATGAAAGCACTTGAGCCTGATGCAAAGGCCTTCAGTGAAAAAGCCAAGAAGCATGAGCTTTTACTGGTGCCGAGCGATGACTTCGGATGCGAGGGCTATGTGCGAATTTCCTACTGTGTTGCTCGTTCAGTAATAGAAAACTCAATGCCTGCATTTAAAGCACTCTATGAAGAATATAATAAGTAATTGAATGTTATTATTTAATAATTAACTTTATGCATTATATATAAATATGATTTGAGCTTTCATAATACTTATACAAACAATATAACCTGTAGTTATAAATGCGATAAAACATACAATATATCTATAATTTTAGTTATAAAAAGTTGACTTTTAAATCTTCGTATCTATAATAGAAAAAAATATTTTATTAATAATTTGACCGACTGCATGCCGGCATATATCGGGAGGATAATACAATGGAAATAAGAATTGAGAGAAATCCAAATCCGGCTCCAAAGCCAACGGATGAGAGCAAATTAGGATTCGGCAAGGTATTTACTGATCATATGTTCCTTATGGATTGGGACAGAGAGACAGGCTGGCATGATGCAAGAATCGTTCCTTTCGGAAATCTTTCACTGCATCCGGGAACAACAGCACTTCACTATGCACTTGAGGTTTTTGAGGGACTTAAGGCATATCGCAGAGCAGACGGAAAGGTTCAGACCTTCAGACCGTTTGAGAATGCAAAGCGTATCAATAATTCCGCAAAGCGTCTCAGCATGCCGACAATTCCTGAAGAAGATTTTGTGCAGGCTATAGATACACTTGTTGGTCTTGATCAGGACTGGGTACCTCATGCAGAAGGAACATCACTTTACATCAGACCTTACATTATCGGAACAGATAAGAGCGTAGGTCTTCATACATTAAATTCAGCTCTTTTTGTAATAATCTGTGCTCCTTCAGGCTCATATTATCCACAGGGAATCAACCCTGTTAAGATCATGGTTGAGACAGAGGATGTACGTGCGGTAAGAGGCGGTACAGGATTTACCAAGTGCGGCGGAAACTATGCTGCAGCACAGCGTGCAGGAGAGATAGCAGAGGAAAAGGGATATACACAGGTACTTTGGCTTGATGGTGTTGAGCGTAAGTATATCGAGGAAGTTGGTTCTATGAACATGATGTTCAAGATCGACGGTACTATTGTTACACCTGAGCTTAACGGATCTATCCTTCCGGGAATTACAAGAAAATCTATTCTTGAGCTTTTAAGAGCTGACGGTGAGAAGGTAGAGGAAAGAAGAGTAAGCCTTGAAGAGGTAGTTGAGGCAGCAGAAAACGGTAAGCTTGAAGAGGCATGGGGCTGCGGTACAGCTGCTGTAGTTTCACCGGTTGGCTGGCTTGCTGTCGGAGATAAGGAATATGAGATCAACGGCGGAAAGATCGGACCGACAGTTCATAAGCTTTATGATGAAATAACCGGAATACAGTGGGGTAAGTCAGAGGATAGATTCGGCTGGACACATCCTGTAACAAAATAATCACTGTGCATATTTTTTGATGCATTATAATGACGCGGATATTATCTATATTTATGATGTATCCGCGTCATTTTTATAAAAGCAGCATTTTAGTTCTAACTGATACATAGTGGACAGCAAAACGAGTATCTTTAAATAAACTTACGATATATTGTCTATAAGCATATATTCGTGTAGAATTGCTTTGTAATTATTTTAATCAGCCGATAGAGATTCACGGAGAAGAAGATGGATAGAATTATTATAACCGTTGTCGGAAAGGACAGAGTAGGAATTATAGCTAAGGTCTGCACATACCTTTCAGAGCAGAATATTAACATTCTTGATATAACACAGACTATATTAGACGGATTTTTCAATATGATGGTCATTGCTGATATGAGCGGATCAAGCAGAGAGTTTTTTGATATCAGCGATGAGCTTAAGAGCCTCGGTGAGGAAATTGGTGTCCGCATTCTTGCTCAGAGAGAAGACATTTTTACAAAGATGCACAGAGTCTGAGGAGATTAAAGAATGATAAATTTATTTGAGGTCTCTGAGACCAACAAAATGATAGAGCAGGAACAGCTTGATGTAAGAACTATTACTCTCGGCATCAGCCTTCTTGACTGTGCGGATTCTGATATTAATAAGGTCAACAAGAAAATATACGATAAGATCACAAGACTTGGCGAAAAGCTTGTAAGCACCGGAGAGGAAATATCTAAGGAATACGGTATTCCTATCGTTAATAAGCGTGTGTCCATTACACCTATTTCACTTGTAGGTGCCTCTGCATGTAAAAGTCCTGAGGATTTTGTAAGCATTGCCCATACACTTGACAGAGCGGCTGATACTATCGGTATTAATTTCCTCGGAGGTTATTCCGCGCTTGTTAACAAGGGAATGACTGAGGCTGACAGACTGCTTATAGAGTCAATTCCTCAGGCACTTATGGAGACAAGCCTTGTATGCTCATCTGTCAATGTAGGCTCTACAAAGACAGGTATTGACATGGATGCAGTGCGTCTGCTCGGAGGCATTATAAGAAAGACAGCGGAAATGACAGCTGATAATGACTCTATAGGATGTGCAAAGCTGGTAATATTCTGTAATGCACCTGATGATAATCCATTCATGGCAGGAGCATTCCATGGTGTTACAGAGGGTGATGCCGTGATCAATGTCGGAGTCAGCGGTCCGGGAGTTGTAAGGCAGGCACTCACACAGGTAAGAGGCGAGAGCTTTGAGGTCCTTTGCGAAACTATTAAGAAGACAGCATTTAAGATAACAAGAGTAGGTCAGCTTGTAGCTCAGGAGGCATCAAGAAGACTCGGCATACCTTTTGGTATTATAGATCTTTCACTTGCACCTACGCCTGCTATAGGAGACAGCGTTGCAGATATACTTCAGGAGATAGGTCTTGAGAGGGCCGGAGCTCCGGGAACGACCGCTGCGCTTGCTATTCTTAATGATCAGGTAAAAAAGGGCGGAATTATGGCTTCTTCTTATGTTGGAGGCCTTTCAGGTGCATTTATACCGGTGAGCGAAGATCAGAGCATGATCGACGCTGTAGAAGCCGGTGCACTTACTATTGAAAAGTTAGAGGCCATGACCTGCGTATGCTCTGTAGGACTTGATATGATAGCAATACCGGGTGATACAAAGGCTTCTACTATCTCAGGAATCATAGCAGATGAAGCAGCTATCGGTATGATAAATCAAAAGACTACAGCTGTCAGAGTTATTCCTGTTATAGGAAAGGGAGTCGGTGAAAGTGCTGTATTCGGAGGACTTTTAGGTCATGCACCTATAATGCGTGTTAACGAATTTGCATGTGATGAGTTTATTAACAGAAAGGGTCGTATACCGGCGCCTATCCACAGCTTTAAGAATTAAAGACATTTGTGATCCCCATCTTGAGAAAGATGGGGATTATTCTGACTTGAAAGCAGACTAAATAGTAAAAAAGCTATATTTATAAAATAAAGAAATAGAGAGCATACGGATGAGTATCGATAATAAAAAAGTACAAAAAACTAAGCCTGTACATGACTATAAAGAAAGTACTGTCATAGGGGTTAAGCACGAGGACAATGCACGAGTGAATTTAAAGGGCATTGTTTTTTCTGATCTTGACGGCACCATACTTGATAACGGACAGAATCTGATTCCTGACAGCACCATGGAGGCTATAGATAAGCTTAAGGCAAACGGATATCTTATTGTACTTTCAACAGGCAGAGATATGGATACTCATTACAGCGTGAGATACCGTGATATGATAAAGCCTGATGCAATTATACATCATAACGGCAATAAGATAACGATAGGCGATAAGCTGATATTTGAACATATCATGGAGGATTCGCTCGTTCATGAGATATATGAATTTTGCAAGAAAAATGGTTACTGCGTCGGAACGAGCATAGGCGGTGAAGATTTCTTTCTTAATCCTGAGATAAAGCTTTCGGCGGACAGATCATATAAAAAACTTGTTGAGAGGAATTTCGTTCCCTTTGAGGAGCTGTTTGAAAGAAAGCTTCCGGTCTCGGCGCTTTCATATGCCGGAGACATTTCCGTGGAAAAGCCTATAGTTGAAGCAGCATTTCCAAGTATACAGCTGTTCCCTTTTAACGGCGGCAGAGGCGCAGACATGATAGAAAGAGGCTTTTCAAAGGCAGAGGGATTAAAAAAGATCTGTGCATACTATGGCTTAAGCGAAGAAGACTGCTCAGATAAAACCTATGCTATCGGTGATTCACACAATGATGTGCCGCTGCTTAAGGCTGCCGGCTTAAGCATTGCCATGGGTAACGGAGATGAGGCAGCAAAGAAAGCAGCCGATATTGTTACAGACGATATCAGACATGACGGTTTTTTCAATGCATTTAAGCGTATATCGCTTATATAATAGCGTAATAATGACATAAAAACGGAGTGAAGCATTAGTGTTATGAGAAAGCAGACAGCAGAGCTTATAGAGGAGCTTAAAAAGGAAAATATCGATATCTATATCATTTCTGACATGGATGACCATTTGAGTGAGTATACAGGAAAGCACTTTCATGCGCTTAAGGAGTTTTCAGGCTTTACCGGCGGTGACGGAAAAATGGTGGTTACAGCATCAGGAAAAGCTCTTTTGTGGACTGACGGAAGATATTTTATACAGGCAGAGGAAGAGCTTAGAGGAAGCGGAATAGAGCTTATGCGCATGGGAGAGCCTGAGGTCCCAACATTGAATGATTGGGTAAAGGATAATCTTAAGGCAGGCGGAACGATAGGCTTTGACGGCAAATGTGTGTCCTATAAGTACGGAAAAGCCTTTGAAGCCCTTATAAATAATAATGCTGACGGCGGTCATATAATTTCAGATGATCTCTGCGGAAGACTGTGGAAGGAAAGACCTGCAGAAAGCTGTACCAAATGCTGGATACTTGATGAAAGATTTACTGGAAAAAGCGCTTCTCTTAAGCTTACTGAGCTTAGGGCTGAGATGGAAAAATCAGGGGCAGATTACCATGTAATAGCTTCGCTTGATGATATTGCCTGGCTTTTAAATATGCGTGCGGATGATATACCGTGCAATCCGGTATTCAGTGCGTTCATGTTGATAACTAAAGCTGAGGCGTGCCTTTATATTGATAAGAAACATTTTGCTGATAATGCAGTTGCTGATAGTGCAGAGGACAATGCATATAAGCTTCCGGGGCCTTCAGCAGATGAAGACTATTTAAGAGGCATAGGCGTTGATGTCTACCCATATGAGCAGATTTATGTCGATATAAAAAAAATCAACAATAAGGTACTTTTAGATACTGACAGATGCAGCTATGAAATAGTAAGCTCTGTTCCTGAAGGTATCGAGATCATTGACCGGATGAATCCTGTGACAAGGGAAAAATGCAGGAAGAATCCTATAGAGACAGCTAATCTCCGCATAGCTCAGCATAAGGACAGCATAGCTCTTACAAAGTTTATGTATTGGTTTAAAAAACAGCTTGGCATTGAAGCTGTCTTTGATGCTAAGGAGCTGGATAAGCTCAGCAATGCTGAAAGCGGATTAAGTGAATGGGACTGTGTTGAAAAGCTTAATGAATACAGAAAGGAACAGCCCGGCTTTATTGAGGAAAGCTTCTCTACTATATCTGCTTACGGTGCCAATGCCGCCATGGCTCATTATGCTCCGTCACCGCTTCCTGAAAAGACTGTAAGGATCAAGCCGCACGGACTGTATCTTGTGGACAGCGGCGGACAGTATCCTGAAGGAACGACCGACGTGACAAGGACATGGAGCTGCGGAGCATTGACAGATGAGGAGAGAGTAAGCTTTACACTTACCGCTATCTCCAACCTAAGACTTGCCGATGAGAGGTTTCTTGAGGGAACATCAGGTTTATTGATAGACGGTGCTGCAAGAGATGTTTTCTGGAGACACGGACTTAATTACAATCATGGTACAGGTCATGGAGTGGGCTTTTGCCTTAATGTTCATGAAGCTCCGGTAGGAATTCGTTATAAGGCTGCAACGATCGACGGCGCATATCCTATGCTCGAGGGCATGTATGTATCTGATGAGCCCGGCATGTATGTGGCAGGTAAATACGGCATAAGAATAGAAAATCTGCTTATAGTTAAGCATGATTATACTAATGAATACGGCCGATTCATGAGCTTTGAGACCATGAATTTTTGTCCTATAGATAAAAGCTGTCTGGACATTTCCATAATGGAAAAAAGAGATATAGAGCTGCTTAATGCATATCACAAAAGGGTTTATGAAGAGCTTAAGGATGATATGAATGAAGAAGAGCTTATATGGCTTAAAAATATGTGCTCAGCAATATAATTAATAAAAACCGGACTGTATGACATATGCTTTACCCTAAAATAAGGATGAAGCAGTGTGCCATGCAGTCCGGCTTTGTTTTTGAAGTATTTAGGTACATTTTAGACTCTTAAGCTTTTATCATGTATTTTATCTACAGATGAATGGCTCAAGAATATTGCAGATTTTAAATCTTTTGTCAGGTATCTATACGGATCAGAAGCCGAGATCCTCATTTACAAGGATAACGTGAACTCTTTCAGGATCACGCTGGAATCTTGTAATAAGCACGTTGCAACAGATACAATCCTTAGACTTACAGTTCATGCAGGTTCCAAGCTCCTTACATGGAGTTTTAACGTCAAAGCGCTGTATATTGGCAGGAGCTGCAATGTTTCTTGCACGGCTTACAGCTGCATCAAGATCCTTTGCGATCTTGTTCATGCCGACTATGAAAAGAATCTTCTTAGGTCCGAAGGATATGGCTGATACTCGGTTGGAGTTACCGTCGATATTTACAAGGATACCGTCCTCTGACATAGCATTGACGCTTGAAAGGAAGAAATCCGCATCAAATATTTCTCTGTATTTATCATGCTGCTCTTCAGGAGTTTTTGCTTCCTCACGGCGAATCAGATGATACTTATCATTTGAAAGCGCCTGCTTTAAGCCTATTTCATCAACGCTTACAGTTCCGCCGTAGCCTACAGAGCTTCCTTCAGGAATAAGCTCAAGAGCTAATTTAAGAGCTTCTTCTTTAGTTTCGGCATAATAGCCGTGCATATTTCTTGAGGCGAGTGCTTTAATAACTCCCTCAGCCTTTAAATGAAGTGCCTTGGTAACATTTGCGTCTTTCATATTTTTCCCCTTAAATATCTGCTTTATTAGTTGCAATTTTTCAAAATGTACATCAGTCAGATATACATTTTCATTATAAAAAAAATAGATAAAAAAATCAAACGTCGTATTATTCCAAACGGGCTGTTTAAAAATAGAAGATGTAGTTACTCAGCTGAATTTCATCGAATTAATGACCGGTAAAATGATAAAAAAATGTGACTTAACGGAGCATTAATTGCTGAATTTAGAACAAATAGGTGTATACTGTACGGGATAAAATATCTGAGAAAACACACGATAATTACGTAAGAAATAATCCGATCATATTAATTGGAGATAAAAATAATGACATTAAAGGAACTTGAGATAGGAAAGAGCGCTGTCATAACTTTCGTAGGAGGAAGCGGAGCATTGAGGCAGCATTTTCTTGATATGGGAGTGATACCGGGCGCTGAGGTTACGGCAGAAAAGCTTGCTCCTATGGGAGACCCTATGGAGCTGCAGATACATGGTTATGAGCTTACCTTAAGATTAGGCGAAGCAGCGCAGATTGACATAGAACCTATATCGGAAAGAACGAGAAAGCACCATGGTGCAAGCGATATTAACAAATCTGTCCATCCCGGACTTGGTGAGGAAGGAAAATATCACGTAAAGGGAGCAAGTGAGCCGCTTCCAGATAAGACAGTGCTTACATATGCACTGGTCGGCAATCAGAACTGCGGAAAAACTACGCTTTTTAACCAGCTTACGGGTTCAAATCAGCATGTAGGCAATTTCCCCGGAGTTACCGTAGACAGAAAGGACGGCGTAATAAAGGGACATCCTGAAACATTGGTAACTGACCTTCCGGGAATTTATTCAATGTCACCATATACAAGTGAGGAAATAGTTTCCAGAAACTTTGTGCTTGATGAAAAACCGAAGGCAATAATAAATATCGTGGATGCCAATAACATTGAGAGAAACCTGTATCTTACCATGCAACTTCTGGAAATGGATGTTCCTATGGTGGTCGCACTCAACATGATGGATGAGGTTACAGGAAACGGCGGTGCTATAGATGTTAACGGCATGGAGGCAATGCTGGGTGTTCCGGTCGTACCTATATCAGCCGCTAAAAATGAAGGTGTAGATGAGCTTATAAAGCATGCCATACATATCGCGAGATATCAGGAAAGACCCGGCAGGCAGGATTTTTGTGATGAAAATGATTTCGGCGGAGCAGTTCACCGCTGTATACATGCGGTTGCACATCTAATAGAGGATCATGCAAAGGCAGCAGATATCCCGGTGCGCTTTGCAGCTACAAAGCTTATCGAGGGAGATGAGCTTATACTTGATAAGCTTAAGTTAGACCAGAATGAAATAGATGCCTTAGGCCATCTGACAGAACAGATGGAAAAGGAACGAGGTCTTGACAAGAGTGCTGCCATAGCAGATATGCGTTTTTCATTTATAGAAAAAATATGTGAAAAGACAGTTGTTAAGCCGCATGAAAGCAAAGAAAGGATCAGAAGTCAGCGTATAGACAGGATACTTACCGGTAAATATACTGCCATACCGTGCTTTATTGCTATAATGGCAGCAGTGTTCTATCTGACCTTTAATGTTATAGGTGCATTCCTTCAGGGACTCCTTGAAAGGGGAATAGATGCATTGTCGACCTCTGTCGATACAATGCTTACTGCATGCAATGTTAATGAAGCACTTCATGGGCTTGTAATTAACGGTATATTTGCAGGCGTCGGATCTGTACTTTCATTTCTTCCTGTAATAGTGACACTGTTTTTCTTCCTTTCAATGATGGAAGATAGCGGATACATTGCAAGAGTTGCATTCTTCATGGATAAGCTTTTAAGAAAGATCGGTCTTTCCGGCAGAAGTATAGTTCCGCTTCTCATAGGCTTCGGCTGTACGGTGCCGGCAGTCATGGCAACCAGAACACTTCCGAGTGAACGAGATAGGAAAATGACTATTCTGCTCACACCGTTTATGAGCTGTACCGCAAAGCTGCCTATATATTCATTTTTTGTAAATGCATTTTTCCCGGGAAAGGGAGGCTTTATAATAACCGCTCTGTATCTTGGCGGTATAGTTATAGGCATACTCGTTGCTTTTCTTATGAAAGGAACCTTGTTTAAGGGGGAGGCAGTCCCGTTTGTAATGGAGCTTCCTAACTACAGACTTCCGGGAATGAAAAATGTATTTCAGCTTTTATGGGAAAAGGCAAAGGATTTCCTTGAAAGAGCATTTACAGTAATATTTATGGCTTCTGTTATCGTATGGTTTTTGCAGAGCTTTGATATGCATTTTAATTTAGTAAGTAACTCCGGAGACAGCATACTTGCGGCCGTTGCAGGCTTTTTGGTTCCTGTATTTAAACCGCTCGGTCTCGGAGACTGGCGTATAGTCACATCTCTTATATGCGGATTTATGGCAAAGGAAAGCGTGGTTTCTACGCTTCAGGTGCTGTTTGCAGGCGGAATAGCGGGGCTGCTTACCACAGCTCAGGCGGCATCTTTGTTGGTTTTCAGTCTGCTTTACACACCATGTGTGGCAGCAGTCACATCAGTAAAGAGAGAGCTCGGAGGCAAAACAGCTGTCGGAATGGTCATATGGCAGTGCTTTATAGCCTGGGCAGCAGCATTTATCATGAAGCTTATACTTATGTGAATGCTTATAATATGCGAATGTTTGTAATATGCGAATGTTTGTAATATGTGAATGTTTATAATATTTGAATGCATATAATATGTGAATATTTGTGGTATTGGGTTGGGGTCGAAAATATCCTTTACTCCAACTGATACCGGAATGCTTCGTTGACATAAATCGGTTTCGGTTATATAAATATATGGTATATATTTAATTGATAATTGGAATTTTTTCGCAAATATAGATTAAGGAGTATTTTCAGATGAAGCAGATTATATTAACAGGAGATCGCCCTACCGGCAAGCTTCACGTCGGACATTATGTAGGCTCACTCAAGCGCAGAGTGCAGCTTCAGAATTCCGGCAAGTATGATGAGATATACATTATGATAGCCGATGCACAGGCGCTTACGGATAATGCCGAGCATCCTGAGAAGGTTCGTCAGAACATTATGAATGTTGCGCTTGATTATCTTGCCTGCGGAATAGATCCTGACAAGTCAACGATTTTTATTCAGTCAATGATCCCGGAGCTTACAGAGCTTACATTCTATTACATGAATCTTGTAACAGTAGCAAGAGTGCAGAGAAACCCTACCATCAAGTCAGAGATACAGATGAGAGGCTTTGAGAAGAATATTCCTGTAGGCTTCTTCTGTTATCCTATCAGCCAGGCAGCTGATATTACAGCCTTCCATGCTACTACAGTACCTGTAGGAGAGGATCAGATGCCTATGCTTGAGCAGTGCACTGAGATAGTACACAAGTTCAACTCTGTTTACGGAGATACTCTTACAGAGCCAAAGATAATGCTTCCTGACAACAAGGCGTGTCTCAGACTTCCGGGCATCGACGGAAAGGCAAAGATGAGTAAGTCCTTAGGAAACTGCATTTACCTTTCAGAGTCTCCTGAGGAGATAAAGAAGAAGATTATGTCAATGTATACGGATCCTACTCATATCAGAAAGGAAGATCCGGGACACGTTGAGGGTAATCCGGTATTCATCTACCTTGATGCTTTCTGTAAGGATGAGTATTTTGCAGAGTTCCTTCCTGATTATGCCAACCTTGATGAGCTTAAGGCTCATTACACAAGAGGTGGTCTCGGCGATGTTACAGTTAAGAAGTTCCTTAATAATGTTATTCAGGCGGAGCTTGCACCTATCAGAGAGAGAAGAATGTCATGGGAGAAGAGACTTCCTGATGTTTATGAGATACTCCGCATAGGAACAGAGAAGGCTCATGAGACAGCTGCAAAGACTATGAGCGAAGTGCGCCGTGCTATGAAGATAGACTATTTTGATGAGGGAAATCTTCTTAAGCAGGATTAAAAAACAGGTTCAGAATAGATTAGATTAAAAAATAAATAAGTGTGAACCGTAAATTAACGGAATACACACGATTGGTCAGATATAGAACTAGAATTAAGGAATAAAATAAATCTATCAAACCGCGAATCAGCTAAGCAACATTGATGTGCTGCGATAAGGCTGATTCGCGGTTTTTCGGTTTTTCTTTTACTGAATTTTTTCAGTTAGTGAACCTTTCTTATTTCATCGCCGATATAAAGATGTGCGATATCCTCAATGCTCCAATTTCCTGCTGTGAGCACGCAAACGACCTTTTCATCAGGGCGGACAGACAGCTTTTTATAAAGAAGAGCGGCAGGGCCTACACAAGAAGATGGCTCTGCGATAAGCTTTGCCTTGTTGGCAATAAGTCTTACTGCGTCAACTATCTGCTCATCATCCACAGTGATGATATCGTCTACATATTTTTCAATCATTATATAAGGATTATCACCGGCCTGACGGCATGCCAGTCCGTCTGCTACTGTCGGAAGCGGATCAACACTGACACGATGGCCTTCCTTACGGCTGTTAAAGTATGCTGGACTGGCTGATGGCTGAACACCTATTATTTTTATATCAGGCTTTAATGCCTTTGAAGCGGTAGCGATGCCGGAGATAAGTCCGCCTCCGCCTATAGGAACCAATATTTTATCAACATCCGGGAGATCATTAAGTATTTCTATAGCAATGGTACCTTGTCCGGCCATGACTCTTGGATCCTCATATGGATGGACTATTTCATAACCATGTTTTGCAGCCTCTGATTTAACCTTATCAAGTCTGGAAAAATAATCTCTTTCCCAAAGAATAACATTTGCTCCCATAGCTTTGGCATTATTGATCTTTATAGCCGGGGCATCCTCCGGAATAACTACAGTTACCGGGATGTTAAGCAGCTGACCGGCATAGGCGCAGGCCTGTGCATGGTTTCCTGAAGAGCTTGTAATAATGCCGTGCTTTCTTTTACTTTCATCCATGCTGAGAATGGCATTAAGAGCGCCGCGAAGCTTAAAGGCACCAACATACTGCAGCATTTCAGGCTTCATGTATGCCTCACAGCCAAGCTCTGCTTTCATGTTGTAGGCATCAAGTAAAGGGGTGTGCCTGATATAGGGCTTAATGCGCTCGTAAGCAGCTTTAACATCATCAATATTTATTACCGGACGTTCTTCTTTGATATTCATATGAGCTCCTTTTGATTTCAGTTGTTCCGGATAAATAATTATCAGTTAGTTAAGCTAAATTATTATAAGCTTAAAGCTTATTGAATATTAAACAACCGGTTCAACTATATTTTATGATTTGCTTATGTTGAGCGTATAGTATAAAAACACATATGTCCATTACTAAAAACTTATCGCTGGTATAAGAAAAAGTTTTAGTCATTCAATTGACTATATTTTCAGTATTTTTATAATTATATGGTAGTAGGTGAGTTCATAAAGAATGAGCAGAGAATCAGGAGAGTTAAAATGTGGCCGGAATTTGATGCGCTTAGTTATAAATATCCGTCAAGAAGAAGAGTCGTTTACGGAAAAAACGGAATGGTCTGCACAACGCAGCCTCTGGCAGCGGGTGCGGGACTTGAGATAATGAAGAAGGGCGGAAATGCCGTTGATGCGGCGATAGCGACGGCAGCCTGCCTTACCGTTACAGAGCCGAATAATAACGGTATAGGAGGAGATGCATTCGCTCTTTGCTGGATAAAGGATAAGCTTTACGGACTTAATGCAAGCGGTCCGGCACCTATGGCTGTAGATGCCGCAAAATTCAGAGAAAAGTACGGCGAAATTATGCCGGCACATGGCTGGGCTCCTGTAACTGTACCCGGAATACCGTCAGCATGGGCAGAGCTTTCAAAGCGATTTGGAAAGCTTCCTTTAAAAGATGTTCTTGCTCCGGCAATTGACCTTGCTGAAAATGGATTTCCTGTAGCTCCGTCTACGGCATATCTTTGGGACAGATGCTTTAATGAATATAAAGCGGAATTTAATGCTCCTGAATTGATGCATTGGTTTGATACCTTTGCACCAAAGGGAAGAGGTCCGAAACCCGGAGAGATAATGTATCTTAAAGATCATGCAGAAACTCTGAGAGAATTAGCTGCAACAGGGTGTGAATCATTTTACCAAGGAGCCCTTGCGGATGAAATAGACAGCTTTTCAAGGGCAACAGGCGGATATCTGAGAAAAGAAGATCTTGCTGGTTTCAGAGCTGAATGGGTTGAGCCTATCAGTGTCGATTACAGAGGCTATACAGTCTCGGAGATACCTCCTAACGGACATGGATTGGTCGTGCTTATGGCACTTAAAATCCTTTCAGGCTTTGAATTTTCGCATCGAGAAGACACAGAAACTGTTCATAAGCAGCTTGAAGCCATGAAGCTGGCATTTACGGACGGAAAGAGATATATTGCCGATCCTAAATACATGAAAGCGACAGTAGAGAAGCTTTTGAGCGATGAATATATTGAAACAAGACGTTCTCTTATAGGTAAAACAGCCATGGAGCCTATGCCGGGACAGCCTTACAGCGGTGATACGGTTTATTTTTGTACAGCTGACGGTGAAGGTAATATGGTTTCATTCATAGAGAGCAACTATAAGGATTTTGGTTCTGGTATAGTGGTTCCCGGAACCGGAATAGCCATGCATGACAGAGGCAATAATTTCTATTTGGATCCTAAAAGTGAAAACTGTATCGCACCCGGAAAGAAACCATATCACACTATCATACCGGGCTTTTTGTCAAAGGACGGAAAGCCTGTCGGACCTTTCGGAGTTATGGGAGGCTTTATGCAGCCTCAGGGACAGCTTCAGGTAGTTATGAATACCGTTGACTTCGGAATGAATCCGCAGGAGGCCTTGGATGCACCAAGATGGCAGTGGACAGGCGGCAAAAAGATAGAGCTTGAGGGGGAGGTTGATCAGAGCATTACTGAAGAGCTAATTAGAAAAGGTCACGAAATTAGTGTACTTCCTGACAGCTATTCTATGGGAAGAGGTCAGATCATATGGCGTTCCGAGGACGGGGTACTGTGCGGAGCTACGGAGCCGAGATCTGACGGAAGCATAGCTGCATGGTGATGAGCTTATTACACCTATGATGTCATCAGAAATAAGCAAGTCAAAAAACACGAAAAAATACTATTTTTTTCAAATAAAATAATTGCATTTTTTTGATAATAATGCTATTGTATGGAAAAGGTAAAGGAGCCGATCAATTGGTTGGTTCCTTTTTCTTTGTTTATGACAATAAATGCTCTTTTTTTTAAGAAAAATGAATGTTAAAGAACACATTCAGATCGATTTATTGTCAGATGTTACGTATTTTTTTGTTTGTCGGATAGGAAGTAAAGCTATATGGAAAATATACGAATAAATAAATTTCTGTCCGAGAAGGGCATTTGTTCAAGACGTGAGGCCGACAGGCTTATAACGGAAGGCAGAGTCATTATTAACGGCAATATTTGCGAGCCGGGACAGAAGGTGGGTAGCGGTGACATTGTCACCGTAGATAATAAAAAGGTTGATATTGATCTTGAGATCAAACCCGAGCTGGTAGCTTTTTATAAGCCGAGAGGTATTGTTTGTACTACATCTGACAGAGACAGAGCCCAAAATGTCATTGATTATATAGACTATGGTGCAAGGCTGTTTCCTATAGGAAGGCTGGATAAGGAATCCGAAGGATTATTGCTTCTTACCAATCGAGGCGAGTTGGTTAATCTTATCAATAAGTCGGTGAACGGTCATGAAAAGGAGTACATAGTAAGATGCGAAAGACGTCTTACGGACTTATTTTTAAAGAAGCTTTCACAGGGCGTTGATATAAGGATACCTATTGAAAATAAACCGGGTGCATCGTCGGATAATAACAAATGTAATGCCGGAAGATCTGCAGAATCGATTATGAGGCGTTATAAGCATGTGATCACAAAACCATGCAAGATAGTAAAAATAGATGATTACACCTTCAATATCATACTTACACAGGGACTTAACAGACAGATAAGACGTATGTGCGCAGCTTTAGGAAATAATGTTCTTAAGCTTAAGCGTGTAAGGATAATGAATATAGTATTAGGAGACCTCAAAGAAGGGGAATTCAGACAGGTGGAAGGCAGAGAGCTTAAGGAGCTTGAAAAGACCTTAGGACTTATAAAATAACTGCCGCTTATATGATAATTATTGTTACTTCAAACATTTAGAATGTTTATGGAAATATTTAGGAGGTAAAGAAATGAAACTTATTTTGCCTGATCATTATGATCCGAAGCTTTCAGTGAGAGAAACTCAGGAAGCTATCAAGTACATCAGAGATACTTTCCAGAAGGAAATCGGAAAGGAAATGAACCTTAATCGTATATCTGCACCTCTCTTTTTGGAAAAGAGCACAGGCCTTAATGATGACTTGAACGGCGTGGAAAGAAAGGTTTCATTTGACCTTGCAGCTATGCCGGGAGATGAGATAGAAGTTGTTCAGTCACTTGCTAAGTGGAAGAGAATGGCATTGGGTAAGTACGGATTTCTTCCGGGAGAAGGCCTTTACACCAACATGAACGCAATCAGACGTGATGAAGAGCTTGACAACCTTCACAGTGTTTATGTTGATCAGTGGGACTGGGAAAAGGTCATTACTAAAGAAGACAGGACACCTGAGACTCTTGAAAAGACTGTAAGAACTATATTCAAGGTCATAAAGCACATGGAGCATGAGGTTTGGTACAAATATCCTCAGGCTGTATATAAGCTTCCTGATGAAATTTTCTTTATTGATTCAGAGGAACTCAGACAGCTCTATCCTGATATGACTACAAAGGAAAGAGAAAACGAGATATGCAAACAGCACGGTGCTGTATTTATAATGCGTATAGGTGACAAGTTAGGTGACGGAAAGCCTCATGACGGCAGAGCACCTGACTACGATGACTGGCAGCTCAACGGAGATATTCTCTTCTGGTTTGAACCGCTTCAGATTGCACTTGAGATATCTTCCATGGGTATCAGAGTTTCTGAGGAAAGCCTTCATGAGCAGCTTATCAAGGCAGGATGCCCTGAAAGAGAGTCACTTCCTTTCCATAAGATGATACTCAACAAGGAGCTTCCTTACACTATCGGAGGCGGTATCGGTCAGTCAAGACTCTGCATGCTTCTTTTAGGAAGAGCACATGTAGGAGAGGTTCAGGCTTCTGTATGGCCTCAGTCTATGAGAGATGAGTGTGCAAAGCACAATATTTATCTTTTCTGATAAAAAAGTTCAAACTCGATGTGATTTCAATCAGAATATAAAAGCCGGTGCGGAGTGATCCGCATCGGCTTTTTGACAGGTACGTCGTGAAAGACGCATCGGAAGAGTGGACTATTCCTTATATGATCAATGCAAAATGTTAATATTTACCAGATAGGAGATGAATTGGCAATATCCTCATCGCTCAGCTCAAAGTAATCCTTAACAAAATCAGGAATACGGTCAGCTCTGAAGTAAAGGCATATGTTTCCTACCGACTGATCATAGTAATAGCCTTCATAGTCATCGTCCATGTACATATCTGCT
>Ga0129317_1000987_pt1 | contig 24007 bp, 26 predicted proteins | sample Cm1ome_FD_94430 | JGI IMG/M metagenome (GOLD analysis project Ga0129317, IMG submission 94430) | Eastern black-and-white colobus group fecal microbial communities from Wisconsin, USA - Cm1105 metagenome | ecosystem: Host-associated > Mammals > Digestive system > Large intestine > Fecal | place... | reverse complement strand
CAACGCGTCAAGTGCAATAGTGACTTGAACGGAGAGAAAGTCTGGGGCGCCTTGAGACGCTGTCCGGCGTCAGGGGGTTATACCCAGCGAGCCGAGCCACCCGTTTTACGGGTGGCGGCGACTGAGAACATAAAATATAAAAAGGTCTTTTTGAGGAAAAGTATGAAAGAAGAATGCGTTCGTTTTTGTACACTTAAAAATAAAGAAGTCATCAATGTCTGTAACTGTAAGCGGCTGGGGTGTGTGACGGATGTACTGGTGAATATATGTACTGGATGTATAGAAGCGATTATTTTGCCGGGGCCGGGAAAGGTCTGTGGACTTTTGGGGTATGATTGTGAGTTTATTATTCCGTTTGCGTGTGTGAAAAAGATTGGACCGGATATTATTCTGGTGGAGATTCAAGAAGAAAAATGTATGAAATCCTGTAGGTAGAAGCGAAAAAAGAAAGCATAGGTTTGACAAGAAAAACCAGGGCATTTATACTAAGGGAAGTGAGATTGGTTTGCAAAGGAGGATAAATCAGATGAAGTGCCCATATTGTGGAAAGCTTGATACAAGAGTCATTGACTCCAGACCGGCAGAGGATGGAACATCGATTCGCAGAAGAAGATCGTGTGACTCATGTAATAAACGTTTTACAACTTATGAGAAGGTAGAAACAATTCCGCTTATTGTCATTAAAAAGGACGATACCAGAGAGCAGTTTGACCGTACGAAGATTGAAGGCGGTGTATTGCGCGCATGTTATAAACGTCCGGTGCCGGCAGAGGAAATTGAGAAGGTGGTAAATGCTATTGAGACCGAAGTATTCAGCCGCGAGGAAAAGGAAATTCCAAGCAGCGAGATCGGTGAGATTGTCATGAATCATCTTCGGGATCTGGATGCGGTTGCTTATGTAAGATTTGCATCAGTATATCGTGAATTTAAGGATGTAAATACATTTATGGCAGAAATTAAGAAAATTTTAGAGTAAAATAAGGAGATACACTTTGATGGAAAAGAAGACAGTAGTGCTTGGAGTGACTGGCGGGATTGCTGCGTATAAAACAGCATCTCTTGCAAGTATGCTGGTAAAGAACGGGTATGATGTACAGGTTCTTATGACAAAGAATGCGACAAATTTTATCAATCCGATTGTATTTGAAACTTTAACCAAACATAAGTGTTTGATTGACACGTTTGACCGGAATTTTGAATTCAGTGTAGAACATGTATCTATTTCAAAACTGGCATCTGTGGTGATGATCGCGCCGGCAACGGCAAATGTGATCGGAAAGCTGGCACATGGAATTGCGGATGATATGTTGACCACGACCGTTATGGCGTGCAGAAAATGCAAGAAGATCATCGCACCTGCAATGAACACAGAAATGTATCTGAATCCGGTAGTCCAGGATAATCTGAAGATTTTGGAAAATTATGGATATGAGATTATAAAGCCGGCAGAAGGATATCTGGCATGCGGTGATATTGGACCCGGAAAAATGCCGGAACCGAATGTATTATATGAATATATTTATCGGGAAATCGCTTATGAAAAGGATTTGGCGGGGAAGAAGGTTCTCGTGACCGCAGGTCCTACAAGGGAAGCGATTGATCCGGTGAGATTTATCACCAATCATTCTTCCGGTAAAATGGGGTATGCGATGGCTCGAGTGTGTGCCGCAAGAGGCGCCAAGGTTACGCTTGTGACAGGGCCGACCAGTATTCCGAAGCCATTATTTGCCAAGGTGATTCCGGTGACAACCGCGAAAGAAATGTTCGAGGCGGTAAAAGAAGCTTCGATAGATGCTGATATTGTCTGTAAGGCGGCAGCAGTTGCAGATTATCGTCCCAAGACGGTCAGTGAGGAAAAGGTAAAGAAGTCGGAAGACGAAATGTTTCTGGAGATGGAAAAAACGGATGATATCTTATTGTATCTTGGAAAGAACAAAAAAGATGGACAGTTTTTATGCGGATTTTCGATGGAAACAGAGAACATGGAGGAAAATTCCAGAAAGAAACTAGAAAAGAAGAATCTGGATATGGTGGCAGCCAATAACCTGAAAGTAGAAGGGGCCGGATTCCAGGGGGATACGAACTGTATGACGCTGATTACAAAAGAAGAGAAAATAGAACTTCCGCTTCTCAGCAAAGAAGAAACGGCATCCAGAATCATAGATCAGATTTTGAAACAAATGAAAAAATAACATGTTAACTCAATTGTATTGTATCTCGATGAGAGAATAGTAACAGGAGGAGAAAAATGAGTACGACAACAAACAAAAACCTTATATCTATGGAAAGAACAAAAGGACTGGTACAGATGGGAATCTTTTCTGCACTGATTTTTGTTCTCGCATTTACACCATTTGTGGGATATATTCCACTTGGCTTTACAAGGGCAACGATCATCCATATTCCGGTCATTATTGGATCACTGATGCTTGGACCGAAAAAAGGAGCCATGCTTGGCGGCGTATTCGGACTGACCAGTTTTCTGAATAACACATTCAATCCTACAATTACATCTTTTGTGTTCACACCATTTTACAGTCTGGGAGAGTATAGCGGAGGGATCGGAAGTATTATTATCTGCTTTCTTCCTAGAATCTTGATCGGTGTGATTCCATATTTTGTTTATCGATTCGTTGTAAAATTGACACATGAACAAAAAGTATCTGTAGTCGGACTTGCGCTGGCCGGCATCAGTGGTGCGCTTACAAATACACTTCTGGTAATGAATCTGATCTTTGTATTCTTCAAGGATTCTTATGCATCAGCAAATGGGGTTGCCTCGGAGGCGGTTTACGGATTTATTATGGGAATTATTGGTGTAAATGGGATCCCGGAAGCAATTGTAGCGGCAATTATTACAGTGATTCTTGGAAAAACATTGATGAGAAAAGGTGTAATGGAAAGGATGGGAGTCTAAGTGATTCTGGCAATTGATATTGGAAATACGAATATTGTAGTTGGATGTATTGATGAAAGGAAAACGATTTTTACTGAACGTTTATCGACCATTAAGAACAAAATGGAAATAGAGTACGCGCTTGACATCAAAGGAATTTTTGAAATTCATGACGTGGATGTGAGAAAACTGGAGGGTGCGATTATCAGTTCTGTTGTTCCTCAGATTACAGGAATTGTAAAAAATGCGTGTGAAAAAATCATAAATAAAAAAGCAATGGTAGTAGGCCCTGGGATTAAAACAGGGCTGAATATCATGATCGATAATCCGGGGCAACTGGGAAGCGATCTTGTGACTGACGCCGTGGCAGGTGTGGCAGAGTATAAAGCACCGATGATTATTTTCGATCTTGGAACTGCCACCACGGCCAGTGTTATTGATGAAAAGGGAACATATATCGGTGGATTTATTATTCCGGGTATGTATACTTCTTTGAATGCACTTACCGCAAATGCGTCACAGCTTCAGGGGATCAGTCTGGATACACCGAAACGTCTGATTGGAAAGAATACGGTGGAATGTATGAAGAGTGGAATGATCTACGGGACAGCGGCAAGTCTGGATGGAATTATTGAACGTGTAGAAGAAGAAATAGGACAGCCGCTTACGGCAATTGTAACAGGAGGCCTTGCAGAGAAAGTGATTCCATTCTGTAAGAAGAAGCTGATCCGGGATGATGATCTGCTTTTGAAAGGGCTTCGTATTATTTATTATAAGAATAAAGATCATAAAATGTAAGGAGTTGTGTGTTATGTACACATATCGAATGCGTGTTGCCTACGATGGGACAAGATATCGTGGATGGCAGAAACAAAAAAATACAGACTATACGATTCAGATGGTTATTGAGAAAGCGCTGAGTCAGTTGTATGGAAGCGCTATAGCAATCAGCGGATCTGGAAGAACGGACAGCGGGGTACATGCATTCGGTCAGGAAGTCAGTTTTCGTGTAAAAAAGAAACTGGATTTGGAAGACATATGGAAAAAACTGAACGAGCAGCTTCCAGAAGATATCCGTGTTCTGGCATTTGCGGAAGCGGCGGAAGGTTTTCATGCGAGGAAAAGTGCGGTGGGAAAATGTTATGAATATTATATAGATCTTCGAGATAAGGCAGATGTATTTTCCAGAAGATATTCCTATCATTTTCCGAGAAAAGTTGATGTAAATGCCATGAGAAAAGCGGCAGAATCTTTGACAGGAATCCATGATTTTGCCGGGTTTACGGATGGGCAAGAACTGGACGATACGGTTCGGACAATCGAAGAGATTCAGATTCGGGAAGAAGATGAGAGACTTATCTTTTCCTTTTATGGCGATGGATTTCTGTATCATATGGTCAGAATTCTGACGGGGACATTGTTATGTGTAGGAACCGGACAGATTCCCCCGGAAAAGGTAAAAGATATCCTTTTGTCGAAAGATCGAAGACAGGCGGGATTTCCGGCTCCGGCAAAAGGGTTGTTTTTAAAAGAAGTATATTATGAAGAAAGAGGATAAAAATTTGAAATTTATATCATGGAATGTAAATGGAATCCGTGCTTGTGTGCAAAAAGGGTTTTTAGATGTTTTTAAAGAAATGAATGCCGACATCTTCTGTCTGCAGGAAACAAAGATGCAGGCAGGACAGCTTAAGCTTGAGCTTCCGGGATATCATCAGTATTGGAATTATGCAGTGAAGAAAGGGTATTCGGGGACTGCGATTTTTACAAAGGAAGAACCGCTTTCTGTAGCTTATGGAATTGGAATGGAAGAACATGATCAGGAAGGTCGTGTGATCACACTGGAATTTAATGATTATTATTTCATTACAGTGTATACGCCAAATTCACAAAATGAGCTTGCGAGACTTCCTTATCGAATGAAATGGGAAGAAGATTTTCTTGCATATCTTAAGAAGCTGGAAGAAAAGAAGCCGGTTATTTTCTGTGGGGATCTAAACGTCGCACACAAAGAAATAGACCTTAAGAATCCGAAGACGAACCGGAAAAATGCCGGATTCACAGACGAAGAAAGAGGAAAATTCTCCCTGCTTCTGGAAAATGGATTTATCGATACATATCGCTATTTTTATCCGGAACAGGAAGGCATTTATTCGTGGTGGTCTTACAGATTCAAGGCAAGAGAAAAGAATGCAGGGTGGCGTATTGACTACTTTGTTGTGTCAGAATGTCTGAAAGACAGATTGGCAGGTGCAAAGATTCATACGGAAGTATATGGATCGGATCATTGTCCGGTGGAGCTTGAGATTAAATAAAGCCTCCGTCTATGCCAATGACCTGACCGGTCATATATTCTGGTGCATTTACCGTCTGCCATACAAGGGCGGCAACTTCTTCCGGGGAAGCAAATCGTCCCGCCGGGATTTCTTCGGCTAGAGAACACTTGTCTTCTTCGCACAGCAGGTCGTTCATGGAGGTGTCGATCACGCCGCAGGCCAGAGCATTTACCTGAATATTGCTTGGGGCAAGTTCTTTTGCCAGAGCACGGGTGAATCCGTGGATTCCGGATTTTGTGGCAGAGTAAGCTACTTCACAGGAAGCGCCGACAGTTCCCCACATAGAGGAAATATTGAGGATGCGTCCGGATTTCTGTGAAATCATATATGGAAGCGCGCTTCTGCAGCAGTAGAAGATAGAGGAAAGGTTGGTTTGGATGATGTTGTTCCATTCTTCGTCGGTCATGTCAGTGAGAAGACCCATGTAGGCGATGCCGGCATTATTTACCAGCACATCTAATCCGCCTGAAATTTCAGAAATTTTCTGGAAAATCTGACTTACATCCGAAGAATTTCCCACATCTCCAGGAACGAGTGTGCAGCCGGCATTGTAGGTTGTTCGGATCATTTCTGCTGTCTGCTCCAGAGCAGAAATGGATTTGTTTGAATTTAGAAATACATGATAACCTTCTGCGGCAAAGCGGAGAGCAATTGCCTTTCCGATGCCGCGGGAAGCACCTGTAACAAGTACTGTTTTTGTTTTCATATTAGGATTCTCCAATGGTACATTTTTGCTACAATTATACACGCAAATTCTTGTTATTTAAAGTAGTAAGTGCTATGATAATTTTGGAGTGCTGTTAAAAAAATATAAAACATGTGATTTAAGGATGTTTTTGTACAGAGTAAGAGGAGAGAATCTATGGTAGAAAAAGCCATTGCATTTGCGACACAGGCACATGAGGGACAATTTCGTAAAGGAACGACAAGACCGTATATCGTACATCCTTTGGAAGTTGGAAAAATTGTGGCGACGATGACGGATGATGAGGAAATCATCAGTGCGGCGATCCTGCACGATACGGTGGAGGATTGTGACGGAATTACTGTAGAATTAATTGAGGAAAACTTTTCGGCAAGAGTAGCGGACCTGGTTGCACAGGAAAGTGAAGATAAATCAAAAAGCTGGGAAGAACGTAAAAGTATCACGATCGCGCATTTGCGAACGGCAGAGCGGGCTGTGAAAATGATTGGTCTTGGGGACAAGCTTTCGAATATGCGTGGGATTGACCGGGATTATCAGGAGATTGGAGAAGAAGTGTGGAACCGATTTCGCAAGAAAGATAAGAACATTATCGGTTGGTACTACAAGGAACTGAGAAATTCGTTAAAGAGTGAGTTTGATGGTGAACCGGCATATGTAGAATATAATAAATTAGTAGAAAAGGTTTTTGGAAAATAAAATGAAGAAGATATTAATGATTGGAACTGGTGGAACGATTGCATCAAGGCAGACAGAACATGGACTTGCGCCGGGACTTACACCAGAAGATGTTTTATCGTATATTCCTGCAGTAAAGGATGTATGTGAAGTGCATACGATGCAGGTATGCAATCTGGACAGTACAAATGTGACGCTGGAACATTGGAAATTGATGGTGAAGGCGGTAGAAGAAAATTATACCAAATATGATGGTTTTGTGATATGCCATGGAACAGATACGTTGGCGTATACAGCTTCGGCTTTGTCCTATATGATTCAGAATTCTGCAAAACCAATTGTAGTAACCGGAGCGCAGAAGCCGATTAACATGGATGTAACGGATGCCAAAACAAATCTTTTAGACAGTTTTATCTATGCGGCAGATGATGAATCACAGAATGTAAATATTGTGTTTGATGGGAAAGTAATTGTAGGAACACGTGCCAGAAAAGAACGTGCCAAAAGTTATAATGCCTTTTCGAGTATTAATTTCCCGTATCTGGCGGTTATTCAGGATGGCATGCTCGTGCGCTATATTCCGGAAGTGTCTTGCAGCGGCAAAGTGAAATTCTTTTATGATATGGAAGAAAGCGTTTGTGTTCTGAAGTTGATACCGGGAATGAAGCCGGATATTCTGTCCTATTTGTTCGAACATTATGATTGTCTTGTGATTGAAAGCTTCGGAGTGGGAGGAATTCCACAGACTCTTGTACAGGCATTTTACGAAGAGATGGAGAAATGGACAGCCAAAGGTAAATTTGTTGTTATGACAACTCAGGTTGCAAATGAGGGCAGCAACATGACTGTATATGAAGTTGGAAAACAGGTGAAACAGGACTTCAATCTGATGGAAGCTTACGATATGACTTTGGAATCCGTGATAACGAAGCTGATGTGGCTCATGGGTAAGAAAAATTTGAATGAGCAGGAGATAAGAAGTTTGTTTTATAAGACAATTAATCATGATATCTTGTTTACAAAAAGAATATCATCAGATGAAAAATAAAAATCTATCCGTCATTATGGTGGCGGATAGATTTTTGTTTTTCATGCGAAAGTATAAGGCGAACGGAAATGCTTGCATTTCCATTCGCCGCCGCACGTGAACGAGTGAAACTCGCAAAGCGTGTTCCATCTCGTTAAAATATTTTAGATTTGTTGTGGTTCAACAAATTCTCCGATCAGGTCTTTGATGGCTTCCATTCGCTGGTCAGTTTCGTTGACGGTTTCTGCACACAGAGCGAGCGCGCGCTCAATAGAAGAAACATCTTTTCCAGGAATCATGACCTTTTTGTAGTGGAGCTGGTGATCTACACTTGCCCAGAAATCCATTCCATTTGTTCGAATCTGTATTTCGGCTCGCATTGGAAGCTTTCCGTCTGAAAAATAGACAGGGACTTCAACAATCATATGATAACTGCGATAACCATTACTTTTTGGATTTTTGATGTAGTCTTTGATCTTCAGTACTGTGATGTCATCCTGTGAACTGATCAGTTCTGCAATTGTGTAAATATCACTGATAAACGGGCACACAACACGCACACCGGCTACGTCATCCAGATTGGTAACAATACTTTGTTCTGTGAATGGGAAACCTCGTCTGGTCAGTTTTTCGTGGATGCTGGAAGGACTTTTGATACGAGATTTAATAGAAGAAATAGGATTTCTTTTATTTGCAACAGAAAATTCGTCATTCAATACTTCCAATTTCGTTTCGATTTGTCTAATGACACAGCGATATTTCATCATCAAAGAATTGAATGTACTGCTGTGGCGAATGAAATCTTTTGGACTTTCAGCGTCCAGCCATTGTGCTTCTAAATTTGTTGAGGATTCATTTAACGTAGGATTCATATGCAAGACCTCTTGTAAAATAAATTTTGATAAGAATATCTTATGATTAATCATACCATATTTTCTCTTGAAAAGATATAGAAGATATGTTAAATATTTATAGCAAAATTTAATATTTGCTAATATTTTTTGGTAAAAACTTATAGAAGGATGATAACAAAGCATGAGATTTTATGTAGTTGGACATACTAATCGGAAAAAGGAGGTCTATTTTAATGATTCAATTTTTGCCGATTACAGATGTTTACGCACGAGAAATTTTTGATTCACAAGGAAATTCTGCGATAGAAGTAGAGGTTGCGGCAGGTGAAAATTGCTTTGGTAAAGCACAGGTAATATCAGGGATTCTGAAAAATAATGTAAAAGAAGCAATTGTATTTATAAACGATATTGTTGCAAGAGAACTTATGGATGTAAATATATTTGCACAAAATGAAATAGATAAGATACTTTGCAAATTAAATGAAGAAAAATGGGATGAAAAAACCGAAAACAGTATGAGATATGTTGTGTCAGTGGCGGCAGCAAGGAGTGCATCGCAGGCCATAAAACTTCCGTTACATCAATATCTTGGAGGGATAAGTGGGAGAAAACTCCCAATTCCGATCCTTTATATTGCCAGCAGTGGAAAGCGAAAAGCAGAAAAGGGTCATATTCGTTCCTTCATGGTGATTCCTGTGGGGGCAGAAAAATTTGCAGAGGCAATTAAAATATGTATCTGTGTGTATCGTGAAGTACAGAAGCTGGGTGGAGAAAACGGAGAACTTCTGGCAACGGATGAATATGGAGGAATTATTTTTAAGGGAAAAGATGAGGAAGTTTTGGAAATTTTGAAAAAGGCGGCAAGAAATGCCGGTTATGAACCGGGAAAAGAACTTTACTTTGTAGTGAATTGCTCAGCGATGGAAAATGCGGTATGGCTTCGACCAAATCGAATTGGAACTATATCGCATGCGATAGAAATTATCCAGAATGAGCAAAGAGAAGGGAAGGTTGTGATTTTGGCACCGGAAGCTGGAGAAACAGAAGATACATTTATTGCAGACTTATCTGTGGCGATGGGCTGTAATTTGATTAAGCTTGGGGCTCCCGGAAGAATGGAGAATGTGGCAAAATACAACCGACTTCTGGAAATTGAAGAAAAGCTGGGAGAATATGCAGAATTTTCAGTATTTTGCGAACATTGACACTGAATTTTCAGGGTGCTATAATCAGACAAATATAGAATTTGACTGCTGAGGAGGTCCTGAATATGAAGTTAGGGTTTATTGGATGTGGAAATATGGCAGGTGCCATTATGGGAGGAATCATAAATCATCATATGTGTGAAAAAAATGAGATTATTGGTTCTGCTTTGTCGGAAAATACAAGAGAACGAATGCAGGAAATGCATGGAATTCGAGTAACGGCAGATAATAAAGAAGTCGTGAGAGTGGCTGATATTGTAGTTCTGGCTGTGAAACCACAGTATTATGAAAGTGTGATTTGTGAAATTAAAGATATAGTAAGAGACGGACAGATTTTTATTTCGATTGCTCCGGGAAAGACACTTGCATGGCTGGGAGAACGTCTGGGAAAAACTGTGAAGATTGTGCGTACGATGCCAAATACACCGGCGCTTGTCAGTGAAGGAATGACAGGAGTATGTGCAAATGCATTTGTGACAGAAGAAGAGATGGAAATGGTACGGCATCTTTTGTCTGCGACAGGAAAAGTAGAAGTGGTACCAGAACATCTGATGGATGTGGTTTCTGGAGTGAGTGGAAGCTCTCCGGCTTATGTATTTATGTTCATTGAAGCTATGGCGGATGCCGCAGTGGCAGGTGGAATGCCGAGAGCGCAGGCATATAAATTTGCGGCACAGGCGGTTCTTGGAAGTGCGAAAATGGTTTTGGAAACGGGAAAACATCCGGGAGAACTTAAAGATATGGTATGCTCACCGGCGGGAACAACGATTCAGGCGGTTCGGGTTCTGGAAGAAAGAGGATTTCGAAGTGCAGTATTTGAAGCAATAGATACCGGTATCCAGAAAGCGAAGGGAATGTAAATTTTTTCTGAAAATAGTCAGCAAAGGTATTTACGAACAGAGAAAATTTCGTTAGAATAGTGCAAGAATCAAACGAAAAGGAGTATCATTAAGATGGCAAATCCAATAGTAACAATTGAAATGGAAAATGGCGATGTGATGAAAGTGGAATTATATCCGGAAATCGCACCAAATACAGTAAATAATTTTGTGTCATTAGTAAACAAAGGGTTTTATGATGGATTAATCTTCCACCGCGTAATCAGAGGATTCATGATTCAGGGAGGATGCCCGAACGGAACAGGAATGGGTGGTCCGGGACACACAATCAAGGGAGAATTCCTTCAGAACGGATTTCCAAACACATTGAAACATGAAGCGGGCGTGATTTCCATGGCGCGTGCAATGCATCCGGATTCAGCGGGATCACAGTTCTTCATTATGCATAAGAACTCTCCACACTTAGATGGATCCTACGCAGCATTTGGCAAGATCATCGAAGGAATGGATGTTGTGAATAAGATCGCTGACACAGCGACTGATTACAGTGACAGACCACTTGCAGAACAGAAAATGAAAAAGGTAACGGTAGATACGTTTGGAGAAACATATCCGGAACCGGAAACCGTATAGAATGAAGAGGGACATATCGTGATGATGTGTCCTTTTTCTGTATGATTTATGCGGATGTGGGCTGTTTCTGACAGATAAATGTTATTATTTTGCTGATTTTATATGTTGGGTTTTGGTTTACGGATTCGGTTTTGACATATAAATGTGCGTATTTTATTGATTTTAGATGAGTCCGATTTAACTCGCTCTTAAAGAATTCTCAAAGTAGATCAAGAGAACAAATCACTTGCAAAGGAAAAACGCATGCGTATTATAGGGAAAATTTTGACAAAAAGCATGATTACAGATATAATAAAAAATTGATTAAGATGTAAGATACAATTATCACAGAGTTTAAGGGAAGCGTTAAAAATGATAAAGACTGACAAATTAGTTTTTGAATATGAGAAGCAGGACGATGACGGAAATGTGATCGGTGTAAGCCGTGCAATCGATGAGGTAGATCTTGATATAAAACCGGGACAGTTCGTCGCAATTCTGGGACATAATGGTTCGGGAAAATCCACACTTGCCAAGCATATGAACGCGATCCTTGTTCCGACTGAAGGAACCATGTGGGTCGATGGAAAGGACACCAGGCGAGAGGAAAACTTGTGGGATGTCAGACAGAGCGCCGGGATGGTGTTTCAGAATCCGGATAATCAGATCATCGGATGTGTGGTAGAGGAAGATGTTGGATTTGGCCCGGAGAATCTTGGGGTTCCAACAGAAGAGATCTGGCGGAGAGTGGAAGAAAGCCTTCGTGCGGTTGGGATGATCGAGTATAGAGAGCACTCGCCGAATAAACTTTCCGGCGGGCAGAAACAGCGGGTTGCGATTGCCGGAGTTATGGCAATGCGTCCGAAATGCATCGTCCTCGATGAGCCGACGGCCATGTTGGATCCGGTTGGAAGAAAAGAAGTATTACGAAGCGTAGAAGAGCTTCGGAAAAGAGAACATATTACGGTAATTCTGATCACACATTATATGGAAGAAGTTGTAGATGCGGATAAAGTTATCGTGATGGATCATGGTCATGTTGTGATGCAGGGAACACCAAGAGAAGTGTTCTCACGGGTAGATGAACTGAAAAAGTACCGTTTGGATGTTCCACAGGTAACACTTCTTGCGGATGAACTCAGGAAGAGTGGTGTGGATATTCCAAAAGGAATTTTAAAGAAAGAAGAACTGGTGAACTTATTATGTCAATAAAACTGGAACATATAAATTATATATATAGTCCGGGTACTGCTTATGAGAAGCAGGCACTCAAGGATATTAATATTGAAATTCCTCATGGACAGTTTGTTGGAATTATCGGACATACCGGCTCTGGAAAATCTACGTTGATTCAGCATCTGAATGGTCTGGTGAAAGCGACGAGTGGAGCTCTTTACTATAATGGAGAAAATATTTATGCAGAAGGCTATCATATGCGTGAGCTCCGTAACCAGGTAGGAATGGTCTTTCAGTATCCGGAACATCAACTCTTTGAGGTGGATGTGCTGTCAGATGTCTGCTTTGGACCAAAGAACCAGGGATGCTCCGAGGAAGAAGCAAAGCAGAGAGCGAGAGAAGCTCTGAAGCTTGTTGGGTTGAAAGAAAAATATTATGAGCGTTCGCCGTTTGACTTGTCTGGCGGACAGAAAAGAAGGGCTGCTATTGCCGGGGTACTTGCCATGCAGCCGAAGGTGCTGGTGTTGGATGAGCCGACAGCAGGTCTGGATCCAAAGGGAAGAGATGAGATCCTGGATCAGATCGCGTATTTACATGAAACCTGTGATATGACTGTGATTCTGGTTTCGCACAGCATGGAAGATATTGCGAAATATGTAGATAGAATCATTGTAATGAATCATGGACAGGTGGCTTTTGATGATGTTCCCAAGAAAGTTTTTGAACATTATAAAGAGTTGGAGAAAATAGGTCTTTCTGCGCCACAGGTAACATATATCATGCACGAATTGAAAGCGCGTGGACTGGACGTGCCTGCTGATGTGACTACAATTGAAGAAGCGACAGAGGCAATTCTGGCTGCACTTGAGAAAAAGGGAGAATAGAAAATGATTCGAGATATTACGATCGGACAGTATTATCCGGCGAACAGTAAGATTCATAGCCTGGATCCGCGTGTAAAGATTGTCGGTACATTACTTTATCTGATTTCATTATTTACATTTAAAAGTATTATTGGATATGCATTGGCGACAGCATTTCTGTTTGGTTGTGTAAAGCTTTCTAAAGTACCGTTTAAGTTTATGGTTAGAGGGCTGAAACCGATTTTCCTGTTGCTTATTATTACGGTGGGATTCAATCTGTTCCTGACACCGGGCGGGGCAATTTTGATCCGGGTTGGGCCGCTGAAAGTAACAGAACAGGGACTTAATACGGCGGTGTATATGGCTCTGAGGCTGATTTATCTGATAATGGGATCGTCGCTTATGACACTTACCACAACACCGAATTCGCTGACAGATGGTCTGGAAAAAATATTACATCCACTGAATAAGATTAAGATGCCTGTTCATGAAATTGCAATGATGATGTCAATTGCACTTCGCTTTATTCCTATTTTGTTGGAAGAAACGGATAAAATTATGAAAGCACAGATTGCGCGCGGAGCAGATCTAGAAAGTGGAAATCTGATTCAGAAAGCAAAGGCGATGGTGCCGATTCTGGTACCTCTTTTTGTGTCTTCTTTCCGTCGGGCAAATGACCTTGCAATGGCGATGGAAGCACGTTGCTATCGTGGAGGAGAAGGAAGAACTAAGATGAAGCCATTGATATATCAGAAACGGGACTATATTGCATATGTTGTTGTGCTATGCTATGTTATGGTTGTGTTTGTAGCCGGAAGATATATTCCGTTTAAAATTTGGATTTTCTAAAACAGTATTTTGGAGAAAAGAATGAAAAGAGTAAAATTAACGGTTGCTTATGACGGGACAAGATATAGTGGCTGGCAGGTTCAGCAGAATGCAGTGACGGTTGAGGGGGTACTTAACAAAGCCCTCAGTAGGCTGACTGGGGAAGAAATTGCAGTTATTGGGGCCAGCAGAACAGATGCAGGTGTTCATGCCATGGGAAATGTAGCAGTGTTTGACACGGAAAGTACGATTCCGGGAGAACGTTTTCTCTATGTTCTTAATCAGAAAATGCCGGAAGATATTGTGATTGTCGCATCAGAAGAAGTGCCGCTTACCTGGCATCCGAGGCATCAAAATACATTAAAAACGTATGAGTACCGGATTTTGAATGCGAAACTGCCGGATCCGACGAGACGCTTGTATACCAATTTTGTCAGCTTTGATCTGAATATTGATCTGATGCGGGAAGGTGCCGCCTATCTGGTGGGAGAGCATGATTTTGCGGGTTTTTGTTCGGTGAAGACTAATGCGAAGACTACGGTCAGGACAATCACGGATTTGCAGGTTCAGCAAAAAGAGGATGAAATTATTATCCGTGTGACAGGAAATGGATTTTTATATAACATGGTGAGAATTATTGCAGGAGTGCTGATTCGAGTGGGAAGAAGATATTATCCGCCGGAAAAAGTGCTGGCTCTTTTGGAAGGGCGAGAAAGAACGGGCGAGGCCGTGACCGCACCTCCGCAGGGATTATGTCTGATGGAAATCCAGTATGAAAAAGATATTTGGAGTGAATAAAAATAAGTTTATGCTTGACAAATACTGAAGAAATGGCATAGTATAGATTTTAATCTGATAATTATAAAAGCTGTGAAGAGAATAAGTAGCATTTGAGAAGACTCAGACAGAAAGTAACCGGTTGATGAGAGGTGCAAGAAGAATTAAATGCGAATACATCTTGGAGCTGCACACCGAACGTATATTTAGAAAATGCAAGTAGGCTGTGACGGGATGGTGGACGTTATAACGCCGGGCAATGTATGTTGCTAATGAGACTGTCAGTGTGAGCTGGCGGTGAATAAAGGTGGTACCACGAGAGAGTATATCCTCGTCCTTAATTGTTAAGGACGGGGATTTTTTGTATAGGAGATGATCCGTCCTATGAGCAGACACCTTTTGGGTGTAGAGTCCTAAAAAGTGCTTTGCTTGCCCACAAAAATCAGGAAGTAAAGCAAGATTGGGCATATACGGGACTGATTTTTTTATAATACCCAGGATTTTCTATAAAATGGAAGATAATATGATAAAAATAAAAAAGAAGAGGATTTTTTGTGGGTATTAAAATAAAAAAATCACATATAAGCCCAAAGTGATCAGGAAGCTTCTTGAAAATTGGGTGAAATTTTATAAAAACAGGGCGGAATGCCCAAACAAAATGATTTGGAGGAAACAGAAATGGGAATTTATGAAGAACTTCAGGCGCGTGGCCTGATCGCACAGGTGACAGACGAACCGCTGATCCGAGATCTGATCAATAATGGAAAGGCAACATTTTATATCGGTTTTGACCCGACAGCAGACAGCCTTCATGTTGGACATTTTATGGCACTTTGCTTAATGAAACGTCTTCAGGAAGCAGGAAACAAGCCGATCGCTCTTATCGGTGGCGGAACGGCTATGATCGGGGATCCATCTGGAAGAACAGATATGCGTAAAATGATGACAACAGAGACAATTCAGCACAACTGTGACTGCTTCAAGAAACAGATGAGCAGATTTATTGATTTTTCAGATGGAAAAGCGTTAATGGTAAATAATGCGGACTGGTTATTAGATCTTAATTATGTAGATGTACTTCGTGAAGTAGGAGCACATTTCAGCGTAAATCGTATGCTTACGGCAGAATGTTACAAGCAGAGAATGGAAAAGGGGCTTAGCTTCCTTGAATTCAATTACATGATCATGCAGAGCTATGACTTCTATATGTTATACCAGAAATACGGCTGTAATCTTCAGTTCGGAGGGGATGACCAGTGGAGCAACATGCTTGGTGGAACAGAATTGATTCGCCGTAAACTGGGCAAAGATGCAAGTGCAATGACAATCACACTGCTGTTGAATTCAGAAGGAAAGAAAATGGGTAAAACACAGTCCGGCGCTGTATGGCTTGATCCGGAAAAGACATCTCCGTTTGAATTCTACCAGTACTGGAGAAACGTAGCGGATGCAGATGTTTTGAAATGTTTGCGTATGCTTACCTTCCTTCCATTGGAACAGATTGACGAGATGGATAAATGGGAAGGTGCTCAGCTTAATAAAGCAAAAGAAATCCTTGCATACGAACTGACAAAATTAGTGCATGGAGAAGAGGAAGCTGAAAAAGCGCAGGCAAGTGCAAAGGCACTTTTCAGTGCAGGAAATGCGGCAGATATGCCGACGGCAGAACTTGCGGATGAAGATTTTACAGATGGAAAAATTGATATCCTTACACTTCTTGCCAAGAGTGGACTTGTACCTTCCAAATCAGAAGGACGTCGTGCAGTTCAGCAGGGCGGTGTTGCTATAGAAGGAGAAAAAGTAGAAGATATCATGACAACATTTACAAAGGAAGATTTTGCAGGAGAAGGAAAAGTTCTCAGAAGAGGAAAGAAGAACTTTAGAAAGATTATTTTAAAATAGGAAAAAAGACAGAGAAAGCAACAGCAGGAAAGTCCGGAAAAGGTGAGTAAACCTTCCGGACTTTTTCGCTGTTTTATGCAAAGCACATTCTATTTATATCTATTGATAACGTAAATAAATCTATAATATTTTTTGATTTGCATACGGGAGCGGTAAGAATTAAAATGATGGAGTCAACAGAAATAGACAGGGTGTGCTGTCAAGTGCATATTGGCGATAAAATGAAAAGAGAGGAAATTTTAAATGAAACACAAGAAAATTTTGTCATTCATGTTAGCGATGGTAATGTGTATGACGCTCGTGTTGGCAGGCTGTGGAAAAAAAGATAATACGACAGATGATTCCAAGGGAACTGCCACTTCAGAAATAACAGAATTAAATGTAGCAATTGCGGCTAATCCGCCGTCGCTGGATCCGCCGACAGTGAATTCTAATATCGTTGGCGGAATAGGAGTTCATATTTATGAGTCTTTATTCCAGATGAATGAGGATTATGAACCGGTACCGGTACTTGCTGAATCATATGAAGTCAGCGATGACGGAATGGTTTATACTTTCAAGCTCCGCGAGGGCGTGAAGTTCCACAATGGCCAGGAAATGACAGCGGACGATGTAGTCGCTTCTATGAACCGCTGGCTTGAGCTTTCGGCAAAAGCAAATACATTGATTGGTGGTTCTGTATTCGAAAAAGTAGATGATTATACAGTAACTATGACGGCCAATCAGGCATCTTCTGATATTATTATGATTCTTGCAAGTCCGATCCAGTTTGCTGCAATTTATCCAAAAGATGTGGTTGAATCTGCTTCAGAAGAAGGAATCAAAGAATATATCGGTACAGGCCCGTACAAAATGGCTGAATGGAAACAGGATCAGTATGTGAAGTTGGAACGTTATGAGGATTACCAGCCGTCACCAAATGCATCTACCGGTCTGGCTGATGCAAAAGACGTTGTGTCAGATGTGATCTATTTCCGTGTGGTAACAGATTCTGCAACACGTATCGCAGGTGTCGAAAACGGACAGTATGACATTGCGGAAGAAATTCCAATTGAAAGATATGCAGAGCTCTCAGAAAAATCAGGTTTGAATCTACAGGTAGAAAGTGGTGGAACGATCAATCTGTTCCTGAATACAACAGAAGGTATCATGGCAAACGAGAAAATAAGACAGGCAGCGCTTGCAGCACTGAACTGTGATGACATTCTTCTTGCTGCTTATGGAGATCCGAGCCTGTATCAGGTAAATGCAGGATGGTGCAACCCGACAGATAAACAGTGGGGAACAGACGCAGGTTCTGAATACTATAATCAGAATGATGTAGAAAAAGCAAAAGCGCTTCTTGCAGAGGCCGGCTACAATAATGAGCCGATCATACTTGTAACAACGCCGGATTACGCAGAAATGTACAATGCAACACTTGTTGTACAGGAACAGCTCAAACAGGCAGGATTTAATGCAGAAGTAGAAAGCTATGAATTCAGTACATTTATGGAACATCGCGCTGATCCAAAACAGTTCAGTATGTTTATCACAAGCAATAGTTACAATATGCTTCCGATTCAGCTCTCTGTGCTTGACAGCGGATGGGCAGGATTAGACAGCCCGGAAGTATCAGAAGGAATCACAGCGATCCGTTCGGCAGAGACAGACGAAGAAGCAGCCAAAGCATGGGCCGATCTTCAGACGTTCCTGTATGAATATGGGGCAGCAACTGTTCTTGGACATTATACTGGTGTAAGTCTGATGAATGAGAACGTAGATGGAGTCGGCTATGTAAGATTTCCGATCTACTGGAATGCAACTGTTTCAAAATAATTTTGAAATAGAAGTATGCTGAGAAAAGGCGGCGGTGCATGAAAGCAACCGCCGCCTTTTCATTATATTGTAGGAGAGTATCGTTTTTATGATAAAGTAGAAAGGAGAAGATTACATATGATAAAATACATTTTCAAACGTATCTTGTCATTGATCCCTGTTTTGTTTGTTGTATCAGCCGTTATCTTTCTGGTAACGTATCTGATTCCGGGCGGACCGGCAACGGCGCTGCTTGGAATGGAGGCGGCTCCGGATCAGATCGCCGCGTTGAATGCCGAACTTGGCTTCGACCGTCCGTTTCTGGTACAATATGCAGACTGGTTTGTAAATGTCCTTCAGGGCGACTGGGGCAGATCTTATTTCCTGCAGCAGTCTGTTCTGGATGCAATTGCTGAATATTTTGGACCAACACTGAGCCTTGCCGTTCTGGCACAGATCATTGCGCTGATCCTTTCCGTTCCGCTTGGAATCCTTGCCGCGTATAAGCGGGGTACGGCTGTGGACGTTGCCGCAGTATCAGTGTCTCTTCTTGGAACCGCAATACCTGGATTTCTGCTGAGTATGTTCTTAATGCTTTTCTTTGGTGTATATCATCACTGGTTTCCAGTGTCAGGATATGCGGCGCTGGGCGAGGGACTTTTAGAGCATCTGAGGTATCTGTTTGTGCCGGCGCTGTCGCTTGGAATTGTGCAGGCAGCATATATCACGCGTATGACGAGGTCGTCACTTTTGGAAGTGCTTTATAAAAATTTTGTCCGGACAGCAAGAGCGAAGGGATTAAAAGAAACAAAAGTAATTCTGGTGTACGCTCTGAAAAATGCGGCGCCGGCTATTCTGACAGCAGTAGGGCAGTCATTTGGCAGTCTTGTGACAGGTACGATCGTGACAGAGACGCTATTTAATATCCCGGGAATCGGAATGCTTACACTGAGTTCCATCAACAGGAGAGATGTGTTTGTGATTCAGGGAGTGGTACTTTTTGTCACACTTCTGTATGTGCTTGTCAATCTGGTCGTAGATATTTTGTATGGTTTTGTGGATCCGCGGCTGCAGCCAGGACGTAAGTAGGGGGGTGAAATTATGGGATTTACACATAAAAATGCCTCTGCTGCAAGCGAGGCAATTCTCAGAGAACAGAGACAGCTTCGCAAAGAACGGCTGCTTGCAAGCCCGGGGCTGATTATTGGAGCAGCCGGGTTTATGATCGTTCTGCTGTTTGCGATATTTACACCTGTATTTAACACGGCAGACCCAAATGCAATGGTAGTAGCGGATCGATTACAGGCGCCGGGAAGCGCGCATCTTCTGGGGACAGATGAACTGGGAAGGGATCTTTTTATCCGAGTGATGTATGGGGCAAGAGTGTCCCTCTGGGTAGGCGGATGTGTTGCTGTATTTTCCTGCGCTCTGGGAACAATCATTGGGTTATATGCCAGTTATTTTAAAATGCTGGATCAGATATTGATGAGGATCTGTGACGGACTGATCGCGATTCCGGGAATCCTTCTGGCGATTGCACTGATCTCAGCATTTGGAACATCCAGTTGGAATGTGATATGGGCACTTACCATCGTATACACACCGAGTGTCGCGAGGACAGTCCGCGCCAGTGCAATGGTTATCCGCGAACAGACTTATGTAGAGGCGGCGAAGGTACAAGGTGCGGGCAGTTTCCGCATTCTTTGGAAATTAATCCTTCCGGGCGTCATCTCGCCGCTGACGGTTCAGGCATCTTTCATTTTTGCACAGGCAATTATTTCCGAGGCATCTCTTAGCTTTCTGGGAGCCGGAATTCCCGCGCCGGCAGCAAGTTGGGGCAATATGCTTCAGGCAAGCAAACTGGTTCTCAATAAAGCGCCATGGACAATGGTCGTTCCGGGTGTGGCTGTGATTCTATGCGTATTAAGTCTGAATCTTCTGGGAGACGGTCTTAGGGATTTCATGGATCCAAGAACAAAAGGAGGGGCAAGACGATGATGAAAGAAGAAAAGAAAGTAATGCAGGAGCCAATCCTTGAAATAAAAGCTCTCCGGGTCTTGTTCCCGGTTCATAAAAAATGGTATTCTGCGGTAGACGGGGTGAATTTAAGCATCCGTCCCGGAGAAATCACAGGGGTAGTTGGGGAATCAGGTTCAGGAAAGAGCGTCATGTCTCAGTCGATCCTGCGGCTTAGGGATCATGATACGGCAGTACGTTATGAAGGAGAAATTCTGTTTGAGGGCGAGGACCTTCTGAAACGACCAATCTCGCAGATGCGGGATATCCGTGGCGACCGGATTTCTGTCATTTTTCAGGATCCGCTGACCTCCTTAAGCCCGGTGCATACTGTGGGAAAACAGTTGAGTGAGGTATTGATCCTTCACAGAAACATGTCAAAGCAGGATGCAAAAGAAAGGGCCGCCGAGATGCTGAAACTGACAGGAATTCCAAATCCGGAAAACTGCATGAGACAGTATCCGTTTGAACTTTCGGGCGGTATGCAGCAGAGGGTTATGATCGCTATGGCGCTGGCATGTGAGCCAAAGCTTTTGATCGCAGATGAACCGACGACAGCGCTTGATGTAACGATTCAGGAACAGATTTTACAGCTGATCCGTGAACTGAATGAAAAGATGGGGATGTCGGTACTTTTTATCACGCATGATATGGGGGCAGTGTCTCAGCTTTGCCACAGCGTGAGAGTCATGTATCTTGGTCAGGTTGTAGAGGAGGCTGTGACGGAAGATTTGTTTGAACAGCCGCTGCATCCGTATACACAGGGGCTCCTTGCATGTATTCCTCATTTGGGAGTAGAGAAGGGTCAGCATTTACCGGTGGTTCCCGGAACAGTGCCGCCGCTGACAAAGATTCCAAAAGGATGTCATTTCTGTACTCGGTGTAAGGACGCGGATGAAAGATGCCGCAGACAGCAGCCGCCGCTTTGCGAGGCTGCGCCGGGTCATCTGGTGAAATGCTGGAAATATGCGAAATGTCAAAAACAGGAACAGGAGGTCTAGGTATGGGTACCCATTTACTTGAAGTAAAGAATTTGAAAAAAACATATCTGATGCGGGGAACTTCCAATAAGCTGTTTTCGCCAAAAGAGCATATGGTCGCTGTCAATGATATGTCATTTTATATAGAAGAAGGAGAAATTTACGGCCTTGTCGGAGAATCCGGATGCGGCAAATCGACGACCGGACGTGCGATCGTAGGTTTGAACAAGGTGGATAGTGGTGAAATTCTCTACGGTGAAAAGGATTTGTGTAAATTAAGCGAAAAAGAATTCCGTCCGTTTCGAGGGGATCTGCAAATGGTATTTCAGGATACACTCTCTGCACTCAATCCGCGGAGCCGTATTGGAGATATTCTGGAAGAGATACTTACGATACATGGTATGAATGACGCTGCAAAACGAAGAGAAACCGTTTTGGATATTTTACAGAGGGTAGGTCTTTCTGAGGAACATTATTTTCGATATCCGCATGAGCTGTCCGGAGGTCAGGTGCAGCGTCTGGGAATCGCGGGAGCGCTTATTATTCAGCCGAAGCTGATCGTGTGTGATGAACCGGTATCTGCGCTGGATGTATCTATTCAGGCGCAGATTCTGAACATGCTGATGGATCTGCAGAAAGAACTTCACATCAGTCTGTTATTTATCTCACATGATATCGGAGTGGTGCGGTATATCTCAGACCGGGTCGGAGTCATGTATCTGGGATCTATGATGGAAGAGGCAAAAACAGAGGAGTTGTTTGAACATCCATTGCATCCATATACAAAAGCACTCTTTGCGGCAGCTCCGGACCCATATATTCAGCGCAGAGAAGTTGCCGCATTAAGCGGGGAACAACCGGTGCGGACAGAAAAATTTATCGGCTGTGCATTTGGCACCCGCTGTCCATATGCGACCGACCGGTGCAAGCAGGAAGAACCGGAACTTCGCGAAGTGAGCGAGGGGCATAAAGTGGCATGCCATCTGGCAGAATCACAAATCTCACAAAATTCTTGATTGTAGAAATAAAATTAATTACAATAATATCATAGTCATGCAGAGCACCTTTTGACTTGAATTTTGAATATTTTAAAAACAGGAGGAACACTATGAGCTTTGTAGAAATCAAACCAGAGGAATTAAAAGATAATCCATTCGATTTAATCGGAAAACAGTGGATGCTGATCAGTGCCGGAAATGAAGAAAAATGCAATACAATGACTGCCAGCTGGGGAGGCCTTGGCGTAATCTGGGGTGAGCCAACGGCGACGGCATATATCCGCCAGACACGCTACACAAAAGAATTTGTAGATAACAACGATTATTTTACCCTTTCTGTATTTGATATGAATAAAGAAAACCACAAGGCGTTGACCCTTTGCGGAAAAGTATCCGGACGCGATACAGATAAGATCAAGGAAGCAGGACTCACACCATATTATGTTGATGGAACCGTCGGCTTTGGGGAAGCAAGAATGATCATTATCTGCAAAAAGGTATATGCACAGTACATGGATCCGGAAAACTTTATTTGCAAAGAAAATATAGAAAAGTGGTATGGGGACAATGATTTCCACACGATGTATCTTGGACAGATTACCAAAGTGCTGGTAAAAGAGGATTAGTTTATGCTTGAAAATATAAATGTGATTCTTGCGTCAGCGTCGCCAAGAAGAACAGAATTACTTGCACAAGCTGGAATTTTGCATAAGATTATTGTGTCAGAATGCGAAGAACATGCAACAACAAATGTTCCAGAAGAATATGTGATGGAACTTGCCGGAATCAAAGCGGAAGATGTATTTAAAAAATACTATCACGAGCATCCAAAAGAAGATTTCCTCATAATAGGTTCTGACACGGTTGTGGCAGCAGAAGGCAATATTCTCGGAAAACCAAAAAGTGAAGCAGAGGCATTTGAGATGCTTTCTATGCTTCAGGGAAATACCCATCAGGTGTACACGGGTGTTGCCGTGTATTCATCCGTTGACGGACAAGCGAAACAGCAGGTGTTTTTTGAACGAAGTGATGTGGAAGTGTATCCGATGAATAAGGAAGAGATCAAGGCTTATATTGCAACTGGTGATTGTGGAGATAAAGCAGGTTCCTATGGAATCCAGGGCAGGTTTGCGATTCACATTAAAGGAATTCACGGTGACTATAATAATATAGTAGGGCTTCCTATCGCCAGACTTTATCAGGAATTGAAGAAAACATTTTAAGAAATGATTTAGAAAAGTGTTCTTTCGCTTAAAAGTGAAGGACACTTTTCTTTTATGATGTGGAGGAGTATGCAGCGTGTGGAATGGAATTCTCTGTGGGGAGGATTTTACTTGCTTAGGAAGAGAAAATGTCAGTGACGAAGTGGTGTCAGGGATGGAATTCTCTGAGGAGAGAGTTGCACTTGCTTTTAAAGAGAAAAGATGATGGCGTCGAGCTGAGATTCTCTGTGAGACCAAGAAAAGTTGTTTGCAGGAGAGAAAAATCGAAGTATTCTTGAAAAAGGAAGGAAAAATTCT
>Ga0129317_1000986_pt1 | contig 24025 bp, 29 predicted proteins | sample Cm1ome_FD_94430 | JGI IMG/M metagenome (GOLD analysis project Ga0129317, IMG submission 94430) | Eastern black-and-white colobus group fecal microbial communities from Wisconsin, USA - Cm1105 metagenome | ecosystem: Host-associated > Mammals > Digestive system > Large intestine > Fecal | place... | reverse complement strand
GCAACGCTGAGTTACAACATGCGTCTGGGGAACGGTATGGAAGTTGAGCCGTGGCTGAAGGCGGCTGTGCGCAAAGAATTTGTCGATGATAACCGGGTGAAAGTGAATAGTGACGGTAATTTCGTCAATGATTTGTCGGGCAGACGTGGAATATACCAGGCAGGTATTAAAGCCTCATTCAGCAGTACGTTAAGCGGGCATCTTGGGGTGGGGTATAGCCATGGTGCCGGTGTGGAATCCCCGTGGAACGGGGTAGCTGGTGTGAACTGGTCGTTCTGACCATCAACGAAAAAGCCCACATCTGTGGGCTTTCATGTCACCAGGAGCCGCGGCTCCTTTGCGTATCCTTTTATGTCTCTTCACCGTCTGGTCGGTGTCCTGCTGAGACTGCTAACTTCCTGTTTTTATTGGTGTTGTCCTTATACCGTCCAATCATGATTGGTGGGCTGGCGGAGTCTGAATTGGTGCTGTAATTATCTGAATTATATAATCTAAATTCTAATTCAACTTTGTGATGGTGCCTAATGTGGTGCCTAAAAATATTTTTACCTTTTTTGCCCAGTAAAGAGATGGGGTGTGGGAAGAAAACTGACACTACTTAAATTCTCATTTCCCTCATACCCCGTCTGGCTTTTAGAATGTCTACAGCAGTAATAAAAGGCGACTGTTCTTGCCAGCTAAACCCCTTACTATCTATGCGAACCAGTTCGTATTTTTCCACCAGAAAATTCACGGCATCGACTAAAGAGATACCGGCATCGATATGTTCCTTAATAACAGTTTCATTACTGAACGGCGTGTCGTTCAGTGTCAGGCCATAGTGCTGTCTAAGCAGGCTTGTCAGTAACATTTGCCAGACAGCTACTGGCGACAGACAGGGCTTCGCCGCCCGCGAAATTATAGCAGGTAGGGTTTTCATGTTTGCTCTCGTGAAAGTAATTAGCGCTGAGTGGGATAAATGGCGATGTATACGTAGCCGCAACTACCAAGAGTATCGGCTTCGCAGGTAAAACCGTTGTGGTACAGGGTAACGCAGTGGGCATGACGGGGATTCAGTTCGCCAGTGGTCAGCACCGACTCTATCTGGCTGATAAAATGTGGAAATACCACATTCAGCTTAATACATTGGGCATCACTAAACTTACCGGTGATACTGGCCCGGTCATCGAGATAGTGCAGCCGGTTGCCCTCCTGCACCAGACGTGCTCCCAGGCACGGCGTGATATCCCTCTGCAGGCCCCATGTGGTGTTGCTCATTTATAACCTCTTTATTGTCAGTTCAGGGTGATACTCATCAGGTAGGCATACGGTCCGCAGCGGTCCTGGCGGCGTTCAGCGTATACCGCCAGCACGCCGGGAATGTCAGGAACTACCTTACCGATGTAATGACAGACACTGCCGCGCCACTGGTATCTGCCGGTGCAGTATCGAAAAATGCGTGAGGCCGGATGCTGACGGTAAATTGTCATCGCCCGGCGTTTACTGATAATTTTCATGTAATACCTCAAAGCAGACCATGCTCAGCGAACGACAATATCTGCGTACCACCGACGATAAGGTGGTCAGGCACACGGATATCAAGGAGCTGAAGCGCCTGCACCAAACGCTGCGTTATGGTCTTATCTGCCTGGCTGGGCGTGGTATCGCCGGAGGGGTGGTTATGCGCCAGTATCACTGCTGCTGCATTGAAATACAGGGCGCGTTTGACCACCTCACGGGGATGTACCTCGGTGCTGCTAATGGAACCGGCAAACAGGGTTTCATGGGCAATCAATTGGTTCTGCTGATTCAGGTACAGCACCATAAACTCTTCGCGCTCCAGCCCCGCCATTTTCAGTTTCAGCCAGTCACGGGCAGCCTGAGTGGAGGTAAATGCCACGCCTGTTTCGCGCAGGTGTCGGTCAAGCAGGGTTAAGGCGCGTTTTACCGTACGTTGTGCGGTCAGTGGAAGTGCCGGAGCCTGTGGGATAAGTGACTGTTCTATCATGAATATCCTTAATCAATAATGCGAAAAATGGCGTGGGATTCAGGGTGCTGCAGGGCGTAATCCCGCAGGTGGTAATAGTGCTCCGTCATGGCATCGCATTCGGTGCGACAGGCGTGATGGCTGTATTCAATCAGGCAGATAGCAATACCTGCGGCTTCTGCGCTCATTTGCGCACCATTACCGTTCATGCTGTTGAAAAGATGCCATTTGTCGTCACTGTCAGCATCAGGAGCCATAAACGCGCCGCCATTGCTGAGCGTGTAAAAGGACCAGATACCACCGCTGTACTCATCACAGAAGCGTTCCATCCAGGCGAAAATACGGGATTCCAGCGTTATCCACTGTGTGATAGCACCAAAGTGCAGCGGCCAGAAATCGAGACGCTGCTCGTCAGGTACTGGTGATGCAGTAAGGTCAAATTGAGGTTCATTAGCGGACATCAATTTGCATTGCGTTTGTGCCGTCATGGATATTCTCCGTCAATAAAAACGCCAGCGACGATGGCTGGCGTATGGGAAATAAAGGACATGCAGGGATGATGGATGGGTGTAATCAGGAGGAGGATGCTCTGAGGGTGCCGTACTGTCGGATATAACGGTTATGTCCTTCACCAGCATCAGGCTCAAAGCACCACACCCGCCAGACCATTCGACCTTCAGAGTCACGAACCACCAGGCGGAAGTGGCTACCCTGGTCGTCTTCAATGCTGATGTTGTGATACCGGCGGGTAACCGCTTCAGCTTGCTGTCGGGTGAAAGGTCCCGGTGGCAGCATGTGAGATTCAGACATTCGATGTACCTTAAAAGCAAAAGCCCCTGACGCAGAAGCGTCAGGGGCTATGAGTGTGTGCAGGTGTGGGGTGATTATCAGTAACCGGTTTGTACCTTATACAACCGCAGGGTTTTACTGCCCCGGACAATTTTCACATACAGGGCATTATCTTTTGTGCCGCGCACAAACCCGGCCTGCACATCGCCCTTGCAGTCACCACCGTCGTAAGGAATGTTGACACCGGTCTGGCGCACCAGGTCGATAACCCCGAAGCTTAGGTCTTCACAGGCCGGGCCCGGCAGGTCGTGAATCAGGGCAAATTTATGGTCGTCGCTGACACCTGTCAGTGAGCACATGGAGGTGTTGATATCGTTTCCCTGGCACCAGTATTCCTGGCCGGGATTGTCTTTATCCATAAGGCTTGCCGGAAGCTGAGCGGCACCGGCACTGAATGCGGCAAGTGACAGAATGAGGGTGGGTACAGCAGAGGTCAGCATTTTCAGCATGGTCTTCGTCCTGAATTAATCCAGCCCGCAGTTGGGCAAAATAAGAGTGGTTGATATCGGGTGTTATCAGAAGCGCCGGTAGCGAAACAGCTCTTTGCCCTGGTAAAGTGCCACCAGGTCGTCATATTCCGGCTTCTTCTGGTTGGGCTTAAAGGTCACTACCGTGCCCGGACGGCACAGATCTTTTACGGTGAGACCGAATTTCTTATCCGGAGTAATGGTGAATCCCTTCGACACATCGTTGCGCATGATAGTTATCCAGCCCCACAGGCCGCCTTCGCAGTCTTTAAAAGGTGCTGAACGCACCGTGACCATCCCGCCCTGACGGTCAACAGACATGGCTTCGCATTTTCCGGTAACCTGACGATGCGCATCACACCAGAAAATATTCCCGCTGTTGTCATTGACGACTGCAGGTAGCGTCCGGTTATAGGGCTGGGCCTGAGCCCCTGCACAAAGCAGAAGGCTGCCGGAAATGCCCAGTATTTTAATCAGCGTTTTCATTACGTTAGTCCTTGACAGAGAAAGTATCAGGTAGCGGTGATTCAGGCCCATACGGTCAGGGCCAGCATCACAAGCCATACCCAGAAGTAAGCCGGTTTCTGACCGAGAGTTTTCGCCCGACGCCACAAATAGAACGGCACCAGCCAGGCCAGTTTGCCGAACATGGTGGTATCCACTCCGGCCTTACGAAGGCGTCGTTCATCGAGATACCCCAGAGCGATATTGAGCAGCAGCGTGATAAACCAGTACTGCCCGCCCGAGACAGCCTCATATGCCTCGTCAAAAGACATTCCGTTCAGCCCTGCAGTCCACAGCTCGAGCGTATAACCAATGAAGGGAGCAAATGCCAGCGTCCATATCACTCCACCCGGAATGCGGTTCCTCGGCAGCGTTGGTGGTGTAGTGCTGTGGAGCAGCGCTGAAGCCAGCGGGGTGGCGGAGACCGGTTGCCAATCCGTCATTCCCTGTCGCCACACCAGCGTGGCAGCGGTGAGTTCACCGCGCGCAATCAGGCCAGTGATGTCGTCTTCGGTCACATTGTCGTGACGTATGCCATTTTTCTCGTAATACCAGGTCATTGTTTTTCCTTCTTAACAGAGGTAATTAAATCAGTGTGTTGCCCCGCTCCTCCTCAGAGGGCCCAGGAGACAGGATTTCGCGAATACAGCTGAAGTGCGGTAGAGCCCGGATAAAGCCCGCCTGTGTGGTTAACTGGCTGAGACGTTTTCGCGGGGTAAAAGTGGTGTTCAGGACTGTCACCGCATGGATGGTCGCCAGAGGGTGCACGGTGATATGCCCGTTAAGTTCACCGGTGAGGTACCAGCAGCCGTCGAGTGATATCAGGCGGTACGGAGCCAGCCCGTCACAGCGCTCTCCCTCGGCCAGCAGTAGTACCCGCTGGCAGGCGGTAATGGCACTGACGAGACGGTAGAACACCAGCGAGATGGCCGGTGACACAGACTGTGGCGGCTGCCATACCAGACACGGCATCCCTCCCGCAGTGAGCAGCATGCCCGCCAGACGCCGGTCCAGCCCCGGAAAAATATCGGCCAGTCCGGCCCGGTGCGCGAAGGTCAGCGCATCAAGCTCGCCCTGTACGCCCCCACCGGTGCTGCGCAGGCGACATTGCCCCCGTCGATACTCAAGGTCGAGGTACATCAGCCGTTCGCGAAAATCCCGTCGCAGGGTACGGACTGACACACCAAACTCTGCAGCCAGCCGCGCCATGTTCAGCGTTTCACCTGCAACCAGGCGGCTGATTATCAGTGACAGCCTGACAGCCAGCCGGTCATGACGGCGCTCTGCCTGTGTCATCTTAAATCTCCGTAATAGTTAACTGACTGAATATGAAATGATTCTAAAGAGGAGGGCGGACAGGGTATGGACATGGAATGAACTATTTTTTATCTGCCTCCGTAAGCAGGCATGACGCGGCACACCGTGAAATGCGGTGAAAAAACACTCAATTCAATGGAGGTAAAATGGACAGGGAGTGTCCTTTCCTAACATGCTGATAACAAACTCAGGACTGAAACCCACTCAGCATCGCTTCAGCCATCACCCAGAGAGCCCGGTTGAGCCTCACATCTCCGTCGATACCACGCACGGCGCGGGTATGCGTTCGCCCACCTTTTGCACTCCGGCCACTAAGCCCGCCCTTAATCAGGTTCTCCTGAATACGCTGGTATGTGGTCCACAGATCATTGCTCTCATCCTGCCAGCGGCGTGGGGAGAGTATCTGAGGTGCTGTCACCGGCTGGTGGTCCTCTCCGAAACGGTACGTCAGTGCAGCCTGTGCCAGAGCCCGTTGTGCAGGTGGCGGCAACATCAGCGACTGCATGGCATCCCGTTTCTCTTCCACACGGTCAAAAATCCCCAGCACTTCATACGCCCCCTCAATCACCAGACTCACGACATCTCCTTTGTGCGGCACCCGCACCTCGCCAAACGACTCACCGCAGACGAGTCCGTTCTGGCATACCGCACGGAATAGTCCCGGTAGCATCTGATATGAACTGGAGCCATCGTGAGAATTGAGCAGAATAATTTCCGGCACCTGCTTACCGGTAATCTGCCCCTCCCGACGCAGGCGCAGCATATGCTTTGTATGCTCGCGACGCCCAGGATCACGCACGCGGGTCTGACAGGCAAAGAACGGCTGAAAGCCCTCTCGCTGCAGACTGTCCAGCAGAGAGATGGTGGGTATATATGTGTATCGTTCACTGCGGGATTTGTGTTTGTCCTCGCTGAAAACGCTTGGTACCACAAGAAACAGTTCTTCGCGGGTTAACGGACGGTCACGACGGATAAGATTTACTGCGCCAAAGCGCGAAGCCAGACGGGTCATAAGCAAACTCCTCATGATGGAAAATAAATACAAAAAGCCCCGCCGCAAGGTCGCGGCAGGGCTGAGGGAAAAATGGGCTAGAGGGTTAATTTTCAGAAGAAGAAATTCCAGACTGCACGAGCGACTGATACCACGATGTCGCGTACAGACTGGATGACTGTCCGAACCGGGGCCGGTACCAGGGGCAGGGAACTTACTGTGTCCAGTACCGAGCCGACCGTTTCACCAAAATCGTCACGGGCTTTTTTATTAACGGCATCGGTACGAAGTGGAGCACTAAGCTGTACCGCCACCGGACTGCTGGCCTCGCGTGGCAGGCAACGAATCATACGCTCCGCCATTACCCGCAGTCCCCATTGCAGACGAACCGACACCGCACAGATCGGATTTACTGGTTGGAACAACTCATGTAGCAGACAGATTTTACGGCTGATATTTTGTTTCTGTTTCGTGGACAATGTCTCTCCACTGCTAGTGGGCTCGGCCTTATCCGACTGACTGATAACAAACAGCACCTTATGGCGGTAAGCTTCCCCAATTATCTGATAATAAAAGTGCTCATCCACTCCAAGTGCCCGATCATCAGCCTTAATCAGCCACAGTACCAAGTCGAGTTGGGGGAGTTGTTCGTGGTACAGCGCAGCATACTCGGTATCACGAGCTCTGCTTTCACCCACGCCGGGCAGGTCGACGATGGTCATAAAGTGTTCGCCAACCTGCTGACGGAATCGCAAAGGTTCACGGGTACAGGCTGATATGTCGCTGACTGGCGATACCTCACTCGCAAACAGAGCATTGCACAATGAGGACTTACCCGCTCCAGTTTTTCCCATAATACCGATCATTGGCTCGTAATTTGTCAGTTGACGAATTTGCTGCATGACTTGTTCTGAGGCCCATTCTGGTAAGCCTATAAGTGAGCCCTGCAGCGAATGCAAGCCTTCCTGATTTCTCATGGCATCTCCTGAATTTAAGAATAAAAAACGGCGAACCCTTATGGATTCGCCGTAATGATGTTGTGTTCAGAAGGATGATATATGTCTGAAATTATTTCGAATGCTTATACACCGGACTCTTTCAGGGTTTTCTGAAATTGCAATTCTTACTGGTAGGCTAATTCATTACTCTTTATAGGTAAAAAGGGGGCGATGTTTGCTTTTTGAACAAACAAAAAAAGCACCGTTAATTAGTCGGTGCTTTTTATATTGTGATTACTTCTTCATTGGTGGGATTTTAGGACCGCTAGCTGGTACAAAAGAGCTCTGGGATGTTGTCTGACCTGAGGTCTGGCGACCATATCCTGGAAGTTGGTTACCTTGTTGTGGCCGAGCAACCATTTGCAGCCCCTCAGACATTACCTGAGCACCATTTGTTACCATCTGTAGCCCATCCTGAATCCTGATCTGTCGACCGTCAAAAGTCGGCATGCTAGTTGTTTTCGGTGTCTGATTCTTTGACATTTGAAGCCTCAATGTAATTTTCAAATACGACCATTTTACCGTATTCTTTGGAAAGATAGATAAACCCCGTCGTCCAGAGAACTGCTCCCGTTTCGGAATTGAGTACAGTTGCGTTTAGAAGCCCTAGTTCCTGAGATTTGTCATTTTCGTTATACAGATAGACATTCCCATGAATGAGCATGTTGTTTTCATGCAACAGAACGTAGCATTGCCCGGTATTTCTATGCATGATCTCAACCGACCTTATAAAGGCATTATCATCACCGTATTTATTTGAAATACCCTTACGTAGTAATAGTTCATGAAATGTTCGCTTGGTTGCAAGATAGACAGCTATCAGCCCCAAGGGGATAGCACAAAGCCCGCCCAGCAAGATCTCCAGTGGATTAATTGCTATCTTTTCCTCATTGGGAATTGACCAGACCGACAGTAATCTCCAGCTTATGGATTTGGTATCACCGATCCCTGCAATCAGTTGAAATAAGCTCACAGCTGCCTGCATTGCCAGATAAGTAACGATACCAAATACAACCGACATCAGAACATATCGAAATGAATCCCAGGATTTATGTTGAGTGTAGGTATCATAAATTAGTGCCATAATGACACCAGGGATCATTATTGTTACTAGAGATACTGTCAGTGTGTTCATTTATATTCCTGATAATTTACTCTTACGAACAAACCATTTAATAAAACTTCAATTTATAACGTTAATCTCGGTAACCTTAAAACTATCAGGCTTAACAGAAAAACTATTATAAGGAGCCTGTACTTTCCAGCTCTGTCTGGCCTCCAGACTCTCTACCATAGCGATGGTTTGCCCCACTACGGTATTATTCTGAAGAAGGTTAAATTTCACGAACACATGCTTTAGTGTTTGATTAGTAGTATTAATACCATTACCTTCAATTTGCTGCATCCCATTTGGCGTTGTGGCAAAATGAAGATCAGAAAGAGCAACCTGCTGGCTACTATCTGCTGCGAACACTGAACCAGAAACCACAGCTGTAGTAAGAATGATATTACGAAGAATTTTTTTCATTACATTACCCTTTAAATAGAAGTTGAGCTATGTATAGCAATTAAAGGCAGGCCACATTGACCTGCCTAGCACTGGTTGAACTATTTAGCCTTACGACAAGCCGTACAATGAGGAATGACAAGGACTTTACCCTTTTTCGGCAAAATTACCTTACCCGTCTTTTCATGAATGGCTTTTGTAGCAAAAGTGATTTCACAATCCTGTTTACAGCGTGGGCAGTAGCCCATTCGTGGTGTGGTCATATACCACTCCTTATGTTGCACGGAGTGTCATTTCACCGGAGGCAGGCTTGTCGGCTACGCTATAATTAACGTATACTCAACATTCTGATCAGCAAGACTCAGTGGTGAATGACGCTCCGCAGAGTTTTTGTTTTTCTGGTGAAGGACTGTTTGCAGACAGTCCTTCACCATCCCCTCGAAATAATCCAACCAGACCAACGACTTCACCTGAATGAACCTTCCTGAGCTATCATGTCGATTTGATTACTTTCTCGACTGAGGCAATCCTATCTCATTGCGTAAAGCAGTGCAACATGTGATAATGAACAGTATATTTAATAGATCATAAATTGGAGCGTATCGATGACGATGTTTCATGATGTTCATCTGGAACTGCTGGTCGACGCCTATTCACTTCCCCAGGCAGAACGACTTGCGTACATAGATCTCTGTATTCGCTATCTTGGCAGCATCTCCAGAGCTGAAATTATGGCTGAGTTCAAGGTTGCTCAGGCTGCAGCATCTAAGGATCTTGCTCTCTATCGGGAGTTAAAACCGGATAACTGCTGCATTGATACTGCAACCAAAAGAACTGTTATCCTTGCAGACAGCTATACCCCACTAATTAGGATTGGTGTCCACACGGCCCTTAACCTTATTCAGTATGGGTTTACACGCTCCGAATTAATGCAAAAGCGCCCAATGCTACCCATTGATGAAGTGGACCCGCTCTATCAGCCGGAACGCCTCAAAGAAGAACAGGTAGCGGCGGTAACAAGGGCAATAAAGGGACAATGTGCAATTAGATGTTCCTACGGTTCAAAAAGTGGTGATCACAGGGAAAGGATACTGTTTCCATCAGCATTGTTTGTTGATCGTAAGAACTGGTATTTCAGAGCTTATGACCGAAATGAGGAACAACCACAGCGCAGTGGTTTTAAGAACTTCAAATTATCTAGGCTTTTTGATGCTCATTTGGAAACAACAATTTCGCCGACTCTTGCCGAGAAGACGGATAGAGAGTGGGACGAAGAAATCACTTTTATCATTGAATTTAAAAAAAATTTACCAAAAGAAACAATTAATGAAATATCGCGCGAGTTCTCTATAAATGGTAACGTCCATTCCGTCACTTGCCGTGCAGCATTGGCCTGTTATGTAAAAACCAATTGGAAAATTGACTTGGTCAATGATGAAAATAATAAGTGGTTATACTTTGATGTACTGAATGCAGAAGCTTTACAAGAAGTTCAGTGTTTAGCACCATTGTTTGAAGAAAAAAATGGGTAAGCATGACAAGCCATTGTATCCGGCCCTCAAGGTCGCTAGCAACCATGCGGGAGTTGCTGCCCTTGCCATCTTCAACGGTGATGCTGTAATGTTACGCAAGTAAGCACTCTGCCTCTCAGCCTACTACTGCAGAGTGAAAAGACTCTGGCAACAGTATAAAGCAAAAGCCCCCGACGCAAGCGTGTCAGGGGCTGTAGGACAGAGCATAGTTGCGATAATGCGATCAGTAACCAGCCTGCACTCGTCAGCCCCAATGCAGGCGGATCGACCGCATTTACCGGCCGGAGTAGCTCATGCAGCAGGCAGGTTTTGTAACTGATATTCTGCTTCTTCTCCGTGGAGAATTTATCACCACTGCTGGTGAGATCTACCTTATCCGACAGGCTGATAACAAACAGCACTTAATGCTGGTATGCCTCACAAATCACCCGGCGATAAAAATGCTCATCCACCGCCAGCACCCGGTCATCGGCATTAATAAGCCACAGCACAGGTCGAAGCGGGGAAGTTGTTCACGGCACAGTGAGGTGGACTCCACATCCCGCGACGTGCATTCACTGACTCCTGGTAAATCAAAAATCGTCAGTAAGCGTTCTCCGACCCGGAGATGAAAGCTTAAAGGTTCACGGGCACATGCAGCAACAACGCTAATCGATGACACCTTCCCGGCAAAAAGCGCATTACACAGGCTACTCTTTCCTGCGCCAGTTTTGCCTTTAATGCCAATTATCGGCTCGTAGTGAGTTAACTGATTTATTTGCGGCAGGCCGGAAAGTGACTTCTGTAGCGGGTGATGGTTATCAAGATACTTCATTATTTTTCCTCTGAATAAATATCTGAGGTTATTTAAAACATTGCTGTCAAGTTTGATAATATAATAGATACGCTGTTCTTTAATAGTTAATTGATTAAAGAATAATACTCATGATAACTTCGTATGTAAACTTTAACACCTGATAAGCTAGCGTTATATTTATGTGTCTGACATGGATCGGGCTGCTCGTGTAGCAGCCCAATGTGGTCAATTAAACTCTTGAAAAAGGGACCGCATTTTTTATATATATATTAAAGAACTGCCCCTTAGAAGGGGCTGATTTGAATTGTTCGTAAAGATGCTCATTAACATTATAGTATTGGTAAACAGCTCCATCCTTAAATTCGATTTCCATGGTTTCACTGGCAGAATCATAACCAGCAGACATAATGTTTGATGATGATACGGCGTCGCGGTGCATATTTAGCTCTCCTCAGGTTCATCTTCGATTGGTGAACGGGTGATTTTAAGTTTTTGGACAACTGCGTTAGTCTGCTGGCTACGCCAAGAGGCAACCACGCGGTCATAGCCTTCGGCTGAACGCCTGCTAGCCCAAGCCTGGGTGACTTTGGGATCGTTACTACGGGGTAAGTGCTTTTGGCAGGGCAAGGTAATGCGACAACGGACAGGGAGTCGAGCCGCTTCACCGGTGATGATTGCTTCACCAGTTCTCAACACGGGCAAGAGGTCCATCAGCCCGGCTAAGTTATCCGGCAAAGTTCCTTTCACGCGTGCACGATCTACAGGATTTGATAACCGAAGCGCGATGATCGTGCCACATTGAGATAAAACGGTCTCATCTACTTCTGCTGGTCGCTGGGACACAATCATAGCCCCTACACCATATTTACGACCTTCTTTTGCTATGCGTTTTACCACTTCAGAGGCGACAGTTCCAGCATCAGGTCCTAGATAACGATGAGCCTCTTCCATCACTACTAAAAGAGGACGCTCTACACCTCCCTCAGATTTTTCCCGACTCCAAAAAAGTGCTTCATAAACAATACGTAAAATAGAGCCGATGAGTCGAGTTAAAACTCCACTAGGGACTCCGGACAAATCCAATATAGTGATTTGTTTATCATGACCTAGCCAACCTTCTAACAGTTTATCGAGATCTGTTTTAACTGTTCCCGTGAGATCAGGCTCCCAATCGCCGGGGTGAAGAAGAAAATCATAGCGGCGATCTAGTAGGCGAGAACGAAGTAAATTTAATGGTCTTCGAATACCTCTAGCTGCTGTGTTTGTGAATGGCCCTTTGGTGCCCATAGCGTGAGGTTGATATTTTGGTGCGACCAAGGTTTCTGCATCTCCGGATTCTTCAAGTGCAGGTTCATCACGATTTACACCGATATAAGTTGTTGTTTCAAAATCAACTAATTCATACCAAAGTTGTTTTAAGCTAAACGGTACTGGGCTATCTACAGTAAGAGTTCTGGAATCAATACCCGCTCTTGGATTTACTTGAATACCCTTGTCTTTTAACTCCACAATTTTATCTGTAAAGGCAATTTCGTGAGCTTCAGAAAGCCCTCCTGTTATGAAATCTAGAAGTTCACCAGCTTCTAAGGCCCAATAGGGAACAAATAATGGCTTTTGATCCTGACTAGGGGTTGCACTGAAAACAGTCGATACATCTTCCAAAGCCTTAGTGTACTCGCCATGTATGTCGAGCATAAGGATACGAGCGCCAGGTGATCCCTGAGTTTCATCTTTTCGAATAATTGATCTCAGGAGGCTTGCAACAGTTGTGGATTTACCTGCCCCAGTAGACCCTAATATTGCTGAATGGCGCGTTACAAGAGCATCTAAAGAAAGACGCACGTCAATGTTTTCCGCGCTTGCAAGATGCCCTATTTTCACTTGGTCATCACCGATTGAACCGTAAATTCTTCTTAGATCAGTTTCGGTAACCAAGTGTACTGAGTCATTTATATTAGGATGCTGGCTTAAGCCTCTTTCGAATTGCCCACCGACTGTTTCACCGGCAAGCTGGACAGTCATCCACCTACCTGAGTCGATTTCAGAAATATCAGATTGTGAGGGTGCGGCAGTGGCCCCGATCTCAGAAACGATACCAAATAGATCCTGATAGCCCTGAGGAATTCTGACAAAACTGCCCACTTGGCCAACTCGATATGTATGTCCTTTAATGACGGCAAAACCAGAGTCCAAGGACTCAGCAAGTTTTATAGTGAGGGTGGCACCTGAAACAGCACTAACGACACCTAAATATGTCGGATCATTACCGCTCATTTTGGCTTTCCTCTAGCTCAACCTCATTTCTGCCGCTTCCATTAGTTTCATACTCCGTTCTATCTGGTTCATCCCTTTTCAAAGATTGTGCTATCAAATCATTTGCTTGGGCTAATGCACAGAAGCGAGCAAAAGCTGCAAAATCCCCTAATAAAAATTGGTTTGGCTCTTTCGAAGATCGTGGAGCCCAAAAACTTTCGCGAATACTTCCCCAGTTTTTAGGTAATTCCCCTGGACGCCATTTTCCTGGGACGCCTCCTATGACAGCTCCATCCGCTGCGTAGACGCTCAGATTAGGTCTATCACTTGCTAATTTTACGGCAGGCTCTTCCATTGCAATAACTTGATATTGAAATGCCAATACAGCTGTATTGGCATTCATCGCTAAACTTTCATCAAGAACAGCACAAATATGTGCGTCCCTAAAAGAAAATCCAATCGTGAGTAACAAAGAGTCAGGAGTAAGTAAAAATCTTTTAAGTCTCTCAAAGAGAGCGGAGTAAGGCTGTTTTTGAGTTAAATCATATTTTAAATGGTCTGGATAAACTAATTCGGCAGCTTCTCGCCCATGTCCTCGGACAACAGCTCCGTCTTCCAATGCCCAGCCAAGGGAACCATGCATCTTCCACAATTTTGCCCATCGCGCAGGTAAGTCATCACCTGCTACCGAAACAGGATCAAAGAAAGGTTTACTGCCTCCTGAAAAACCGTCAAAGTAAGGAGACCTTACTCTTTCAAACGCCTCTTCGAAAAGAAAATCATAGTTTGTAGTGAAAATTTCTACAGAATTTGAACGAACGGTACCAGTAATCCATGCGATTAAATCAGAATATGCGTTTCGTTCTTTGGGCAAATAAACCCCGACAATTTCAGAGATCTTTTTACAGATATCTTTGCCTAGTTGCCTATAATCTTCTGAATTGAGCCCCTCTACCTTCGTTTTCCCCAACGCTTGTTCTAATAAACGAATACGTGATAAAACTGATTCAATGTTAGCGGTATTTCCTAAGCTTTCTTTTATTGCTTCGACCGCCTTTGTCTGAATGTCTGTCAGCCCTGAGGTTGCTTGCAGTGTCAGTGCCTCTACACCCGGAATAAGCGACTTACCATCTGGGTCTATCTCATTCTTATCATTTACGCGGATTGCGAGTGGTGCTCCTGCACCAACAAGAATTCCAATACGCTTCCTGCCCTGTGACAGTACCTGTCGCAAATCAGACATAAACCGATCAGGATTGTGGAACGTTTCCATAGTTCTCCTTTTATAGGTGTTGTCGCCGGACTTCTTTTGCAGGACTTTACATTCGGCAGCATTATCCCGAATAGCATGTCACACCAGCAACCTCTTTCTATCGCATTGCTACCGTAAAAAATCAGTTGAAGCAGCCAAGTTTGCTGTTCATTGGAGTAAGTGTTTGTAGCAGAATAATTAGTCACCACCCTATCTTTTTTGTGGATTTCTTTGATATGCCTCGTAGTGTTTATCTCAGCGTGATGAAGGTCACAACTGTTTCAAACGCATTGCATCCAGCAAGCAGTTCGTGTAGCTGTGAAAAATAATGAAAATGAAGCAATAGACTAGAAAGCTGACTGGTTGATACCATCATAGGATGTTGGTTGACGTTGTTGCATCACAGTGTAATGAAACTTGCGGCTGGCCTAAGGATAGAGATTGAATCAATGTAAAAATGACTCGGCAAAGAAGTATAGTTGGACTGGCGAACATAGTATTGAGCAGTATGAGAGTACAAAGGCGAAATTTAGCGACATAGACCGAGCAGAGCTTCACGTACACATGAACGGATCGATCCCGCTCTCAACTATTCAAGACATTTTTGCGGACGAATCAACAGAATTGCCAGCGGGTTTCTTGATTGAGCGGGATATACTGCGAAACAAACCTTGCCAGTCGTTGGCGTCATACTTGACACCTTGGCAAGTACTACGACTTTTTCCCAAAAAACGCGAAAATCTAAATCTTCTGTCCCTAGCCGTTTTTGAGAGTTTGTCGCAGAACAACGTGCGTTTTGTTGAACTGCGAAGCAGCGTTTTATATCTCGCTAGCTTGCAAAATTGTGCTCCTGCTCATGCGCTTGAGCGTCTTTTAGAATCATCTAGATCTGCATCCAGCCGCTTCGGTATACGAACTGGTTTAATACTCACAGTGACACGTGGTGATTACAGCTCAGTAGCCTTGTCCACCCTTCTTCAAGCCTACCAAGATCTCGGCCAGCCAAGTGATGTGGTGGGGCTGGATCTGGCAGGCGACGAGGAAATTACCTACCCAGCCGAATTACCTTCTCTATTTCGTAAGGCGAAGGATCGATTCGGGCTAGGAATCACTATCCATGCGGGAGAAACTGGACGTGTGGATAACGTTCGTACAGCAGTAGAATTGTTTGGTGCGGATCGTATTGGTCATGGAACAGCGGCTAGCAAGGCCCCTCAACTACTAGATTTCTTAGCAAAGAAGGATATCTGTATTGAAGTTTGTCCGATCAGCAACAGATTAACTGGAGCGGTTCTCAAAAACGAAGCCCATCCTTTGCTTGCATTCCAACGTCATGGGGTCCCTTTCGTGATTTGCTCAGACAACCCCGCGATTCATCAACGAGGCCTAGCAGATGATCATATGGCGGCTATGAATGAAGGGCTATCAGCCAGAGATATTTACGAACAATTCGACGTCGCAAAACGGTACTCATTTATAGAGGGTTTAGATTGAAAATTCGATTTATGTCCGGAAATCAGCACAAGATCAACGAAGTCCAGCGAATACTTACTCCTGTCGGAGTTGAAGTCGTACCGGTGTCACGAAAAATTGAAGAGTTACAAACTGAAGATGTTCATAGCCTAGTGCGAGATAAGGTAACAAAAGCATTTGAAGCGATAGGTCGACCGCTCTTTGTCGAACACACCGGACTTTATCTAAGCGGCCTCAATGGGCTTCCGGCAGGATTAACACAGATATTCTGGGATAAGCTAGAGGCGGAGCGATTTGTTAAGCTAGTTGCTGGTCTAAATGATGCTAAAGTGATCGCGAAAACAGTTCTCGGGTATTGCGATGGCCGGGAGATTCAATTGTTTGAAGGCTCTATCGAGGGAACAGTACCTATTAAACCTGCGGGCCCAGCGGACTTTCAATGGGACTGTGTTTTTGTCCCGAACGGATGTACCCAAACTTTTGCTGAGATGGGCTCAGAGAAGGATGCCATTTCCATGCGCCGTAAAGCTCTCGATCTGTTTGCCGAATATCTCAAAACTTCTGAGGATGTAAGATGAACTCTGAGTTACTGCAAGCGTACCGCACCGGCAAGCTCATGCTTTTTGTAGGTGCTGGAGTGTCAGCCAATCTTAACCTGCCTACCTGGAATGAGCTAATAGGTCGCATAGCTCAGGACTTGGGTTACGATCCGAAGATTTTCTCCACTTACGGAACACCACTTGCTCTTGCTGAATATTACAAGAGAAAAAAAGGTACACTTGGGCCACTTCGAAGTTGGATGGATCGCGAATGGCACAAGCCCAGTACAGATGTCTCAACTTCTGAAATCCACCGATTGATAACTCATGGACGATTTTCACGAATTTATACAACAAACTATGATCGTTGGTTGGAAATGGCCCACGATAAGTTCGAGGTGCCATACGACAAGATCGCTAACGTTTCCGATCTCGTATCTGCCACCGAGGGGCGGCGTCAAATAGTTAAATTCCATGGGGACTTTGATGATGAAGATTCTATCGTTCTTGACGAAACAAGCTACTTTCAGCGATTGAACTATGACTCTCCACTGGATATTAAGCTCAGCAACGATATTTTGGGGAATTCAGTACTCTTTATCGGATATAGTATTTCAGATATCAATATCCGACTCTTGTTCTACCGACTGACTGAGATGTGGGGACGCTCGGTGCTGCCATCTGCTAGACCAAAGTCATACGTCTTCACGAATCGACCGAATCCTGTAGCGAAGGAAGTTTTGAGTCAGTGGGGGATCGAAATGATTGTTTCAGAAGAGGACGATTCAAAGAAAGCACTGACGGAATTCCTTCAAAAATTAGTGAGCTAACGATCTCTTTGTTGTGATTTCAAGGACTAGCGCCATTCCGTGCAGAGTTGGTCACTTGCGGATGACGGTAAGCGCCTTGCGCCATCTAGGGTAATTTATCGCACGACAAGGCGCGATAATTAGTCAGCTGTAGTTGACTACAGGGATTGAAAATCTATAACCTATCAGACAGCAGGTTGCTGTCTGATTTTAGGCAATTCAAACTCGACACTAAAAGTGTAGGGTGTATAGCACCATTCGGTAGGTCTACAATTTAGGTTAAGGCGAAAATGACTAACATTAAGGATGACTTCACAGTGCCAGAACTCATTTGCGTGCTTAACTCTTGGTTAAAACGCTGTAAAGAGGCTCGTGATGGTCATTATAAAAGAGCAGAGACTTTATTTGATCGCTCACAAATTCTGGGGTACATGCTTATATATTCAACAGTCTTTGTTACGGTGTTTTCTTTTTTCACACCAAATACAACAGTGATTTTTTTATTTGGTATAACTAAACAGCATATAGTTGTACTAATTGGGTGCGTTTCAGCAGTTATTTCTGGAGTGGTTACTCAGGCAAGGTATGGAGAAAGAGCTGAGATTCATCGCTCTTCAGGCGCTCAATACGCTAATTTAGCACGAAAGATAGAGGTGCTTCAGTTAAAAATAAACGCTGAAATCATTAACAGAGATAACATGGGTATTCAATCCAGTGAAATTATTGCGGAATGGAATGATCTGTCAAAAAACTCATTATTAACACCACATAGAGAAAGTAAATCTAAATTAATGTTACATGTCGCTATCGCCTTAATGTTTTCACTTGTCTTTTTCATTGTAGCTCACACATAAAAAGCAATCTAACGTTATAAACATAATGACCTGAATCAATCACGGAAGATAAATATATTTTATAGCACAACTGAACTATGTTTTCATGGTGCCGAATGACATAAATTGGTGGGGTAAGGATTTAAGTTAATTCTAGATGTATTTATAGGATGTTTCTATAACAAAAACCTTAAATCAGCATGTGATTATAGGAAGGTGGCAAAACCAGCATGCTGTGATGCACAGAAAAAATGATGTACATTACATGTAATTATTATCATTTTGATCAGCTCGTCACTGATTAATTTATAGCGACATTGGCAATGTCCGCTTAATACGCTCAATCTTGATACACTCATGTGATTTCATAGGTGCAGAATCTGGCTTCATCCATATCTACAGCAATGGGTATGAATACAGCATAATGAAAAGCCAATCTTAAAGAACAAAGCCGTAGGGTTATCTCTTAACCCCCTGCTACAGCTGCTACATGTAGCAGCTGTAGCAGGATACCGAGACACTGTATCGAATTTTCTACCGAGAAATGTGTCAATGATGTTAATTGACACAGTGAGGATAAATACCTCACCCAGAGTGCTATTAACAGGCTAATCCGCCTAAGCGTGGATACTGGCTTGTGCCAAAGTTGCGGTAACCGCTGCGGACATCTTTAGTCCTAGTTTTTGCCAGATACGCCAGTCGAATCAGGAAATCCCAGTAGACTGGGTTACGATCCAAAGCATCGAAGATGCTAAACCTATAAACAGAATTTGGTGGGAATTCAGTTAATGTTGCGTAATCTTCGTGAGCAAGCCCTACAGCACTGCACCAGGCTTTCTGTATTCGGGTTGCCATATTTTTAGCATTGAGTTCTTGGTAGTTGCCTAGGTACCCATATACATCTGCATTAAACAACAACATCAGGTGATAATGGGGATGTACGCTTGCATCACGTTCCCTACACCACCCATAAGATGGAAATGTCGGGTTACCCGGTCTCTTGGACCGGTGATGATCTGCCCGTAACTGGCTTTTCAGTGACTCGAAGAAGCGAGTGATTGCCTGCGCATCATCGCGCTGGAAGCATATTGGTAGATCAGGCTCTCCCGGTACATAGGATTGAGCGAACCTTGTGTCAGTACGAATAGCTAGTATTCGGTTATGCTGCTCCAGTGTGCCGTAGACCATGTTGAGTAGTGGATTGAGAATATCGAGGTCAATAGGCGATCTATACTTTCTGGAGGCTATTTCTACCAAGTTATCGGTTTCTTCATTGGTAAGTGAATATAGTGATTCCATAATAATCCTTCATTCTGTAAATATTAATCATTGGATCGTGGGTAGCCCTCACGCTACCCACGTGATGTTGGATATAACTTCTGTAGGGGTTGTCACTCTTGATGATTGTTTGTACAGGAGTAGACCTTTGATAAAGGTATATTACATCTACCGATTAAAACTCATGAGCTGTCCTCCTCAATAATTTAAGCTGAATCCTTAGTGTTACTTGTCTTAAGAACAAAAAAAATTAATCAGAAAGAGCCAGCTTACTCTGAAGTTATTCAGGTAAACGTAGTTTACTCATCGCAACTGTTCCTGAGTCTAACAACGGGATATTGGTTTTTTCAGCTAGTTCGCTAGGTTCCATTTTGGAACCAATAAATTTGACATAATTAACCCCACCTCGTTCAAATAGTTGTACTATTCCTTCAGATTCAAGTTTTTCTAAAGCAGAATTCAGACTTTCTGAACGCCTGACTGAATATGGACCTTTTTTAATGATATCATTCCTCTTGAAATCGTAAGAACCATTACTAACAAGATGCTCCTCCATGAACCATACCAATTTTTCTGCAGTTGTAGGTTCTCGGGTAGTATCGACCTTAGTGATAAGGTGATTAATAATCCATTGTGTTATTTTAGTAGCTGACATTAAAGTTTCCTTGGTAATTATTGGTGAGTCGGGTGTAATAAACATTTGCATTACTGCTGCGATTCTCGTAGCTTGTTCCATAATTCTTGAGGCGAAATCATCATAGTGATGCAACTCCTCTCCTTTTTGCATTAGTTCCCTGATTCGTTTACTTTGTGTATCCCATGACGCTTTCGCCTCTTCAGATAAAGTAATACAGATACGTTCTTCATTTTTTTCTCTACGCTCTATCCCGTCTTGCAAATGCTTAACGAGAATAGAGAAAAAACCATCAAGTCCTGGTTCATCAGACCATGAACACGCATCAGGGATGTTGCATAGTTCAGGAAGTTGCTCCAGATCAATCAATAATAAACGCGCTAAGAATCCTGATTTTCTTAATTTTTTCCCCCGCTTACTTATAAAGTCGTTAAACAATTCAGGTTGTAACAACAGCAATACGGTCAGCCGGACATCATCAACATCGTAGCTGTCACGAGATGCTCTGCTGTCAGAGATTCTCCCTTCTCCCCAAAGAGAGTTAAAAACTGATATATTGCGAAAAAGATTGCTGTCAATCACCCCACCGGCTTCATCAGAGCCGAGCATCAATGATGGAGAACCCAGCGCTAATGCCTTTCTAAGTCCCTCACTTGTCGAATCATTTTTAGTAAGATACTTTCTTTCTGGGACAGATGGTTTTCTTCTTTGGCACTCCTCCAACGCCTCAAGTGCCTCAGTTACATCAACCTTCTGACGAACAGCTTTGCCAAATTGTTTTTTAAGCTCTTTTAGCTCGGTTTCCCAGGATACTAGTTTAAGCTTATGAATTTTCTCTTTTAACAGAAAATCATTTCGCAGCTCTTTTTCCAGTTGATAAATTTCCCCCATCAACAGCCTGAATACCGTTGATTTCCTGCTACCTGAGCGTGCCAATAGCATCAGATAAAGTGATGTAAAGGTTCTCCCATTTTTAAGCTGAATATCAAATTTGTCCTGGCAGGCAAGTGCCATTACCCCAAGTAAGACTATTAAAATAAGTTCAGCGGCGGCTCCTGTTTTATAATGTATGTAGCTTATTAACCGTTGTGCAAAAGTGGGAAGCGTCTGGAACTTTAGTCCAAGTTCTTTATTTTGCGTTGAGCTGTTTTTTTTAGACATACATCCTATCTAACTCCTCTTTATAATTAATTAATAAGACTACGATGTAACAACCATTCATCAATTTCTGATTCAAGCCATCCAACTGATTGTGTTCCAAGCTTTCTTTTCTTCGGAAAAGTTGGATCATATCGTGGCGACCTCGGGTTCAACCAGTCATAAATTGTGGCTCGCGAGATACCTGTTTTATGGATAACAGCAGGTAAGCGGAGTATCCTGACTGCTGATGAAGTGTTCATACTAGTTTGCCTCTTGTTAGCTCAGTTTGGTTCCAGCAAAGAATAGCTGCAAGGATTCTTCGAAAAAATACGGCTAGCAAAGGTTTATTTTTAACAGGTTTAACTTGTTGATATTGTGGGGCTAAATGTTTTCTATTGAAATTTTTAGTGAAGAAATTAGTCGAAAACACAGTGCTCTCTCCAGTGAGATTAAAGACTGTGAATGGCGCATGTATGCCCAAATTCTGGATGAAAAGCATACATACATGCAGGCTGAACTGACTATGATGAAAGAGCGGGCCTGGAACTCCAAAAAATTTGGTCCGGGAATATTATTGTATTCATCCTCTTATCTGAAAAAGCATAGGTACACTGACTCTCATAAGGACTTTCCATCAAATGAGAAAAGCACTGAGTTAGCTACGCTTATTGAACGTTATTGGAGTTCATTAGAGGCTGAACTTCTGAGGGATAATGTTGCTGTCATTATCCCTGAATATATCTCTATGGATGAACTCTTTAAATTTCATCTTAGGTATGCACAGAAGTGCTATAAATGGGGTGAATTAGTTATATCAGACAATGAGGATGTTGCATTTGAAGCATTTAAAAAAGCATCTGAGTTATTTGATAAAAGCATGGGGATGGTTTGGTATAAAACTTCTGTAGATAAACGAAATAAACTTTTAAGTATCAGAAAGAAGTCTGGGCGAAAAGGAGGGATGAAAAAAGCTGAAGTTTATGGAATTATCCAAGGAAAGCTTGTGGAGCTTATTAATGTTTTAGCCCCAGAGCAGGGATGGGGAAGTAAAGCTGCTGCCGTGAGAGTTCTCATTGAACCTTTGTGGGAATTTGTTGAGGAATCAGATTTTATGATTGATAACCAAAGTAAAAAATATAGATTAGCAACTGCTAGTCAAGATGCTTTAGCTGAAACTATCATAAAATCTTGGTCGCAAAATAATGAAAGTATTAAACAAGCTTTTGATGCGAATGTAAGAAAAAAATAATCAGTTATTAATCGGAGCTTCGGATTTGAGTGAAAGATATAAGCGCCAGTTTGAGGCGCTTATATAAATACTATCCGACGAGCCTTATACCTCGAATGCCATCTCCAATCATACTTCCATGATCAGCAGCCATAACGAAGTCAGCCCACCACTGCATCATCGGGCGTCTCTGCTCAAGATAATCGCTGCGGTTATATGCTCGACGTACCTCATTCTTATCCACGTGGGCCAGTGCTGCCTCAATAACATCAGGCGGAAAGCCTTGTTCATTAAGGGCTGTACTGGCGATAGATCGCAGACCGTGTGAAACGAGCACTCCACCAAAACCTGCGCGTTTTAGCGATGCGTTTACGGTCTGACTGTTCATAGGTTGGTTTGGCTTGATGCGGCTGGGAAAGATAAATTCTCGATTTCCACTTAACGGCTTCATCATCTCTAGTATCGCAATTGCTTCATCTGACAATGGAACAGTATGGTCGCGGTTCATTTTCATGCGTGCTGCAGGAATCTTCCACTCTTGTGCTTCTATGTCTATCTCTTCCCAGCGAGCTTCAGCCGCTTCGGCAGGGCGGGTAATAGTAAGAAGTTGCCACATGAACAGGCAGCGTGTGGAAAGGCTAATGCTGGCTGTTCGCATTGTCTGCATCAATTGAGGTAGCTGATCCGGTCGAATGCTGGGCATGTTCTTTTTCTGAGGCTTCTCGAAGGCTTTGCCAATATTAACGCTGGGAACAGCATCAATCAGCCCTGTGTTTTGGGCATAGATCATGACCTCATTAATGCGCTGGCACAGGCGACGAACGGTTTCCAGTGCTCCTCTGGCCTGAACCGGTTGGACGGCCTGAACCAGTGTGTGAGCTTTAATATCTGTAACGCTAACGTCGCCAATCGCAGGAAAGACATCTCTTTCAAGAGAGCGCCAGATATCTTCCGCATAGTCCTCTGTCACGCTGGCTTTCTTCACATTCCACCATCGTTCAGCTACGAGCTGGAAAGTATTTGTTTTGGCTTCAAGCGAACTGCGCAGTTGTTCTTGCTGATGCTCCTGAGGATCGATTTGTTTCGCCAGGAGAGAGCGAGATTCTGCTCGATAGTTTCTGGCATCGGCAAGCGTAACTGACGGGTAGGGGCCTATGCTCTTCTTCGCACGTTTCTTAGTGACAGGGCGAATGTAGCGAAACTGCCAGATTTTACTCCCGCTGGATTTAATCAGTAGCTCAAGGCCATCGCCATCATAGAGAACGTAGTCCGCTTCCTTGGGTTTAGCAGATTCGATTTCTTTAACGGATAGAGGTTTGGTTTGTCTTGCCATTGCCGGGTTTCCATAGTTTTAGGCACCTCAAAAACAATAAAGCTTTACGAGGTGCCTAACAAGGTGCCTAAAAGGTTCGGATTTAATTAGTTGGCATCAGACTTCGCGGGACAAATTGCAGGTACAAAAAAGCCCGCAGGGCTTGCGCCATGCGGGCTCTTAGGACTTCATCGGATGACTCTGGTAATCACCGATGGAGAATTTTGGTGGAGCTGGCGGGAGTTGAACCCGCGTCCGAAATTCCTACATCCTCGGTACTACATGCTTAGTCAGTCTTTACATTCGCTTGCCAGCTGCGGACGGACACGCCACTAACAAACTAGCCT